>Ga0335078_10000487_pt1 | contig 61554 bp, 55 predicted proteins | sample Lox_Sample_32_FD_206711 | JGI IMG/M metagenome (GOLD analysis project Ga0335078, IMG submission 206711) | Soil microbial communities from Loxahatchee National Wildlife Refuge, Florida, United States - Lox_Sample_3.2 | ecosystem: Environmental > Terrestrial > Soil > Wetlands | place: USA... | reverse complement strand
CGGCTCGCCTCGGCCCACGCCGAGTCGTCCCGGCTCGAGTCGCCCCGGCTCGAGTCGTCGGGCCCGGAGCCGCTGCCGTGCTGATCCGCCATTTAACTCACTGCTCCTGACCTGGCCCGGGTGCGAGCGCCTCGGTGCGCCGCTTCAGTCCCTTGAGGGCGGTGTCGATGATCGTTTTTTCCGCCCTGCGCTTGAGCATGCCGGGCATCGGCAGCCCCCTGGTGCCGACCGCCAGCTCGTAGCTGACCCTGGTGCCCTGACCCTCGTCGGCCAGCAGGTACGCACCGGACATCTCGGTCACCATCGCACCGGCCTCCGCCAGCTCCCAGCGCACCGCGGCGTCGCCGTCCCACTCGTACGCGAGCACGTAGCTATCCCTGATCAGGCCCGCATCCAGGGCAAACCGGACGCGCTGGGCCCGTCCGTCCGGGCCGGCTTCCAGCACCTCGGCCGAGCGAACGCCGCTCGCCCAGTCCGGGTATGCGCCGAAGTCCGCGATCACGCCCATCACGGCGCTGCGCGGCGCGGATGTCATGATGCTGGAGCTGGTTCTGTCGGCCATGCCTGGGAGCGTACCTCGCCCGGCGCGTGTCGCCGGACGTGACGGCTAGTAACTACCACTGCAGGACATAGGGCCTGCCGGTGGCGCGGAAATGTCCCACGTTGATGCACTCGGTGCGGCCGATCCTGATCCTGCTCTGCAGCGGCTGGTGCACGTGGCCGAACAGGGCATACCGCGGCTGCGTCTGCTCGATGAGCGCCAGCAGGGCATCGCTGCCGCGCTCCGAGCGGCGGGCAACCGTGTCATAGAGCAACGCGGGCACGGCGGGAGGGATATGCGAGCAGAGCACGTCGACCGGGCCGATGGCGGCCACTTTTGCGTCGAAAACGTCATCGTCCAGCTCGTTCGGCGTCCGGTAAGCGGTCCGCAGGCCGCCGCCCACGAACCCGAACGTGCGGCCGTCCAGGTCCAGTCGCTCGCCGTCCAGAACGCGCTGACCTGGCCGGACGTGATCGAGCCACTGGCGCGGGACGTCGACGTTCCCGTAGGTGACGTAGGCGGGCACGGGCATGGCGGCAAACAGCTCTGCGTACTGCCTGTCGACCGCTGCCTCGATGTGCTGCCTGGGATCGCCGCCAAGCCCTGCCCACAGCGCCGCTGACATCCGCCGTGCCTCGTCGAACCGCAGCGCGGTGCGCAGCTCGACCAGCTCCCGCGCATTGTCGGCGCCGAACAGACAGGGGAAGATGCCCTGGCTGTGATCGGCGTAGTCGATGAACAGCAGCAGGTCGCCGAGGCAGACCAGAGCGTCCGCGCCGTCGCCGGCCTGCCGGAGCGCGTCCGCGCGGCCATGTACGTCGCTCACCACGTGGACGCGCATCCACCTACATTAGGCAAAGTCCGGCAGCCTCGCCCAGCCCACCCTTACCGGGCTGTCAGCTGGGTAGCCATGTAACGTCGGCGCTGATCCGATTGAGAGTTAGCACGTGGGAGGCATTGTGCTGGAGTACGGAATCCCGGCCCTCATCGCGGTGCCCGACGACGCCTCCCTGACCGATGTCATCGTCAGCCGGGCGGACAGCGATCCCGGACAGGTAGTGATCAGGCGGCGATCGGCCGACGGCCGCTGGACCGACGTCTCGGCGGCCGAGTTCCGCGATCAGGTCAGCGCCCTGGCCCGCGGTCTCATCGCGGCCGGCATCGGGCCGGGCGACCGCGTCGCCCTGCTGTCCAGGACCCGGTATGAGTGGACGCTGACCGACTACGCCATCTGGATGGCCGGCGGCGTGACCGTGCCGATCTACGAGACGTCGTCCGCTGAGCAGATCGAGTGGATCATCGGCGACTCCGGCGCCACGGCCGTGGTGGCCGAGTCTGACATGCACGCCGAGCTCGTGGCCAGCGTGCGGGACAGGCTGCCGGAGCTGGCGCACGTCTGGCGCGTCGACGGCCTGACCGAGCTCGCCGCGAGCGGCAGCGACGTCACGGACGCGCAGCTACGGTCGGCGCGCAAGTCGAGGCGGGCGGGCGAGCTGGCCACGATCATCTACACCTCGGGCACTACCGGCCGCCCTAAGGGCTGCGAGCTGAGCCACCGCAACCTGCTGGCCGCCGTCCGAAACGCGGTGGAAGGCGCGCTGGAAGAGCTGTTCCAGATCGAGGGCGGCTCGACGCTGCTGTTCATGCCGCTGGCGCACGTCTTCGCCCGGATCATCGAGATCGGCTGCCTTGAGTCCGGCGCGATACTCGGGCACTGGCCAGACTCGGCCACCCTGGCCGAGGGCCTGCCCGAGTTCCGGCCGACCTTCCTGCTCGCCGTGCCGAGGGTATTCGAGAAGGTCTTCAACACCGCGCAGCAGACGGCCTCCGCGAGCCCGGCCAAGGCGAAGATCTTCGCCGCGGCTACCGACACGGCGATAGCGGTCAGCCAGGCCCAGTCGGCGGACCGGCCGGCCGGGCCGGGTCTGCGGCTGCGGCATGCGCTCTTCGACCGTCTCGTCTACGCGAAGCTGCGGGCTGCCGTCGGCGGCAGGGTGAAGTACGCGGTGTCTGGCGGCGCGCCGCTAGGCGAGCGGCTCGGCCACTTCTTCCGGGGCGCCGGGATCACAGTGCTCGAGGGCTACGGCATGACCGAGACGTCCGCGGCGGCCACCGTCAACATGCCGAGCCGGAACAAGATCGGCACCGTCGGCCGACCGCTTCCCGGCACGAGCGCCAGGATCGCCGGCGACGGCGAGATCCTGCTCAAGGGCAGCATCATCTTCCCGGCCTACTGGAATAACCCGCAGGCTACGGCCGAGACGCTGGATGACGACGGCTGGATGCACACGGGTGACCTCGGGTCGCTGGACGAGGAGGGCTTCCTGCGGGTGACCGGCAGGAAGAAGGAGCTCATCGTCACCGCCGGCGGCAAGAACGTGGCTCCGGCCGTGCTGGAGGACCGGCTGCGCGCGCACCCGCTCATCAGCCAGTGCATGGTCGTCGGCGACGGCAAGCCGTTCATCGCCTGCCTGATCACCCTGGACCCGGAAACGCTCGAGCACTGGAAGAAGCAGCACGCCAAGCCAGCGAGCGCAACGGCAGCCGACCTGGCCGAGGACCCGGACCTGCTCGCCGAGCTGCAGGTCGCGGTCGACGACGCGAACAAGGCCGTGTCCAGGGCGGAGTCGATCCGCAAGATCAGGGTCCTGCCGGTCGACTTCACTACCGACAACGACTACATCACCCCGTCGCTGAAGGTGAAGCGGTCACTGGTCGCGAAGGACTTCGCGATCGACATCGAGGCTCTCTACGGCTAGCGCGCCGCGGCTGGCCCGCGCCCGAAGGCTGGTTCGGCAAGTCCGAGCCGAGGGCTAGTCCCGCGCCGCCAGGATCCGCTGCAGCCGCTCGGCTACCAGGTCCCAGGTCCACTCGCGCTCGACCCAGGCCCGGCCCTTCTCGCCCATCGCGGCCGCGCCCGCCGGGTCGGCCAGCAGCTCGGCCAGGCGGGACGCGACGGCCCCGGTGTCCCGGCCGGCCACCACGTAGCCCGTCTCGCCGTCCAGGATCGCGTCCGGTGCGCCACCGGAGTCGCCGCCGACCACCGGCAGTCCGGTCGCGGACGCCTCCAGGTACACGATCCCCAGGCCCTCCACGTCCAGACCGCCGCGCCTGGTGCGGCACGGCATCGCGAAGACGTTGCCCGCGTCATAGTAGGCAGGCAGCTCGGCCCAGCCAACCGGCCCGGTGAACAGCACCGAATCCGCCACGCCCAGCCGGGCGGCGAGCCGCTCGAGCCGGGTCCGGTACGGACCGTCACTCACCAGCATCAGCAGCGGTGCCTGTTGCGGCGGCTGGTGCTGCTGCGGCTGGTGCTGCTGCGGCTGGTGCTGCTGCGGCTGGTGCTGCTGCGGTGCGGTGCCGGCGGCCGCGCCCGGCCGGCACCGGGCCAGCACCTGCGGCCAGGCCCGGATGAGGGTGTCCTGTCCCTTGCGCGGCACCATCCTGGATACGCAGACGACTACCAGCCTGGCGGGGTCGATGCCGAGCCGCTTGCGCACCTCTGAGCCACCGGATCCGGGCCGGAACTCGGCCGGGTCCACGCCGGGCGCGAGCCGCACCATCCGGGCCGCGGCGTCGGGGCGAAGCGCCCGGCCCAGCCGGATCCGGAAGTACTCGGCCAGGTAGGTGAGCACATCGACCCGTGACCCGATGCGGCGGAAGAGCCACCGCGCGCCGGGCAGCGCGGCCCAGCCCGCTTCGTGCCCGTGCGTCAGCGCGACGATCCGGCTGGCGCCTGCGGCGTGCAGCGCTGGCGCGAGCAGGCCGAGCGGCGCGGCCGCGCCGAACAGCACGGTGTCGCAGCCATGCTCCCGCAGCGCCGCGACCGCGCGGTCACGGACCGACGGCACTGGCAGCATCAGCGAGCCAGGGTGCCGGATGACCGGGAACGGCAGGGCCGCGTCGAACTCGGCCGCGCCTGGCCACGCGGGCGCGTAGACGACGACGCCGTCCGCGGGCAGCCGCACCGCGAGGGCGTGCACGAACGACTGAATCCCGCCGCTGCGCGGCGGGTAGTCGTTGGTAACGATCAGCACCTTGGGCATCAGTTTCCCCGGCAGTCCCAGCCGCGCGGCCGCCCTGGCGGGCTGATCACGCAGACCTCCGGCTGAAGGTCTGAGCGTACCCGCCAGGCCGGCCGGGGCGACCGGCGACTACCGTGTCGCCGCTATGGGCGGACCGCGCCGTCGATGCCGGGCGTGCTCGCCCCCTGATAGGCGACGAGTTCCACATCCTCGCCTGGTTGCGGCGCCTGGATGAACTTGTTGTTGCCGACGTAGATGGCCACGTGACCCGCGCCGTAGAACACGAGGATGTCGCCGGGCTGCACGCTGCTGAGGCTCACGTGCGGCAGCGAGTCCCACTGCTCGTAGCTGGTCCGCGGGATCGACACGCCCGCCGACGCCCACGACTCCATGGTCAGCCCGGAGCAGTCGAACCCGTCCGTGCATGGCCCGGTGCCGCCGTACACGTACGGGCAGCCGAGCTGGTCGTAGGCGAACGCCACGGCCTTCTCGGCCTGCGTACTCGTCGGCCCGGTGTACTTGCCGGTCGTCGTGCCGGTGCCGGTGCCGCCGACGGCCTGCTGCTGCTGCGGGGTCAGCTGGGCCAGCAGTGCCTCCTGCTGGCTGAGCATCTTGTTGAGTGCCGCCCGCCGCTTCTTGAGGCTGGCCTGCAGCTGGACGATGCCCGCCTTGGTCCGCTGGACGAGCTGCTGGGTGTTCTGCAGCTGCCGCGCGGCGGCGACGAACTGGCCGATCTTCGCCTGGTTGCTGGACGAGAGCTCCTCGAGAATCGACGACTGGTCGAGGATCTGCTGCGGGTCCCCAGATGTCAGCAGCGTGAACGAGGAGTTCAGACTGCCTGTCTCGTAGGCCGAGATCGCGATCCGCGCGACCTGCGCCTGTAGTGCCGAGAACCGGCCGGAGTAGATCGACAGCTGCTGCCGGACCAGCTTGAGGCGCTGGTTGGTGCTGGCGACCTGCTCCTTGACCTGGTCATACTGCTGGCCGAGCTGGTCGGACTTCGACCGGAGCTCGCTGACCTTCTTCTCGACCTGAGCGACCGTCGGCGCGGGGGCTCCAGCGGCACTGCCCGTAACGGAAAAGAGCAGTCCGGCGCCCACCACAGCTACCGTCACGGCCGCGATACGTTGCCCTACTACTGCGCGCTTTACGATGCGGCGCGCTGGCGGCGTATGCACCTGCGTGACACGCTCCTTCTTCCACTATCGGCCTGCCGGGTGAGCTGACGGGTTCGGGCGGTGGAAGACGGCCCTACGACCAGGCATGCGCCCGGCCGATTCACCCCTGGCGGCGCGACCTGGCACCGCCGTTGGGTCCCCGGCTCTCGTGCTGACCGGATGCCAGCAACCGAGACTCGGCTGTCCGACCGCCGCTGCCGCGCTGGCAGCTGGTGAGCGGTACGGCTCGGGCATGAGACTAGTGAAACTCAAGGGGTGGATTCAACCGCTTCGCGCACTCTCGCGGGTCACAGCGGCCGCTACCAGCGGCGGCAGCAAGGGAACGCCGGGTCGCCCGGGCCGTCGGTGCCGCCGCCGCGCGGGCACGTGCGCCGCCGGCCAGCCGCGGTACGGCGCGCCTGAGCCCGACTGTCAGAACCACGCCCTAGCGTGAGTGTCGTGCCCGCACCGATCGCCGCCTACGACCTGGTGGTCGTCGACGTGGAGACGACGGGGTGGCTGCCGGGCGAGGCGGCCATCACCGAGATCGGCGCCGTGCGGCTCAACGGCGGCGAGATCACCGGCGAGTTCTCCTCCCTGGTGCGGCCGGGCGGACCCATCCCGGCCGACATCTGCGCGCTGACCGGGATAACGGACGCGATGGTCAGCAGGGCGCCCGCGGCCGCGCCCGCCCTGCAGGCATTCCTCGCGTTCGCCAGGGGCTGCGTGCTCGTCGCCCACAACGCGCCGTTCGACCTGGGCTTCCTGACCGCGGCCTGCACCGGCTGCGGCATCCGCTGGCCCCCGACCGCGATCATCGACACCGCCGTGCTCGCGAGGCTGCTGCTGCGGGCAGAGGACGTTCCGGATTGCAAGCTGGCGACGCTCGCCGCCTATTTCGGCACCAGGACGCCGCCCCGGCACCGGGCGCTCGCGGATGCGAAGGCCACGGCCGAGGTGCTCGCGGGCCTGCTCGAGCTCGCCGCGCACGGCCGCCGCCCGGGGATCGGGGTGCCGCTCGGGCTCGCCTCCTGACCCGCGCCGGGGGTGCCGCGAGCACCGCAGGCTGTACGCTACTGCCGCGAACCTGGCAGGCCAGAGGAGGACGCTGTGGTCACCGCAATAGTGCTGATCAAGTGCGACGTCGCGCGCATCCCCGAGACCGCCGAGGCGATCGCGCAGATCCCGCAGGTCAGCGAGGTGTACTCGGTCACCGGCGAGTTCGACCTCGTGGCCATGATCAGGGTCCGCGGCCACGACGAGCTGGGTGACGTGATCCCCGGCCAGGTAAACAAGGTGTCGGGTGTCACGCACACCGAGACCCACATCGCGTTCCGCACCTACTCCCGGCACGATCTCGAGGCCGCGTTCGCGATCGGCTACCCGGAGGGCTGACGGCGCCAGCCAGTCAGTCCCTGGCCGCGACCAGCCGCCGGCTGGCAGCGATCCAGCGCTCGAGCAGGCCCGCGGCCGCGCCGGAGTCGACGGCCGCGCCAGCCCGCAGGTAGCCGTCAGCCAGGGCCGCGACCAGCGCGTCGGGGCCGGCCACGCCTGTCTCCGCGGCGAGCGCGGCGGCGGCGTTGAGCAGCGCGGTATCGCGGACGGGCCCCTGCGCCCCGCCCACGAAGGCGCGCACGACCTCCGCGTTGTGCGCCGGGTCGCCGCCCTTGAGGTCGGCGGGCGCAGTCCGCGCTATGCCAAGGTCGGCGGGGTCGAGGCTGGTCTGGCTGACCTCCCCGTCGTGCACGATCCAGACGGTCGAGGGCGCGGTCGTGGTCAGCTCGTCGAGCCCGTCGTCGCCGTGGAACACCAGGGCCGAGCAGCCGCGGCCGGCCAGCACGCCGGCCAGTACCGGCCCCATCCGCGGATCCGCCACGCCCACGGCCATGGCGGCGGGCCTGGCCGGGTTGGCCAGCGGGCCGAGGAAGTTGAACACGGTCGGCACGCCCAGCTCACGCCGTGGCACCGCGGTGTGCCGGAGCGCCGGGTGATACAGCGCGGCGAACAGGAAGCCCGCGCCTACCTCGGCGATGAGCTGCTCGGTCGCGGCCGGCGGCAGGTCGATGACGACGCCGAGCGCCTCTAGCACGTCGGCGGTGCCGCAGGCCGAGGATGCTGCCCGGTTGCCGTGCTTCACCATCCGGGCGCCGGCCGCGGCGGCCGCGATCGTGCCCATCGTGGAGATGTTCACCGTCTTGGCGACGTCGCCCCCGGTGCCGACCAGGTCGACGATCCTGCCGGGGACCGAGATCGGAGCCGCGTGGTCGAGCATGGCCTGGGCCAGGCCGGTCATCTCGGCCGGAGTCTCGCCCTTCATCCGGAGGGCGATGCCGAAGCCGGCGATCTGCGACGGTGTCGCGGCGCCGTCCATGATCTCGTTCATCGCCCAGGAAGCCTCCTCGGCGGCGAGCGTCTCACCCCTGATCAGGGCGCTGATCAGGGCCGGCCAGGTTGTGCGGGCATCCATCACGGCCACCTCGGTCCGGTCCGGCAGTCGGAGTCAGTGCTGCGCTGTCTGATGCGGCGACAGGTCGGCGCCGGCGCCGGCCGGCAGCTGCCTGCCGCGCATCAGCCCCGCGAGCGCCCGCGCCAGGGCGACGGGGTCGATGGGGTGGCTGACGACGGCGTCGGCGCGCGACCAGGTGGCCAGCCAGCCGTCATCCGGCCTGCCGACGATCAGCAGCACCGGCGGGCAGTCGTGGACCTCGTCTTTCGCCTGGCGGCAGACCCCCATCCCGCCCGCGGGCTGCGCCTCGCCGTCCAGCACCAGGACATCGGCTCCGCCGGCGTCGAGGATGCGGAACAGCATCGGCTCGGTAGCGACCTCGATGATCTCGGCTTCCGGCACGTCAGGCGCCGGACGGCGGCCGATGGCGAGCCGCACCCTGCCCCGAGTGTCGGCATCATGGCTATACACGACAACCTTCATGGCAAAGGATGGTACCGAGCCGGGGGGTCGGGGTACGCACGCCTACGCGTTGTCGTAATAATGGCCCCGTGGTCACAGCATCCAGTGAGGTCGCTCCGCGCCCGACCGCGAGCCGGCCCAACCTCGTCAGCGTGGGCACCATTATCTGGCTGTCCTCTGAGCTGATGTTCTTCGCGGCGCTTTTCGCGATGTACTTCACGATCCGCTCGGTAGACAAGGGCCTGGGCCAGGCCTGGCCGAAGGCGCACCTGGATCTCTTCCTCGCCTCGATCAACACGACGGTGCTGCTGCTGTCCAGCGTGACGTGCCAGATGGGCGTGTTCGCCGTCGAGCGCCATCAGCTGCGCCGGTCCGGCAGCATCTTCAACGTGGCCAGGTGGGGACTGCGAGAGTGGTACGTCCTGTCGTTCCTCATGGGCCTTTATTTCGTCTGCGGCCAGGGCTATGAGTACCTGGATCTGATCAACAAGCAGCACGTGACGCTCTCGTCATCCAACTACGGGTCGGTGTTCTTCCTGACCACCGGGTTCCACGGTCTGCACGTCAGTGGCGGCCTCATCGCCTTCCTGTTCCTGCTCGGCAGGACGTTCGCGGCCAAGAAGTTCACGCTCGAGCAGCAGACCAGCGCGATCGTCGTGTCGTACTACTGGCACTTCGTGGACGTGGTCTGGATCGGGCTGTTCACCACCATCTACATCATTCACTGACCGGGACCTGGGGAAAGCTGTGAGCTGGATCACCGCGAGGCGCCGACACCCGGCAGCGACGTATGCGGTCCTTGCCTTCGTGCTCGTGCTGATCGGCGTCGGCTATGCCGTCGTGACCACCGGCGGCGCGGCCACCGCGGCGCCGCAGGCGACGGCCAGCGCGGCCCAGATCGCCGAGGGCCATCAGCTGTTCGAGGAGAGCTGCTCCAGCTGCCACGGCATCTTCGCCGAGGGCGTGTCCGGCCAGGCGCCGAGCCTGATCGGAGTGGGCGCCGCGGCGGTCGACTTCCAGGTCGGCACCGGCCGCATGCCGCTCGCCGAGAATTCCGCGGAGGCCGACCGCAAGACGGTCCGCTTCACCAAGGCGCAGATCGCGGCGCTGGCCGCCTACATCCAGAGCCTCGGCGGCGGCCCGCCGATCCCGTCTGCCGCCCAGGTCAACCCGGGGGCCGGCAACTACGGGCTCGGTCAGCAGCTGTTCGTCGCCGACTGCGCTGCCTGCCACAACTTCGTCGGCGCCGGCGGGGCCCTCACCTACGGCAAGTACGCGCCCCCGCTGACCGCCTCGACGCCCACCCAGATCTACGAGGCCATGCTCACCGGGCCCGAGGCGATGCCGGTCTTCAACGACCTGACGATCACGCCGCAGCAGAAGCGGGACATCATCGCCTACGTCACGCAGGTGCGGTCGCAGCCCAACCCCGGCGGCTTCAGCCTGGGCCGCGTCGGGCCGGTGACCGAGGGCCTGGTGGCGTTCCTCGGACTGCTCCTGTTCTTGGTGCTGGCGGCACTGTGGATCACTGCGAAGCACGGGAAGGCTCATGAGTAACACCAACCCCCCCGACTCGGGCGACACCGCCTGGCAGGAATACCTGACCGGCGGCGGCGCATCCGCGGGCGCGGCGGCCGCCGGCGGCGAGGGCGCGGCTCCGCCGGAAGGGCCGGCCGCGCCGCACCGGGTCATCGGCACCCCGCCGCCGGCTGCCGCCAGGACGATGCTCCCCGCGTCCGGTGATGGCGGCGCCAGGCCCCCGGCCAGGGAGCTGCCGCCGGATCCCGACGACCCGGTCAGGGCGAGGAAGGCCGAGTTCGTCGTCGTCGCGTGCTTCCTCCTCGCGATGCTGGCGGGTCTCGGCTTCCTGGTCGCCTACGGTCTCATCGGGGTGGGCTCGGTCACCGCCACGCTGCACTCCAACCTGGCCCTCGGCCTCACCCTCGCCGCGGCGCTGCTGCTGCTCGCAATCGGAGCGGTCGTCTGGGTGCGGCACCTCATGCCAACCGTCGAGCTCACCGAGCAGCGGCACCCGATGGCATCCGACGCGAAGGACAAGCGGGCCTTCAAGGAGACCTGGGAAGAGGGCGCGGAGACGAGCCAGTTCGTCAAGCGGCCGATCGTCCGCCGCAGCCTCATCGCCGCAACGGTGCCGCTCGGCATCGCGCCGCTGTTCCTGCTGCGCGACCTGGGCCCGCTGCCGGGGACGAGCCTGGACACCACGGTCTGGCGCAAGGGCCTGCGGCTCATGACCTACGGCACCAACCCGCCACGGCCGATCACGCCGGCGGAGTTCAGCTCGCCGGGCGGGCTCATCAGCGTCGGGCCGGAGGGCTACCTCGACGACGACGACGCGATGGCCAAGGCGGCGGTGATCATCATCAAGTTCCGGCCGGGCGAGCTGCAGTTCGCGCCCGGCTGGCGGCCCGTTGCCAACAAGGTCGTGCAGAACTGGACCGTCGACAACATCGTCGCCTATTCCAAGATCTGCACCCACGTGGGCTGCCCGGCGGCGCTGTACGAGCAGACCACGCACCACATCCTCTGCCCGTGCCATCAGTCCACCTTCGACGCGACCCAGGGTGCGCGGGTCATCTTCGGCCCCGCGACGCGGCCGCTGCCGCAGCTGCCGATCGGGATTGACTCGCAGGGATTCCTTATCGCCACGGGCGGCTTCGCGGTGCCGGTCGGCCCGAGCTTCTGGGAGCGGTCATGAGTGTCGAACGGGCGCTGGAGGGCACCGGCACCTGGCTGGACGACAGGCTCCACGGCGCGCGGGGTGCCCGGGTCCTGCTGCGCAAGGTCTTCCCCGATCACTGGTCGTTCCTGCTCGGCGAGATCATCCTCTACTCGTTCATCATCCTGCTGCTGACCGGGACGCTGCTCTCGCTGTGGTTCCAGCCCAGCATGACCGACGTGATCTATCACGGCTCCTACGTACCGCTGCGCGGCGTCCGGATGAGCGAGGCCTACGCGTCGACGCTGAACATCACCTTCGACGTGCGCGGCGGGCTGCTGCTCCGGCAGATCCACCACTGGGCCGCCGACCTGTTCATGGCCGGCATCATGGCGCACATGATCCGGATCTTCTTCACCGGCGCGTACCGCAAGCCGCGCGAGATCAACTGGCTGATCGGCATCGTGCTGTTCACGCTCGGCCTGCTCGAGGGCCTGTTCGGCTACTCGCTGCCGGACGACCTGCTCTCCGGCGCGGGCCTGCGCATCCTTGAGGGTGTCATACAGTCGGTCCCGCTGGTCGGCACGTACCTTGCGTTCTTCCTGTTCGGCGGCCCGTTCCCCGGCCACGTGATCATCCCGAGGCTGTACATCCTGCACGTGCTGCTGATCCCCGGTCTGATCCTGGCGCTGGTGACCGCGCACCTGTTCCTGATGTTCCATCAGAAGCACACCCAGATGCCGGGCAAGGGCCGCACCAACACCAACGTGGTCGGCGCGCCGATGTACCCGTACTTCATGGCCAAGACCGGCGCGTTCTTCTTCTTCGTGTTCGGCGCGTGCGCGGTGGCGGCGGCACTGGTCCAGGTCAACCCGATCTGGCTGTACGGGCCGTTCAACCCGGTGGCGATATCGGCAGGCTCGCAGCCCGACTTCTACATGGGCATGCTCGAGGGTGCGCTGCGAATTATGCCCGCCTGGCAGTGGGTGGTGTTCGGGCACACCTTCGCCTTCAACGTGTTCGTTCCCGGCCTGCTGCCGCTCGGCCTCCTGTTCACCGGCGCCGCCGTCTGGCCGTTCGTAGAACAGTGGATCACCGGCGACCGGCGCGAGCACCACGTCAACGACCGGCCGCGGAACGCGCCCGCCAGGACCGCGCTCGGCATGGCCGTGATCACTGGCTACGGCATCATGTGGGCCGAGGGCGCGAACGACCTGATCGCCGATCACCTCGACGTGCCGCTGTACTGGATCACGTGGGCGGCCAGGGTCGGCATCTTCGTCGGCCCGGTGATCGCCTACATCATCACGAAGCGGATCTGCCTCGGCCTGCAGCGCAAGGACAGCCATCTCATCGAGCACGGAGTCGAGACCGGCATCATCCGGCAGCTGCCCGGCGGGGAGTTCGTCGAGGAGACCAGGCCGGTCGACGACGAACGGCTGGCCGTCCTCACCTCGCGCGCCGACCTACCGCCGCTGCCATCGGGCGAGACGACCCAGACGGACGTGCCCGCGCCCGGCATGCGCGGCGGCCTCGGCCGGGTCAGGGAGCGGCTGTACAAGGTCGTCACCGAGAGCGTGCCGGTTGCCAGCGGTCACAACGGCCACGGAGACGGCCGCGCGATCGAGGGCAACGGGCACGAAGGCAACGGGCACGAGGGTGACGGGCACGACCGCGCGGCCGTCGGATCCGGCACCAGCTCGCCGGACGCCGAGGACGGGCACGCCTGACCTCGGTTCCGTCCGGCCGCGGCCGTCCGGGTTCGCAGCTAGCAGCAGGGGCGTCCGGGTATGACGGCCAGTGAGCAGGCCGCGAGGCTGGAACGGGAGCTAGGGGCTGTCGGTCATGTCGGGAATAGAGCAGTTCAGCATCGGGAGCGCGGTCAGCTGCGCGGACGGTGACTGCGGGGAGCTGACCAGGGTAGTGATCGATCCGGTCGCGCGTGTGGTCACGCACCTGGCGGTCGAGCCCGCGCACCGGCAGGGCCTGGCCAGGCTCGTCCCGGTCCGGCTGGCGAGCTCCGCATCCGACGGCATCCGGCTGCGGTGCACGCTCGCCGAGTTCGAGGCGCTTGATCCGGCCGAGGAGACGCTGTTCGTGCCGGGCACAAGGGGCTACGAGACATACGGGCCCGAGCAGGTGCTCTCCTGGCCGTATTACCGGCTGGGCGACAAGGTGATGTCTCCCGAGGACGAGGGCAAGGCCTCGGAGACTGTCACTACCGACACCGTGCCGCTGGGCGAGGTCGCCGTCCGCCGGGGCGCGCACGTCCGCGCCACCGACGGCCCGATCGGGCACGTCCAGGGCCTCGTCATCGAACCGGCTACCGGCCACGTCACCCACGTCCTGCTGCAGGAGGGTCACCTGTGGGGCCGTAAGCAGGTCGCGATCCCGGTCCGCGCCGTCCGGCAGCTTGACGACGGGATCACGCTGAGCATCTCCAGGCGCGAGGTGCAGGACCTGCCGCCAGTTCCCGTCACGCCGTAGCGGCGCGGGCCGCGGTAAGGACGCGCGCCGTGCGGCCATATCTTCCGGCTTGCTGCCGGGCTCCGGCCTGCCGATTATCCGGTACACCTGGGCGCCGTCCACGGTCTCCTGCTCCATCAGGAGGTCCACTAGCTTCCCCAGCTCGGGCCGGTGCGCGCGGATGAGGTCGGACGCGTGCTCCTCGGCCTCCCGCAGCAGGCGGCCGACGTCCTGGTCGATCCTGGCCTGGGTGGACTCGGCGAACGGCCTGCTGGACAGGCCCTGGCCACCACCGCCAAGGAATACCGACCCGCCCTCGGGGTACCCGACCGGGCCGAGCTCGGGCGAGAGGCCGAACTCGCGCACCATCTTGACCGCTAGCTCGGTGGCACTGGCCAGGTCGTTTGCCGCGCCGGTCGAACCCTGGCCGAGCTCGACCAGTTCCGCGGCGCGGCCGCCGAGGCGGACGGCGAGCGTCTCGTTCAGGAAGTCCTCTCCGTACAGGTGCCGCTCGTCGATGGGCAGCTGCTCGGTGACGCCGAGCGCCTGCCCGGCGGGCAGGATCGTGACCTTCGCCACCGGGTCCGCGTGCGCCGACAGCGCCGCGACCAGCGCGTGCCCGGACTCGTGCACGGCCACCGCGTGCTTTTCCTCCGGCAGCAGCACGTTGGATCCGTCCCTCCGGCCCAGCATGATCCGGTCACGCGCCATGTCGAAGTCACCGGCCGACAGCACGTCGCGGTGCTCCCGCACCGCGACGATCGCGGCCTCGTTGGCAAGGTTGGCCAGGTCCGCGCCGGAGAAGCCCGGCGTTCCGCGCGCTACCACGCGCAGGTCGACATCGGGGCCGAGACGCTTGGCGCGGGTGTGCACGCCGAGAATGGCCTCCCGCTCGGCCAGGGTCGGCAGCGGGATCGTGACCTGCCGGTCGAACCTGCCCGGCCGCAGCAGTGCGGGATCCAGCACCTCGGGCCGGTTCGTAGCGCCGAGGACGACGATCCCCTGCGCGACGTCGAAGCCGTCCATCTCCGCCAGCAGCTGGTTCAGGGTCTGCTCGCGCTCGTCGTTCGCCACCGCCGCGCCCGAGCCCGCCCGGCGCTGGCCGATGCCGTCGATCTCGTCGATGAAGATGATTGCCGGTGCGCGCTTGCGGGCCTCGCCGAACAGGTCGCGGACCCTGGCCGCGCCTACGCCGACGAACAGCTCGACGAAGCCCGAGCCGGTCACCGAGAAAAAGGGCACCGATGCCTCTCCGGCCACCGCCCTGGCCAGCAGGGTCTTGCCGGTCCCCGGCGGGCCGACCATGAGCATGCCTCGCGGCGCCATCGCGCCCGCTCGCTGGTACCGGCCCGGGCTGCGCAGGAAGTCCACTACCTCGGCGATCTCGCTCTTGACGCCCTCGTAGCCGGCCACGTCGCTGAACTTCGTCTCCGGGCGCTCGGCGTCGAATACCTTCGCGCCGCTGCGGCCCACCCCCAGCACGCCCTGCAGGCCGCCGCCCCCGCCGGCCGCCCTCGCCGCGCGCCGGAAGAACCAGAAGACCAGGGCGATCGGCAGCAGCAGGAGGAGCCAGTAGAGCAGGTCGGTGCCGAGTCCCGAGCTAGGAGCCTGTGCGGTCACCGTCCTGACGCCGCGGGCCGTCAGCTGCGAGCTCAGCGCCGCGGAGGGCTGACCGGGGATGACGGTCGTGTATGCCTTCCCGGTCGTCAGGTCGCCCGTCGCTACCGTGTTCGAGCCGCTCGACCCGTTGCCGAAGTTCACCGTCTTGATCTTGTGCGCGCTCACGTCGGTGATGAACTGCGAGTAGCTGAGACTCACCGGTGTGCTGACGTTTATGCCGGGCAGGAAGACGTACATCACGATCACGCCCGCGAGCGCGACCAGCCAGAGCCAGTTCACCCAGCGTGGCCACCGCGGCGGCGCCGTGTTCGCCGCCTTGTCGCCGGGCGGAGCCGGGCTGGGCTGCTTGCTCATCCCCCATTGTTACCCCCAGCCGGGCCTGCGACCCGCGCCGGGGGCGTCACTCTGTGTAGCTATGTCAGCACGCGATCGAGTATGCCCGGTAGATGACCTGGGTCGTCCTGTCGCCGTTGCGCGCGATCTGGAACGCGACCGTCGTCGTGGCACCCGGCCGGGCCTGGCTCGCCATGGACAGCCCGCGCGGCATAGGGATTCCACCGGCTGGAGCTGACCGCGGAACCGGGGCCGGAGCGGCTAGTGCGAGTAATGGCCCCGGTAGTACTCGAACACGAAGCCGATAACGGACAGCAGGATTGCCAGCGCGCCCATGAGGAACAGCCACCAGCCGATGGCGACGCCGATGGCCGCCAGCGCGGCGGCCAGGCCGACGAACAGCGGCCACCAGCTGTGCGGGCTGAAGAAACCAAGCTCGCCGACGCCCTCGTCGACCTCGCCCTCGTGGCTGTCCTCCGGCCGGACCGGCAGCCTGCGGCCGGTGAACAGCACGTAGAAACCAGTCAGGAAGGCGAGACAGACGGCCAGCGCCAGCGCCGTCGTGCCCGTGGGGTCGTGCGAGAAGTGCCAGTAGACCAGGTCGGAGGCGCCGAAGAAGGCGGCGCAGCCGAGGAAGAGATACGCCTCTACTTTCACGAGCCAGCTCCGATCGCCTGCTGCTGTTCGAGGTGCCGGTCCCGGCCCGACCTGATGTGCGGGTAATGCAGGTCGAAGGCCGGCCGCTCCGACCTGATCCGCGGGATCGAGGTGAAGTTGTGCCGCGGCGGCGGGCAGGAGGTAGCCCACTCCAGGGAGTTGGCGAATCCCCACGGGTCGTCGGCCGTGACCCGCTCCCCCCACTTCCACGTCTTGTAGATGTTGTAGAGGAAGATCAGCGTGGACGCGCCGAGGATGAACGAGCCGATCGAGGAGATGTCGTTCAGCGTCGTGGCCAGGTGCGGCAGGTCGGGATAGTTCGCGATCCGGCGCGGCATGCCCATCAGGCCCAGCCAGTGCTGGACCAGGAACGTCATGTTGAAGCCGATGAACACGCCCCAGAAGTGCCACTGGCCAAGCCGGTTGTCGAGCATCTTGCCGGTCCACTTCGGCCACCAGAAGTAGAACCCGCCGAACATGCAGAACACGACGGTGCCGAACAGCACGTAGTGGAAGTGCGCGACGACGAAGTAGGAGTCGCTCACCGCGAAGTCAAGCGGCGGCGACGCCAGGATGATGCCGGTCAGGCCGCCGAACAGGAACACGACCATGAACCCGAGGATGAAGATCATCGCTGGCTCGAACGTGATCTGGCCGCGCCAGATCGTGCCCACCCAGTTGAAGAACTTCACCCCGGTCGGCACCGCGATCAGAAAGGTCATGAACGAGAAGAACGGCAGCAGCACCGCGCCGGTAGTGAACATATGGTGCGCCCACACGGTCAGCGACAGGCCCGCGATCGCGATCGTGGCGGCCACCAGGCCCTTGTAGCCGAACAGCGGCTTGCGGGAGAACACGGGCAGGATTTCGGTGGCGATGCCGAAGAACGGCAGCGCCACGATATAGACCTCGGGATGGCCGAAGAACCAGAACAAGTGCTGCCACAAGATCGCGCCGCCGCTGTTGGCGGCGAACACCTGGGCGCCGAGCTTGCGGTCGATCTCGAGCACCAGCAGCGCCGCGGCCAGCACCGGGAAGGCCAGCAGCACCAGCATGGAGGTCAGCAGGATGTTCCAGGTGAACATCGGCATCCTGAACATCGTCATGCCGGGCGCGCGCATGCACAGGATCGTGGTCACGAAGTTCACGCCGCCGAGGATCGTGCCCAGGCCGGACAGCGTAAGGCCCATGAGCCACATGTCGCCGCCGACGCCCGGCGAGTAGCCGATGCTGGTCAGCGGCGCGTACGCATACCAGCCGAACGCCGCCGCGCCGCCGGGGGTGAGGAAGCTCAGCATCAGGATGATGCCGCCGAACAGGAACATGTAGTAGCTGAGCAGGTTCAGCCGCGGGAACGCCACGTCGGGCGCGCCGATCTGCAGCGGCATGATCTCGTTCGCGAACCCGACGAACAGCGGCGTCGCGAACAGCAGCAGCATGATCGTGCCGTGCATGGTGAACAGCTCGTTGTACTGCTGGTCGGACACGATGTGGCCGTCCGGGCTCATGAGCTGAGCCCGCATGACCATGGCCATGATGCCGCCGAACAGGAAGAACACGAACGACGTGATCAGGTAGAGGTGACCGATGATCTTGTGGTCGGTGGACGACAGCCAGTCCGCCAGGAGCGAGCCCTTGCGGTAAGGCCGCGCGGTCGACACCGGGGCGCTCTGCGGCATCGGCTGGTTGAGCGTGGTCACAGTGCACCCCTTATCGACTGGGCATCCCTCATCACTGGGCACCCCCAGCTGCGTTCTCTTGTGCCTGCGTCTTCAGGATCCACGCCCGGAACTGGGCGGGCGTCACGATCTTGATCCGGAACAGCATCCGGCTGTGATAGAGACCGCAGAGCTCCGAGCAGCGGCCGATGGTGTCGGGCCCGCTGTACAGCGTGCCGTCCGCCGTCACCTGGAAGTGGTTGGGGTGATCGGGCAGCACGTCGCGCTTGAAGTCAAACGGCAGGACCCAGAACGAGTGGATGACGTCTATCGAGTAGAGGTTGAACCGGACAACCTCGTGGTCAGGGATCTCCAGCAGCGGCAGCTGGCTGGTGTTGTTCCCCGGCCCGGTCTCACCGTTCCACATCTGGCCGAGCTCGGTGACCCCCTGGTTGGAGTTCTTCACCGGGTACTGCGGGTACTGGAACGTCCAGGTCCACTGGGAGCCGATCACGTTGACCACGACCTGCGGCTTCGCTGACAGATCGTCGATCTTGTTCTCGTCCCTGGCGGTGAAGTAGAACAGCACCCCGACCATGATGAAGGGGATGATCGTGTAGAGGATCTCGACTGGCAGGTTGTACCGGACCTGGTACGGGACCCGGTCCCCGCGCTTGCGGTGGAAGATGATGGCCCAGAGGATCAGGCCCCAGACCACCACGCCGACGGCGAGGGCGGCTACCCACGAGCCCTGCCACAGCGCGACCGTGAGCCTGGCCTGGCTCGTGATGGGCGCGCGCAGTCCGAGGCGCTCGACGTCGGTGCTGTTGCAGCCGGCCGTCAGCAGCACGAGGCCGATCGCGAGAGCGGCGGCGGGCAGCGCGCGCCGGCCGCGGCCCCGGCGATTCCGGGGCCCGCGACCACGGGGGATGGGACTCACAGATGGCCTTCCCAGCAATAAGTCCCGGCATCAAGCGGCCGGTTAAGGTCGACGTCCTACAGCCTGTCGTGGAAAACAGTACAACGCTAGGCTGCCGCAGCTTGGGGTACCCCCGCGTCCCGCACGCTGGTTTTACTTCGGCGGCGGGCCGGGGCCGCGTGCCGCGGCGGCGGCCAGGCCCGCCTAGGCTCGTGCCCGTGGCGTATTTCGACGCGGCGTCGGCCGAGCCACTGCACCCGCTGGCACGGGAGACGATGCTCGCGGCGCTGGCGGACGGCTGGGCCGACCCGGCCAGGCTGCACCGGGAGGGCAGGCGCGCGGGGCTGCTGCTGGACCAGGCCAGGGAGTCGGTGGCGGCGGAGCTGGGCTGCCGCGCCGACGAGCTGTCCTTCACCGCGTCCGGCACGCAGGCGGTGCACCTGGGCGTGCTCGGCGCCGTGCAGGCGCGCCAGTCTGCCAGCCGGGGGCCGGGACACCTGGTTGCCAGCGCCGTGGAGCACTCGAGCGTGCTGGCCGCGGCAGACTGGCTGGGCCGCCGTTCCGGCATGGCAGCGAGCACGACGGGCGTCGACTCGCTCGGGCGCGCCGGCCTGGACGAGTTCGCCGCGGCACTGCAGCCGGGCCGGACGCTGCTGGCCTGCCTGCAGGCTGCCAACAGCGAGGTCGGCACGCTGCAGCCGGTCGCCGGGGCGGCCGCGGCGTGCGCCGAGTGCAAGGTGCCGCTGTTCGTCGACGCCGCGGCCAGCGCCGGACGGCTGCCGGTCACGCCGGGCTGGTCGGTGCTCGCGGCCAGCGCGCACAAGTGGGGCGGGCCGGCCGGCGTGGGCGTGCTCGCCGTCCGCAAGGGGGTCCGGTGGCGGCCGCCGGGGCCATCCGATGCCCGGGAGGGCCGCCGCGTCCCTGGCTTCCCTGACGTTCCCGCGGTGCTGGCGGCCGCGGCGGCGCTGCGCGCGGCGGCCGCGGACCGGGCCGCCGACGACACGCTGCGGGCGCTCACCAGTCAGATCCGCATGTCGGTTCCCGCGATAGTCGACGACGCGGTGGTGCACGGCGATCCCGACCGCAGGCTGCCGCACATCGTGACGTTCTCGTGCCTGTACGTCGACGGAGAGGCGCTGGTAACCGAGCTGGACCGGGCCGGGTTCTCGGTCTCGTCGGGAAGCGCGTGCGCGTCCGACACCCGCGAGCCCAGCCACGTGCTCGCGGCCATGGGCGTGCTTACGCATGGCAATGTGCGGGTATCGCTCCCACGTACTGCCACCCCGGAGTCGGTCGAGGAGTTTCTGACAGTCCTGCCGCCAATTGTTGCCAGGGTGCGGGACACTATGAGGGCAGCGAGTTCCTGACCGCCGGGCAACCAGTGGAGGTAGACCTGTGACCCCCCGCCAGCGCGCCGTCGGATCGAGTACGTCCATGCCGGCCCCGCTGCCGACAGTCCCGGCGCTGACCATCGACGCACTCGGCAAGAAATGCCCGATCCCGATCATCATGCTGGCCGATCGGATCAGGGACGTCGCGATCGGTCAGCTCATCGCGGTGCTCGCCGACGATCCGGCGGCCAAGACCGACCTGCCCGCCTGGTGCTCGCTCAAGTCACAGGAGTTCGTGCGCATGGACGAGCTCGAGGACGGCTGGTCGTTCCTCGTCCGCCGGACGTACTGAGCGGGCCGGGCGGCTAGGAGTCCGGCTCGTCGAGCGCCCGGAACCGGCCGGAGAACCGGGGATCGGACTCCCACCACGGGCCGGTGCCCGCGGTGTCCGCGCTCGCGCTCGCCGGGGCGGCATCCCTGGCGTCTAGCTCCGCGTCGATGATCCTGGCGTCCGCCTCGTCTTCCCGGATCATCTGGATCAGCTGTGCGGCCAGGAACGGCAGCCCGACAATGTCACCGAAGATCCAGAGCACTCCGCCGCCGAGCACCTGATCGGTGCGCAGGCTGGGCCCCCACGGCCGCGCCAGCGCGTGGTAGTAAGCCCCGGCCAGCAGGCTGTTGCTCGCGACGACCGACAGCCCGAGTACCGCGTCGCCGACCACCTCTGCGGCGGTGATCCAGAGCGAGACGACGTACGGGTAGGCCCTGGGGACCGGGTCGACGCGCAGCAGCGTCCAGAAGAACACGAAGCCCGGCACCGTGAAGGCCAGGTGCGTGAGCTGCGCGACCAGCGTCGAGCTGAACCCAGCCGGGTACCAGGGGGTGAAGTAGACGAAGAACGGCGTGACCACCAGTACCAGCGTGGTGATCGCCGGGAACGTGGCGATCCGCGCGGCCGGGCTCCCGATGGCCGCCGCCAGCCGCCGGCCGGGCGCGGGCAGCGCGTCGATGAACAGCGACAGCGGCCGGCCGAGCGCGAGGAACAGCGGGATCACGAGCAGGAACAGGATCGTCTGCACGGACCGCGCGTAGAACAGCACCGGCTGGTACACGCCGACGAACGACATCGTGGCGATGACGCTGAACCCGAGGCCGAGGCCGCAGAACGCGAAGATCCGCCCGGCCGGCCAGACGGTGCCGGCCCGCCGGACCCGCCGTACTCCCGCGAGGTAGCAGCCGCCGAGCAGGACCACGCCCGCGACGGTCCACGGGTCGAGCGTCCAGGCGGCCAGCGCGCCGCCGAAGGTCAGCTCCGGCGGCCCGTGATAGCCGGCAGCGAGCACTGCGAGCATGACCAGACGCTACCCGCCGCGCGGCACGCCCGTGCCCTCAGGGCAGATGCGCGACTATCTCGTCGGCCGCGCCCTGGCCGTAGGAGGCGCTGGCGCGGGCGGCGAGGCCATCGCGGGTCAGCGGGTACTCCTGCGGCCCGGCGACCTCGAGTGCCTGCACGGCGACCAGGTTCCCGAGCTGCGCGGCGCGCTCGAGGCTCAGCCCCCAGGCCACCGCGGCCAGGAAGCCGGCCCGGAACGCGTCGCCCGACCCGGTCGGATCGAGCGGGGTCACGTCCTTGACCGGGCCGACCATGACCGGCTCCGCGCCGACCCGGTCGACCCTCGCACCCTGCGACCCGAGGGTGGTTACCCTGGTGCCGACCTCGGACACCACCTCGGCGGCGCTCCAGCCGGTCTTGTGCTCGGTGAGCGACGCCTCGTACTCGTTGCTGAACAGGTACGCCGCGCCTGCCACCAGCTGCCGGATCTGCTCCCCGTCGAGCGTGGCGAGCTGCTGCGAGGTGTCGGCGGCGAACGGCATGCCCATCGCGCGGCACTGGTGCGTCAGGCTGAGCATCGCCGCGGGGTTGCCGGCTCCGATCAGCACCAGCCCGACCGCGCCGGCCAGGCCGCGGATATCCAGGTCCGCGTCCTCGCCCATCGCGCCCGGATAGAACGACGCGATCTGGCTGTGGTCGGCGTCCGTCGTGCACACGAACCTGGCCGTCTGATGAATCTCCGACTCCCGCACGCCGCTGGTATCCACCCCGTGCTCTTCCAGCCAGACCCGGTACTCGCCGAAGTCACGGCCGACGGTGCCGACCAGCAGCGGCGTCAGCCCGAGGCTGCCGAGGCCGAACGCGATATTGGCGGCCACGCCGCCACGGCGGATCTCCAGCCCTTCCACCAGGAACGACAGCGAGATCTTGTCGAGCTTGTCGGCCAGGAGCTGCTCGGCGAACCTGCCGGGGAAGGTCATCAGGTGGTCGGTCGCTATCGACCCGGTCACGGCGATTCGCATGACGCCCTCCGTAGCTGCAGCGGTATGGCCGCGCACAGGCTACACGCCCGCGTCGCCGGGCGCGGCCGGCAGGGCGCCGGCAGCCAAAAGCCCGGCAGGCCGGCCCGGTGCCGGACTGCCGGGCTTTCCGTGCTGGCGAAGCCGGGCCCGCCAGGGCTGGCGCCCCTGGCGTTACGCGCGCTCTAGTGGAAGGAGTCGCCGCAGGCGCAGGAGCCCGTGGCGTTCGGGTTGTCGATCGTGAAGCCCTGCTTCTCGATCGTGTCCACGAAGTCGATCGTGGCACCCATCAGGTACGGAACGCTCATCTTGTCCGTCACGACCTGGACCGTGCCGAACTCGCTGACCACGTCCCCGTCCATCTGGCGCTCGTCGAAGTACAGCTGGTAACGCAGGCCCGAGCAGCCGCCAGGCTGCACGGCGATGCGCAGCCGCAGGTCGTCGCGCCCCTCCTGCTGCAGCAGGCCGGCTACCTTCACCGCGGCGGCGTCGGTCAGCTCGACTCCCTTGGTGGTCGCCTCGTCCTGAACTGTCATCTGTGTCTGCTCCTGCTATTGGGATGTGCAATTCGACTGCTGGCCGCTACCCCGGCGGGACGGCTGTCCACTGCCTGTTAACGATAATCCCCGCCGCGTCATTCCGGGGGCGACGGCTCGGACTATGGGCCATCTGGTCCCGTTCTGACCGGCATATCCGGCTGCGGGTGCGCCGGTGTGGTGCTACCCGCCGCAGCGCCATCGTAACGACCGCCGCCGTGTCCTGGGGGATCGCGGGCCGGCGGCCGGAGAGCGGTACCTGCGATCGGCGGCCACTGGCCGACCCGGATATGATAGGTATCGTCACTCAGACGATAAGTCTCTCCACCGGGGGCATCATGACAACGCAAGCAACCCAGCGCGACGCATCGCTCCAGGTCAGCCACCTGTCTGCCGCACCTGGCCGGCCGCTTCCGCTGCTCGTGCTTGGCAGCGGCGCCGACCCGGCCAGCGAGCGCGGCGTCGAGTGCCCGGGCGAGCTGCCGCCCGCCAGCGATCCGCGGCTGGTGTCCCGCGCCAGGGCCGCCAGGGCGGCGCTCGGGGACCGCGCGTTCGTCCTCGGGCACCACTATCAGCGGGACGAGGTAATCCAGTTCGCAGACGTGACCGGCGACTCGTTCAAGCTGGCCAGGGAGGCGGCGGCCAGGCCGGGGGCCGAGTTCGTGGTGTTCTGCGGCGTGCATTTCATGGCGGAGTCCGCCGACATCCTGACCGCACCGGACCAGCAGGTAGTGCTGCCGGATCTGGCGGCCGGCTGCTCCATGGCCGACATGGCGACGTACAACCAGGTCGAGGAGTGCTGGGACGCGCTGGAGGACACGGGGATAGCGGGCGAGGTGATTCCGGTCACATACATGAACTCCTCGGCGGACATCAAGGCGTTCACCGGCCGGCACGGCGGCACGGTATGCACGTCGTCGAACGCCAGCCGGGCGCTGAAGTGGGCGCTGTCGAAGGGCAGCAAGGTGCTGTTCCTGCCGGACCAGCACCTCGGCCGCAACACCGCCGTGCTGGAGCTGGGCATGAGCCTGGACGACTGCGTGGTCTGGGATCCGCACGCGCCAGGCGAGACCGGCGGGCTGGACCCCGCGCAGCTCAGGGACGCGACGATGATCCTGTGGCGCGGCCACTGCTCGGTGCACGGCAGGTTCTCTCCCGGCTGTGTCACCGAGGTGCGGGAGCGGGTTCCCGGCGTGAACGTCATCGTGCACCCCGAGTGCGTGCACGAGGTGGTCCTCGCGGCCGACCAGGTCGGATCCACCGAGAAGATCATTTCCACGATCGAGCGGGCGCCATCGGGCTCGGCCTGGGCGGTCGGTACCGAGCTGAACCTCGTGCAGCGGCTGGCCGCGGCTAACCCCGACAAGACGGTCGTGTTCCTGGACAAGACCGTGTGCTACTGCTCCACGATGAACCGGATCGACCTGCCGCATCTGGTGTGGGCGCTGGAGTCGCTGGTCGCGGGGCAGGTGCCGAACCGGATCACGGTCGAGGAGGAAACCGCGGCGCAGGCACGCGCCGCCCTGGAGCAGATGCTCGCCCTGCCCTAGCGGCGAAGCCGGCCATGAGCACCGGCAGGTAAAGCACCGGCCCGGTAGGTAAGGTCGCCCCGCGGCGTTACATACCGGGCGCACCCCAGATGGGCATCCACCGGGTGAGGTCCGGCTCGACCTTCAGGTCGCTGCCGAGGACGCCGCGGATCTGCAGCTCGAGCGCGTTGTCGCGCTGCTCACCCGACAGCGGCGCGAACGGGTAGAACGTGCCGCGCTTGTACAGGTACACCAGGCCGAGCGACCGGCCGCCGCTGTCCTTGCACGCCAGCAGCGTGCACAGCAGCTGCGGGCCGAACCCGTTGAGCTCGAGCGTCGAGTTCACCGCGTGCAGATCGGTGACCAGGCCCTCGGCATCATCGGGCGAGTGCCGGCACACCACCCAGGTGAACTGGTAGCGGTCCACCGAGACCTGTACGGGAGTGGCGTCCTTGCCCATGTTGAGCAGCTGGGTGACGTCGTTCTCGATGTCGGCGAACGCCTTGCCCTCGGCCGCGCGGAAGCACACAGAGCCGGCCCCGGTGGGGCGGAAGTCGGTGCCCGCCTCCAGCGTCAGCAGCGCTCCGGGCAGCTGAAAGAGCTGGTCCAGGTTGGGCGGCACCGGCTTGGTCCGGCCTAGCAGCGTGTCCAGGAATCCCACCTGGTACCTCCCGCGATTGGTGCCCGGACGAGATCGCGGGCCGGCCCGCCGGCCGGCCCGCGAACCCGATGCTACTTGCTGAGCTGCTGGGAGATCTTCTCCAGCTGAGCCAGCCGCTTCTTTAGCGGCGGGTGCGTGGAGAACAGCGTCGCCAGCGACTGCTGGCCGCGCACCGCCAGGGCCGGGGCGAAGAAGAAGGCGTTCAGCGGCTCGGCCGCGCGCAGGTCCTTCACCGGGATCTTGCCCATGTCGCCGGTCACCTTGACCAGCGCGCTCGCGAGCGCGGACGGCTGGCCGGTCAGCAGCGCGCCGGAGCGGTCGGCGGACAGCTCGCGGTAGCGAGACAGCATCCGGATCAGCAGGAAGCTGATCGCGTAGACCAGCATGCTCAGGACCATGATCGGCAGGATCAGCAGCCCGTTCTGGTTCTGGTTGCCGCCGCGGCCGCGGCCGCCGCCGCCGAACAGCTCGGAGTAGAACGCGAACCGCACCATCAGCGCGGCGATGATGCCGAGCACCGAGGCGACCGTCATGACCGCGACGTCCCTGTGCGCGACATGCGACATCTCGTGCGCGAGCACGCCTTCCAGTTCCCTGTCGTCGAGCTTGGCCAGGATGCCGCGGGTGGCGCAGACCACCGCGACCTTGCTGCTGCGGCCGGTCGCGAACGCGTTCGGCATCGAGGTGGGCGCGATCGCGACCCTGGGCTTGGGCATGTCTGCGAGCGCGCACAGCCGGTCGACGATCGCGTGCAGCCTGGCCGCGTCCGGGCCGTCCTGCGGTGTCACCAGCCGCGCGCCCGAGGTGCGCAGCGCGATCTTGTCGGACCAGTAGTAGGACGCGGCCGCGGTGCCGACGCCGATCAGCGCGGCGAAGATGATCAGGACATCCGGGCTCGTCGTGCCGCCGTGACGGTGGGCATACAGGTCGATGAGGACGACAATCGCGGTGCCGAAGCCCACGAAGAGCAGACCCATCAGGAACATGGTCGCGCCCATCCGCGCGATCAGCCCGGGGTCAGACGCGTAGCGAGTGCGCGCCATTGACGCCGCCTCCCTTTCCTGGGCAGCCCGATCCGCGGGCCGCCCGTTACTTCATCACACATACTCGTGCTCGGTGCTCAGTGAACGCTCCACGATCGCTCAGAGCTACCTGCAAGGCGGCTCCTCGGGTCGGTGCCACCCATTTACTGCAACGGAATCGCGACCGTACTCGTTCCCGTGTCCGTCCGGTGTTAGCCCGGTATGAGCCCTTCGTCCGAGAGCAGCCTGCGCACGTCGGCCATGGTCGCGTCTTCCTGCGGCACGATCAGGCCCGACGGCTCCAGCGTGTCGGGGTCGGCGGGCTGGCCGACCTCCCTCAGCTTCGCCAGCAGCGCGGAGAGCGCGGCCCGGAACGCCGGCTCGTCGTCACCGTCGAGCGCCGCCTGCACGGCGGTGTCCAGCTCGTTGAGTTCCGCGACGGTCGCGTCGGGCACCGTCAGCTGGCCCTCGCCCAGGATCCGGACAATCATTCCGCGTCCTGTGGCTGCTCGATCGCCTGCGGCGGCGCCGTCTCGGCGCTGGTCGCGCCGCCCTGGGCCCCTTCGATCTGCCGGGGGGCCCCGGTGGCCAGCGCGGCCTTCATCTGCTCAAGCTCGCGGTCGACCCCGCTGCTGGCACCCATCCGGTCCAGCTCAGCCTGGATGTCGTCACGCGGGCCGCCGACCATGTCATCCAGGGCGCCCGAGGCCATCAGCTCGTCGATAGCGCCCGCCCTGGCCTTCATCTGCTCGGTCTTGTCCTCCGCTCGCTGGATCGCCAGGCCGACGTCGCCCATCTCCTCCGAGATGCCGGTGAACGCCTCGCTGATCCGCGTCTGCGCCTCGGCCGCGGTGTAGGTGGCCTTGATGGTCTCCTTCTTGGTACGGAAGGCGTCCACCTTGGACTGCAGTCGCTGCGCGGCGCCGGTGAGCTTCTCCTCCTCGCCCTGCAGCGACGCGTACTGCACCTGCAGGTCATCCAGCTGCGCGCTGATCCCCGCCTTGCGCTGCAGTGCCTCGCGGGCCAGGTCCTCGCGGCCGGCCGCCAGCGAGTCCTGGGCCTGCCTCGTCAGCTTGTCTGCCGACTGCTGAAGCTGATTGACCTGCAGTTCCAGCCGCTTACGCGAGGTCGCGACGTCGGCGACGCCGCGCCGGACCTTCTGCAGCAGCTCAAGCTGCTGCTGGTAGGAGTAGTCCAGTGTCTCGCGTGGGTCCTCCATCCGGTCGAGTGCCTTATTGGCCTTGGCCCGGAAGACCAGCTGGACCCGCTTCATGACGCCCATGGGCGCGACCATCCCCTCATCGGAAATCCCCCTTGCCACGGCGGGTCCGGGGTCGCGGACGCGCGCCGGGGAATGGCAACGGGACATATTGCCGGCAGATCTTGCCTCCACCCTACGACGTGGCAACGCAGGGCGTCATCATAGAGTGCCCGCTCCATGCGGGGTTATGGCCATGGCCGCGGCGGCGCGCCGTCGCATCCCGCGGCCGGCCGGGCCCGGCTGCGGGCTCGGCGCGACTTTCCGTGCCCTTCGTCCCGGTAGGCTTGCAGACGTGTTCCGACGACGCTCCAGCGACGCGCCCGGCGTGCTCGACGCTGACCAGACCAGTGAGCCGGCGGCCGAGGCTGACGAGGCGCAGCCCGTCAGGTCCAGCCTGACACCCAAGAAGGCCGGCCCCACCCCTAAGCGCAGCGAGGCCCAGGCCGGCCGCCGCACGCCCTACCAGGCACCCACCGATCGCAAGTCGGCGGCTCAGCGCGACCGGGCCGACCGAGCGCGCAAGGCGCAGGCACTGCAGCGCGGTGAGCAGTGGGCACTGCCACCCAAGGACCGCGGGCCGGTCCGCGGGCTGGCCCGCGACTACGTGGATTCCCGCCGCGGCCTGTCGGAGTACTACCTGTTCGCGGCCCTCCCGCTGCTGGTGCTGCTGTTCCTGCGCGTACCCGACGTGCAGCTGATCGCTGACGCCCTCATCCTGGTGATCCTGGCGGTAGTGATCGGCGAGGGCTACTACATAGGACGCAAGGTCGACAAGATGGCGGCCGAGCGCTACCCGGGCGTGAGCAGGCGCGGCGTGAAGATCTACGCGTTCGTGCGCAACACCCAGCTGCGCAGGCTCAGGATGCCCAAGCCGCGGGTAGCCCGCGGGGGCCCGGTGGGCTGACCAGCGGCGCCGGCCCTGGCCACGGATCGGGCGGGCGGGGCCACTACGTTGGCGGACATGGAATATCGCCATCTGGGCCGCAGCGGGCTCAACGTCAGCGAGATCGCATACGGGAACTGGATCACCCACGGCTCCCAGGTGGAGGAGGACGCCGCCACCGCGTGCGTCCGTGCGGCACTGGACGAGGGCATCACGACGTTCGACACGGCCGACGTCTACGCGGGCACGAAGGCCGAGACGGTACTGGGCAGGGCGCTGCAGGGCGTGCGCCGCGAGTCGCTGGAGCTCTGCACGAAGGTCTTCTGGCCGACCGGGCCCGGAGCCAATGACCGCGGCCTCTCGCGCAAGCACATCATGGAGTCGGCGCATGCGTCACTGCGCCGGCTCGGCACCGACTACCTCGACCTGTACCAGGCGCACCGGTTCGACCACGCGACGCCGCTCGAGGAGACACTGCGCGCGTTCGACGACCTGATCCGGCAGGGCAAGGTGCTCTACGTCGGCGTCTCGGAGTGGCGGGCCGAGGAGATCGCGGCCGCCATCAAGATCGCCGACGAGCTCGGCCTCGACCGGATCGTGTCCAACCAGCCGCAGTACAACATGATCTGGCGGGTTATCGAGGCCGAGGTCGTGCCGCTGTCCGAGCGCGAGGGCATCGGCCAGATCGTCTGGTCCCCGATCGCCCAGGGAGTGCTGACCGGCAAGTACCTGCCGGGCGCGGCGCCGCCGCCCGGATCGCGCGCCACCGACGAGCGGGGCTCGGGCTTCATCACCCATTTCCTCACCGACGGGCTGCTGACCAGGGTGCAGCAGCTGAGGCCGATCGCCGAGCAGGCTGGTCTCACGCTCGCTCAGCTCGCCGTCGCCTGGGTGCTGCAGAACCCGAACGTGTCAGCGGCCATCATCGGGGCCACCAGGCCCGAGCAGGTGCGGGAGAACGTGAAGGCCGCCGGCGTGCGGCTGGACGCCGCCGTGCTGCGGGACATCGACGAGGTCCTGGGCGAGCACGTGGTCACCGATCCGGTCCACACCGCGCGCCCGCGACAGCGCCCCTGAAGCGCCTGCCGTCACTCCTCCGGCGGGTGCAGGCTCATCGGCCCGTACTCGACCCGGCCGTCCTCGGTGAGCGTGACCTGGTCGACTCCGGCCTTCAGCAGTGACTGCCAGTGCTCGCCCAGCCAGTTCTCGGCGTCACCCTGGCTGCCGAACGGCTCCTTCACCAGGTCTCGGCCGGGCATGACGGTGCCGTCTTCCTTCTCCAACTGCCAGGTCCAGGTCATCTCACGCCCTGCGTAGCTAGGATCAAGGCCGGCTTTCGGCGGGTCTCATCGTAACGAACGGCGACGGGCAGGTCAGTGGACGCGGTCTTGATCGGCAGCGGTGGCGGCGGCGGCTGGCCCGAGGCGGGCTGCCGCTGCGCGTCGTGCCTGCGCGCGGCGGCCGCCGGCGTGGCTCGCGCCCCCAGCCAGGTGCTCGTCGACGGCGCGCTGGTCCTGAGGCCCGGCCGGCCCCCGCAGCCGGCCGGGGCGGGCGCGGCGCCGGCCGGGTACCAGGTGACGGCCGTGCCCGGCGGCTGGGACATCACCGGCCCCGATGGCGGCCGGCTGCTGGCAGCCGCGGGCCCTGGCCAGCTGCCCGAACCGGGCGCGGGCGCGCGGCCCTACGACGTGGCACTGCTGGACCTGCTCGCCAGCCCCGCGCAGCTCGGCCTGCTCCGGTCACGCGGGCTCGTGCGGGACCGCACCGCGGTAGCGGTCGTGTACGCCGATCATCGCGTCACCTCCGAGCAGGAACTTGCCCGCAGGTGCGAGCTGTGGAATGCCCGGCTCTGCCGGGACTCAGACCACGTGCGCGGCCCGCTGCCCGCGACCGCGGGGCGCGGGGCCGGCCGGCCGCACCGCACCCTGATCGTGGGCGGCGCGCGGTCGGGCAAGTCACGGGAGGCAGAGCTGCGGCTGGCCGGCGAGCCGTCGGTGACCTACCTGGCAGCGGGTCCCTGGGCCGACGCATCCTGGGCCGGCCCCGACGGCACCCCGGACACGGAGTGGGCTGCCAGGGTGGCCGCGCACCGGGCCGCGAGGCCTGCCTGGTGGCAGACCCGCGAGAGCCTCGATCTCGAGGCCGAGCTGCGCGGCAGCGCCGGACCGCTGCTGATCGACGGCATCGGGACCTGGCTGGCCGCGATCATGGACCAGGCCGGTGCCTGGGCCGAGCCGCCCGACCCGGCCGCGCCGGACCGGCTCGCGGACAGGATCGCCGGCCTGGCGGCGGCCTGGCGGCAGGCCCGCGGGCGGGTAGTGGCCGTCACCGATCAGGTCGGCGAGGGGCTGGTGCCCGCCTACCCCGCGGGCCGGCTGTTCCGGGATCAGCTGGGCTGGCTGAACCAGCGGCTGGCCGCCGAGTCTGACCTGGTGCTGCACGTGGTGGCCGGGCGGGTACAGGCCCTGCCAGGGTGAGCCGAACCGTCACGATCCGCGGCTTCGGACCGCGAACGGCACGAGATGGGTCTGCGAAGCTGTTAAGTTCTATGGGCTAGCACTTCGACTGGCGGCTATCCTTCGCGGCGCGGTCGGCCAGTCTTTTGATCAAGGTGGTGACGACATTGACGCGCGTTGTCGTCGTTGGTGACCTCATGACGGATACGGTCGCGCATGCGTCCCTCCCGCTGGCCAGAGGCAGCGACACCCCGGCCACGGTGACAATGCACGGCGGCGGCTCTGGCGCGAACATCGCCGCGTGGCTGGCCGTGGACGGCGCCGAGGTGGCCTTCGTCGGCCGCCGCGGCGCGGATATCGCCGGCCGCAACCGGGACATGGAGCTGATGGGTTACGGCGTGGACGCGCGCCTCGTCATGGATCCGGACCGGCCGACCGGCACCTGCGTGGTGATGGTGACCCACAAGGGCGATCACACGATGCTGTCGGATCCGGGTGCCAACGCGGCCCTGTCCCCCGACGACCTGCCGCAGGACCTGTTCACGCCCGGCAGTCACCTGCACGTCTCCGGCTACACGCTGCTCAACCAGGGCTCGCGGCAGGCCGCGCTGGCCGCGCTCAGCCACGCCGACCGGGCCGGGATGTCGATCTCGGTCGACGGCGCGTCCGCCGCGCCGCTCGAGCGCGTGGGCGCCGAGCCGTTCCTGCAGCTCACCAACGGCGCGGCGCTGCTGTTCGTGAACGCCGCCCAGGGCAAGGTGCTGACCGGCCGAGACGACCCCGGCCAGGCCGCCAGGGTGCTGAACGCCTGGTACCCGCACGTGGTCATGAAGCTGGGCCCGGACGGCGCGATGATGTACGCCGGCGGCAGGCCCGATCCGGTCCGGGTTCCCGCGCAGCCGGTGGAGCGCCTTGTCGACGGCACCGGCGCGGGCGACGCGTTCTGCGCGGGCTTCCTGCCGCCATGGCTGGACAACAAGCCGGCCGGCGAGGCACTCAGCAGCGGCTGCCGGCTGGCCGCCGGCGCGCTCGGCCTGGTCGGCGCCCGCCCGCTGCTCTGACCCTGCCGCCGTGGTGGCCCGCACCTCAGGCAGCGTGCGCTAGCACGAACTCGGTCACGGCCGCGCTGTAGGCCGCTGGCTCCTCGAGGTAGGCGAAGTGGCCTGACTCGGCGAACATCCGCGTCCGCCCTGCCTGCACCGACTCCTCGAACGCCCGGATCATGCCCGGCGCCGTCACCAGGTCGTCCGCGCCGCGCAGCAGCAGGGCCGGCCTCCTGACCCTGGGCAGCAGGCCGAGCAGCGGCTCGTACAGCGCGGCGAGCAGCGGCCAGTGCGAGTTGCCCCGCTGCCACTGCTCGGGGCTGAAGCCGGAGTCGGCGAGCAGCTGCCCGAAGTAGGAGGCGTCATCGGGGTCATGGAAGAACTGCTCCATGTACCACGAGCCGAGTGCCTGCATGGCCTGCTTGGTGCCATCGCTGTAGGTCAGCCTGCTGGACCTGGCCGCCAGCTCCCGGCACCGCTCCGCATCGGCGAGCTGACCGAGTTCCTCCAGCCTGCGGGCGACGACCGGCAGCCGGTTGCGGTCGGTCATGTCCGCGTCCCAGCAGGGGCAGTCGAAGATGGCCGCCCGGACCGCGCCCGCGTGCGCGGTGACGTAGCGCAGCGCGTAAGCACCGCCGGCGGCGTGACCCAGGATGGCCCACGAGCCGATCCGCAGCCGGGCCCGCAGCGCCTCGAAGTCGGATACCAGCAGCGCCGTCGTCAGCGGCGGGCTGCCCGGCAGCGGGTCCGACCGCAGCGTGCCGCGCTGGTCGACGCCGATGACGCGCAGCCGGCGGGCCAGCAGGTCGCCCTGCGACCGCATGAAGTCATAGCAGCCCTGGCCGGGCCCGCCGTGGATGAAGAGCAGCGCTGGCGCGGCCGGATCACCGCGATCGTCGACGAAGATCCGGGTCCCGTTGACGCCAACGAGCCTTCCGGGCAACTGCTACCTCCCAGCACTCGCCGTTCCCGCATGTACACGGTAACGAGCGGGAGGCGCGCGCGGTGCGCGGCTAGTCTGCTAGGGCAATCCAGTACCGGTCCTCGCCCTGCGCCTGCCCGTCGGCGACGCCTCCGTTGGCGAGGATGACCCGCCGCGACGCCTCGTTGTCGCAGCGGCAGGTGAGCAGCACCCGGCGCAGCCCGAGCGCGCGGCACTCCGCGAGGCCCTCGGCCAGCATCCGCGTTGCGTGGCCCTGGCCGCGCCACTGCGGCGCGATGCTGTAGCCGACGTTTCCGCCGACCTGGGCGAGCTCCGGTGTCAGCTCGTGCCGGATGACGAGCTCGCCGAGATAGTGCCGTCCGGAGATGTACCACAGGACGGTCGTGGGGACACCCCACCACCGCTGGGTCCCCTGCCGCAGCGCGACCAGCGCGGCGAAGTCCGCGGTCGCGCGGCGGAGCAGCTCCGAGCAGACGCCGGTCTCGGCGCTGTGCGCCCGCTCGGCCGCGAGCCACGACTCGCGCACCGCCGTCGTCGGCGGCAGCAGGTGCGGCGGCTGGGTCAGGAGCACGGCTTCATAGTCGGTTGCGGCGCAGTCCCGACACAACCCGTTTATCGCCGGCCTCTACACTCCCAGGGTGTCGTATCTCGATCAGTTGTTCGGACTCAGCGGGCGGGTCGCGGTAGTGACCGGCGGCAGCTCCGGCATCGGCCGCGGCGTCGCGCTCGGGCTCGGTCAGGCCGGGGCCTCGGTCGTGATCATCGCCAGGGACCGGGGTAACCTCGAGGCGACCGTGGCAGAGCTGGCCGCGGCCGGCTGCGCCGCGGCGGCGGTCGGTGCCGACCTGCGGGACCGGGAGGCCGTGCTGCGCGCCGGGGCCCTGGCGGCCGAGGCGTTCGGGCCGCCGGACATCCTGGTGAACTGTGCCGGCCTCAACCTCAGACCCCCGATGGCCGAGCTGACCATAGCCCAGTGGGACGAGCTGATCGCGGTCAATCTCACGGCGTCGTTCCTGCTCGGCCAGGCCTACGGGCCGCAGATGGCCGAGCGCGGCTGGGGCCGCATCATCAACATCACCTCCCAGCAGGCAGACCGCGCGTTCGGTAACAGCGGCGGCTACGGGGTGGCCAAGGGCGGAGTCGCGTCCCTGACGCGCTCTCAGTCGGAGGCCTGGGCCCGGCACGGCGTGCGCTGCAACGCGATCTGCCCGGGGTTCGTGATCACGCCGCTGACCGCCGAGGTATCGGGCGACCCGGTCCGGCTGGCCGCGCTCGCGGCCCGCACGATGGTGGGCCGCAACGGCCTGCCGGCCGACTTCGCCGGTGCCGCGGTGTTCCTCGCCAGCGGCGCGAGCGACTACGTCACCGGCCAGGTCGTCCGGGTGGACGGCGGGTTCTCCGCCACCTGACGCGGCGCGCCGCAGCCGCTCGGCTCGGTTTTAGGCCCGCCGGGGCGGCAAAATAGCGGCATGGCCAGACGCACCACGACAAGTTCCTCCGGTTCGGGCTCAGGCGGCCGCGGCCGGGGCCGCCCCGCTGCCGACGAGCCGGAGGAGTTCGAGGAGAACATCGTCGACATCGACGTCACGGACGAGATGCGCGGCAGCTACCTCGAGTACGCCTACTCGATCATCTACCAGCGCGCGCTGCCGGACGCGCGGGACGGCCTCAAGCCGGTCCAGCGCCGGATCCTGTTCCAGATGTCGGAGATGGGCCTGCGGCCCGACCGCGCGCACGTCAAGTGCGCCAGGGTTGTCGGCGAGGTCATGGGCCGGCTGCACCCGCACGGGGACGGCGCGATCTACGACGCGCTCGTCAGGATGGCGCAGCCGTGGTCGATGCGGCTGCCGCTGATTGACGGGCACGGCAACTTCGGCTCCCCCGACGACTCGCCGGCCGCGATGCGGTACACCGAGGCACGGCTGGCCGCGCCCGCGATGGAGCTGACGAACTCGCTGGACGAGGACACCGTCGACTTCGTCGAGAACTACGACGGCAGCGAGATGCAGCCCGAGGTGCTGCCCGCGGCGTTCCCCAACCTGCTGGTCAACGGCGCGGCCGGCATCGCGGTCGGAATGGCGACCAACATGGCCCCGCACAACCTCGGCGAGGTGGTCGCGGCGGCCCGGCACCTGATCGCGAACCCGGATGCCGACCTCGAGACGCTCATGCGCTTCGTGCCGGGGCCCGACCTGCCGACGGGCGGCAAGATCGTCGGCCTGGACGGCATCCGGGAGGCCTACGAGACCGGGCGCGGCGTGTTCCGCACCCGGGCGGCGGCCAAGATCGAGAAGCTCACGCCGCGGCGGACCGGCATCGTGGTCACCGAGCTGCCTTACGGCGTCGGCACGGAGCGCGTCATCGGCCGGATCAAGGACCTGGTGCACGCCAAGAAGCTGAACGGCGTCTCCGACCTGAAGGACCTCACCGACAGGCACCGCGGCATGCGGCTGGTAATCGAGGTGCGCTCCGGCTTCGTGCCCGAGGCAGTGCTGGACGAGCTGTACCGGCTGACGCCGATGGAGGAGACGTTCGGCATCAACAACGTCGCGCTCGTCGACGGCCGGCCGCGCGTGCTCGGCCTGCGTGACCTGCTGCAGATCTACGTGGATCACCGGATCGAGGTCGTCAGGCGGCGCAGCGAGTTCCGCCGCGCCAAGCGGGCCGGCCGGCTGCACCTGGTCGACGGCCTGCTCATCGCGCTGCTGAACATCGACGAGGTCATCCAGGTCATCAGGTCGAGCGACGATGCCGCCGCCGCCAAGGAGCGGCTCATCCAGGTCTTCGACCTCACCGAGATCCAGGCGCAGTACATCCTGGACACCCCGCTGCGGCGGCTCACCAGATACGACCGGCTGGAGCTGGAGCGCGAGCGGGAGACGCTCGAGTCCGAGATCGCCGAGCTGACGTCGATCCTCGAGTCCGAGCACAAGCTCCGGGAGCTGGTCTCCGCCGAGCTGGCCGCGGTCAGCGAGAAGTTCGCCACGCCGCGGCGGACCGTGCTGCTGGAGGGCAGCGGCGCCACCCGGACAGCGGCGGTGCCGCTCGAGGTCGCGGACGAGCCGTGCCTGGTGCTGCTCTCCTCGGCGGGCCTGCTGGCCCGGACCGCGGCCACCGCCCAGCCGCCCGACGGCCAGGGCTCGCTGCTGGAGGAGTCCCCGCCGCCCGGCTCCGGCGGCCGCGGCGGCCCGCGCGCGGCACACGACGTGATCGTGTCCGCCGTGCCCGCAACGGCGCGCGGCACGATCGGGGTGCTCACGTCCATCGGCCGGCTGGTCCGGATCGGCGTGCTGGAACTGCCCGCACTGCCGCCGAGCGCGCACCCCCCCGCGCTCTCGGGCGGCGCGCCGGTGAGCGAGTTCGTCGGCCTCGAGTCGGGCGAGCGCGTGGTCGCGATCGTCGCGGCTGACGCGCTCGGCGCGGGGCTGGCCGTCGGCACCGAGCAGGGAGTGGTAAAGCGGGTCACGCCCGACTACCCGCAGAACGCGGCGGACTTCGACGTCATCTCGCTGAAGGCCGGCGACCGCGTCGTCGGCGCCGTGCAGCTCACCGACGAGGACCAGGAGCTGACATTCATCACCTCCGACGCGCAGCTGCTGCGGTTCCCCGCTTCCTCGGTGCGGCCGCAGGGCCGGGCCGCGGGCGGGATGGCCGGCATCCGGCTCGCGCCCAAGGCCCGGGTGATCTGGTTCGGAGCGGTCGACCCCGCCGCGGGCCTGGCCGAGGCTGCGGCCGGCGGGCCTGCCGCCGGGCCGGTCGTCGTCACCGTCGCCGGCAGCGCGGGCCAGCTGCCGGGAACGACGGCTGCGACGGTCAAGGTCACGCCGTTCGCGGAATTCCCTGGCAAGGGCCGGGCCACCGGCGGTGTCCGCTGCCACCGGTTCCTCAAGGACGAGGACACTCTGGTGCTGGCCTGGGCCGGCCCCGGCCCGGCGCGTGGTGCCACCGAGGCAGGCACGCCGGTTGAGCTGCCGCCCCCGGTCGGGCGGCGCGATGGCTCGGGCGAGCGGGTCAGGCACCCGCTGGCCGCTATCGGCGGCACCGTCTAGCCCGTCCGCCCCTGGCTGCGCAGCGCCATCTGCCGGCCCGGCGCGGCGCTGTCCCGAGCGAGGTTGCCCCGCAGATTTCCGCTCCGTGCGATCTGTAGCCGGTAACACCTAATGTCGCGCAGACGTATCTACCGTCTAGGGACAGCACCGGAAAGGACGCGGAAGAGATGGAAGAGATGGAGATTACCGGCTTCGGTTCGGTCAGCTTCGCTGACGGCTCGCGGATAATCGTGGCCGCAGAGGACGCCCGCGCCATCCTGCTGGCATTCCCGCCGCCGGGCAGCAGTGACGCGGACGTAGATACGTGGAGCATGACTCCCCGCATGGCCCTGTACCTCGCGGCGGCTTTCACCCGCGCCGCGAGCGCGGCCATGGCCGCCGACCCCGACAAGCCGACCGGCGGGCTGGGAGTAATCGCGGACGCGGCGGATGTGTCACTGCAGGCTCAGGAGGCGCTGATCGCCAGCGCGATCGCGCTGGGCGAGGCGTCCTGAGCGGCCCTGCTCAGAGGCGGCCGAGAGCGGGATCTCTGCCAGGGCACGGGAGCGCCGGGCAGGCTGACCCTTAGTGAGCGCAGGCCAGTCCGCGGCCCTGCGCCGGGCCCTCGTCCCCAGGGGCCCAGAACGGAGGGAGGAGCCTGATGGGAGCGTCCAATTCCGGCCTGATCCGGCGGCTCGTGATTACGGCGGCGGTCGCGGCCGGGCTGGGAGGTGGCGTGGCCGGCGTTGCCTTCGCGTCGACCGGCGGCTCGGCCAGCCCGAGCACCCCGGCACGGACGGCAGCGACATCTTCGAGCACGCCATCGAGCAAGCCGAGCGCGCCCGCGGGGGCGCCGAGCCGCGGTTCCATGGGCACGCATCACTGCGCGCACATGAATGGCTCGAGCCGCCCCGGCGGCTCGGGTAGCTCAAGCTCGTAGCAGGCCCAGCCATCCACGGGCTGCCGCGCGGTCATCCCGATCGCGCGGCAGCCCGCCGGCTATCCGGCGATCCGCAGCGCGGCGAGCGCCACCGACATCGCGAGCCCGGCGCCGAAGAAGATCAGGCCCGCCGGATCCCGCCGCCCTGGCGCGGCGAGCAGGAGCACGTACGCAGCGCACACGGCCGCGATGATGACCGCGCCGGCCAGCCCGGCCGCGGCAACCGCGAGACCGGCGGCGAGCAGCACCGCGCCGAGCAGCTTGACCGGCGCGAACACACTGCGCGCGAGGCTCGGGTGCAGGCCGGTGAAGGCGGTGAAGTTCTGCATCGTGCGCCAGGTCCACAGGTTGACGGGGGCCATGACGAACTCCGCGATCAGCGGCAGCGACAGAATCCAGATGGCGACGATCATTATGGTAAATCTACTGATGTCCCATTACGAGTCGTTAGTCGGGCTATGCCTTAGCCGCCGGGCTCAGCCCAGGGCGTCGCGGCTGAGCTGCGGGAAGACCCTGGACACCTTGCCGAGCAGGTACTCGCCGTACGTGCCGGTGAACGCGCGCAGGTCCTGGCCGTCCCAGCGACGGCTGCCGTCGCCCGCGGTAGCAGCCCGGTCCGGCAGCGGGGGCACCTCGGCGGCGAACCCCGGATCGAGGAAGAACGGGAACGACAGGCGCCCGTGACCGCTGCGGTTACGGACCCGGTGCGGCGTTGAGTTGTACCAGCCGCCGGTCAGCCGGTCCAGCATGTCGCCGATGTTGCAGACCAGCGTGCCGGGTACTGGCGGCGCGTCGATCCAGCCCTCGGGCACGGCCACCTGCAGGCCGCCGCTGTCGTCCTGGGCCAGGAGCGTCAGCAGGCCGTAGTCGGTGTGCTCGCCGACGCCCCAGCCCTCGTCCCGGGGCGGGGACGGCGGGTAGTGGAAGATCCGGAACAAGACTGTCGGATCTGCAGTGCAGCCGGCCGCGAAGTAGCCGGCCTCCAGCCCCAGGCTCAGCGCCACGCCGGTGAGCACTGCCTGGCCGGTGGCCGTCAGCGCGTCCAGGTAGGCCAGCACCAGCGGCCGCAGGCGCGGCACCTGGCGCGGGAACAGGTTGCGGCCGTGCAGCGGCAGCCCGGCCGCCACCCGCGGGTCGTCGGCTGGCAGCTCCGCGCCGAAGTACAGGCCCTCCTTCAGGTCTGGCTGTCCAGCGGTCAGCTCGGTGCCAACCGGGAAGTATCCCCGCCAGGCCCGGCCGCCGTGCTGCATCCCGATCTCCAGCTTGTCCGCCAGCGGCAGCCCGAAGAACTGAGCGCTCGCCGCGGCGAGATCGGCGAGGAGGTCCGGCGGCACGCCGTGGCCGGTCACATAGAAGAAGCCCCGGTCCCGGCAGGCCGCCTGGATCTGCCCGGCGGCCGCGGTCATCGCCGCGGGATCCCCGCTGGTCAGCAGCGCCACGTCGATCACCGGCAGCCGCCCTGCCCCGTCCGCACCGGCCATCGGATGTTCCGCGCGCTCGGCTACTGGAGCCCGGTACGGACCGATGTGATGCGCTGCGTGTTGAAGCCGAGCCAGTTCATCCGGCCGACGTACCGGGCGTGCTCGACCTTGAGGCAGCGGTCCATGATCACGGTCACGCCACCCTCCTCGGCGATCCGCGCACCTTCGGCGCTGATGACGCCGAACTGGCACCAGAGCGCGCCCGCGCGGATCGCCACCGCGTCCCTGGCGATCTGCGGCAGGGCGTCCGGCGCGCGGAAGACGTTCACGATGTCCACCGGGACGGGCACCTCCGCCAGGCTGGGGTAGCACTTCTCGCCGAGAATCTCCTGCTCGCGCGGGTTCACGGGGATGACGTGATAGCCGTGCCGCCTGAGGTAGTAGCCGACGAAGTAGCTGGCTCGCAGCTCACTGGCGGACAGGCCGACGATCGCGATCGTGGCGGCCGAGTGCAGCACGCGCTGAATGGTCAGCGGGTCCTGGTATCGCGCGAGATCGATCATGCTGTCACTGCCTCCCCGGCCGGCGCACGGCCGGCCAGCACCTCGGCGACGCGAGCGAAGCCATGATCCAGGTCCCAGATCAGGTCGTCCACGGACTCGGTGCCGACGGACAGCCGCACCGACCCTGGCCCGACCCCTGCCGCCCGCAGCTCGTCGTCGCTCAGCTGGCGATGCGTCGTGCTGGCGGGATGGATCACCAGGCTCTTCGCGTCGCCCACGTTCGCCAGGTGCGACCATAGCGACAGCCCCGCGATCAGGCCCTGGCCGCCGGGCCGGCCGCCGGCGCAGTCGAACGAGAAGACCGCTCCGGCCCCGCGGGGCAGGTACTTATCGACCAGCGGCCGGTACCTGCTCGACGGCAGCCCCGGATAGCTCACCTGTGCCGCGAGCTCGTGCGACTGGAGGTACGCCGCGACCGCCCGGGCATTGCTGACGTGCCGTTCCATCCGCAGGGACAGTGTCTCGAGCCCCTGCAGGAACAGGAAGGCGTTGAACGGGGAGAGTGCCGCCCCGAGGTCCCGCAGCGTCTCCGCCCGCAGCTTCATCAGGTAGCCGTAGGTACCGAACGTCTCGTGGAACTGCAGCCCGTGGTAGGCGGGTGACGGATCGGCGATCACCGGGAACCGGCCGTTCGACCAGTTGAACGTGCCGGCTTCCACCACGATGCCGCCGATGCTCGTGCCGTGGCCGCCGATGAACTTGGTCGCCGAGTGGATGACGATGTCGGCCCCCCACTCGATCGGGCGGCACAGGTACGGGGTCGCGAACGTGTTGTCCACGATGAGCGGCAGATCGTGCTCGTGCGCGATGCGCGCCACGGCCTCGATGTCCAGCACGTTGCCTGCCGGGTTGCCTATCGTCTCCCCGAAGAACGCCTTCGTGCCGGTCCGGACCGCTCGCCGCCAGGAGTCCAGATCATCGGGATCGACCCACGTCAGCTCCACGCTCATCTTGCGCAGCATGTGCTTGAACTGGTTCACGGTGCCGCCGTAGAGGGCCGACGACGCGACCACGTGGTCGCCGGGCTGCAGCAGCGTGAACAGCGCGGCCGCCTGGGCGGCGATCCCGCTCGCGAACGCCACCCCGCCGCAGCCCCCCTCGAGATTGGCCACGCGCTCCTCGAAGACCGCGACCGTCGGGTTCATGATGCGCGAGTAGGTGTTCCCGTACTCCTGGAGGTTGAAGTACGCCGCGGCGGACTCGGGGTCCTCGAACACGTAGCTGGTCGTCTGGAAGATGGGCACCGCCCTGGCCCCGGTGTTCGGGTCGGGCCGCTGGCCGGCATGCAGCTGGCGAGTCTCGAACCCGAAGTCCCGGGCTTCCTCCACCCTGGACGGCTGACCAGTCACGACGGCCCCTTCCTCCTCGTCACACCGCAGGCTAGCCGACGGCCTGGCTGCGGCTGTCCAGGAACTGCCGGATGATGGGCGTCTGCCGGGCCTCCTCGAGCAGGAAGCAGTCATGCCCGTAGGGCGCCTCGATTACCTCGCACACGACCGGCTTGCCCAGGCCGCGCAGCGCCGCCTCGATCTCCCTGGACGCGGCCGGGGGGTACAGCCAGTCGGAGCTGAAGGAGATCAGGAGGGTGCGGGCGCGGACCCCCGCCAGCGCGCTCGCGAGCGATCCGGCGCCGTGCTGCCGGGCGAGATCGAAGTACGTCAGCGCGCGGGACGTGTAGAGGTAGGTGTTGGCGTCGAAGCGGCGGACGAACGACTCGGCCTGATGGCGCAGATAGCTCTCGACCTGGAACTCCGGCTCGGTGATCGTGTAGCGGACGTCGTCGGAGAACTGCAGCCGCCGGCCGAACTTGTCGCCCAGCGCCTGCGCCGAAAGGTACGTGATGTGGCCGACCATCCTGGCCAGCCCCATGCCAGCCTCTGGCGCGCTTCCCGTGCCGTAGTAACGGCCGCCCTGCCAGGCCGGGTCGCGCATGATCGCGTCTCGCGCGATCGAGTTCCAGGCGACGCCCTGCGGCTGCAACGCGTGCGTGCTGGCGATGACGACGACGGAGTCGACCTGGCCGGGATACTGGATCGCCCACTCCAGCGCCTGCATCCCGCCCAGGGATCCGCCCGCGATCGCAGCGAGCCGGTCGATGCCCAGGACGTCCAGGAACGCGCGCTCCGTCCGCACCATGTCCGCGACGGTGATCACGGGGAAGTCGGGCCCGTACGGGCGGCCGGTAGCCGGATCGGTCGACGACGGTCCCGTCGTGCCGCGGCAGCCGCCGAGCAGGTTGGTGGACACTACGAAGAACCGATCGGTGTCGAAGGCCTTGCCGGGGCCGATCATCCCGTCCCACCAGCCGAGGCCCTTCCCGGCGACGCCGTCGCGGTCCTCCGCGGCGAACCCGTCGCGCGTGCTCTCCGCGGGCGCAGCCTTGGCGAAGCCAGCGGCGTGGGCGTCGCCGCTCAGCGCGTGGCACACCAGGATGACGTTGTCTCGCGCGGGCGACAGGGTGCCATAAGTCTCGTAGGCTACCCGGACGGGATAAAGGTCCCGGCCGCAGTCCAGCCGCACGGGCCCGGGCAGGTCAGCGTACTGCGTTTCGACTGTGCCCACGGAGCCAGCCGCGAGCGTTGAGGCAGGCTCCGCCATGCGGGCTATGATAACGCGGCCCGTACGGTGTAATGTCAACCACCTGCATAGGAATTAAGCGGAGGGGTACCCGGCATGACCACTGTCACCAACGGAGTCAACGTGCAGGCGCTGCTGGACGCGCGCGAGGCACTCAAGGGCGCGCCAGAAGCCGCGCAGTTCACCTGGCGGGCATCTGCCAAGTGGTCGAGCGGCGTGCACAGCACGATCAAGGTCCAGAGCTTCTTCGGCCTCGGCCAGGAGCAGGCGCACAATGACGAGTGGTCGTTCGAGGCCGACCACCCGGAGGTCTTCGGCGCGGTGGACGAGGGCATCACGCCGATCGAGTACCTGCTCGTGGGCCTCGCCAGCTGCCTGACCGCCGGCGTCGCGTCCGTCGCCGAGAACCGCGGCATCCAGCTGCGATCGGTCGAGTCGACGGTCGAGGGCGGACACGACATCCGCGGGATCCTCGGTGCCGACAGCGACGTCCGCAACGGGTACAACGACATCAAGGTCACGTTCAAGATCGACGCGGACGCGTCGAGGCAGGAGATCGAGGCGCTGGTGGCCCAGTCGCAGAAGCGCTCGGCCGTGTTCGACGCGCTGACGAACCCCACGAACGTCACCGTCGACGTCGCCTGAGGGCCAGTCATCGAACGCACCACCGCTGTCGTCATCGGCGCGGGGCACGCAGGCCTCGCGGCCAGCCACTTCCTCACCGGCAAGTCGATCGACCACGTCGTGGTGGAGCGCGGCGAGGTGGCGAATTCCTGGCGGCACGAGCGCTGGGACTCGATGCGGCTGCTGACCCCCAACTGGCAGAGCCGGCTGCCTGATTTTCGGTACGACGGCCCCGAGCCCGACGGCTTCATGTCAGTCGGCGAGGTGATCGACTTCCTCGACCGGTTCGCGGTCCGTTCCGGTGCGCCGGTCCGGACCGGCACGAACGTCACCTCGGTCCGGTACGCCGGCGACGGCTACCAGCTGGCGACGAGCCGCGGCGAGATCGCCTGCCAGGCAGTGGTTATCGCGGCCGGTGCCTGCAACCAGCCGGCCCTGCCGTCGTTCACGGCGGCGGTGCCGGCTGCCGTTGAGCAGCTGACCGCGCTGGACTACCGCGACCCGGCCAAGCTTCCCGACGGCGGTGTCCTCGTCGTCGGCGCATCGGCGACCGGCGTCCAGATTGCCGCCGAGCTGGCCCGGTCGGGCCGGGCCGTGACGGTCTCCGTCGGCGAGCACGTGCGCCTGCCGCGCACCTACCGCGGCCGGGACGTGCTGTGGTGGATGGACGCATCCGGTGTGTGGGACCAGCGCTACGACGAGATCGATGACCTCGGCAGGGCCCGGCGGCTGCCCTCGCCGCAGCTCGTCGGGACGCCCGAGCGGGCGACGCTCGACCTGAACGCGCTGTCTGCCCTGGGGGTCGAGCTGGTCGGCCGCTGGGCGGCACTACGGGACGGCCGGGCACTTTTCTCCGGCGGCCTGCGGAACGTGTTCGCCCTCGCGGACCTCAAGATGGAACGTCTGCTGGACACGTTCGACGAATGGGCCAGGACGCAGGGGCTTGACGGCGAGGTCGGGCGGCCGGAGCGCTTCGCCGCCACCCGAGTGCCAGACTCGGCCAGACTCCAGCTGGACCTGAGCAGCGGCGAGTTCCGCTCGATCGTGTGGGCGACGGGCTACCGGCCGGACTATCGGTGGCTCGATGTCCCGGTTGTCGACGCCAAGGGCCAGCTCCGGCACGACGGCGGCGCAGTCGACAGCCCCGGCATGTACGCGCTCGGCCTGCCCGTGCTGCGGCGGCGCAAGTCCACCTTCATCTACGGCATCGAGGACGACGCGCGCGAGGTGATCGGCCGGCTGGCCTCCTACCTGGCCGGGTGAGCCCTGCCCTGCCGCGGCCTGGTCTGTCAGGTGTCGATGCGGGCGGGATCCAGCTCGTCCGCGCCGCCGACGATGAAGTCGCGCCGTGGCGCGACCTCGGTACCCATCAGCAGCTCGAAGATGTTGCTGGCCGCCTCGGTGTCCTCGATCCTGATCCGGCGCAGCACCCGGTACCTGGGATCCATCGTGGTCTCGGCGAGCTGGTGCGCATCCATCTCGCCCAGGCCCTTGTAGCGCTGCGGCGGCTCCTTGAACCGCTGGCCCTTGCGCTCCAGCTCGATCAGCGTGCGCTGCAGCTCCGGGTCGCTGTAGGTGTAGATGTACCTTGGCTGGCCCTTGCGCGGGCTGGTCAGCTCGATCCGGTGCAGCGGCGGTACCGCCGCGAACACGCGGCCGGCCTGCACCATCGGCCGCATGTAGCGATAGAAGAGGGTCAGCAGCAGCGTGCGGATGTGCGCGCCGTCCACGTCGGCATCTGCCATGAAGATCACCCGCTGGTAGCGGGCCGAGTCCAGGTCGAACGCATTGCCCGAGCCGGCCCCGATCACCTGGATGATGGCGGCGCACTCGGCGTTCTTCAGCATGTCCGCGAGCGACGCCTTCTGCACGTTGAGGATCTTGCCGCGAATCGGCAGCAGCGCCTGGAACTCGGAGTCCCGTGCGTTCTTCGCGGTGCCGAGCGCGGAGTCGCCCTCCACGATGAATAGCTCGCTCCGGTCGTCGGCGGAACGGCAGTCGACGAGCTTGGCCGGCAGGGCGGAACTAGCCAGGGCGGACTTGCGGCGCTGGTTCTCGCGGTGCTCGCGGGCGGCGATGCGGGTCTTGGCGGCGGCCGCGATCTTGTCCAGCACGGCCCTTGCCTGCTGCTTGCTGCCGCGGATCCGGCCTTCCAGGAAGTTGCCGAGCTCGGCGGAAACTACCTGGCCGACGATCCTGGTGGCGGCCGGAGTGCCGAGGACCTCCTTGGTCTGGCCCTCGAACTGCGGCTCAGGCAGTCGCAGCGAGATGACCGCCGTGAGCCCTTCGAGCACATCGTCCTTGACTACCGGCTCGTCGCCGGTCTTGAGCAGGCGCGCGGCCCTGAGCTGATCGCTCACGGTCCGGACCAGCGCACGCTCGAAGCCGGTCACGTGCGTGCCGCCCTTGGAAGTGGCGATCACGTTGACGAACGACCGCACCGTGTTGTCGTAGCCGCTGTCCCAGCGCAGCGCGACGTCGACGTCGAGCTGGCGCTCGACATCGGTCGGCGTCAGGTGGCCTGCGTCGTCCAGCACCGGCACGGTCTCGGTGAACTGGCCCGAGCCGGTCAGCCTGATCACGTCGGTCACGGGCTCTCCCCGCGACAGGTGCGCGCAGAACTCGCTGATGCCGCCGACGAAGCGGAACTCGGCCGCGCGCTGGTGCGCGCTCACGGCGGCGCGCCCCGCGGTGGTGCCGGTCTCGCCGACGGCGAGCTGGGTGTCCCCGTCCGCCCCGGGCTGATCCGGCTCGGCCGCGGCGTCGGCGCCGTCAGCGTCGCCCGGTCCGGCGCTGGCAGCGCGGCGGCGCTCCGGCCGGTCGTCGGTGACCTTGATCGTGAGGCCAGGAACCAGGTACGCGGTCTGGCGCGCCTCCTCGGCCAGGGCGCCGAACGACCACTCGGCGTCACGGACGAAGATCTGCTGGTCCGGCCAGAACCTGATGACTGTCCCGGTGGCCGTCTTACTGATCTTGCGGCCCTTGCGCAGGCCGGAACCGGGGGTGAACTTCGCCTCCGGGCCGGCCGCGGCGAACTCCCCCGGCACACCCCGGCGGAAGCTCATGGACCACTCGTAACCGCCCTTGCTCACCGTGATGTCGAGCCGGCCGGAAAGCGCGTTGACAACCGAGGCGCCGACGCCGTGCAGGCCGCCGGACGCGGTATACGAGCCGCCGCCGAACTTGCCGCCCGCGTGTAGCTTCGTCATCACGAACTCGACGCCGGACAGGCCGGTGCGCGGCTCGATGTCGACGGGGATGCCCCGGCCGTTGTCGATCACCTCGGCCGAGCCGTCAGCGTGCAGGGTAACGTCTACTCGCGTGCAATGTCCGGCTAGTGCCTCATCGACCGCATTGTCGAATATCTCCTCAAGGCACTGCATCAGGCCGCGGGCATCGGTCGAGCCGATGTACATGCCAGGACGCTTGCGTACGGCCTCCAGGCCCTCCAGGACCGTCAGATGGCGCGCGGTATAGCCATCGGTGGCCCCGCCTCGCTTGGCGGCCGCCTTGGCCGCTGAGGCGGCGTTTGCTCGCTCAGTGCTGAGGGCGGTCACTGGGGCTCCCTGCGAGATCATGTGCCGGGCGGGCAGCTACCCGCAGATCGGCTGGCCACGCGGCCTACAGGCAGCGTAACCGGCCCGGTGCCATGGCCAGCGCAACCACGCCGCGCGACATACCCGGTGAGCAGGTACAAGCCACCCGGCCGGGATCACGCGGCCGGCCGGGCATAGGCGGATGTTCGCCCTGGGCATACTCGGAGCCCGCAGGGGATGACAAACGACCACCCCGAGTGTTGTGATGCAGTGAGATCACAGGTTGCACGGACCACGGCAGGGTAGCTGGAGGTCCCTGAGGCGAGGAGGCGACATGACCGGAGCTATAGCCCCTACGAGGCCGCTTACCGCCCTAGATCTGTGCGACCGATGCGGGGCACCGGCGTATGTACGCGTCGTACTGCCCGGATCGGGCGAGCTGCTCTTCTGCGCGCATCACAACCGCAAGCACGCAGATGCCCTCGCCAAGATCGCGGTGGAGATCCAGGACGAGACCGGCAGGCTATCGACTAAGCCAGGCGAATCGTCCTGACGTCGTAGCACGAGCCGCCCGCCGGGCGGGCTCACCCAGTCAGCCGAACGGGCTCCTGGCCGCCAATGTTGGCGGCCAGGAGCCCGTTCGCCGTGCCCGCTAGTCCGGGCGGGCTCCCCGCCGCCAGTGACGACGGCCAGGAGCCCGTTCGCTGTGCCCGCTAGTCCGGGCGGGCTCCCCGCCGCCAGTGACGACGGCCAGGAGCCCGTTCGCCGTGCCTGCCAGTCCGGGCGGGCTCCCCGCCGCCAGTGACGACGGCCAGGAGCCCGTTCGCCGTGCCCGCTAGTCCAGGTAGTCCCGCAGAACCTGGGACCTGGACGGATGCCTGAGCTTGGACATCGTCTTGGACTCGATCTGGCGAATGCGCTCCCTGGTGACGCCGTAGACCTTGCCGATCTCGTCCAGCGTCTTGGGCTGGCCGTCGGTAAGCCCGAACCGCATCGAGACCACGCCGGCCTCCCGCTCCGACAGCGTGTCGAGCACCGAGTGCAGCTGCTCCTGCAGGAGCGTGAAGCTGACCGCCTCGCCCGGCTGGATGGCCTCGGAGTCCTCGATCAGGTCACCGAACTCGCTGTCGCCGTCCTCGCCGAGCGGGGTGTGCAGGGAGATCGGCTCGCGGCCGTACTTCTGCACCTCGATGACCTTTTCCGGGGTCATGTCCAGCTCGGCCGCCAGCTCCTCGGGCGTGGGCTCGCGACCTAGGTCCTGGAGCATCTGCCGCTGCACCCTGGCGAGCTTGTTGATCACCTCGACCATGTGCACCGGGATCCGGATGGTCCTGGCCTGGTCGGCCATGGCCCTGGTGATGGCCTGACGGATCCACCAGGTCGCGTACGTCGAGAACTTGTAGCCCTTGGTGTAGTCGAACTTCTCGACCGCCCGGATCAGGCCGAGGTTGCCCTCCTGGATCAGGTCCAGGAACAGCATGCCGCGCCCGGTATAGCGCTTGGCCAGCGAGACCACGAGCCGGAGGTTGGCCTCGAGCAGGTGGTTCTTGGCCCGGCGGCCGTCCTCGGCGATCCACTCCAGGTCGATCCTGATGTCCGGCCGCAGCGAGTCGCGGTTGTCGGCGAGCTTCTCCTCCGCGAACAGGCCTGCCTCGATCCGCTTGGCCAGCTCGACTTCCTGCTCGGCATTGAGCAGGGGCACCTTGCCGATCTGCTTGAGGTAGTCCTTCACCGGGTCCGACGTCGCGCCCGCGACCGCCACCTGGGCCGCCGGCAGGTCCTCGTCATCGTCGCCGTAGACGAAGGCCTCATCGTCTGAGTCTTCCGACCTGGCAGTCGCGGCCTCGGCCGTCACGGCGGTGCCGTCGGCTCCCGTCGCGTCGGCATCGGCATCGGCGTCCTCGGCGTCCTCGGCCGACTCGGCGTCGGTCTCCGCGGCGGCAGCGTCGGCGCCGTCCGCCAGGCCAATCTCGGCGCCGTCCGCGTCATCCTCGTCGATGTCCTCAAGGTCATCGAGATCCTCGAGCTCGGCGTCGACATCCAGCAGGCCGACGTCGCTCATGTCCGGGTCCGCTTCGAGGTCTGCCGCCTCGTCCAGCTCCGCTTCTGCCTCCAGCCCGGCCTCGGTGTCCAGACTGGTGTCCGCCGCCACGTCGGCGTCGGCTGTCACCTTCTTGCGCCCGTTGTCACGATGGTCTCCCCTGCCCAGCAGGTCACTTGCTGCCTGCTCGTCCTGTCCTGCGCTGGCCGCACCCGAGCGCCCGCGGGGCCGCCCGCTCTTCTTCGTCGTCCCGTCCGCCTCGCTGCCGGCGCGCCCGCCGGTCTTCGCTGACCCGTTCGCAGGGCCGCCGGATCTGCGCTGCTGCTTACCGCCGGCCGGCCGCCTGGCGGCCGGGACTGCGCGCACGTCCGCCTCGTCCTCGCTGGGGACGAGGGCCACCGCAGGATCGGCGGCGGAGCCGCCACGGGACTGCTGCGGTACGCGTGCGCTCTGGCCTGACGGCCGAGACTGCCGCCGCGCTGCCGAGCCTGCCGCGCCTGCCAAGGCGGTCACCCCTTCCTTCGCTGGATGGCAGACCGGCGTGCGCACGGCACCCGGCTGTCCGGGTTAGCGGACAACACTGCCATCCCTCCGGCAAACCTCATGGTGAGCAACGGACCTTACCGCCTGATTCCCGTGCTCTGGGCCGCCCGGAGACCAGGAACCTGCCACCCGAGAGTTCTCCCGCCGTCACGAGGTCCTCTCCTGTCCACCACCTTAGGCGGAGCTGACGGGTAGGTCGTACGCCTGCGGGCGAGCCCCATTGCCGCCCGGGCCGTGCTCGCTGCCCCGCGCCGCGCCACCCGGTGCGGGTGACGACCGTCCGCGCAGGCCACAGCCTGCCCGGCGCTGGGCTGAGAGCGCTGCCCCGGGGAATGGTACCCGCATTCCTCATGCCCTCCCCTTCCGCGGCGATCCCGCTTTGCGGCGCCTCGCCTGCCCGTCGTCATCCAGCTGGTCCCAGTCCGGCATGTGCAGCACGAGGACCGTGACGTCGTCGTCCTGCTCGTGCCCGGCGAGCATCCGGTCAACGAGGTAACCGAGCAGCCGCGCCGGATCTTCCAGCACCGCCACGGGAGCCTGGGAGGCGACCGCGACCAGCTCGTCCAGACCGGTGTCCAGGCCGCGCCTGCGGTTCTCCACCAGTCCATCGGAGTAGAGCACCGCAGTGTTCCCCGGCGGAAGCCGGAAGGTGTACTGCTGGCGCGGGCTGGCCCAGCCCAGCGGCGTGCCGGCCGCGGTCGGGTCCAGCCGCGGCGGGGCGTCGGCCGACAGCAGCAGCGGCGGCAGGTGCCCGGCATTGCCCGCGATGCCGTCCCCGGTGATCGGGTCTACCACCAGGTAGGCAACGGTGGTGACCTGCTCCTCCTGCTCCGTGGCCTGGAACAGCCGGTCCAGGCCGGCCAGCACCGCGGCGGGGCGCGGGTCGGTCAGCGCCAGCGCGCGCAGCGCGTTTCGCACCCGGCCCATCCCGGCGGCCGCCGTCAGGCCCTTGCCCATCACGTCACCGGCGGCCACCGCGAGCCGGCCATCGGGCAGCCGGAACGCGTCATACCAGTCGCCGCCGATCTCCATGTTCCTGGTCACCGGCATGCAGCGCGCTTCCAGGATGATGCCGGGAACGGTCGGCAGGCTGTCCGGCAGCAGGCTGCGCTGGAGCGTCTCGGCCGTCGTGTGCTCGCGCTCGTAGAGCGTGGCGCGCTCCATGGCCAGCGCGCACTGACCCGCGAGCGCCTCCAGGAACACCCGCTCTTCCTCGGTGATCTGACGCGGCCGGGTGAAGGAGAACCGCAGCGCGCCTATCGCCTGGCCGGAGGACAGCAGCGGCAGCCCGACCCAGGCTTCCTCGTCGCTGTGCTGGAGGAACCTGAGCACCCCCGGCGAGTCCTCGAACAGCCTGCGCAGCGCCTCCGGGCTCTCCAGCAGCAGCGGCCGGCGCTGCAGGATCGCGGCGGTCATGACGCTCGGGGCCGACAGCGGCAGCTCGTATGGCTGGGCACCCTCTGTCTCCGGCAGCCCGCCCGGGTTCACCGTGCGCAGCCGCAGCCGGTCGTTGTCCACGATCGCAACCGCGGACCGCTCCGCGCCCACGGCCGAGCGACCGACCTCGGTAATGACCTGGACGACCTGCTCGACGGTGAGCGCCTCGGCCAGCATCGACGTCGCCTGCTGGAGCCTGGCGGTACGCAGGGCGGCCGCCGACAGCTGCTCGGTCAGCCGGCCGCGCATCTCCTCGGCCTCGCGCTGGGCCGTGACATCGGTGCTCGCGCCGACCCACTCGATGATCGTGCCGTCCCGCTCGATCGGGACGGCCCGCACGTCATAGTGCTTGTAGGAGCCGGTGCGGCTGCGCACCCGGTACCGGCTGTCGAAGACCTTGCCGGACCGCAGGCTGTCGCGCCAGGCCGCCTCCACCCGCTCCCTGTCGTCGGCGTGAATGGCTTCCAGCCAGCCCTTGCTCAGGTACTCCTCGGCGGTCTGCCCGGTGATCCAGCGCCATTCCGGCGAGTCTTCGGCGATCTCGCCGTCTGGCCTGGTCACCCACACAACCTGGGCACCCGCCTGCACCAGCGACCGGTACCGCTCCTCGCTGCGGCGCAGCGCCTCCGCGGCCTGGTGCTGCTGGGTCACGTCGACCGCGATGACCGCGACGCCGTTGACGTCGCTCTCGCGATCATGGCTGGGGAACCAGGAGAAGGACCACTGCCGGACCGATCCGGCCTGCTCGCCGTTCCCCTGGCCGTCGGCGGGACCTGCCGTCACGGCGTGCTCGGTGCTCGGGGCGGGCTTGTGGCCTGCCTGCACCCTGCGGATCGCCGCCTCGGCGGCTCCCGCCAGGTCCGGCGGCCAGGTCTGCGCCGGCGTCTGGCCGACGTGCTCGTCGGCCGGATGGCCGGACAGCCCGGCCATTGTCTGGTTGATCCGGAGAAAGCGCAGATCGGGCCCGATAAATGCGAAGCCGATAGGCGCCTCCGTGAGGAGCGTCGCCAGCAGCGCTGAGTCCGATACATCAAGTCCGGAGACCCGCGGCCGGGGCACAGACGTGCCGGTGCTCACCGCGAGCACCCCGCGCTCTGCCGATGGCTAGCCATCGAACAGCTCCCTCCTGCTCACTGCGGACACAAGAAGGCTACTGGCAATATCGCATGCAGGCAGGAAGGCCAGCACAACTCGGCCGCCCCGGCGCAAGCGCCGCGTTACCGCCGCGCGGCCGAGCGGCGCACGCGCGGGCGCAACGACACCCGCCGTTCCCTCCGGCATCTGGAATATTCACCTACAGAAGGTGCGAAGTAGCGGATTCGCGCGCGAAGCCGGCAGCCGCCTGCGCCGCGAGCGGGAAATGGCAGGCCACGAGCTGGCCGGGCTCGTGGTGGAGGTCGAGCTGGGGCTCCTGCAGGGCGCAGATCTCCTGTGCGCGCGGGCACCTGGTCCGGAACCGGCAGCCGGACGGCGGATTGCTCGCCGCGGGCGGCTCGCCGGCCAGCCCGCCGCCGTGCGGCACGAGCTCGGGGCGGGTGCTCACGACGGGAACCGCGTCGATCAGCCCGCGCGTGTACGGGTGGCCGGGCGCCGCGCAGATCGCCTCTGCCGGGCCTATCTCGACCAGCTTGCCCAGGTACATGACCCCGATCATGTCGGCCATGTACCGGATCACCGAGAGGTCGTGCGAGATGAACAGGTAGCTGAGCCCGTACTGCCGCTGCAGCTTGCGCATGAGGTTCAGGATCTGCGCCTGCACCGAGACGTCCAGCGCGGACACCGGCTCGTCGGCCACGATCAGGGCGGGCCGCTGGATGAGCGCCCGCGCCAGGGCCAGCCGCTGCCGCTGCCCGCCGGAGAACGCGCGCGGCAGCCGGTCCGCGGCGTCGGGCGGCAGGCCGACCTCTTCCAGGATCCGGTTCACGTGCCGGCGATGGCTGCGCCGCTTGCCTGCGCGCTGGATCAGCAGCGGCTCGCGCAGGATGCTGCGCACCCGCATGCGCGGGTCGAGCGAGGCGAGCGAGTCCTGGAACATCAGCTGGATGCCGGTGCCCTGCTGCCGCCGCTGCCTGCGGCCGAGCCGGGCCAGGTCGGTACCCGCGAACTCGACCGAGCCGCTATCGGGCCGCTCAAGCCCGGCCAGCAGCCTGGCTACCGTCGTCTTGCCGCAGCCTGACTCGCCGACGAGTCCGAGTGTCTGCCCGGCCGCGAGGTCGAAGCTGACGTCGGCCACCGCGCTGACCGTGCCGGTCCGGCGGCGGAAGAGCCCGCGGCCGAGCGGAAAATCCTTGACGAGCCCCGTCACCCGCAGCAGCGGCTGGGCGCCCGCACCGCGGGCTGGCCGCGGCCGTCGCGGCTGGCGGCCGGCCGCCAGCCAGGCGGATACCGGGCGCTGGCCGCCCGCCGCCGCGTCCGCTGCCGCGACCGGACTGGCGCTGGCCGGGTAGAAGCAGGCGTACTCGTGCCCGGGGTGCTCGCCGGCCAGGGCCGGCTGGTGCGTGGTGCACCAGTCCTGCGCATGCCGGCAGCGCGGCGCGAAAGCGCAGCCTTCGGGCTCCGTGACCAGGTCGGGCGGCCTGCCAGGGATGCTGTACAGCGTCCGGCTATCGGGTCCGGCCAGCTCTGGCAGCGCGTCGAACAGCGCCTCGGTGTACGGGTGCCGCGGCATGCTGAAGACCGCGCGGGTACCGGCCTGCTCCACGATCCGGCCGCCGTACATCACGGCTACCCGGTCGGTGCGCCCGCCGATCACGCCGAGGTCGTGGGTCACGAGGATCACGGCCATGCCCAGCTGGTGCCGCAGGTCGTCGATCAGCTCGAGGATCTCGCGCTGAATCGTCACGTCCAGCGCGGTCGTGGGCTCGTCCGCGATCAGCAGCCTGGGCTCGCAGGCAAGCGCCGCGGCGATCATCGCGCGCTGCCGCATGCCACCCGACAGCTCGTGCGGGTACTGGCCGGCCACCCGCCGCGGGTCGGGCATCCGGACGAGCTCGAGCACCTCGGCGGCGCGGGCGAGGGCAGCCTGCCCGGCCGTGCCGCGGTGCACGATCGCCGACTCGGCGATCTGCCTGCCGACAGTCATCGTGGGATTCATCGAGCTGGCCGGGTCCTGGAACACCATGCCGATCTCGCTGCCGCGGACCTGCTGCATCTGCTGCTCGGTGAGCTGGGTGAGGTCGATGCCGTCAAACAGCACCGCACCGCCGGCAATCACGCCGCCCGGCGGCAGCAGCCGGATGACCGAGCGTGCCGTCATCGTCTTGCCGCAGCCGGACTCGCCGACCAGGCCGAGGCACTCACCCGCGGCGACGGTCAGGCTCACGTCGCTGACCGGGCGCACTGTCCGGCCCCGCAGCCGGATCTCGGTGCGCAGCCCGGAGATCTCGAGCAGGCCGGTCATCGGCCAGCGCCCCGCGAGCCGCGGCCGAGGCCGTCCCGCAGCCCGTCGCCTACCATCGTGAAGGCGACCACCACCAGCATGATCGCGAGGCCCGGCGGCACGATCTGCCACCAGTAGCCCAGGCTGATCGTCTGGTCGGCCTGCCAGATCATGTTCCCCCAGTCCACCGCCGGGGACTGCAGGCCGAGACCGAGGTAGCTGAGCGTCGCGAGGGTGAGGACCGCGCCGCCGATCTGGAACGTCACGTTGACCGCGATCGTGCCGATCGCATTCGGGACGATGTGGCGCAGCACGGCGCGCGCACTGCCGCCGCCCATCGCCCGGACGGCCTGCACGTACTCCCGGCTGCGCAGCGCCAGCGCCTCGCCGCGCACCAGCCTGGCGGTGCCCAGCCAGGAGGTCGCGGCGATCACGAGCACCAGGACCGGCTCCGTCGGCCGGTCGATGGACACGATCACCAGTGCGGCAACGATCGTCGGGATCGAGACGCCCGCGTCCACCACGCGCATCATGACCGCGTCCAGCGCGCCGCCCGCGTACCCGGCGACCGCGCCCCACAGCGACCCCAGGATCGCGGCGAGAATGCCCGCGGCCGCGCCGACGACCAGCGAGGCCCGGCCGCCGGCCATCAGCCTGCCCAGCTCGTCGTCGCCGTTGGCATCGGTGCCGAGCGGGTGGCCGGCCCGCGGCGAGAGGTCCTCGAACCGCAGGAACACGTGTACCTGGTCGGTGTGGTACAGCAGCGGCCCGAGGAAGCAGAACACCGCGATCGCCATCAGGATCACGATCCCGGCCGTCGCGAGCGGGAACGACCTGGCCAGCGCGCCGGTGCGGCGCAGCCAGGACGCGACGGCGGACCCCGGCGCGATCGCGGGCTGGCCGGCGGCCGGGCCGGCGTGCCTGCCGCGGCTGCCCCGGACCGGCGCGCCCTGGCTCCCTGGCGCCGTAGACGGCGGGGCCGTATCGGCCGGATCGGCCAGCCGGACCGGCGCCGGCTCGCCGCCGGCCGGCATCGCGTGCTCTGTGCTCATGACCCGGAGTACCTGACTCTCGGGTCGAGCAGGGCGTAGCCGATGTCGGCGAGCAGCGAGCCGACGGCAGCCCCGACGCTGATGACGAGCGTGAAGCCCAGGATCACCGGCAGGTCATGATTGGTGGCCGCATGCCATATCTGGTAGCCCACGCCCTGGAAATTGAACAGCGTCTCGACGATCACCGCGCCGCCAAGGATCTGCGGGATGCTGAGCCCGACGAGGGTGACGATCGGCGCCAGCGAGTTGCGCAGCACGTGCCTGGTGAGAACCCGCCGCTCGCCCGCCCCGCGCGCCCTGGCGGCCTCCACGAAGTCCTCAGCCAGCGTGTCGGCGGCCGCGGACCGCATGTACCGGGCGAAGATCGCCAGTGTCACCAGCGCGAGCGTGACCACCGGCAGCGTGAGGCTCTGCCAGTCGGTGAGGATGCCGCCGACGGTGGTCTCCTGCGGCGCCTCGGCGCTGAAGATACGCAGATGGATACCGAACACGAGGACCAGGACGTTGCCGAGCACGAACGCGGGCGTGCCGTAGAAGACGACCGTGAGCGTGCGCAGCGAGTAGTCGACGGCCGTGCTGCGCCGGACGGCCTGCAGCAGTCCGACCGGGATCGCGACGGCCAGCGCAATCAGCGTCGAGATCCCGGTCAGCACGATGGTCCTGGGCACGCTGGCCGCGAGCAGCGTGCTGACCGGCTCGCCGAGCCGCGCCGACTCGCCGAGATTGCCGCGGCCGGCCTGGCCGAGCCAGCTGAGGTACTGGAGCAGGAACGGCTGGTGCGCCGCGCCCGGGCCGACCACGCCCGCGCGGTCAGCGCCGGGTCCGAGCTGAAGCAGCCCGAACACGATCAGCGTCACCAGCAGCACCACGGCTACCGCCTGCAGCACCCGGCGGGCCAGGTAGGCGGTCATACGGCCCGCCTGCCGGGCTTGGCTCCCGTCCGGTTCACTTCAGGTAGTACCAGTTCTCCGGGGTGATGGCGAGGGTCGAGCTCTGCGGGCCGATGTTGAGGTCGCTCACGCTCTCCACCAGGATCGGCGCGTTGGGCTGGTACACCACCGGCAGGTACGGCGACAGGAACTGCTGCCACCTGTACATGGCGGCGTAGAACTGCTTGCTGGACCTGGCCTCGACCGTCTTGGTGATGAGCGCGTTGTCGGTCGTGCTGTTGAAGAAGCCGGCATCGGCGTTGGAGTTGCTCTCGAACAGCTCCTCGCCGGTGGGCAGGTAGTCAGGCGAGTAGGTCCACGAGCCCCAGTCCGCCAGCTGCCAGCCGGGGCAGGCAGGCTGGCCCGCCGCCGGGACGCAGAACGCCGCGGTGAAGATGTCCCCGATCGGCTCGCCGGTCGCCGTGACGCGGATGCCGGCCAGCGACGCGTTCGACACCAGCTCCTTGGTGGCCGAGTACATGTAGTCGATGCCCGAGGCGTAGATCATGCTGAAGTTCAGCTGCGCGTCCCGCGCGATGCCAGGCCCGCAGTCCGACGGCCCGCTGCCCGGGCTGATGCACCGGTCCACCCCGTTGGGCACGATCGACCAGCCGTGCGAGCGCAGCAGCTGCTCGGCCCTGGCCAGGTTGAGCTCCCACTGGTCACCGCCCTGGGCCACCTTCGGCGCCAGGTAGTTGGTGACGGGGTAGGACGTGACCGGGCCGATGGTCGGCTTGCCGTAGCCGTGCAGCGGACCGTCGATGACGCCTTCCTGGTCGATCAGCGACTGGAAGGCCTGCCGGAAGTACAGCTGGCTGAAGATCGGGCCGGCCTTCGGGTCGTGGTAGTTGTACGGGAAGTAGGTCAGCTCCCACGGGTACAGCACGTCCAGCTTGTAGTTGCCGAGCGTGGCCGGGTTGCCGCCGTTGGCCGCGCCCGGCGGCGGGACCGGCGCGTCCACCGTGGGCAGGTAACCGACGTCCAGCCGCTGCCCGCCTTGCGGGTCCTGCAGCACGTTGAACTCGGCCTGCTCGGAGGTGAACGGCTCGATGATGAACGTGGAGATGTGATGCGCTGGCAGCGCGCCCGAGTAGTGCGGGTTGAGGCCCAGCTTGGCGTACCCGTCGCTGGTCGCGCTCAGCAGCTTCCACGGGCCGTCCACGATGCTCCACAGCGGCGAGGCGGCCCACGTCGTCGCCTTGCCGGCGGACTGCGAGTCGAGGTACTTGTACACCGCGGGGCAGGCCGACGGCTGCGAGCTGCAGTTGCTGGCGGCGGTCGCGGAGGTCCGGTCCCAGTCCTGCGGCATCGGCGTGACCTGGCTCAGCTCGTTGTCGGTGAACCACTCCGCCGAGTACGGCCTGTTCATCGTCATCGCGACCTCGTCGGTCCCGACGGCGTGCAGATGGGAAATGTTGAACGGGAAGTCGCCGGCCACGGTGCCGCCGTACTCATTCGGGCTGCTGGCCATGCCCAGCTGCATGTTGATCCAGAACAGCACGTCCTGCGCCGTCACCGGCTTGCCGTTGCTCCAGTTGTACTTCTTCAGCCTGATCGTGACCTGGCGGCCCGAGTACTTCGGCGGGTAGGCGAGGCTCAGCTGCTTGTTCAGGTACGGCTGGGTGCCCTGGCCGAACCAGTACAGCGGGCGGTACATCAGGTACTGGAAGTCGTTGGTGTTCGAGACGTCGATGAAGTTGGGGCTGACGAACGGGAAGATGTAGTTGACGTTGAGTTCCGGCTGGGTCGCATAGGTCGCGACGCCGCCGTCCGCCGGCGTCGTGCCGACGGTTCCCGACGACGAGCCGGCGGTGGCCGGGCCGCAGGCCGCGGCTATCAGGGCCAGCGCGGTCCCGGCGACGCCCGTCAGCATCGCGCGGCGCCCGCGGCCGCTTCCCCGCCCCGGGGCTCGCAGCATCGCCGCTACTGGAACTCGCATGAGGAACCGCCGTCCTTCTCCTGCCGGGGAATATCCCTGATGTCCCGTATAACCCGAACACTGAATTATGGCCGACGGCAGGGACCCGCCAGACCAGCCCGGCCGGCTGGTCCCGCTCGCCGGGAGCCGGCTGTCCGCGGGCGGACAGCCGTGGGCACCCAGGCCCGAAGCCCGGCGCTGACTGCGTGCCCAGTCCACGGTGACCCGCCGGACTGACCGCCTGGCATGCCGGGAACTCCAGCGGACTTGCCCAGTAGGACGCTACCGGACTAATGCGGCGTTCGCAGGATAGACAGGCAGAAGAGCCTCGTCTTCCGCCGCACGTTCCAGGGCGAATCGGGGCCGCTCGCCGAGAATCGGGCGGCCCGCCTGGCGAGGCGTGGCGTGCCGGGTCCGGAAATCTGCGAAGCTAGAAGGGTGAGCCCCCAGAGCCGACGTCGAGATCCAGCTGGCGACCGGGGCAAGCAGGGCCGCTCAGGGTCGGCTGCCGGCCGTCGGCATGGCGCCTCCAGCCTGGCCGGGCCGCCCCCCAACGCGCTGTTCGCCGAGATGCTCAGGGCGGCCCGCGAGCTGCTGGCGGTCCGCAGCCCGCTGGACGCGGAGCTGATGGTGAGCGAGCTGCTCGGGACCTGGTGGGGCCAGCAGGGCGGCCGCCGCGGCGCCCGCAGGCGGGCCGACATCGAGGAGCTCGTCGGCGAGGGCCTGGTGAGCTACGCGGCCGGCCAGGGCAGCCCCGCCGCGCTCGCCCTGCTGTCCGGCATCGCGTGCCTGGGTACCCCGCGCCAGGCCGCGCAGGCCGAGCAGGCCGCGCTCGCGCTGATGGACCGCGGCGTGGCCAGGCCGGGCTGGGCCGAGCACGTAGGCGCCGTCGAGGCGGCCGAGTGCTATGTCAATTCCGACGCGTTCGGCGACCGGGACGAGATCGTGTGCGTCTTCAGCTACGCCGGGCGGGAGCAGCACGCGCTGGTCGTCGTCGTCGACTACAACGCCGGCGGTCTCACTCGCGACGGCTGGGTGACCTCGCAGGTGACCAAGCTGCTGGACTACTGCAAGGACGCAGGCGGCAGCGGCTCGGCCTTCGCCCAGATCGACCCGCCGCAGGCGCGCCGCATCCTGGCCGCGGGCCTGTCCGCCACCGAAGCGGCGGCAGATCCGCCGGTGAGCTCGTCGTTCCCGTCCTACCACGCGTTCATCCGGGCCCGGATCCGGACGCTGCCGCCGGCGCTTGCGCCCGGCGCGGCGGGCTACGGGCCGCCGGCGTTCCCCGCGAGCGTGCTCCCGGCGACCGCGCTGCCGACGACGGCAGGCAAGCGGCTGCACTGGCGCAAGGACAGGCGGGCAATGCTGGTAGCCGAGTTCCTCGCGTCCGACGACGCGGAGGACCTGTCCGATCGCGAGTCTGCGAGCCGGTGCGCCGATCACATCGTCGATTACGGCTGTGACCGCGACTTCGGCAGGCCGCTGCGGGTCAGCCCGGCGAAGGCCGAGACGTTCCTGCTCGACTGGCTGCCGCGCAAGGTGATGCTGTCGCGGGCCGAGCAGGACGCGATGCCGCACGTGCTGCTGGCCTGGGTGCGGTGGGCAGGCAAGCGGTCCGGGCTGGACGACAGCGCGATCGGAGCCACGCTGGACGCCATCTTCGACGCGATCGGAACGTTCGCCAGCAGGTACAAGGACCCTGCGTCCTTCGGCCTGGAGCCGGGCATGGTGGGGCGGCTGCTGCCCGACGGCGACCTGGAGGCACTGGCCCGGCGGGTGTTCGCGTTCCCGCTGCTGCGCGGCAGCTATCAGGGCACCGACCTGTCCGGGCTGGACCCGGCGCGGCGGGCCGATCGCGCGATCCTGCTGGCAGCCGATCACGACGACACCAGGGCGCGGCGGCCGGGCACCGAGCACGTCGAGCAGCACGTCGAGCTCGCGGACCGGCTCTGGCGGGGTGATCCGCCGGAGCTGTGGGACGCCGCTCAGCGCCTCCTGGACCTCGGCGAGGACCGGCACGACGTGCTGCACACCCTGATCGAGACCATCCGGGCCGCCGGCCCGCATGAGCGCGACATCGCGGCCGCCCTCGCCGACCTGCCGCCGGAGGAGCGGGGGTGACGGCCGGAGCCGGGGCATTCGGATCCCCGGCCGTGGTTGACCTCAACGCCGACCTCGGCGAGAGCTACGGGGCGTGGCGCCTCGGTGACGATGAGGCCCTGCTGCAGCTGGTGACCAGTGCCAATGTTGCCTGCGGCTTCCACGCCGGTGACCCGGTCACGATCCGCAGGACATGCGCGCTCGCGGTGGCGCACGGGGTCACCATCGGCGCCCAGGTGTCCTACCGGGACCTGGCCGGATTCGGCCGCAGGGAGATGTCGCTGCCGGCTGCGGAGCTGGAAGCCGAGGTCCTGTACCAGCTCGCCGCGCTCGACGGGGTGGCCAGGGCCGAGGGCGGCCGGGTGCGCTACGTCAAGCCGCACGGCGCGCTCTATCATCGCGTGCTCAGCGACCCGGCCCAGGCGGTCGCCGTCGTCGCGGCCGTCAGCTGCTACGACGCCGGCCTGCCGGTCCTGACGCTGCCCGGCTCTGCCCTCGCGGCGGCGGCCGTGGCGGCGGGGGTGCCGGTCGTGACCGAGGCGTTTGCCGATCGCGCCTACAACGACGACGCGACGCTTGTCACCCGCGACCTGCCGGGTGCCGTGCTGACCGATCCGCAGCACGTGGCGGAGCGGGTCGCGAGCCTGCTCACCAGCGGCATGCTGGCCTCGGCGAGCGGCAGTCCGGTGCGGATAGCCGCCCGGTCGCTGTGCGTGCACGGCGATACGCCGGGCGCCGTCACCCTGGCCGCGGCCGTGCGGGCGGCGATCGAGGCGGCCGGGGCACGCCTGGCGCCATTCGCGTGATCCGGGCCCGGGCGGCCGGCGACGCCGCCGTCCTGCTCGAGCTGACCGCGGGCCGGCCCGCGGCCCTGGCCGCCGCGATCACCGGCGCCGGTGTGCCCGGCGTGCTCGACGTCGTGCCCGGCGCCCGCACGGTCCTGGTGACGCTGGAGCCGGGCTCGGCCGACCCGGTCGTGCTCGGCAGGCGGCTCGCGGGCCTGCCGGTGCCGGACTCCCCGGCAGCGGCCGGGCAGCCCGTGCTCGAGCTCGAGGTCCGCTACGACGGTCCCGACCTGGCCGACGTGGCGGCCGGCTGCGGGCTGGCCGAGCATGAGGTCGTCGCCCGCCATCAGGCGGCGAGCTACGAGGTCGGCTGGCTCGGCTTCTCCCCCGGCTTCGGCTACCTGACGGGACTGGATCCGGCCCTGGCCGCGGTGCCGCGGCTGGATACCCCGCGGCTGGCGGTGCCCGCGGGCTCGGTCGCCATCGCGGGCGGCCTGTCGGCCGTCTATCCCGCGGCGTCGCCCGGTGGCTGGCGCGTCATCGGCAGTACCAGCGCCCGGCTGTGGGATCCCGGCCGCGACCCGCCTGCCTTGCTCACACCGGGCATGACGGTGCGGTTCCGCGCAGTCGAGACGCTCAGCGGTGCGCCGGGTGCGGCCCGGCGCACGGCCGGGCCGCACCCCGCGCCCCGCACCCGGCCGAT
>Ga0335078_10000485_pt1 | contig 61697 bp, 29 predicted proteins | sample Lox_Sample_32_FD_206711 | JGI IMG/M metagenome (GOLD analysis project Ga0335078, IMG submission 206711) | Soil microbial communities from Loxahatchee National Wildlife Refuge, Florida, United States - Lox_Sample_3.2 | ecosystem: Environmental > Terrestrial > Soil > Wetlands | place: USA... | reverse complement strand
TAGCTATTGGGGAATTGCTGTATCTGCGGCTGCTGGAGGCGAACCGCTTCCGGAACTACCGCAGCAACCTGATCGCGGTGTTACAAAAAGCCGCTTGATGGCAGCGAAAGCTCCGGCCAAAGCTTTTTGCCGCTGGCGTTAGATGGCGCGCGGCGCCGGCGTCCGCTGGCGGATCGGAGCCGTGCGGGACAGAGCCGCCGCCGGCAGCGAACCATCGTGGCGTTTGAGCGCTTCCATCGCCGAATTTACGGAGCGTTCGAAACCCGCGCAAAGACCCGCCACCAACGGGAAGTAGAAGTAATACGCGTTGCTCGCAAACACCGCCGTGATGGTAAACGTCAGAACGGAAAGCCGCAGGCAAAACGCCATATCGCCGAGCGCGGGTAGCTCCGGGTGCTGAGCCGCGAATTTTCGGGCGGAACGTGTGGTCTGGAAACAGAAAAACAGGGCCGCCAGGTAGAACAAGAGCGCCGGCAAGCCGCCCTCCGACGAGATCTCGGTATAAGTGTTGTGGGTCTGGCGCCACGCCGCCAGGCGCTTCTGCTCCTCGGCATCCTTGGCGTCGGCTACCGCGAACATCCCCGGACCGATTCCCAGAACCGGATGCCGCAGCGTCAACGACACGCTGTGCTCGAACATCTCCTTCCGGATGCGGGTGGACAACGCGGCGGATTCTTCCGCCGAGTTGGCGAGATACGCCCCGTCTCCGCTCAGGAACAACGTCTTGTAGCGCTCCAGCGCATCGCTGCTCGAGACCAGTACGGCTGCTACGGCCAACAGGAGCGCGCCTACGGCCAGGGGAACTTTCTGGAGCGGCGGAACCGAAAAGAAATAGAGCAGAAAAATCACCAGCAAGGCTAACAAACCGCCGCGCGAACCGGTCCGGACCACTGTGATCGGCACCAGGATCAGCGCCAGGAAACAAGCCACTCGCAAAACCGACAGCCCCGAACGCGTCCGCACCACCAGCAGACAAAAGGGCAGCCCCAAAAGCAGCAAGGTGGCGAAATCGTTGGGATTGCCGAAGGTGCCGGATACCAGCGAGAACCGCCCTACATCTTTCGTCGCGCTCGAAACACCCAGCACGAAAGTGAGCGCCTCGATCACCAGCAGCGATACGGCCATGGCGTACATGGCCTTCCGGCATTGTTCCAATCCGTCAATGCAACCCGCCAGCAGAATCAGACTAATCAGAGAGACGGACCAGAAGACAAGGGTATCGAAGCTTCCGTGGCGCCACACGCTAAATGGAGTACTGAGCATGAGCCAGGCGGTAAAGCTCAACAGAGCGAGTACGATCCTGGAGGAAAAAACACGGAAGATGCCGCCGCTCAACAACACCACCAAAACTGCCAGAATTGCCGCGATGAGCCCCAGCCGCAGGCCATGGCCGGTCAGAATCAGCAGGATCTCGGGAAGGCGGGTATAAGTGACAAAGATATAGGCAATCACCAGATAGAGCGCCGGATGCCAGGAGGCCGGCGGTTGCGCCGCAGCGGCCGCGGAGGGCGGATTGGTAACCGGAGGTGCTGCGACGCGGGGCTGTGCCAAGATCAAACCCAATGTAACATCCCGGCCATCTCTCAGCAAAGCAAAGCGGTTCTATACAGGTTCCAGTCACGAAAGCCGTCGCCACCCCAGCCGGCGCGGCGGTAGAGCTGTCCGGCGAAGCTTGCGAGAGTCCCCGGGTCGGCCCAGTCTTGAATTGAACTGCACCGGTATGGTAACTGGGTAGTGTGCGGCTGCAACGCTGGTACGCCGCGGGCGCGATCCTCGCGTTGCTCTACGGCGCTCTGCTGGTGGCGCAGGCCGCGACCCGCCGCCCGTGGACCGATGAGGCCATCTTCGCCGACGCGGCCCTCACCCTGATCACCAAAGGCTACCTGGGATGCCCCGTCGTGGAGTTTGCCACCGCATGGCCCAACATCGCCCGCCATGTCTACACCATGTTCCCGCTCGATCTGATCGTGCTGGCGGGCTGGTTCAGGATCGCCGGCTTCGGATTGATCGCGCAGCGCGTGCTCTCCATGCTCTGGACGGCGCTGCTCCTCGTTTCCGTCTACCGGTTGGTGGCGCTTCTGTTAAACGACCGCCGCGTTGCCCTGTTGTGTGCGGTTCTGGTGGCCTTCGATTATCACATCATGGTGGCGGGCGCCTTCGGCCGGTACGATCCCATGGTCGCGGCGCTTGGATTTGGAGCCTATGTTCTGTACCTGGCCTTGCGCGAGCGAAATCTCAACCTGGCCTTGCTCCTCGCCAACACGTCGGTGATGCTTTGCGGCGCCACGCATCCGAACGGACTACTCTACTTCACCGGACTCTGGGTGCTGGTCTTCCACCTCGACCGCCGCCGCATCCGCCTCCGGCAAGCCGCGCTCTGCGCCATCCCATACGCCGTAGGCGCCGCCGTGTGGAGCGCTTATTTGCTGCAAGATCCGCAAAGCGCATGGGCGCAACTCCGGAATAACTCCTATAGCCGCGTGGCCATCCTCGAACCCTGGCAGGCGCTGCGGCGCGAAGTCCTCCTGCGCTACGGCCCGGGATTCGGACTTACGCGGCAACACTCGGCCGGCAGCTCCGGACCCATTCTACTCAAAGCGCTTCCCTTGCTGGCGTACCTGGTGAGTGTGCTCGGCTGTCTCTCCGTACGCCGGATCCGCTCGAACCCCGGATGCCGCACCCTGCTGCTCCTCACGGCCGTCCACGTCCTGTACCTGACCTTCTTCGAGGGCATCAAGTTCCCCTTCTACCTGGTCCACATCGACCCGCTGTACGCCATACTGCTCGGTGTCTTCGCCGCCTGGCTGGCACGCGCCCGCCTGGCGCCAAAATGGGCGATCGCCGCCGCTCTGGGTTGCGTCATGGCCGTCGAGGCCGGCGGGATCCTGTGGCGCGTCCACATCGACACCTACGGGACGCAGTACGCGCCCGCGGTGGACTATGTCAAGCGGCACGCGGCTCCGAACGACCTCGTCCTGGCTAGTTGCGACTTCGGTTTCGGTTACGGCTTTAAAGCCAATCTCCGGGACGATCCCCTGCTCGGTTACGACTCTCACCGCGTACCCCAATTCATCGTCTGGGACGTGGATGCCTATCAGGACGAATTCGACCACAACGCGCAGGCCAAGCCCGCTGCGCACCGTTACGTGGCGGAGATGCTCCGCCAGTACGATACTGTGTTCCACAATGCCGGCTACACCATTTACCGGCGCAGGCCGGACGCCTCGGCGCAACCACCATCCACCAGTGGCGCAAGCTTCAGCTTGCCGCGGCGAACTACAGTTGGCCGACCGGCGGGACTCAAGCCCCGCCCGTCAAGCTAAGAGAGCGGTGAAAACGCGCTCGGGCAGCCGCTCCTCACGGTCGCGGCTCTGCAAGGTTGTTGCGAAGTCGAGGCTCCGTCTCAGAGCCGCGCGCGTAAGCAAGCCGCTTTGTCCCTGCGGGACATCGGAGCGGTACCGCGCCTTTTTCACCGAGCTCTAAAGCTTGCGCCACCCAGTAGCGGCCGTCGCAAATGTCCAATCACGCCGCCGGCTGACATGGTTCCGTCAGCCAACGTTGCACGGCGCATTACCGCAACTAACGCGTGGCCACCGCCTGCACCGGTGTCTCCGCCACCACCGCATCGCTTGCGTTGCGGAATTTCGCCCTGTAATACAGAATCCGCTGCGAAACCGCCGGAATCGCGATCGTGCAAGACGAGGCGCACGGCGCCCCCGCAGGCTTTTCTCCCGCGAACTGAAACGGCACCGGACCCACCGATGCCGCATTGGCGAGGCAGCGCTCATTCCTCGTGGTGCAGTTCCCGTTGAATTCCCGGTAACCGAACTCCACCACGGCATTGGTCACCCCTAACCCGGCGGGTGGATCTAACTTGACCGGCAGCGGCAAAAACGCGCTGCGAGTCACGCCATCCGGCGCCGGAAACGGCGGCAGCTTGGCCATGTACAGCTCCCGGCGCGCCGAGTCCAGATAGTTGCCCTGGAACAGGATCCAGGAATTGTCCGGCAGCGGCCGCGCGTTGGCGAATCCGCTGGTGAACTTCAGTCTTCCCGTCATGGACTTGACAAGTATCCTCTGGAATTCCCCGGATGGATCCTCCTGGAGAGTGGAGAACTGTACCAGCCCTTGTGCCACAGCCGGCATATTATCGAAACAGATATCGTTTGCAGCACTGGTCTGGCCGGTCACGCCTGCGCCATAACAGTACGGATAAATGACGGCCGGTGCATTTACATAAAGCTCTCCCACTAAGCTTCCGGCGCGGCACTCTCCACCGCTTCGAGGAATGCAGTACTTATAGGAATCGGTGGCCGTGTCTGAAAGAGCCGACGCAGGCCCGCTGACATCCATAAGCGGATGAGACCCGGAGCTGGCCGCCGTGGGCAACAGTTTGCGATTCAGGTTGCCGATGTTATCCGGGTCGTGTACCGGGTAAGTCGTCTTCCAAAGTTGGCCGCTCACGAAACTCCATAACTCGGGCGGCGCCGGCGGACTGGTGAACTTGCCCACCAGCGGCCGTATGTCAAAGGCCGCCTGGCGTTCATGGTCGCTGGCCGCCTCTCCGCTCACCGAAGGATGCGACTGGAAAACGTTGTTCGCCGCCGCCGCGTAAGCTCCGGCAAACTGTGGATTGGCCGATACGTAAGCGATGGGCGCGCGAAACAACTCCGGAATGCTTGCGGCGTGCCTCACCCGGTAGGCCCCTCCCCAGGGCGCATGGGGATAGGAACTGGCTTCTACCGCGATGGTGGCGCGCTGGGTGACATGCGCGTCAAAGTAACCGGGATCTACCGTGGCTTGTAATCCATGTGGGTCATGCCGATAATCCCAGAACACATTGCCGCCCCATCCTACCGCGTAATAGTCCGGGTACTTGGGATCGTAGTAGTTCAGATTCGTCGCGCCGGACATGGCAAAAAGGTACTTGACGCCTGTGCCCGATATTCCCTTTGGCCCCTGCATCCAATGTCCCGCGTTGCGCTTAAAGATCCATTGCCCGTCCGAACCTTTTTGGATCAATACCAGAACCTCGCCGGAGCCATTCAGGAAGTTACAGGATTCCTGGCTGGCGCTGAGACACCAGATATCGCCGGCTTGGGCTGTACTCAGCTCACCAGGCGTTTGTCCCTGCGGAGGCACCCGCTTCCAGTAATACGGTTCGTAGGATCCCTCGCGGGCGTCGATCTGTAAAAGCGTGCAGTTACGGCCTTCGGTCTTACGGGGATTCCCCCATTGCGAACAATCCGCGCCCGAGGCGGGAATAGCCGTGTGCGTAGTGACCATCACAGCCGTAGCCCCCACCGAGGCGGCCCCGGCGGCGACGGTGTTGGCCGTATAGCCGAAATAGCCGCTGTAGCCGTAATCCTGCGCCGAGTGGTTGACGCTCCACCGCGCGGCGCCATGCGACCAGGTGTTCATCGCCGCGATGATATTGGGTCCGCCCGGTTGACCGGCGTGATCGGGATTCCCATCGCCCGGACTGAACACAGCTAACCAACCCAGAGTGTCTTGCACGCGGTAGCAATAGATCAGCAGATTGCCCTGCTGCACCGGGCCTGTGTAGCAACTCATCCCGGGATCGAATGCCGGTTCGAAGGCGGCCAGCAGGCTCTTGAGGTCCTTGCCTCGCGAGGCCGGAGTGAGATCGGTAATCTCCGCGTTTGAAAATGCCAGGGAGTATCGATCGCGTTGCTTTGGCGGACCCGTGCCTATGGACTCGTTATCCGTAGACGGCCGGCTCGAAGTATAGGATCCTGTGTAAGTGACCCGCAAGACTACAGAGGCTTTACCCGACTGCGCCAGACAGTACCAGGTTGGTGTGGGTTTGGTATCGTCGAAGGTCTGAAACGCTTCGGGCGCGAAGAGGGGGCACAGCGTATCGGGCCATGGATCGGGTCCTTCCGGGTGGCCATTGGCTTTGGCCGGGCCGATCATGTTGGATCGCCCGGTTGCCGGATCGATCCACACAATCGCCGCCGCGCCTCCCCCGGTCGGAAGCGCGCACAGATAGCCATTCCCCTGCTTGGCGTTCGAGCACAAAGTATCGAAGCCTTCATCCGCCCATTCTCCCGGCTGCCCGGTGATGTAAGAAAAAGTCGCGTTATGCAGCGAAATAGAAGAGGCGCCATCTGCCGTATGCCGCCGGATCATCACCGCAAAGTCCGGCGCGCAATAGTACTTGTAAGATCCCGGAGAACTGGTGAGGGTAAGGACTCTGCCAAATCCGCTGGCAATGGTGGCCTCAATCGACCGGCTGGTGGCTGGAGGCGCCGCGCAGGCGTCGTCGGCTGAGACGTTCGAAAGGCGGATGCGCCCGCCGCCCCCCGCGGTCCAGGCATCGCTGAACAGATCGCCGTCGGTCAGAGTGACTACGGCGCCACGGACCGATACGGCGCCTTTGTGAAATGTGGCTTCCGGCCGGCTGATGCGCGGCGTACTGTCAAACAACCAGGGATCGATACCGGTGGCGCCCGGCTGATGTCCGCCCATGAAGACTGTGCCGCTCTTCCGGCCGAAGGTGACGGTCTTGATCTTGCTCGCGCACGAGGCTCCCGCGTTCATGCTCAGACAAACGTCTACCGTGCGGAGGCCGGCATCGTGCGAGTTTCCTTCGCCGTTCAACGCCACTTGAAGCTGGTTGAGTGAGTAGCCATAGCCGCTGGCCGTACCGCCCCATCCGAATGCCGGATTTTTCGGTCGTAGCACCAGCCAGCCGGTCGAGTCTTTCACCAGGGTAGTGTCTTCGCTGCACGGAGTCGACCATGGACCGCTGCTGTCGCACGGGTTTTGCCCCTGATTGTATGCCGTGCCAAACCCTACCTTCGGAGCAGCCGCGTAACCCAGGCCAGGATAGGTAACACGTTGTATCCGCACGCCGGTTTGGGGCTCGATAAACTGCTCGTCTGCGACGCCGCCGGGTGACGAAGGCGCGGCCCATTCGCCCGGCGCGCCTGGGTCGGAAGGCCACGGGTCCGAGTAGCCGATCCCCAAAGGAATGTTCGCGGTCTCAAACTGAAATCGCGCGGTATCTGTGCCGCACGTAAGTTTGCCGTAGTGGATGGTCTTCGTCTGCAGCGCGCGAGAATAATACCGGCCGTCGGCGCCCTTCTCGGCTGCCCGCTTGCCGATTATGAACGTGCGCTGCAGGCCGTTGCTGACATTGTCCGCACGATTGTCCTGGTCGGCGCCGGCGAATAGGTTGGGATCCACATCGTGGACCAGCGGCGGTTGCGGATTCGCATCCGCATCCGCGGTCTCGCTGACCGCCAGCGTGCACGGCGACGTGTTCGGAGCCGTATAAGTGACTACGGCTTGTGTAGCAGTCGCGCCGGACACGGCCACACCGGCAATCCCGGCGAAACAGGACGCAGCAAAAGCGAAAGCGAGCCATAACGGCTTCCCCCGGGCCATGGAAATCCCGATTATCACATGGCCGCCGTCAGCTCCAGCCGCCGCCGGAATACCCCGGCCAGGTATTCGGTATTGCGCTGCAGGTCGAATTTGTCCAGAATCTTGCGGCGGCCGCGCTGGCCCATTCGCTGCCGCAATCCGGCATCGTCTATCAATCGCGCGATGGCCCGGGCCAGCGCCACGGGATCGCCCGGCGCCACCAGCAGGCCATCCGTTTCGTGCTCGATGATTTCCGGAATCCCCGTGATCCGCGAGGCGATACACGGGATCTCCATGGCCATGGCTTCCATCAGCACCACCGGCAGTCCCTCGGCGAGGCTCGGCAGCGCCAGCACATCCGTTGCCGTGTATAATTCCCGCAATTTGTCCTGGTTGAGAAAGCCTTCCAAAGCCACATGACCCGCCAAACCACGGCGGGCGATATCGCGTTCCAGGCTTGCCCGCTCCGGGCCGTCGCCGGCGATCCGCAAGTGCACCCTCCGGCCTTCGCGCGCCAGCAACTCGATGGCGGCCAGTAACACTTGTTGGCCCTTCACTGGAGCCAATTGCCCCACACAGGCGATCCGAAAAGGATCGGGAGCCGCCCGGAACGGCCGCGGCGTAAACTCCCGCGGGTCCACGCCCAGGTAAGTCACTTCGATCTTCGGCCAGTCTTGGGAATCGGTCGCCTTGCGCATCTTACCGCTTCCGTAGAGACTGATTGCCCGGCAGAAAAGCGATGCGCCGATCTTTTCCGCCAGCCGATTGCCCTTCGGATCCACAAACTCCGCCTGCCCGTGAAAAGTGATCGACAGGCTGATCGGGAAAATGCGCGCCGCAATCAACCCCACGGTAGAAGAGTAGTGACAGTGCATATGAGTAAGCTGCCGCCGCCGCATCCACTGACCGGCAATCACCGCCTCGATAAAGTAGAGTATCCCGGACCGGCCCATCCCCAGCGCGCAGCGCAATCCGCGAAGGTATCCGGCGGGACGCGTAAACAGAGTGGCCAGGTGCGCCCGCAGCACGCCTCCCATCCCGCGCGTCTTGATGTAAAACGCCGCCTGTGCTTCCTCTTGCTCCACCGGCGTGAGCTTGTCGAAAGGCCTGTCGGGCGCGCGTACGGAAGCCACCTCGATGCGAAATCCGAGTTCGCGCAGCCGCCGCACTTCCCGCAGCATGAAGGCGTGATTGATGGCGGGATATTGGCTGAGCAGATATGCCAGTGAAAGGGCCGGCTGCATCTACCAGTTTGCGCCCGCGAGGTTCAGCACGGGCACGCCGCGGCGCTGGATCGCCTCCGCATGGGCCGCGGCCGGCGCTTGTGTGAGCACCAGGTGCTGTGCCCAGGTCAAGGTATCTCCAAGATCCGCATCCAGCAGCTTGCCGATATGCGGGATGGCGGCCAGCACGAAACGCTGGTTGCTCCCGTAAATTCCGTCGAGCCGGATATGCGGATCGAACACCCGGATGTTGCGGCCTTTTCCGATCAACTGTTCCAGCAGGCCGACCACCGGGCTTTCCCGTAAATCGTCGGTGTTCTCTTTGAAAGCCAGTCCGAAGACCCCGATCCGCTCCGCGCGCAAGTCCAAAACCTTCTGTACCGCCCGGCTCAGGTGTTGCGCGTTGCTCGGCAGGACGGTTTCGAGAAGCGGGAGCTTCAGATCCAGCCGGCCCGCCCGGTACACTACCGCGCGCAGGTCTTTCGGCAGACACGCGCCGCCGAACGCGAATCCAGGCTTCAAATAGGCCGGCGAGATATTGAGCTTCCGGTCCCGGCAAAGCGTGTCCAGCACTTCCCCGGCCGGCACGTCGAGCGCCGCCGCTAGCGTGCCGGTCTCGTTGGCGAAGGCGATTTTCAGCGCGTGGAAACTATTGCAGGTGTACTTGATCATCTCCGCCGTGCGCAGCGAAACCAGGCAGGGATCCACATGCAGAGGTGCGTAAAGCGCTGCCACACGCTCCACCGCGGAACGGTCTTCGCCTCCCACAACCACCAGCGAAGGCTCCAGGAAATCCAGCACGGCGTTGCCTTCCCGCATGAATTCCGGATTGGACACCACGCTTTGCCGGGACCCTCCCAGGAACGCAGCCGCCATCTCTTCGCAAGTGCCCGGAAAGACCGTACTCCGCACCGCCACAATTAGCCGGCGCGAGCGTCCCGGCAAGCACCCCGCAACGTCGCCGGAGACCCTTCGCAATTGCTCGAGGCCCAGGTTGCCGTTCGGCTCCGATGGCGTGCCCACGCAAATGAGCGCGATGTCGGAATCCGCCAGCGCCGGTTCGAGCGCGACGGTGGCGGACAGTCTCCCGTTGGCGCGCCCCTCGCGGATCAGCTCTTCCAGGCCCGGCTCATAAAACGGCGCCCGCCCCGCCTGGATGCTCTCTACCTTATAACTGTCGCGGTCCACGCCGATGACCTGGTGACCGAGATGTGCTAGTCCCGCTGCGGTAACGGAACCGACATACCCCAAGCCGAGTACGGCAAGCCGTTCGCGTCCGGCAGAGGTGTTCAAGCCCTTAGTATGCCATGCGGGCCGTGGCGCAAGCTTCAAGCTGGCCGCGGCGAACTCTAGTTCGCCGGTGAGCGGGACTGCAGTCACGCCTGGGCAGGCGCTCTCGCCCGCCAACGGCCGCCCGTCCGAGCGGCGCCTCACCCTCTGCGCCGCAAGATTCAGGGAATCACCTTCACCTGATACGGAGTCAGAGACAAAACATCGTTCGAAGCGTCCCGGTATTTGACTCGATAGTAAAGAACCCGCTGCGAGATCGCCGGAATCGTGATGGTGCAGCCGGAGGAGCACGCCGCTCCCGCGGGGCTTTCACTGGCAAATTGGAACGGCGCGTTGCCCGCCGGAACAGTCGCCGCGCTCGCCACACAGATATCGGCGCGCGTCGTGCAATTCTGGCCGTATTCCTGGTAGCCGAACTCCACGATGGCGTTGTTTACCATCGCTCCAGCGGGCGGCGTCACCGCGATCGGCACCGCCACAAAGGCGCCGCGCGCCACCGAGTCAGGCGCCGGGAAGGGCGGGAGCAGAGCCATGTAGTCGGTGCGGCTCAGCGAATCCAGATAGTTGCCTTGGAACATCACCCAGGAGTTGTCCGGCAGCACCCTGGCATTGGCGAATCCACTGGTCAGCTTCGGCTTCCCGTTCATGGGCTTCACCAGAATTCGCTGGAACTGTCCTAACGGATCCGGCTGCAGCGTTGAAAACTGGACCAGTCCCTGACCTGCCGCAGGCGCATTGCCGATGCAGATGTCATTCACCTGCGGATTTCCTTGCGCCACCACAGGACTTCCATAGCACCATGGATACACCATGCCGGGTGCGTTGACATAAACTTGGCCCAACAGGCTGCCGGGCCAGCATTCTCCGTTCACACGCGGGATACAGTATTGGTAAGAACCGGCAGGGCCATTGGAGATTGCCGAGCCCGGCCCGCTCACGTCGATCAGAGGATGGGATCCCGAACTCGCCGCCGTGGCGAACACTTTCCGGTTCAGGCCGCCGATGTCGTCCGCATCCGTAACCGGAAACGTAGTCGTCCAGAGCTGGCCGCTCACCAGCGTAAAAGCGTTAGGCGAGCCGGGCGAAGTCATCTGCACGCCCGCCAGCGGCCGTATGTCGAAAGCCGCCTGCCCTTCGTAAACACTGGCGGAGTCGCCGCTCCCGGATGCATGGGATTGCCAGATGTTGGGTGCGGCGGCGCCGGCAATTCCGGCGAAGGACGGATTCGCCGTGACATATTGCACGGGCGTCGTGAACATCTGCGGAAAATTCGCCGCATGCCGTACCCGGTAAACACTCGTATAGGGCGAGTACGGATAAGTGTCGGCTTCTACGACAACCGTCTGCCGTTGGAATCCATGTGCACCGTAGAAACCTGGATCGATGAGCGTCTGTTGCCCGTGCGGATCGGTTCCATAGTCCCAAAGCACATTGCTGCCCCAGCTTGCCGCATAGAATGCCGGATAGTTGGGATCGTAATAGTTCAGGTTGGTGGAGGTCGATAACGCCAGCAGGTACTTGACGCCGGTCCCCGCAATGGCGATGGGCCCATAGGGCCAATGCCCCGCATTGCGTGCGAAGATCCACTGGCCGTTGGCGCCCTTCTGGATCAGCGTGAGAATCTCGTTGGTCCCGTTGATCCAGTTGCAGGAGGTTTGGCTGTTGCCGATGCACCAGATGTCGCCCGGCTGCGCGGTGCTCAGTTCTCCGGGAATCTGACCCTGGGGAGGAACCAGCGCCGCGTAGTACGGCTCGTACGATCCCTGGTTGGCGTTGATCTGGATGAGCGCGCAGTTGGTCCCGGTAACTCCCATCGGGCTTCCCCATTGCGAACAGTCCGAGCCGGTCGCCGGAATGGCGCTGTTCGTAGTGACGATGCTCGGTGTGCCGCCCAGCAAGTACGAAGAGCTATAAGAAATCGTGTCCGCGCTGTAGCCGAAGTACCCGCTGTGCCCGTAGTCTTCGACAGAATGGTTTTCGCTCCAGCGCGACACGCCGTAGCTCCACGTGTTCATGGCGGCGACGATATTGGGTCCGCCCGGCTGTCCGGCATGCGCCGGTACACCGTCCCCCGGGCTGAAGACCGCCAGCCAGGAAAGGGTGCCTTGGCCCCGGTAGCAATAGACCAGCAGCTTGCCCTGCTGCACGGGACCGTTGTCGCAGGTGAAGGCCACGTCCCCCGGTTGGCCGGCGTACTGGTCCATGTTTTGCCCGATGAAGGCATTAATCAGGCTTTGCAGATCCTTGCCCAGCGAAGCCGGTGTCAGATCGGTGACCACTGCATTCGGAAATGTGATGCTGTAATTATCGCTGGCCGTGGACGTCCCCAGGCCGATCGCATCGGAGCTGGAGAAAACGCGGTTCGAAGTGTACGATCCCGTATACGCGATCTGTAACACTACCTGCTTGCCGCCGGAAGTAACGATGCAGTACCAGGTCGGTGTGGACTTGGTATCGTCGATCGTCTGATAGGTCTCCGGCGCGAAGAGCGGACAGCTTGTCGACGCCCACTGGTCGGTCCCCGAATTCTTGGCGTTGGCCGTTGCCGGGCCGATCAGATTCACGGTTCCATCGGCCGGATTGATCCAAGCCAATGCGACGAAACCGCCGCCGGTGGGGAGCATGCATAGAAATCCGCCAGTCACCTGCACGTTCGAGCAGATGTCGGTAAAGCCGGTATCCATCCACTCGCCGGGCTCGCTCGATACATAAGAAAAGGTCGCCGCCTGCACATAAATCGAGCTGCCGCTATCCGGGTTGCGGCGCCGCACCATCACGGCGAAGTCCGGCGCGCAGAAGTAAGAATAAGAGCCGGGAGAAGTGGCAAGCGTAAGCGCCGCTCCAAAGCCGCTCGATATCGTTGCCTCCACGGAGTTGCTCGCCGCCGGAGGCGCCGCACAGGCATCCGATTGGGAGGCGTTGGACAGCCTGATTCTGCCTTGCCCGCCGGTCGTCCAGTAGCTCGAAAACCAGTCTCCGCCCGTCTGTGTCACCGATGCGCCGCTCACCGCCACCGTTCCCTGGTGCGTGGAACCTTCCGGCCGGCTGATCTTGGGATTGCTGTCGAACAGCCACGGATCGATTCCCACGCCGCCGGGACTATAAGTACCCACCGTGACGGTAGTGTCGGTCGTGGGCGGCAAGGTCACGGTCTGGACCGCATTGGCACAGGACGCGCCCGCATTCATCGAAAGGCACACGTCCACCTGGCACACGTTGGCATTGCTCGAGCCGCAATGTCCCCTCAGTCCTACTTGCAATTGCGTCAGCGAGTTTCCATAGGTGGGATTGGTTCCTCCCCACCCGAACGATACGTTACCGGGCCGCAGAACCAGCCAGGCAGTCGAGTTTCCTTCCGAGGCGTAGCCGCTGCTGCCGATCGAATTGCAGGGGCTCGACCAGGGCCCCACGGTATCGCACGGATTCTGCCCCTGGTTATAGGCGGTGTTGAAAGCAGTGTTGGGAAACGTGGAGTACCCGAATCCCGGATAGGTGAGATGCTGCACCCGAAGTCCTGTCTGCGGCTCGATAAACTGTTCGTTGACGATGCTGCCCGGCGATGCGGGGACGGGCCAATTGCCGGGATTCGCCGGATCGGCCGGCCAAGGGTCGGAGTACCCGATCCCCAAAGGAATATTGGTGGTCTGAAACGTGAACAGCGCCGAACTGCTGCCGCAAGTGACCTTGCCATAGTAAAGCGTGAAAGCTTCGAGCGCGCGCGAATAGTAGCGGCCGTCGGCGCCCGTCTCCGCATCGCGCTTGCCGATGACAAAGACGCGGCCTTGCCCCGTGACGATATTGCCGGTCCGGCTATCGAGGTTTGCGCCGGGAAACAGGCTGGTATCCACGTCGTGGACCAGTGGCGCCAGCGGGTTGCCGTTGCCGTCGGCTGTCTGGCTGACCGCCACCGTGCAGGCTGATCCGTCCGGCGCCGTATACGCAACCACCGCTTGCGTGGCCGTCGTGCCCATCACGCGGACGTTGGTAACCTGCGCCAAGGCGCACCCAGCCGCCAGAAATAGTGGCGCAAGCTTCAGCTTGCAGGGGGACTTCAGTCCCGCCCGGTCGACAGCGTCTCCGCGCGGGCTTCTGGAGAGCTTGCCGCCGTGGCCTTCAGACCACGAAGCACGTGCCAATAAAAAGCCCCTCACCGGTTCAACCCCCGGATCTTCAGGGCCCAGCGATCGATCCAAAGATACTGATACGCGGCCGAAGTCGTGATCGACAGAAACTCCGGTGTGAGATTCACCGTCGGAGCCTGCGCGATCGTTCCGCTGTTTCCCAAGGCGGCGCCACCGACGCCGATCTGAAAGTTGATCGTGCCGGGCGTCGAGCTGGAAATCCGCATCTTGTACCACGTGCCCGGCGCAACCGCCACGCCGCTGTCCACGCAATACTGCGTGCCGCCAACCGCCACCTCGTAGACCCAGTCGGCCGTGCTTTCGCCGGAACTGCAACCGCCGCCCGCGGAGTCGTACCGCACGGCGATCGAATTTCCACCCGCCGGGTGATACGCCGTGATGCTGTCCGCAAATCCCACCGAGTACTTGGCATGCGACACGGAGGCATCGGTCTCCACGATGGACTGCATCTCCCAGTAGGTAAACGCTCCCGTGCTTCCCAGGTTCGCGAAAGCCATCACCCCGGATGGGCTGTCGTAAGTATCGGTCAACGACAACGTAATGCCGTGCATGGCGACGTTGTCCGGAGTCATGCCGAAAATACCCGGATGATTCGCCTGGCCCGGATTGAAGTAAGAGGAGCCGCTCGATCCCACGACATAAGCCGTGCTCCACCCCAGCGCTCCCACTCCATACGCCGGGCGGAAGCTGGGCATGAACTCGTCGATCAAGAAGACACTCGGGTCGAACGGATTGAAATCCACCGTTCCCGAGGTATTCGCCAGTTCGTCGCGAAATGCGTAGGACGTGCCGGCGCCCCCGCAGGACCACGCCCCGTTTACGTAACTGGCCATCGCGCCGGCGCCGCCCGCGGCGCATGGGCTCATCTCCGCGCAATCGGAACAATACAGCAGGCTGCCGTTGGCGCCGCTGCCCAAGCCGGCAAACGTCGAACTGCCCACTTGCGCCGAGCTGCTGAGCGTCAGGTTCGTGGCGTGCAGATTGCCGGTCTGCGCCATGTCATTGACCACCGCCATCACCGCATTGCTCTGCGGGAATTGCGGCGACCATCCGGCCACGTGCACCGTCTGCACCGGAAACGAGATGTAACGGTTCGAGGCCGGGCCGCCAAAAGCGATAAAGATGAAATCGAGTTGGCTGGGCGTGCCGTTGAACATGGTCCCGGGAATCGGATTGGCGGAGTCGGCGAAGATTACGCTGGGCCCCACTTCGCTGGCGAAATCGACCTGGTAGCCCGTGTTGTTGAACATCTGCAGGCTGAAGTTTCCCGAGCCGCCGTTGAGCCGCAGGCCCGCCGTCGTGGTGTTCGCGATGTTTCCCGAAATGATCTGGCTGGGCGCCCGGACCTCAAGCCCCGTGGGACCGCTGAATTCCGCAGCCGACAGGTTGTGGCTGCCTGCGCCCGCGTCGATCAGCATTCCCCATCCGGTTGCCGTAGTAGCTGCAATCTGGCTCCCATCGAGCGAGCTATTGCTGTAAATCCCGCCGAGCGTGTTGAGAAACGCATTGATGTTGCTCAGGTGGCCGTTGCCGTTATAAGTGCTGGAGGTCTGTACCTGCAGCCCCCATCCGCCGTTCTGGTAAAGCACCGTGTTCACGAAATCGGAATCGTGCGGGCCGCGGAACGTCCAGCCGTTCCCTTTGTTGAAAGCCGAACGTACGCCGTAGAAATAACCTTCCAAATCATCGGATGGCGTGGCAAAAGTCGAGTCCACGCCCCACTCCGTGTAGATCCCGTCGGAGTACGCGTTGCGCACCATCACGTCGGTCATTTGGAGACCGTGGCCGTACAACCGGATGCCATAACTCGCTCCCGTTTGATTCGTTTTATTGCCGTCGATCGTGCAGCCACGCACCTCGCCGCGAAACAGTCCATACTTGCTGTTGCTGCCGGTCAGCGCGGCGAAGTTCGTCTGCGAGATTACGTCCCGGTTCGCGCCGTTCTTCAGCATGAGCGTAGTCTGGCCGGCCCCGGCGCATTCAATCTTACCCGTGCCCGATTGATCGGTGGTCGAATCGCTGAACAGGATGCCTCCCACCGTGTGTATCCCGACTCCGAAGTAGATCTTCTGTCCCTTTGACAGCGTGATCGCGCTGTTGATGATATAAGTGCCGGCGTCCGCCCGTACCTCACCGGCGCCGGACGCCACCGCCGCGGCAAAAGCCGCCGAATCGTCTGTGATTCCGTCGCCTTTAGCCCCAAAGTCTTTCACGTGAACTACATCTTGCAACTTGGATGTCACGGTGCGGGTCACCGCGCCTGCGCCTGACTGGAGAAAGCTTCCGGCTCCCGCGCCCTGTTGCTGCGTCCACGTATTGGCCGACGTGCAGTAGTACTTATTCTGTCCCGCCAGGGCGTCGGTTGCGAAATACTCCTCGCCTTGCGTGCAGGCGGCCGGCAGTTGCGCGGTCGTCCCGCGTTTGGACGGCAGCGTATGCGTGGCGCCGGACGCATCCCACGAACCGATCTGCACACGCCCTCCGTTTACGACGGTCTGCCCGGTTAGCAGAGACTGAATCCCCAGCAGGATTGGTGAAACGCAAATGAGTCGTCCCTTCATGCCTAGTAGTTCCTCACAATCGTGGCCCGGTACGCCGCACTGGCCGGTTCAACGCTCAGGCCCGACAAGTTACAGAGCCGCACCGATACGGTGTTCGCGCCGCTCACCAGCATGATTCCCAGCAGCCCGGAAGGCAGTCCCGCCGGCCAGCCGGGCGCCACCGCATCGCCCGCATTCGCGCCGTTTACCGTCAAAGTGGAATCCGGCGCGCAGCTCCCCGCCGGGATGACCGGAAAGCTCAGAACCGCGGAATTCGTCAGATAGGTGGGAACCATGCCGTTGTCTACCGCGATAGTGCTCTGGCCGGGAGTCTCGGTGACGATGATCCCCTGGCCGCCCGCCAGCGTTTTGGTGGTCAGAAAGGCGCGCTGATCGCGGCCCCCCAGCGTGTCCCAGGCGCCCGTGGTCGCCGTCCACGTATAGACGGGGATCACATTGGCGGGAAAGGAAGTGATTCCCGATTGCTGCACGCATCCCGCCGAGCAAGCTACCGTCAGGTTGTGCCCGACCACCAGCGTTCCGGCTGCGTTTACGTAAATATATGCCGCGCCGGTGGCGCTTCCACTCAGGGTCGCCGTCGCGCCGTTGCTGATGCTGTACACCTGGTATCCGAAACGGACGTTGCAGGGCGAAGCGGCCGCGCAGTTAGCGCCGATGCTCAACACCGTCGGTGACGTGCGTACGACTGCCAGGTCCGCAAGCTGGTACGCCATCGTCACGCCGCTGCCCCCGCCGGATACTCCGCCGGGCGCCCATTGCGATCCATTCCATACCAGCGCTTGGCCGTTGGCCGGGGCGGTGTTCGCTACCGGCCGGCTCTGAATGCCGGTAACCGCGGCGGCGCTCAGGGTGCCGCCCAGATCGCCCCCCGCGGCGGGCAGTTGGCTGGAACCCAGAAATCCGGCGATTTGCCCGAAGTTGTAATCTCCGGTTTGGGCCGTGATGACGCCGCTCCGTCCGAACACGCTCGTCACGGCTCCGCTGCCGGATACCGCGCCCGGCGTCCACTGCGATCCGTTCCACAACAGGGCTTGGCCATTCGCTGGAGTTGTATTCGCCACCGCCCGGTTTTGAATCCCCGTCACCGTTGCGGCGGTCAGAGTCCCGCCCAGGTCGCCGCTCGCGGCGGGGAGTTGGCCGGACGCGATCGTGCCGCCTATCTGCGGGAAGCTGTAGTCTCCGGTTTGAGCCTGCACTGCGCCGCTCCGGCCGAATACGCTGGCGACCGCCCCGCCCCCTCCCGCGCCGCCTGGCGTGCCCGCGCCGTTCACCACGCAAGAGCCGGTCTGCGCCGCGCTGAAACCAATCGTGACGTCGTACGTCGCCGGATTGATCTGGATCTTGTCCGCTTCTACGCGCTGCGGCGGCGTTCCGCCGTCGTAGCACTCCACAATGAGGTTAGCTGTCCCGAACTGGTGTACGGTTCCCGGAATCGTGATGCTCACTTGCGACACGAAGGCGTAGGAGGAGTTCCCCGTCTGCCCCGCCGCCGGTTGCCATTGGTTCAGCGAAGCGTTCCATTTCAGGACTTGACCGTCGGAAGGAGCCGTACTCCCTACCGTCCGCCCCCGCAGCGCATTCACTGTCACGGCATTCGGAGGCCCGGAGATGTCGCCGCCCAGCGCGAGCCATTGGATGCTGCTCCCGGTGCTCGAAACCACCTGGTTCGTGGTGCCGGCGTTCACCGTCAGGCTGTTGCCTTCGAGGGTCCACACGTTGACCGGATTGCAGGCGTAGATGTTGCTCCCGGCCGGCGCCGTGGTTAGAAAAAAGAATTGCCCCACGCCGCACGTGGAAGGCAGGCTGGCGCCCGTTTGGATCGGTTTCGTCGATCCGGCCGCCGAAAAATCGACGCTCTTCGACTGCGTGCGCAAATCGATGGTGGTCTGACTTTGTCCCACGCCGATGCAGGCCGTCCACATCAGGACGCTGATCGGAATTCTGAGATTGTGCATGTCTATGCCAGGTCCTAGGCGAGTGCCGCTCCCGTTATGAGTCCAGCACGCCATGTGAAGGGACTGGCCCGTCAATTCATGCAAGTCATAGAAATCGCAAGCATGGAAAGTTCGCCTTGGCGCGTGAATGGCGCCAGCGCTCGCCGGCCGCCACCACGATCACAACTGAGGCGCCTGGTTTCTGGCCTTCACATCAGTGCATTTACTCGGCAAAGCCGGACCAAAATCTCCAGAGCCGGAGCCGCCGCGCGATACCATAAACCGAACGGCATTCGCTCGCCGTCGTAAAGGCCGGCCAATCGCAGGCGTGTAGAATCAATTGTTTGGGCTTTGTTCGTTCCGCGGCCCGCAAAGCGCGCCCCTGGACTTTGGACATTTGCGATTGTCACCCCGGCGTGGCGCACGCTAGTCGCGGCAAGATTCAGCTTGCCGCGGCGGACTTCAGTCCCGCCTCTGGACATTGGACAATTGCGATTGGGGCGGGCAATCCGCCTGCCGGCCGCCATTTCGCACGATCCTCAGCCGAAACACAACCCCGGCACCCGACTCCCAGCCCCCGGCCCCGGCGAGCGAAGCTCGCCCGCGGCGGGACTTCAGTCCCGCCGACGGCGCGCAAAGCGCGCCCGCAGCCGCTTGTGTGAGAATTCAGGAAGGCAGCCCTAACGGCATCTCATATGTGCGGCATCGCAGGATTCGTGACTCGCGCGCCCGGCTCACCTCCGGACGCCCTGCTCGCCCGCATGACCGGCAGCCTCCGCCATCGCGGTCCGGATGCCTCCGGCTTCTACCGGGATTCCTTCGCCTCATTGGGCCACCGCCGTCTCAGCATCATCGACCTCCGCGACGGCCAGCAGCCCATGTCGAACGAGGACGGCACGCTCTGGATCACTTATAACGGGGAAATTTTCAACCACGCCGATCTGCGCCCCATCCTCGAACAGGCCGGTCATCGATACCGTACCCGCTGCGATACCGAAACCATCCTCCACGCCTACGAGCAGTACGGAACCGGTTGCGTCACGCACTTTCGCGGCATGTTCGCTTTCGCCATCTGGGACAAGAACACCCGCACGCTATTCTGCGCCCGCGACCGCCTCGGCAAAAAGCCGTTCTACTACTATTGGGACGGCCGCCTGTTCGCCTTCGCCTCCGAGATCAAGGCGTTGCTCGAGCACCCCGCCATCTCGCCGCGCTTCGAAGAATCGTTGCTCTCCGAATACCTCGCCTTCGGTTACTGCTCCGGCGAGCAGACGCTATTCTCCGGCATACGCAAGCTCATGCCGGGCCACTTGCTGCGCCTGACTCCGGACCAGTTCGAAATCCGGCCATATTGGGAAATCCCGCATCCCGCCGCGGACGAAAAGCGCGACGACCAATCCTGGATCGCCGAATGCCGCAGCCGCCTGGAAAACGCCGTGCGCACGCGCTTGATGAGCGATGTGCCGTTGGGAATGTTCCTGTCGGGCGGCGTCGATTCGAGCGCCATCGCCGCGCTGATGAAGCCCCTGTGCAACGCGGCCGTCAAGACCTTCGCGGTCGGCTATCGCGAAGAGGCATTCAGCGAGTTGGGCTACGCCCGCCAGGCCGCCCGAGCCATCGGCGCCGAGCACCACGAAGTCACCATCGGCATGGACGAGTTCTTCAACGCCCTGCCGCGGCTCATTTGGCATGAAGACGAGCCGGTCGCCTGGCCTTCCAGCGTCTCTCTTTATTTCGTATCGCGCCTGGCCGCCGAACAGGTGAAGGTCGTCCTCACCGGCGAAGGCAGCGACGAGCTGTTTGCCGGATACGGCCGCTATCGCTTCTATCTCCTCAACCAACGATGGACGAAAGCCTATCGCGTGGCGCCGCGCTTCGTGCGCGATGCCCTCCGCTCCCGGATCGCCGGCTCCCGTCTGCTGAACGGAAACATCCGCCGCAAGCTGCGGCATTCGGTTCTCGGGCGCGGCGAAGATCTCGAAGCCCTCTACCTCGATAACTTTTACGCCGCCTTCTCCCGTGGCGAGCAGCGGAGGCTGCTCGCTCGCGGCGCGCCGCTTTCCACGGCTTACGATTCCTTCCTGCATTATTGGAACGCCCGGCCGCAGGCCGCGCCGCTTTCCCGCATGCTCTACTCCGACCAGAAAACCTACCTCGTCGAGCTGCTCATGAAGCAGGACCAGATGAGCATGGCCTGCTCCCTGGAAAGCCGCGTTCCCTTTCTGGATCACCAGTTCGTCGAGTTCGCCGCTCGCGTTCCCGACCGGCTCAAGCTCCGCGGCGGCGTTGGCAAGTACATCCTCAAGCGCGCCGTCGAAGATCTCCTCCCTCGCGACATCGTTTATCGCAAGAAGATGGGCTTCCCCACGCCGCTCCGCCAATGGCTCATGGACCCGCGCGCCGATGCCTTGGTCGCCCGGATCCAGGATCGCGACGGACTCTTGGCGCCCTATCTCGATTTCCCTTACTGGAACGATCTCCTTGCCCGCCACAGGAGCGGCCGGGAAGACGCTACCGACCGCATCTGGCGCCTGCTGAACCTGCAAATCTGGGGCTCCACCTTCATCACCAATAAGGCGGGCGTGCAGGCCTGTCATTCATGAACGTCACCCGCCTGTGGCAAATGCGTCCGCATGAAATCCGCACGCGCGCGCAACAAGCGTTCTCCAAACGGTGGAGCAGGCCGCCATCGTGCCGGCTGATCCCTGCTTCCTGCGCCGCCCGGCTGCCAGACCTCCCGGCACTCTGCTCCCTCGAACAAGCCGAAAAGATCTGCCGGCGCCGGTTCGACCTGCTGGGTTACGAGGCCCTCGATTTTGGCTCTCCGATCGATTGGCGCCTCGACCCCGTGCACGGCAAACGCGCCCCCCGCATACCCTGGTATCAGATCCCGTTCCTCGATTTCGACCAGGTCGGCGATCACAAAATCATCTGGGAGTTGAACCGCCATCAGCACCTCGTGATCCTCGCCCAGGCCGGCTGCCGCGACGAAATTCTGGCGCAATGGACTCACTGGCAGCAAGAAAATCCGTATCCCATCGGCATCAACTGGGCAAGCGCGCTGGAGGCCGCCTTGCGCGCTTTGTCTTGGCTCTGGGTGCGCCACTTCATCGGAGACTTCCACGAGGACTTGCTCCCCGCGCTCCACCTCCACGGCTGGTACATCGAACGGTTTCTGTCCACTTATTTTTCCCCCAACACGCACCTGCTCGGCGAAGGCGTAGCGCTGTTCGCACTCGGCCTGCTCTGCCCGCAAATCAGCGACTCCGCCCGCTGGCGGGAGCGCGGCTGGAACATCGTCCTGCGCCAGGCCGAAGCTCAGGTTCTCCCCGACGGCTTCCACTTCGAACAGTCGGTCTACTACCATGGCTACGCGCTCGATTTCTTTCGGTTCGCGCGCGCGCTGGCCGCCGGCAACGGCATCCCGATCCCAGCCGCCTTCGATGGCGCTATCGAGAAGATGCTCGAAGCCCTCGCCGCCGTATCGCAAGCCGGTCTCCCACCGGGTTTCGGAGACGACGACGGAGGCCGCGTACTAGGCGCGCCTCCTCGCCCGCTCGCCGCCGCGCCCGCCCGCAGCATCGCGTTCCCCTCCGCCGGCATTTATGCCATGACCGGCCCCCGCTCCCAACTCTTCATCGATGGTGGCCCGCACGGCGCCTTTGCCGGAGGTCACGGCCATGCCGACGCTCTCAGCGTCCAGTTGGTCATGGATGGCCGCTCCGTGCTGATCGATCCCGGTACATTCTGCTACACCTGTCCCGAGCGCAATCGTTTCCGGGGCACCGCCGCTCACAACACGCTCCAGGTCGATGGCCGCGATCAGGCCCGGCCCGCCGGCCCGTTCGCCTGGACGCGTATGCCCGAAACGACTGTCGACCGCTGGCTTGCCGGCGAGACCTTCGATCTCTTCGCCGGACACCACAACGGCTACGCGCCGGTCATCCACCATCGCTGGGTCTTGGGTTTCAAATCGGAATTCTGGCTGGTGCGCGACGTCGTAATCGAGCCGCAACCGTCAGGGAGCGGACGTCACCGCCTCGACATTCATTGGCATTTCCTCGATGCGTGCGAGCTGGCCATTCTGCCGCCCGCGGGGCACAACTGGTCCCAATCGATCGAGCCCTGGGACTGGTCGCCGATATACGGCAAAAAAGAACCGGCCTTCGTCCGGCGCTTCAGCACCGAAACCGCCCTTCCAGCGGAGTTTGCCGTGCTGCTGACGCCATACGAGGCGGGCACGTTCACGCAACCGGCGCCCGGAGTTTTTCGCTACCAGGAGCCGCACGGCGTTCACGAGTTCGCATTTGGGCCCGCCGGCGATACGCGCCTGGTCTATCGTAGGATTGGCCCGGAGGGCATCCAAGAGTTCATGCTATGAAACTCCTGTGGGTCAAAGCCGGAGGCTTGCTTCCGCCCGATACCGGCGGCAAGATCCGCAGTTTCCAGATTCTCAAGCAACTGGCGCGCACCCACGAGATCACCCTGTTCACTTTCTATCCGGCACATGCCAACGACCTGCACCCGCAAGGCGCGGACATCTTCTCAAAGGTTGTGGCCGTACCCTTGCCGCTGCCGCCCCGCCGCAGCCTCGGCGAGTATGCCCGCTATGCCCGCATGCTCCTGGCCGGCCGTCCCTTCACCATCGACAAATATTTCTATCCGGAGGTCCGCCGCCGCTACGCCGCGCTGCGCGAATCGTCCAATTTCGACCGGATCGTTTGCGACTTCATTTTCCCGGCTCCCCTGATCGATTGGCGCACACCGCCGCCCAAGATCCTGTTCACGCACAACGTGGAGGCGCAGGTTTGGCGACGCCACTCCAGAATCGCCTCCAATCCGCTGGTGAAGCTGGCTTGCCGGCTGGAATCCCGGGCATTGGACCGCGCCGAGCGCCATTATGTGCAGCTCGCGGACTACGTCCTGACCGTTTCGGAAAACGACCGCGCCTGTTTCGCGCAATTTACCGATGCCCAGCGCATCTCGGTAATCCCCACCGGTGTCGATACCGAATATTTCCAGCCCATGCCCGGCCCCGCGCAGCCCAATACTACCGTCTTCACCGGCAGCATGGATTGGATGCCGAACGAAGACGGCGTGGCCTACTTTGTGGAGCGGATCTTTCCCCTGGTGCGGCGGGAGATTCCCGAAGCCCTGTTTTGGGCAGTGGGCCGCCGTCCGCCGCGGCGCCTCGAAGCCTTAGCCTCGGGCAGCGTGGTGGTGACCGGCGCGGTCGAGGATATCCGCCCGTATCTCGGAAAGGCAGCGGTCTGCGTCGTGCCGTTGCGCAGCGGCAGCGGCACGCGGATCAAGATCTTCGAAGCCATGGCCATGGGCAAGGCCGTAGTGTCGACCTCCCTGGGCGCCGAAGGCCTTCCTGTGCGGCACGGCGAGAACATTGTCCTGGCGGACGATCCCGCCGCCTTTGCCCGCGAAGTTGTCGATCTGTTGCGCGATCCCGAGCGTTGCGCGCAACTGGGCGAAGCCGCCCGCCAACTCGTCGCGGGGAGTTACGGTTGGTCCGCCGTGGCGGCCCACTTCGACGGCATCCTGCGAGGCGCCCTTTGAGTATGCGCGCCCTGATCAAACACGCGTTCTATGTGGGCCAGCGCCAGGCCTCGCGTCTACGCGTGCGCTGGCGCCGCGATCCCGGCGCCCTCACCAAAATCGCGATTTTCGACCTGCATACCATCGCCAAAGCCTCCAGCGACATGGCCGTAAGCGAAAGGCAACTGCGCGCGCAACTGGGCGGCCTGCTCGAAGCGGGATACCGCTGCCTGGATCTTCCCGAAACGCTACGTGTTCTCGCCGCTCACGAGCCTCTCGCGCAGCCCGCATTCTGCCTCACGTTCGATGACGGCTACCGCAGCGTCTACGAGTGCGGCATGCAAATCCTGGAAGACCTGGATCTCACGGCCACCCTGTTTTTGACCGTGAACTTCCTGGAAGGCCGTGTGCGGCCGCCCTGGTACTCGCGGGATGCCGCGCTGCTGCGGGAGTATGCGGTCAACGCCCCGCATTTCCAACCGCTCGAGTGGCGGCAGGTGCGGGAAATGATCGCCGGCAAGCGCATGCTGCTCGGCAGCCATTCGCTGAATCATTTCATGGCCGGGGATCTACCGGAGGCCGCACTCCGTGCCGAAATCCGCGACTCCAAGGAAATCCTCGAAAACCGCGTGGGAGCCGAGGCGCCGTACTTCGCCTACCCTTATGGCGTGCGGCCCTATGGCGCCTATACCGAACGGAGTGAAGTCCTCATACGGGAAGCCGGGTACCGATGCTCTTGCACCTCCCGCATCAGCCGCGCGTCCGTTGGCGCCGGCGCCTGGCTGCTGCCGCGCCTTTCCCTGGTCGATTCCGATACGGCCCTGGATGCCCGCGCCAAAGCCGCCGGCGCCTATGATTGGGTGGCGCTGGCGCAGAACTCGTTCCACGGCATTTTCCCGAATCCGCACGCCCCGCAATGAAGACCGCCCGCCGATGAAGACTTACTTCCTCTTCCACGACAAGTGGACCGAATACGTCAAAGCGGATTGGGCCGCCGCCCATTTCCCCATCGATGGCTTCGTCGTCATTGAGAAGACCCGCGACTGGTTTGTTCCGTTTCTCTGGAGCAGGATGCGCCGATTGGGAGTCCGTAAGGTTGCCGATGAGCTCCTGCTGCGCGCGTATTACATTCTGTTCCAGAGCCGGCGCGACGCCCGCATGCTCCGGCGATGCATGGCCGAAGTCCAGCGCGAAATCCCCGCCGGTTACCAGCGCCCGCCCGTCTATGGCGTCTCCGATATCAACTCCGAGGAAGCCGAAGCCCTGCTCCGGAGATTGGCGCCCGATGTCTGCGTTTTGATGGTCATGCCGATTCTGAAGCGGAAGATACTTTCGATCCCGCGCCTGGGGATGCTCGTGTTCCATCCGGGTGTGACGCCGGAATACCGCGGCACGCATGCGGCTTTCTGGACGGTGCTCAATGGCGACTTCTCGCGGATCGGCTGGTCCTTGCTGCGTATCGATGCGGGCGTCGATACCGGATCCGTCCTGGCACAGGGCGCCGCCAGCAACGCCGATCCGTTTACCGAGAGTCACGTTGTCTTGGCGCACCGGGCGCATGTCGCGGGACTGCCCGGTGTGGTGGAAACCCTTCGCCGGTTGCAGGCCGGCGAGCATCCGTCCGTCTCGACCGAAGGGCGCAAGAGCCGCAACTACACGCATCCCGGTTGGACCGACTATCGGAAATACCGCAAGGTCATCCGGCAATTGCGCCGGGTGCGCTAATCGCATTTCCAGGTGGCTTGATCGATGCTCGTACGCGCGCGCCTTTTTCGGCTTGCCGCGGCGAAATTCGGGTTTCGCCGGGCATCGCACGCGTGGCGGCGCGGTACGTCAGAACGGCCAGCCCTGGATTCCTGTCGCGGCAAAGTAGAAATGTCCTATTTTGTCGCAAGCAGGCGTGGCCGTCTCAGACGCAGGCGGAGCCGGCCATTCCCTCCAGCCTCATTGTCTTGTGTCGCGGCCAGCCGTCAAGACTTCGACGCAAAAGCAGGCGGCCTTGACGGGCGCCAGGCCGCGATGCGAGAAGAATTCCTGAAGGGGGAATGGCAGGATATGTACTGGCGGGCGTCCCGCCAAATAGGACATTTCTACTTTGCTGCGACAGCCCGCACCTGGTTCCACGGAACGGTCTGGAGCCGGTAGACTAGAATCGTCTCTTGCGGAAAATCCTGTTGGTATTCGGCACGCGGCCCGAAGCGATCAAGCTTTGTCCGGTACTGTTGAACCTGCGGCGGAGCGCGCAATTTGAAGTGCGGGTTTGCGTGACGGCGCAGCATCGCTCGATGCTCGACCAGGTGCTGGCGGCGTTCGGTGTGGCGCCGGAATACGACCTCGACCTCATGCAGCCGGGACAGACGCTGGCCCAGATCGCCGCGCGGATCCTGGCGGCATTGGAGCCGGTGATCGGCGCCGAGCGTCCGGACATGGTGCTGGTGCAGGGCGACACCACCACCACGCTGGCCGGAGCCCTGGCGGCCTTTTATCAGCGTGTGCCGGTGGGACATGTGGAAGCCGGACTGCGCACCGGCGACTTGGCGCAGCCCTTTCCCGAAGAGATGAACCGCGTGGTGACGAGCCGGCTGGCCACGCTGCACTTCGCGCCCACGGAGACCGCGGCGGGCCACCTGCAGGCCGAGGGAGTGGACCGGCGGCGCATACCGGTCACCGGTAATTCGGGCATCGACGCGGTGCTCTATGTGCGCGACGCCTTGGCAGCCGGGCGGCTCGCCGGGCCGCAGTGGCCCCAGTTGGATGCGGCCAAGAAGCTGATCGTGGTGACCGCGCACCGCCGGGAGAGCTTCGGCGAGGGTTTCGCGCAGATCTGTGAAGCCCTGGCCCGTCTTGCCGGGCGCCCGGATGTCCAACTGGTTTATCCGGTGCATCGCAATCCGAACGTGATGGACCCGGTCTACGGCCGGCTGGGTGGCCTGACGAACGTGTTCCTGCTCGAGCCGCTGGACTATGTTCCTTTCGTGGACCTGATGCGGCGCGCGCACCTGCTGCTCACCGATTCAGGCGGCATCCAGGAAGAAGGACCTTCTTTGGGAAAGCCCGTTCTGGTGATGCGCGAAAAAACCGAGCGGCCCGAGGCCGTGGCCGCCGGTACGGTGAAGCTGGTGGGCGCCGATGCAGGCCGCATCGTGCGGGAAGCGGAGCGCCTGCTCGACGACGAGGGTGAATACCTCCGCATGTCGCGCATTCACAATCCCTACGGCGACGGCCGCGCCAGCGATCGGATCCGCCAGGCGATGGAAACCTACTTCGGCGATGCCGACAGGCTTACTGCACGGTGAAGCCCGCCGGCAGACCAGCTTGTTCGGTTCCCGTCGTGACCACGATCGGCGAAGGGTTGGGCGTCAACCCGGTCTGGCCTGTGAGCTGCACCGTCAAGCGCGTGGGACTCTCGACCACAACCTTGGAGACAGCGATGCCGGGCGCCGCCTGCACCTGAGTCACTCCCGCCGCGAAGTTCGTGCCCATACCGTAGATCGTCACCGTGACGGGCGTGCCGGCCGGCGCGGCATTCGGACTCACCAGGGTTAGAATCGGCGTGCTCAACGGCAGCAACTGGTTCAACAGTCCCCGTACGACGAAAACCGCCATCTGGCCGCGCGTCAAGATCTCGGTGGGACAGTACATCAGTGGGTTGGTCGAGCATCCCGTCGTAATTCCCAGGTAGTACATCTCCTGCACGTAATTGAAAAACGGATCGGAGGGCGGCACGTCCGTGAAGTAGGGCGTCGTCGGATAATTGAACGGAACCGAGGCGAACCGCGCCCGAATAATGAAAGCGGCGGTTTCATCCCGGGTAACCCCATCGTCGGGACAGTACATCAACGACGGCGTCGTCGCGCAACCGTCGGTGATGCCGAGCTCGTACAGCTTCTGAATGTAGCTGAAAAACTCGTACGTGGCGGGCACGTCGCTGAAATAGGGCTTCGGGTTATAGGTGAAGTTGCTGCTGCCCTCGATGGCGACCACGATAAACTTGGCCATCTGGCCCCGCGTGTTGCTGTTGTCGGGACAGAACTCCAGAGGGGCGGCCAGGCAACCGTTGGTAATGCCCATTTCGTACATGATGTCGGTGGCGTTGAAATAGAAGTCCGCGGCCGTCACATCTACGAACGGCACGTTATCCACCCGGGCCATGAAATCGCCGTATTGGGTCCCGGTGAGAGAAGGCTGAATCACGCCGGCGGTCACGGGAAGATCGGTCGATATCGTGGCGCCGGAGACATAGACCGTGCCGGCGGGCGTCACGGCGAGATTCTGGCCGATGTCGTTGTCGGTGCCGCCGATGCAGGTTGAGAACGAGAAGGAACCGCCGCCCGGGCTAATCCGGGTGAGAAAGGCATCGGTGGCCGAGACGACGCCGGCGAAGGGGGCGCCCACCACGCCGGGCTGTGTGGCGAACGCGAGGATTTGGTTCTGTGTCAGCCCGGCATAAGTAAACAGACTCCACTCGGTGGGCAGGGCGCCTCCGTTTGTGGCGCTGGCCATGCCGGAGCCGGCGAAAGCCACATAGACGTTACTGGCGGCATCCACGGCTACCAGCAGGGGCGTGCCGGGGGTGCTGCCCAGAATGGCGTGCGTCCAAAGGCCGCCGCCGTTCGACGTATAAAACAGTCCGCTCGGCGTGGCGGCGTAGAGAGTGCTCCCGCCGCTGAGGGCCAGGCTGGTTACGATCGGGGGAGAAGTTAACCCCGGAAAGAGATTGACCGGGCTCCAGGCGCCGCCGCCATTGGTCGTCTGATAAACGCCGGAAGGGCCGCCCGCGTACGCCGTATGAGCATTGTTGGGATCGACCGCGATCACCACCCCGAGCTGTTTGCCATAGGGGAACACGCTGACAGGGGGAACCGGCACCGTCGTAGAGCTCCAGGTAGCGCCGGCATTGGTGCTATAAACGAGCCCGGTGCTCGATCCGGCATACACCGTGGATGGGTTGGTTCCCGCGATGGCCAGCGCACCCGCCACGCCGACGGCCTGGCTCAACTGCGTCCAACTTGCGCCGCCGTTCGTGCTCTTGTAAATGTGTCCGCCTCCGATGGCGTAGACCGTGAGGGAGCTGTTCGGATCGACGGCCACGGCGTCTATTGTCGTGGATTGGATGCCGGTGTTTTGCGCGGTCCAGGTGTTGCCGCCGTCCGACGATTTATAGATGCCGCCGCCGGTCGTAGCGCTGACGGCGCTGGTCCCGGCATAGAGGTTGCCGTTCAGGTCGAAGGCCAATGCCGTGGTCTGGTCGAAGCGGCCGGCCAGGGAGGTGGGCGACCAGGTCGTATTCGTGCCGCTCAGAGCGCCCTTCATCAGGACGGTCGGGCTGCCGGTCCGGGCGCCGGGGATCGCGTTGGTCACCGGAAAGTTCACGCACTGAGTCGTACCGGCGACGTACGCGTATCCATCCAAGTCGACGCCGATTCCCGCGCCCCGCTCCGGGAGGAAGCCGCTTCCCAGCCCTCCGATATAAGTACCGTACACGGGCGGGAGCTGGCCGGAGCCGTTCAGCTCGACCGCAAAGGCGTCGGACAAGCCGCCGCCGTAAGTGGGTTGCGCGGCGCCGCCGGTAATCTGCGGTAAGTGCGGATCGTTGGTCATCCCGGTCACATAGGCATTATTCTGCGCATCCAGGGCGATTCCAAAACCGATGGTCTGCTGGCCGCCGGTGCCCAAAAGGACCGGGCCATAAGCCGTACCGCCGCCCGGAGCTACTTTCAGCACATACGCCTGCGCGGGCGTAGCGGACTGCGCGGTGCCGGTCGAACCAGTTACATATGCGTGACCGCTGCTATCGACGGCTACGCCGTAGCCGATCCCGGCGGGAGAGGGTACGAATATCGAATAAACAAATGCCGAGCCCGTGGAGTTGATCTCGGTCAGGAACCCGGGCGCCGGACTGGACCCGTTGGTGACCGGGAAACTGGTGCCGGCCGATTCCTGCGCAGCTCCGGTGATGTACGCGTTTCCGGAATGATCCACCGCGATCGCGCGTCCCCAGTCGTTGCCGTTGCCCCCCAGATAGGTGGAGTAAACCAGGGCGTTGCCCGCGGCATTCAGTTCAGCCACGAATGCGTTGGTCGGTCCGTGAAGGACCGTCTGGGGCACTCCCGCGGTAGTCGGGAAGTCGATCGAGCTGGTGAATCCGGTAATGTAGGCGTTGCCCGAGGCGTCCACCGCAATTCCACCAGCGGCATCCGTGAGGCTGCCGCCGAAAACAACCGAATACAACAGCGTGGTTCCGGTGGGATCCAACTTGGCGACGACGACGTCGGCGCCCGACCTGGCCTGCCCTAACCCCAGCAGAATTTTTGGAGGACCGGGGAAACTGGCGGTGCCGCCGCCGTTGAAACCGGCCAGGTACACGCTGCCCTGGAAGTCCACCGCAGCCGCCGGATAGGTTGTGGTGTTGGCGGCCGATGACAGGCCAAAGATATTGTTATTGCCAAGGTAGGTTGCAAAACTGAGGACCGGATCGATGATCAGGGGCTTGCGGGTATCGTACCGGCCGATGGCGAACGCGACGCGGCTCCGCGATTGCAGGACATAGCGGGCATCCACGAGTTGCCGCACGCCTTCGCGCTCCTGATAAACCACCGGGCGGTGTTGCCGGATCTCACCCGACCCGGCGCCAAGCACCAGGTTTCCCGCGGGATCGAGGCGCAGCCGGTCGACGCCGTCAAACTGCATTCGAATGACACTTGGATCGGCGCCGGGCGCCACCACCAAATCGTACTCGAGCTGCCGCTGGTTCCCGTAGAAAACCAGGTCCACGCCGGGGTACAGCCGGCGATAGCGCACGCGCGCGTAGTTGGGGGCGCCGGTGACCCACTTCGAAGGATCGTTCCCGACGAAGTAGCTGCTCCTGGCGGTCTGCCGCTCTTCGCCCATGACCGACTGAGCCTTGGCGCCGGAAAAGTCCATCCCGATCGCCGCCTGATTCCCCGTTTCGCCGGGCGAGGATTGCAGGCGCAAGACCACACCGGAAGAGGTCAGGAACATGGAATAGCCCTGCCCGTGTGACAGAAACCTCACGCGGCGGTCTGTCTGGCCGCGGTTCTCCTCGAAGCTCATCGGTAGCTTACCGTAGGTCTGTCGCGCCCGGGCCTTGGCGACTTCCGCCGCCGGGCTCTCTGCGGAAGCCGGCGTTGTCTGGGGCCGGTTAGCGCCTAACAGCAGCGTGGCCGACACGCCCAGCACACTCCAACACGGGTTCCTCAGAAGAAACCGTGGTCCCATTTTCATCTCCTTCTTTGCGGCTTGGGGCCTTGCAATCGAAACTCTACGCATCGAAATTAAACCAAGTATACCGCTGGCAAGTCAGCCATTAACACTAACTACTAGCCACTTTAAGTTAGGGTCCTTCCCGCTCTTAAGCCTAATCCGGAGACTCTATCCCGCCGATTACGAAATTGAGCTAGGGCATCTGTCCCAGCGATCGTGCCGGATGAGCCTGATTCGTACCCTGATCGCCTTGCTTGCCGCCAGCGCAGCCTGGGGCCGAGGCCGAATCTTGACACACGAGCCGTCATCCCCTGCGTATTTTGAGCCAAACCAGGGGCAAGCGGACGGTTCGGCGGCCTTCGTGGCGCGGGGTCCGGGATATACAGCACTCTTACAACAGAGTGGGGCCACCGCCTACTATTTTTCATCCGGAACACAGGACGCCCCGGAAACCATCCGCATGGAGCTTCGTGGAGCTAAGGCAACCGTCGAGGCCGTCGGGGAACAGCAGTTGTCTTCCGTCACACATTATTACTTCGGCCACGAGCTTCAAAAGTGGCGCCCCGGAATTCCCCATTACCGGGTCGTGCGCGCCCGCCAGGTATATCCGGGTATCGATATGCTGTGGCAGTCTGAGGAGACGGGCCTCGAATACGAATTTGTTGTGGACGCCGGGGCCAATCCGCGCCTGATCCGACTGCGGTTTAGCGGTACGCGGCACATAAGGATCGACCAGGCGGGAAATCTGGTGGCGGAGGCAGGCGGAGGCCGGTTCTGTCATCGTAGACCCGTGGCATGGCAGGAAATCTCGGGCAGGCGCGTGCCGGTAGACGCGCGCTTCCGCGTGGAATCGGGGACAGCCGGATTTCGCCTAGGACGGTACGATCGCCGGCAGAAGCTGTGGATCGATCCGGTGCTCACTTACGCGTCCTATCTAGGCGGAGCCGGATATGACGCCGGGTACGCCATAGCCGTGGATGGCTCCGGGCAGATGTACATTGCGGGCACGACGGCATCGGCGAGCTTCTCGTCGCAAAATTCCGGGTTGCGCGCCAGCCGCGACGCGTTTGTCACGAAGTTCGGCGCGAATGGCGCGATCGTCTATACGACTATTCTGGCGAGCAGCGCCGACGATTCCGGACAGGCTATCGCCGTAGATTCGGCCGGAAATGTATATGTGGCCGGAACCACGGAGGGAAGCGATTTCCCGGCAACCACGGGGGCCTGGCAAAGCGTGTCCGGCGGTGGGGAAGACGGATTCGCCGCGAAACTGGACTCCTACGGGAACCTGGTGTACGCGTCGTACATCGGGGGCGCCGGCAACGACGCGGCCACCGGCATTGCGACCGACCGGACCGGCAATGCCTATATCAGCGGTTATACGTCATCGGCCGGCTTCCCGACCACGCCCGGCGCGCCACAAGTTAACTATCGTGGGGGCCCGTACGATGCGTTTCTGGTCAAACTGAACGCGGCCGGCAGTGCGGCCGTTTTTGCGACTCTGCTGGGCGGGAGCGGCAACGACCAGGCGCAAGCGGTTGCTCTCGACCCGGCCGGCAACGCCTGCATTGCCGGATACACCGATTCCCACGATCTGGCGGTCCAGGCGCCCGTCCAGGCGAGCCTGGGCGGCGAGGGCGACGCTATGATCGCGTGCCTGAACGCCGCGGGAACCGCCTGGATGAGCGTCTCGTATCTAGGGGGCAGTGGTGTGGACCAAGCCTACGCCCTGGCGATCGACGGCGCCGGGAATCTCTACGTGGCGGGCACGACCTTTTCCGAAGATTTCCCCACGACCCCGAGCGCTTTCCAGCCCTCTCCCGCCGGCGGATACGACGCATTTGTAGTCAAACTCGGCCCCTGCGGCAGCAGCCTGGTGTATGCCACTCTGCTGGGTGGAAGCGGTTCGGATGCCGCGACCGCCCTGGCGCCCGGCAGTACCGGAGATGTCTGGCTGGGCGGCTATACCGCTTCGTTTGACTTTCCGGTAGTGGGATCGTGGCAATCTTCCAATCATGGCAGCTTTGACGGATTCATCGCGCACCTGAGCGCGAACGGCTCTATCCTGCTGGCAGCCAGTTATCTGGGGGGCGCGCAACAGGATCAGATCTGGGGCATTGCCTTGAGCTCCACCGGAATGGTGCTGGCGACCGGTTCCACCGGTTCCGCGGATTTCCCAGTCACTCCCGGAGCGGCCGAGCCCGGCGCCGCGGGCGGCTTCGACGCATTTTTGGCGCAGATCGATCCGCCACTGACGGGTTATTCCATTTCGGGCCAGGTGACGGTTTCCGGGATTGCGGGGCTGGCGGGCGTGAATCTGGTGCTGAGCGGGAGCGCCAGCGGCGCCACCTCCACCGACGTCTCGGGGAATTACGCCTTCAACGGGTTGATTTCCGGCGGCAGCTACACGATCACGCCCTCCGCCAGCGGGTATTCCTTCAGTCCGCCAAGCCAAGCCTTCAACGGCCTCGGCGCCAACCAGACCGCCGGCTTTACCGCCGCCTGCGGGCTGGCGGTAAATCCTTCGGCGGTATTCCTGGATTCCACGAGCCAGTCCGCTCCCCCGATATACGTGGCGGCGGAATCCCCCGCGTGCCTTTGGGTTGCATCGGCCGATGCGGAGTTTATCAGCATCACCTCGGGCACCAATGGAATCGGAAACGGCGCCATTACGCTATCGGTGCCGGCCAATACCACCGGCGCCGACCAAACAGGCACGCTGAGCGTCGACGGCCAGGCAGTTTCGGTGACCCAGCGCGGGACCCCGGTCACCTTTACGGATGTGAGTAACCCGTCCGACTATTACTTCGATGCCGCGAACACAATGTACCAACGGGGCATCAGCAACGGCTGCGCGAGCACCCCGCTCCTGTACTGTCCGGCGGATACCAACACGCGCGGGCAGATGGCTAAGTTCATGGTGATCGCCCTGGTGGGCGCCGGTTTTTCCTACAGCCCGACGCCCTACTTCACCGATGTTCCGAACACGGATCCCTTTTTCAGCTACATTCAGAAGTTATACGAGCTGGGCGTCACCAATGGTTGCGCGGCTGCGCCGTCGCGGAAGTTCTGCCCGGATGACAGCGTCACGCGAGGCCAGACCGCGGCGTTTATTATCCGCGCCCGCTACGCCTCCATCCCATTCAGCGTGCCCGCCACTCCGTACTTCACCGATGTGCCGCCGACGGATCCGTTTTTCAGTTACATCCAGAAGATGGCGGAACTGGGGGTCACGAACGGATGTACACCGACGATGTACTGTCCCGGCGAGACCTTGCTGCGCGAACAGATGTCCGTGTTTATTGTCAGAGGACTGCTGAATCAGTTGCTGCCGGCGAGCACGCCGATTTTGGCGTCCGCGAGTCCGAATTCCGCGGCGGCCGGCACGCCTATCACCGTGACCATAACCGGGTTTGCAACGCATTTTGCAAGCGGAACGAGCCAGGTGATGACGGTGCCCGGCATCAGCGCCAGCAACCTGGTGGTCAACAGCCCTACGAGCCTGACCGTGCAGCTTTTGGCCGCGCCGGGAGCGGCGCCCGACCCCAACCCTTCCCCGATCGTAGTCGTCACCGGGAGTGAGGAGGCCGGACTGCCAGGCGGCTTCACGGTCGAATAGAGCGCCATCCGGGCGAAGGCGCGGGAATACAGGAACTGGAAGGCACTCCGGCGAAATGGCCGTTCACCACCGGCTTCGCCAACGGGCGGGCTGGTTTGCGGATTTACGCCGTAGGCCTTGGTCTTTCACGAATTGCCGCGGACGCAGGGGGATTGATCGCCGCGTGGCGCATGGGGATTGGGCAGCGCGCAGAAGAACCGCAGTCAGCGTTTTTTTCCGATGAGCAGTACGAAGTCCGAGGGCACGATCCCATGCTCCATGAACGTACGCTCGAGTCCGTCGATACAGTCAATGAGATGATCGGTTGCGTCATCGCCGTCCGGAAAGTTATGTATGATTCCGGAATAGAGCAGGTGCTGGATGGCGCCGCCCAAGTCGTTGTGATGGACGACTTCGAAGGTCCGATGGAATAACGGCACGATTTCGTCGGACCGTATGGCCTCGCTGGGACAAACCGCCATCACCTGTTGGACCGAGCTGCGGCCTTCTTCCCGTTTCTCGATGCCGTTCCGGTACATGCGCAGATGGCGTGGCAGGAGTCCGAGCAACTGCCTGGTGAGTCTCAATTGGGTATCCGTCCACTGGAACCGTGCCGGCCCCACGTATTCGTCCAGGACGCAAAATCCGCCGGGCGTGAGCGCTTGATGAATTTCGCCGAAGAGATATTCCAGGTTCTCGAAGTGATGGAAGCTCTGTAAGGCGTAGATGAGGTCGTAAGTGGAGGCCGGCAGGCGGATGTGATTGATATCCTCGGCGCGAAAGCGGACGTTGCCGCCCGCGTCTTGCAGCCGCGCTTGGGCGGCGGCAAAGCGCGTTTCATCGAGATCCACCCCCACCAGGCGCCGTGCCGCGCCCGCCCGCCACACGCTCGCCAGGCCATCGCCCTTGCCGCAACCCAATTCCAGGGCGAGCTCCGCGGGCCGGCCCAAAGCCCGGGGAATCCATTCCTGCCAGCGCAGGCCCTCCACCAGAGCTTTTTCGTAATAAGGTTTCGCCACCCGCGGGTGATTGAGCCAGAAAATCCGTTCGCCGGTGCGCGCCTGCTCCTCAATCCGGTTCCAGTGTTCGATTTCGGTGGCCTGAGGCGTTGCCGCGACAGGAACGCGTTTGGCTCTCAAGCGCTTCAGAAATTCGATCATGCTAAGCCATTATGCGCTGAGATTCGACCTTCGGAGCGAGCGGCCGGCGGCTACCGGCAGCAGGACACGGGAGGCGGCGACCCTTGCCGGCGCCGGCCTGGCAGGCGAAGAGAGTAAAAGGCCATCAAACCGGATCGAACCTCAGGCCGGGGTTGGGCGAGCCTTCGCGAAGGGCCTTGCGTGGGACAGACGGAGGGAGGCGGCCGGACACCAGGCGGCGGCAAGGACAGCTCAAAAATCGGGAGATTCGTCCGATGCGAATGGGTGTATACTGACGGAATTCGGGAGCAAATTGCAAAAATCCAGGGTTGCGCTAGCGACCCAATCGTGAGATCCAACCAAAGGCGTGATCCTGATTAACCGGCGGTCCCTAGCGTTCCTCTTAGCAGCCTGGCTTGTGGCGGCTCTGTTCACGGCCCAAGCGCAGGTTAGCGTTACCACCTACCATAACGACATCGCGCGCGATGGCCAGAATCTCAATGAGTTCTTACTGACTCCGGCCAACGTCAACCCGGCGCAATTCGGCAAACTGTTCGTGCAGCCGGTGGACGGGTACATCTATGCCCAGCCTCTCTACGTTTCCGGCGTACCGGTCCCGGGCTGCGCCGGCGATGGCTGCGTGCACAACATGGTGTTCATCGCCACCGAGCACGACAGCGTCTATGCCTTCGATGCCGACAGCGATGCGGGCGCCAACGCCAACCCGCTCTGGCACGTGAGCTTCATCAACCCGGCGGCTGGGATTACGACCGTCAACAGCCAGCTCGACGCGGCTTGCAGCGACATTGTGCCGGAGATCGGGATCACGGGCACCCCGGTGATCGATCCGTCCTCGAACACGCTCTACGTAGTGGCGAATACCAAGGAAAACGGCGTGTTCTTTCAGCGCCTGCACGCGTTGGATCTCGGCAGCGGAGCGGAGAAGTTCGGCGGGCCCATCGTCATCCAGGCGACTGTGCCGGGGACCGGGGCCGGCCAGAGCGGCGGCCTGGTTTCGTTCAATCCGTTGAAGGAAAGCCAGCGGCCCGGACTGCTGCTGTTGAGCGGTTTGGTGTATATCACGTGGGCGTCGCACTGCGACCTGGGCCCCTACCACGGCTGGGTGATCGCGTACGATGCCGAGTCCTTGCAGCAGGTCGCGGTCTGGAACTCCACCCCGGACGGCGGGGACGGCGGCATCTGGCAAAGCGGTGGAGCGCCGGCCGCCGATTCCAGCGGAAACGTCTTTCTGGCCACCGGGAACGGCAGCTTCGATCTCAACACCGGGGGGCCGGACGCCGGCGATACGATCCTGAAGATCGGGCCCGCCAGCAGCGGCGCCTTTCCGGTTCTCGATTATTTCACGCCCTACAATCAAGCCACTCTCAGCGCCGGCGATACCGATCTTGGCTCGGGAGGCGTCATGTTGTTTCCCGACCAGCCGGTGGGGTCGCCACACCAACACCTGTTGACGGAAACCGGGAAGCAGGGCACGCTGTACCTGGTGAATCGCGATGACATGGGCCATTTCAATGCCAACGGCAACGGTCAGATTGTGCAATCGTTCGGCGCCGGCGGCGGCCTCTACTCGACTCCCGCATTTTGGAACAATACACTCTACGTCGGGGGAACGAACGACGCCCTCAAGGCTTTCTCCTTCGACGCCGGCGGCAGCGGTCTGCTGTCGAACTCGCCGGCATCATCCTCGCCGGAGACCTTCTACTTCCCGGGGCCGTCGCCGTCGATCTCCGCCAACGGGAACAGCAACGCGCTTGTTTGGGCGCTGCAGGAGACGGAGCCTTTGGCGGTGCTCCGCGTATACGACGCGACCAATCTGTCGAACGAGCTGTACAATTCCACCGAGAACGCGCAGGACTCGGCCGGTCCGTCGGTCAAGTTCGCCGTGCCCACGGTGGTGAACGGCAAGGTTTATGTCGGTACGGCAACGCAGCTCGCGGTGTACGGGCTGGTGGGGTCGCTGCCCTCCGCTCCCGCCTTAGTTGGGCCGGCCAACGGAGCCACCGGGGTGAATGTGTTTCCCTCACTGACCTGGAACCCGGCGAACGGAGCCACATCTTATGACATCTATTACGGGACATCCTCGCCGCCGCCGCTGCTGGGCAACCAGACATCGACCACCTACACGCTACCCCTGCAGCAGGAAGGCAACACGACTTATTACTGGATGATTCTGGCCCGTAACGCAGCCGGCACGGCGGCATCTCCGATATGGTCGTTCACTACGGGAGGGCCGCCTGCGCCGTTCAACCTGCTCTCTCCAGCCAACGGCGCCACGGGACTCGATCCGGCGCAGACACTTACTTGGGCGCCGGCCGCAGGCGCCACGTCTTATCAAGTCTACCTGGGCGCCACGTCGCCGCCGCCGCAGGTGGGCACTACCGGCGGAACCAGTTACAACGTGGGGACGCTCAACCCCAGTACGCTTTACTATTGGTCGATTGTCGCCGTTAACTCGATGGGTCAGACACCGGTTTCGACCTGGTCTTTCACGACGGCGGCCTGCCCGGTGAGCGTGAGTCCTTCGGCGGTGTTCGTGGATTCGACCAGTCAATCCGCCAATGTCACGGTGACCGCCTTTCCGAGTTGCGCCTGGTCGGCATCGGCGGGCGGCTTCATCAGTATCGCTTCGGGCGCGACCGGCGCGGGCAACGGGACGGTCACGTTTTCGGTGCCGGCCAATACTACCGGCGCCGATTTGACGGGCACGCTGAGCGTCAACAGTCTGGCGGTTTCCATTACGCAGCGGGAGACTCCCGTGACCTTCACGGATGTGAGCGATCCGTCGATCTATTACTTCGACGCCGTCAACATCATGTACGAGAAGGGCATCACCAACGGTTGCGTGGCCGCCCCTCTCGAGTTCTGCCCGGACGATACCAACACGCGCGGCCAGATGGCCAAGTTTATTGTGATCGCCATCGAGGGCAGCAGCACCTTCAGCTATAATCCAACGCCCTATTTCAGTGACGTGCCCGCCACGTATGAGTTTTTCAGCTACATTCAGAAGTTGTACGAGCTCGGCATCACCAACGGTTGTGCGACGACGCCGGCGCTGATGTTTTGTCCGGACGACGGGGTCACGCGCGACCAGACGGCCGCGTTCATTATTCGGGCGCGGTTCGCCTCGATTCCGTTCAATTATCCGACGACGCCCTACTTCACGGACGTGCCGCCCTCGGATCCGTTTTTCAATTACGTGCAGGAAATGTACTTCCTGGGAATCACGACGGGGTGCTCGACCAACCCATTGATGTACTGTCCCGCCGACATCCTGACGCGCGGCCAGATGGCGGTTTTCGTCGTACGGGGGCTGCTGAACCAGTTGCTGCCGCTGACCACGCCGATCGTGACCTCGGTGGTCCCGAATGCCGCGCCGGCCGGCACGCCCGTCACGGTGACCATAACCGGATTTGCGACGAACTTTGTAAACGGGATCAGCCAGGTGATGGCGGCGCCGGGCATCAGCGTTAGCAGCGTGACGGTCAACAGCGCCACGAGCTTGACCGTGCAGCTTACGGGTACGGCGGGGCTGACGCCCAATCCTTCGCCGATCGTGGTGGTCACGGGGAGCGAACAGGCCGGCATCCCGAGCGGCTTCACGGTGCAGTAGAGGTCATTTCGCGGGGAAACGCGGCCAGCTCCCCGGCTAACGCCTGGGCCCGCGTCATCCAGCTCTCCTCGGCCGCAATCTCCAATCTCCGGCGGGCGCGTACGGGATCCTGTTCCAGCATGGCTTGCCGTACGGCGGCGGCGAACTCCGCGGGAGTCCGCGCCACATAGACGAGATCTCCCATGCCTTCCACTTCCGGCAGGGGCGTACTCACTACGGGCATGCCGCAACTGAAATACTCGTATAGTTTGATCGGATTGGCTGCCAGGGTCAGCGCGTTGAGGCGGAAAGGGATCAATCCCACGCGGAAGTTCGAGCAAATCCCGGGCAGGCGTTCGTAGGGCGCCTCGCCGGTGAATTCGACATTGGGTAGCGATTGCAGACGGCGGATGGGGGCATAGTCCACGCGGCCTACCAGCACAAACCGGTAATCCGGATTGGCCCGCGCCGCCTGCTCGAGGCAGGCAATGTCGAACCAGTCCTCGAGCGCGCCCACATAGCCCGCCACCTGGGGACGAGCGCCGGCCGGCCGGGCGTCCTGGAAATGCCCGGCGTCTACGCCATTTCGCAGCAACAGGCCGGCGCGCACATTGGGGTGGGCGTGCTGCAGCGCTTCCGAGGAAAACAGCACCAGGTCCGCGCCGCGGAACAAATCCGCTTCCGCCGCCAGAATGTCGCTCGAAATGTTTCCAAAGCCCGACAGCCGGTCGTGGCAATCGTAGACCAGCGGAAAGCCGGCGGACGTGCGCAGGCTGCGCGCCACTCCCAGCCAGAGGGGAAAACTGACGATCTGGATGACGCCGCCGCGCCGGGTGGGCAACAGGTTGCGAAGCGTGGATTCGAGCAGCGCTTCTTCCTCCGGACGCAGCATGCGGTAATGGAAAACCGGTTCCCGGGGCAATCGCACATGCAGCTCGTAAACGTTGGGCTCGAGCTGCGAAAGCCGTGGGCGGTGGTCGAACAGGGGACTGCTTTCAAACTCGCGGCCCAGGTGCGGGTTCAGGTAGATCGAGCGATACCCGAGCCGGCCAAAGGCGTGCGCGAGCTGGCGGCTGCGCTGCGTGCGCCCGTGCCAGTCCGTCATCGGATAGAAGACCAGGTCCGGCAGGCCGGAAGCCGGCGGTTCCAGGCGCCGGCTCGAATCCAGCCGTTCAAAGGGAAAACGCCAGCAGCTTCGGAACGGATCGGGCTTACGGCCGGGAAACAGCGGGAAATAGATCCAGCGCAGATAATAGGGCCGCACGCGCTCGCGGAGATTTTCAAGCTTTGGCATGCCGGTGTTATTCGTTGCGCGCGTCGCGCTCACAAAACGTGGCGGGCTGAAACCGCACCCGCTCTGCGAGGGGTTTCACGGCGGGTCTGGTCCGATGCCCGTTCCACCGGGTATGCCATTTCTCTTCGAACCGGCGGCGGTTATTTGCGAAGACTTCCTCATAAGCGCTGCGCGGCAGCTTGCCGAACGATCCCTGGCCGAAGTGGTGCACAAAACAGTCTTCCGCCGCCACCACGCGCAGCCCCCGCTTCCTGACCTGGAGCGAAAAGTCGTCGTCCTCGAACATGCCGACCTCGTAGCGTTCGTCCAGTCCGCCCAATTCGTTCCACAGCGTCTTCCGCAAGGCCGCGCAAAACAGCGGCGCCACTTCGATCTCCAATACGCGCCCTGCGTTCCGGCGGGCGATTTCCGAGGCGAACGCCTGCATCTCGCCGGCCGATAGATACGCGGCATCGATCAGCGCCTCGTTGCCCGCGAAGTTGGTGACGGGGCAGATCAGCCCGATTTGCGGATCCCGGCGCAGATGCCCGAGCAGGCGGCCGATCCATCCCGAGGTGACCATCGTATCGATGTTCAGCAGAATCAAATAATCGCCCGCCGCCGCGCGCGCGCCCGCATTGTTGGCGGCGGCAAATCCCAGGTTCTCCGCAAGCGCCTGCACACGGATGCGCGGATCGCCCGCCGCGAATTCCTGGAGGGACGCGAGCGTGCCGTCGGTCGAGCCATTGTCCACCACGATCACTTCGTAATTCGGGTAGGAGGTCTCGCGCGCGATCGACCGCAGGCAGGGCCGCACGAATTCGGCGCTGTCATGCGTCACCACCAGAATCGAGACCAGCGGGAACACTCCGCGGATGGCGGCATCCATCGTGTGACGGCGCTGCTCCCAGGTGTTCGCCGCCGCATATTCGATGCGTCTCTGGCGTAGCGCCGGATCGTCCTCGAGAACCGCCCGGTCCAGTTGCTCGGCGTAGTGATGCGCATCGCGGGCAATGTAGACCAGATCGCCGCAGGCGTCCAGCTCCGCCATGGCCGTGGCGACCACCGGCTTGCCGCGGGCCAGGTATTCATACAGCTTTACAGGATCGGTCGCCCGGGTGACCTCGTTCAATACGAACGGGATGACACATACGTCGAAATGCTCCAGGTAGGACGGAATCTCCGCATATGCTTTGCTGCCGGTTAAGTGGACGTTGGGCAAGTCGATTTTCGAGATATCGTTCCGGAAGACCTGTCCGACCATCACAAAGGAATACTGCGGACGCGCCAGGGCTGTGTTCCGCACCAGGTCGAGGTCCATCCAATCGGCGATCGCGCCGAAATATCCGATCACGGGCTTGGGCACATCCAGGCCGCTGGCGGCCGGGTGCGGCTGGCGATAGAATTCGAAATCCACGCCGTTGCGCGCCAGCACCGGCTGCAATCCCATCGCCGTGTATTTCTCCAGCAAGGTCCGGCCCGAGACCACCAGCACGTCATTCTCGCGGACAAGCCGGCGTTCCTCGGAGACGTTGAAAGCGCCCATGTTGGGGAAGGTGTCCCACTCGTCCATGCAGTCGTAAACCACCGCGCAGCCGAAATCCTGACGTAACCGGAGCGCCACCTGCCTCCAGAACGGCAATTGAATCAGCACGACGCTTTCCGACGCGCCGCAATCGGCGAATACCTGCCGGAGGCCGCCAATCATCGAGGTCACCAATTCGGCGGAAAGCCGGCCCAGGTAGATATCCGGCGGTTGCCCGTGGAGGCGGACCTCCCACAGGTTGTCGCGCAGCAGGCGCAGATCGTAGAGCTTTTCAGAAGCCGGAGGCAGAAAGCGCGTCGGGCTGATCCAGAACACGCGATGGCCGTGGCGCGCGAATTGCGCGGCGATCTGTTGAGGGCGCTGGAACCGAAAATCGAAATCGATGATCGCCAGGACCAGGACGTCGTACTTTTGCTGCCGGGCAACGATTGGAGCGTTGCGTGCCACCCCCGATGTGAGCAAGGCGGAGGGAACGCTTTCCGCGACATCCGGGAAAGGCAGATCGTGCGCCGCCAGATCTCCGGGGCCGGCAAACGGCAGCCGCAGCAGCCACTTGCCGAAGTCGAGCTTTCCGCGCCAGCCGCCGCCAACCAGTAGCGTATAGGCCTTGCGGATGGCCAGCATCACCGTCCAGGCCCGCTGCGACCGGTAGGCATGCAGATCGCCGGCGAGCCTCGAGCGGTAGGCAGACAAGCCTGCTGCGGTATCGGCCAGAAGATTGCGCGCATTCTGCAGTTCGGCGGCGGCGATGGCATGTTCGGCGACGGTGGCCGCGTGTTCGGCCCGCTCTTGTACCAGGAGCCGCATGCCGCGCGCCAATAGCGGGGCGGCGCTCTGCGCCATGCGCGCGCCGGCGCCGGGAGTCTCCAGCAACTTGACGGCCAGACAAGCATTCTCCCGCGCCAGGCGCGCCAGTGCCTGCCGCCGCGCATCGAGAGGAGCGCCAAATTGTGTACGGGTATCCAGGGCACGGTGCAGGAGCCGGGCCAGGCTCGGCGCGTCCACCGCCGTGATATCGAGCGCGAAACCTTCCACTCCGGCCGTGCGGGCGAACTCGCCGACTTTGGGGTCGTAGCTCAGCGCCACGAACGGCCGCCGGTTCAGAAATGCAAAAACCAGCGAATGCAGCCGCATGCCCAGGATCACATCGCAGGCGCCGGCCGCCGCGTAAAGAGCATCCGGAGAAGAATCCGGAAGGATGCGAACGGCCGCCTTAGAGCGCATCGACGACCGCACGCGCTCGATGACCGCCCGATCGTTTTCCCGTTCGCCGGCGCAGGTTTGGAACGGCAGGAATAGAACCGCACCGCCCGATGTTTCCAGGAAAGTGTCCAGAGCCGCGGCCACTTCGCGCTCCCAGAAATCCGGGTACGTGCCAATCGCCCAGTGCCGCAGGGAGACGCCCAGCAGCGGCTGCGCCGTAGCCTCCTTTGGCGACAGGCTGCTCGGGGCCGTACCGCCATCCCTTGCGAAGGCCAATACAGGATCGGCGGTGATGAGGATCTTGTCCGGGGCCACGCCGATCGATTCCAACAGATCCTTGGACCCGGCGTCTCTTACCGTCACTTGGTCGGCCGCATCCGCCGCCGCCCGCGTGAACTTGCGCGCGTGTTCCGAGAGCAAAGGTCCCACGCCGACCGCGTACAGCATGAGGGGCTTTTCGTACAGCATGGCCAGCACCGCGGGAGTGGCAAAATAAACCGGGCCCCAATGCCTGTTTGTCAGAAAGGCGTCCGGATCGACGCCCCAGTAATCGTGAAACAAGCCGCCGCCGCCCACTAACACCAGGGCGGCCTGTTCCACGGCGTTTCGTATGGCCCCGATGTCGTTCCAGGGAACTCCGCACACACCATAGCGCGCGGAAGTTGCTTCCGGATTTCCCGAAGCGACGGTGATATCGAGGCCCGGACGCAGCGCGCGAAGCTGCTCGAGCATGGCCTCTAAGATGGCTTCATCGCCCGCGTTCTCAAACCCGTAGTAGCCGACGATAAACACCGATGGTCGGGAAGTAGTCAAATAGGCACCTTCACGTCATTCTACAGATTCATCGCGCCGGGCGTGGTTCCGGGTAGTGTCTGAAACTTGCTTCAGACACTACCTGGTTCTGTCGCGAAGGCCCTTGCTATACTGAAGCAACCTTGGTCACGAGCCGGGAATGGGTACTTACCTCCAGAAAAAGCGCGACAACCTCGAGTTGATTCTGCGGACGATTGCGCAATCCCCTGACAGTCTCCTGCCCGTGTCCGAATCCACAGACGGTTTTTTCGCCGGCAAGCCGCTGCTGTTGTGGCTGGAGAGCACCGCGCGCTGCAACCTGCGATGCGGCAAGTGCGGACACGCCGTGGATCCGCCGGGCAGCGCGCGCACCCTTCCCCGGAACTTGTCCGACGCCGTGGTGGACGAGGCGGACGACTACTTTGCCGCGGCCGTCAAGGTGCGCACCTCCGGCTACGGCGAGATGTTTCTGTACGCGCGGCTCCGGCGCCTGGTGGAGCGGATCAAGCACTTCGAATGCTGGGCCGAGGGCACCACCAACGGCGTCGTCATCGATCGCAGCGAGGTGGATTGGCTGGTGGAACTGGGGTACGACCAACTGGTCTTCTCCATCGATGGAGTCGAGCCGGCCACCATGCAACGGTTACGCGGAGCGGACCTCGACAAGATCTGGGACATCCTGCGCTATATCCGCGACAAGAAAGCGCAGGCGGGCAGCACCAAGCCGCAAATTGTAGTGGGCTTCGTGGCGCAGGCCGACAACGTGGATGAGCTTCCCGCACTGGTGCGCAAGCTGGCGGAGTTCAACGTCTGCTTCCTGGCGGTGAACACGCTCCATTACAAGAAATACGTTCCGGGCAGCGACGATCTTTACGCCCGCATGTATCGGGAGTGCTCGCTGGCCAACCTGGAGCGTGGCGCCGTGGAAGCACGGATCGAGGAAGGACGGGCGCTGGCGGCCGAGGCCAACATCGCGTACGGCGTTTATATCGACATGGACCGGCTGTACGCAGACGCCGCGGCGGATGCCGCTGAAGACGACGAGGAAGGCGAATTCATCACCATTGCCGGCCAGCGGGAGGCCGTGCCGCCGCTTCCGGATTCGCTGCCTCCCTTCTACTGCGTGTATCCCTGGACCTCGATGTATATTACGGCCCGGGGCAGCACCACGGTGTGCTGTTCGATGCGCGGCGACGTGGGGACGGTTCTGAATTCCGGCGACATCGACCGCGTGTGGAACGGGCCGGCCCTGCGCGAGATCCGGCAATCGATCGCCCGCGGAGAAGTGCATAGCCAGTGCCGGTATTGCGTGAGCCGCAACCGCCACCTGAGCAGCTTCGTGGATCTGAACGGCGTGAAAGCGGCGCTGGAGTTGCAAGAGAAAACGCCGGCAGCCGAGCCGGGTGTGCCGGTCGAGCCGCCCTCCGCGCCGATGTTCGGGTATTTCGATACGCCCGAAGTGGAGGGCCGCGGCCTGGAGCGCGTGCGGATCGCGGGATGGGCGGCCAGCAGGCGCCACGGCGCGCCGGTACGTGCCGTGACGCTGCGGCTGGGGGGACGCGAACTGGCCACCGTGACCAACTTCTACGCGCGGCCCGACGTGGCGGCGCACTACGGCCGCAAGGATCTGCTGCAAAGCGGCTGGCAGGCGCTGGTGGATCTTCCAGCGCTGCCGCCCGGGGATTACCAACTGGTGGCGGAGGCTACCGATCCCGATGGCGTACGGGGCAGCATGGGTCCGGCGCGAGTGCGGATCACCGGATGATTCCGTCGCGCCGGTAGCCGGCGGTCCGCGCGCCAAGACTCTCCGGAAGGATCGCGATGCTATACTCGCGGACCGGATCCGGGCAAGCGGTCAGCGTTTGCGGATTTCACAGTGCGGCGCAGACCAAATAGCGCGCGTGGAGCGCCGTCCCCGCCGCGGGCCGTGACCGCTGCGGGTCCCGCGGCGTACCGGCGGAGTGTGGGGCTTCCTGGCCACCCCTTCCGGAGGTCTCGCGGCGGGAGGGATCCTGCTGCTCCTGGCTCTGCTGTGCGCGTACAGCAATATCTTGTTATCGGGGCAGAGCCTCGTCGCCAGCGCCAATCGCCATCCCTTCGATTACCGGTTCGATCATTTGCGGCCCGGCCGAGCGCAGGGTCCGGCGTTCCTCAACTGGCACGACCTGGGAGCGACCTGGTGGCAATGGGAGCCCGCCGGGGCGTTTTTCCGACGCTCGATCGCCGAGGGAGAGTTTCCGCTGTGGGACCCTTACACGGCTGGCGGCGTGGATACGCACGTGGCGGTCACCCAAGGGCAGTATTTCCCACCCTACCTTCTTTTACTGCTGGCGGGAAACACGCCTCTGGAACGCGATCTCTACTATCTGGCCCTGCTGTTGTTCAGCGGTGGGTGCTGTTACCTGCTGTTGTGGCGCAACGGCCTGCATGTGGTCTCGGCCGCGACCATGGCCGTCGCTTTTATGCTGAGCGGCGCCCTCACGCAGAACGTGAATTCGATCATCGGCCAAAGCACCGCAATGCTCCCGCTGATGGTGCTGGCTACGGATTGGCTGCTGGAGAAACCAAGCTACCGGCGTGTCTCCGGCGCCGCTCTGGCATACGGCTTTGCCTGTCTGTCTTCATTCCTGCCGATCGTTATTTCCGGGTTCCTGCTTTGCGCCATTTACGCGGCGGCCACGGAGCTTGCCGGGGCAAAGCGCGGTCTGGCGCCCTGGCGCGCCTCTTTCAAACCGCTCAGCCGTTTCGCGGCCGCTGTTTTTCTGGCCCTCGGAGTGGCCGCATTTCTCCTGCTGCCCTTCGAACTGGCGTCGAAAAGGGATGCATACTTCCAGGCCTGGTACGCCGGGAATGGCACCGGGCTGATGCATTACGCGTTCCCGATGCTGTTCAGCCTGGTGTCGCCGCGCCTGTTCTATGACATTCTGCAGACGCTGGATCCCCGTGACATTTTGTTCCCGATGCCCACGTATCCCGTCTCACTGTTCTATGCCGGCCTGGCGCCGCTGATGCTGGCAGCCCTGTCGCGCCGCGGGGAACAGCCGGCTGAGCGCAAACTCTTTTACGGCATGCTGGCAGGCGCCGTGATCCTGCTCGGAAAACTCTTTGGTGTCCCGCCGTTCCAGTGGATCGGATATCTGCCGGTCTTCAAGTACCTTCACTTTATCCCGTACTTCTGCGGCGCGTTGACCTTCGCGATCGCCGGCTTGGCGGGCCTGGGCGTGGAGTCGGTCGTGCGCGGCCGCCTGCGCTGGAGTTCGACCGCCGGCGTGACGGTCGCCGTGGTGCTGTTCTTCGCGTTCTATTTTCGCTATGCGCAGAATGTGGCGGTCAATCCGCGGGGCGACCCGCAATTGTTGATGCAGGCGTTGAGCCGGCACGAGATCGAGCTCGCACGGCTGGCGCTGCTGGCGCTGGGCCTTTTTGCCGTGCTGGCGTTGGCGTTGATCGACCGGAGCCGCTCACGGGAGGCGTCTGTCTGCCTGCTGCTGCTGGCCGGTCTGGACCTGTTCCCACTCGCCCGCCGCACGCGTTTTGAGAGATCCGACGTCTGGCGCGACGTGCCGCGTTATGCCGCATTTCTCGAAGCCGATCGCTCGCTGTTCCGCGTGCATTCCACACAGGATCTGACGCTCACGCCCAACACCAACCAGGGTCTGGAAATCGCTGGAATTTCTTCCCGCAGCGTTCTGCATCCGTCCCGCTACGTCGGGTTGTTGAGCAGGTATTTCCCTATGCAAGGCCAACAATTCCCAATCGCCGCCGCGCTGCTGCCAAACCAGCGGGGCATCTTGAACCTGCTCAATGTCAAGTACCTGGTCACATTTCAGCCCACTCCGGAGGAAACCGCCAGCCTGACAGCCGCGGGGCTGGATCTTCGGGAGCAGGACGGGCTCTTCCAGATCTTCGAGAACCGGGCGTGCTGGCCGCGCGCCTATCTGACATCGCGGTATCGAGTAGCTTCCAATGCGCCGGCCGCGCTGGAAGCGTTGGCGGCACTCCGCTCTCCGGACGAGGTGGTTCTCGAACAGCCGCCCGGCTTCCCGTCCGCGGACACTGCCCAGCCTCTACCGCGTGTGACCGGTTATCATCCCAACACCGTGACGATCGAGACGGATTCCGGCACACCTGCCGTATTGGTGCTGCTCGACAATTTTGCACCGGGGTGGTCGGTCCGCGTGGATGGCAAACCGGCCCGGATTCTCCACGCCGATTACGCGTTCCGCGGCGTCGCCGTACCCGCAGGGCATGCGCGCGTCGACTTCCGCTACTCTCCGCCGGGCTTCGCCGCCGGATGGGCCATCACAGGGACGACTCTGGCAGGCATTGCTTTGCTGGGCGGGCTCTCTCTTCGTCCCAAGCGGGCGAGCAGTATGTGAAGCCGCTTCCGGGCCGCCATGGTATGTTGTTCTAACGCGCGCGATGGGTGAGAGCAATGGACGGTCTACGGCCCGGCCGACGGGGCTGATTTCGATCGCCTGCCTCAGTATCATCAGCATCGCGGTAGGTATCCTGGCGCCGCCCCGGGACACCTTACTTTCGTGCGATGTACTGCCCCTTGCGTCTCATCCGCCGCTAACGGAGCCATCAGCCGGGGATGGCTTCGCGGACAATGCCGTATATCCAACCACCCGCCGGCCATTGTTATCAGCCGGTGTCAAGCTGGTGGGATCCTGGCTCGGGTCCAACGAATCCACCGGCGCCCTTGTATCTCCCTGGTTCCAGACTGACAAGCCATTCTACGTGATGGTCTCAGGCTATCCGGATCTGCCGGGCAACTCCTTGCGCATCGAACTGCGGACTGCGGAGGAGCCTCCCAACATCGTGCCGGTGCGTATGCGTCCGGCCGAGGCGTGGCTGCCACGTGAAATTCCGCTGCCGCATGGTGGCCGTACATACACGGTACGTGTGCTGGCGGTGGATGGTTCGCAGGGTTGGGGCGGCTGGCTGGGCGTATCCTATCCGTTTACGTATCGCCGCAACCTCGCCGCCAGCGGCTGGGCGCTTGCTCGTATCGTTCTGTGTCTTTCGCTGACGATCGTATTGCTGCTGGGGCCGGGCCTCTTAGTGCGGACGATTGCCCGAAATCCTATCTGGCGGTCTCTGGCATTGCTGCCGGTCCCGGGAATGGCGTATCTCACGTTATGCGGCTTAGTAGTCTGGGCCACGGCCGGTTTCTTCGATGCCAAAAAAGTAGCCCTTCTGCTGGCGCTGCCAATGGCCGCTTTGTTTGCCTTCCGGGCCCTCAGGCGTTCGGCGGCGCCTTTAATCGCCGCAGGAGAGAGGCGCGTATTCGGTGTTGTTCTTCTGGTTGCCGCACTCGCGGTTGCCAAGGCGTCATACTCACAAGGGCCGGCTGGAGAGTTATACGGCGGGACGATATCGCGCACGCTGGAAGCAGGCGACCGGCCGGACAGCCGCATATCTTTTCATGTCGTTCAATTGATCGCCACCGGAACAGATCCGCACAGCCCGGCCGGCGCGCAAAACTTCAAGCCATGGTCCTTTTCGCATCGCGGCCCTTTGGCGGGAATCATTACGAGCCTGATTCCGTTGTTGACCGGGGCCCGGGTTTCGCTTGACATGCCGGACCAGCCGTGGGAACCTTTCGACTCACACGGATTCGCAGCCTATCGGATCGGCATGATCGTGCTGAGCGCGACTGCACTACTCATCCTGTACGGCGCCGCCCAGGAACTTTACGGCGCGCCGCTTGCCTACCAAACGCTGCTGATTGCGGCGTTGACTCCGTTCGTCGTTCATGAGCTGTACTTCACCTGGCCGAAAATGCCTGCGGCGGCGCTGGTGCTGCTTAGTCTGTTCCTGATCGTCGAGCGCCATCCTGCCTGGGCGGGAGCCGGCCTGGGAGCCGCGTATCTGTTTCATCCTCTCGCCCTCTTTAGTCTTCCGCCCGCGCTCTTCCTGGTTTGCGTAGTTCCCGCCAGGATGCCGGCACGCGGGTGGCGGGAGTGTGCCAAACCCATGCTGGCGGTACTCGGACCTCTGGCATTCGCCATAGCCTTTTGGCGTATCGTCAATGCGGGACATTTCAAACAGAGCGGTTTCCTCAATTACGTCTTCTTATCCGACGGCGTGCGGGCATCCGGTTTCGTTGCCTGGCTGCAAAGCCGGGTGCGATCCTTGTGCAACACACTGCTGCCGTTTTACTCGTGGGTCCACGCTTCCGGAGGAAAGGGTGTAGCCGCGTTTTTTAAGCAGTATTGGACGACGCTGCCATTTGGATTCGGCTTCGCCGCGTTCGTTCCGTTGACGGTGTTTGCGGCTAAGGCATTCCAGCAGGCGCGCTGGATGTTCTCGGGAACGGTAATCGCCCCCCTGGCGATCTTTGCCGTCTATTGGGGATTTGGGTCAACGGGGCTCCTGTGCGAAGGCCTGCAAGCCTGGCTGCTCGTGAGCCTGTTGTGTTCCGTGTATTGTCTGAATCGGGGGCCAATCGCGGCGACGCCCGGCATGCGCAAGACGGTGGCGTTTCTGTTTTCGGCGCGCGCCATCGAGGTATTGTCGATGTTGTTCTTGCCCACAATCGCGACATCGGCGACGCTTGTGTCACCCTATTATAAGGTGTTGGACGGGGTCCTTCTGGCCGCAAGCTGCATTTGTGTCTCCGGGCTCGCGCTCCTCAGTTACAGGGGGCTGCTAAACGCGGCGGAGCGGGTGGCATAGTTATGCAAAACGCCAACTCGCCGTTTGCGTGGAGGGTGTATGCCCTTCCCGTTTCTATTGCTTGCCTGACCATACTCTCCGGCTTCGTGGCTTATCAGCCGGCGCGGCTCTATTTTTTTGGCGACACCTGGGACCTGTTGTTCTTGTTTCACACCCGTCTGGGCTGGCGGGAAATGTGGATCACGCACAACGACCATTTCATCCCGCTATCGAAGGCCTTTCTGTATCTTGAGTATCTGTTGTTCGGGATGAACAATTTCCCATACCAGGCCGTCAACATTCTCATCCATGCCGCAAACACGGTCTTGCTCTACTTCTGCGCGGCGGAGTTATCGCCCCTGGTGGCGCCGCGTCTATTCGGTGCGTTGTTCTTTGGGCTCAGCGGCGTTCATTGGGAAGTGGTCATGTGGGAAACCGGACAACAGATCAGCCTGGCGCTTCTGTTCACGCTGCTAACTCTGTTGCTATACGGGCAGTTCTTTCGGCATCGAGATGTAAGGATGCTCGCATACGCATGGCTCGGCGGAGTGTGCGCCTGTTGTTCGATGGGCTTCGGGCTACTGGTGGTTCCGCTATTGATTGCGGAGGGAGTCATCCGGGGACGGCCGCAATGGAGACGCTCCTTGGCTATCTCGGCGGTGCTGGCTGTGGCTATATTGTTGTGCTATGCAGTCCTGCTTTGGTCTCACCATCCGCACTTCGCCAATGCCGGACACATTGCCCGCATCGGGCAGGTTGTGCAGCTCATTCCCTGGACCCTGAACGGCCTCCGCGATGGCTTGCTGATCCCTTCGGCGTCTCTCTTCGGGCCGCTGTTCTTGGGCGGGCTATCTCTCGCCGCGGGGCTGTTCTTGTGGCGTTTCTTCCTGTCACGCCAGCGGCTCTGTTTGCTGCTGGTCCCGGTGGTATTGGTGCTGGGTCCGTATCTGCTGACGGGAGCCGGCCGGCTGAGCATGGGCTTAAACACGGCCGCCAGCAGCCGGTACCAATATTTGCCGGTTGCGGGCCTGGCGCTGCTTTTGGTCTGGCTGGTGGGGGGTGTCATCGAAATTGCCGCCCGCCGTGATACGATGCTGCTGTTTCCGCTCGGGTTGGTAGCCCTGCTGACCCTTCCGGTCCACGCGATCTCCGGATATGCCTATGTGAGACAACACAGCCCCAGGTTTCTATGGGGCGAACAGGCGCGCCGGTTCGTGGATCTGGCCATCTACCAAAGAGCCCGGCAACCTAGCCCGGCGGGCATGGCTTGCGTCAGCCCGGAATTGAATTTACCGGCCAGCATATACCCATTTGCGTTTCCCCTCTTTCGGGTCCTGCCGATGTACGCCGCTGACGGAGTCATTCGAGACGAATGCACGGTCAGCCTACGATCTGCCCTGGAGACACCGGAGATAGAGCAGGACAATCTTCTGAAGGGAAGCGCAACGGGCGTGGATCCGGGTAAGTGGAGGTCATATGCCGCGGCGAAAGGATCGGCTGGCATTCCGGGCAGTGAGACGGCACACGTTGTGCGCATCGAGTTGCCGCAATCGGGCAGCGCGTATAGCTTGGATGTGCCTTGCGCCGGAACGTTCCACCCGTACAGTTTCGTAGCCTCGGTACAGCTTGTTTCCGGCGAACCGAATGCGCATCTGCGCATTCTCTCGAAAGACCGGGCAGGGAACATATTGAACGTAGTCCACTCCCCGCCGATTTCCTCCGCGCAGTTCGAGACCATCGTGGTGAGCGCGTACCCGGAACCGGGCGCCGATACCGTCGGCGTCGACTTCGCAAACACCGGCGCCTCCGGAGGGCCCGTGGCGCTTGCCGTGAAGAAAGCCGTTCTACTCCAACATCCGGTCTACGTACCGGTGGGAGACCTGCCCGTGCCACGATAGGGCTCCGCGTGGCGGGCTAACGCCAAGGCGGCAGGTCCGGCAAGTCCTGCAACTCCAGCCCGGCGTCCTCCACGGTGCGCCGGAGGTGGGGACTATAAAACGGATCGCCGCGCTCCAGCCAGGCAGCCCAGCGTTGCTCAAACAGATAGCGTTCTTCCAGGCGCACGCCGGCCTGGCGGGACTGGCACTCATAATGGCGCAGGACGGCCGCCGGTTCTACGATCACTTCGTAGCCGGCTTGGCGCGCCCGCAGGCACAGGTCCACGTCGTTGTAATTCACCGGAAACAATTCGTCGAATCCGCCCAGTTCCTCGAAAACGCTCTTGCGCATCGCCAGGCAGGCGCCGGTGACCGCGCAGACATTGCGTGTGAACGGCAGCCAGTTCCAATACAGAGCGCCAAACGTGTTGCGATGCAAATGTCCGGCGCCTTCCATGATCCCGATGACAATGCCCGCGTGCTGGATGGCTCCGGAAGGATACACCAGCTTCGCGCCGACCGCCCCCACTTCCCGCCGGTGGGCGTGCGCCAGCAAAGCATCCAGCCAGGCTGCATCGAGCGGCTCGACGTCGTCGTTCATGAACACCAGGATCTCCCCGGTGGCGTGGCCGGCCCCCAGGTTGTTCATCGCGGCGAAATTGAACGGCCCCGTATAGGGCACGCGCACACACGCGCAACCGTCGAGCAACCGGTCCATGGCGGCGGTGTCTCCGGTACGATGCTGCACCACCACGATCTCGCGATCCTGGTGCGAGGTTTGCCGCGCGATGGCCTGGAGGCAACGCTCGAGCAGCTTGGCGTTCCGCGAACAGATCACCAGGCTGGCCTTGACATGCTCCGGCACGGACCAGCGCACGCGATAGGTATTGGCGAAGACTCCCGGTGTCACCACCGCCTGCGCGTCGCGCCGCGCCACCACTTCGGAAAGAGCCTGCAACCCGGCGGCTTGTGTAAAAGGTTTCGCGGCCGCGCTCAGGGCGGTGGAGTCCGCGTGCTGCCGCCAGTGGTAGAGCACCCGCGGAATGTGCCGGATCACCGCCGGCCGCTCGGCCAGCCGGAGGGCCAGGTCATAATCCTGGCTGCCGTCGGTTCCGGCGCGAAACCAGCCGAGTTCGAGCAGCTTCGCGGTCCGCACCACCAGCAGGTGGCCCAAGTACATACCGCTGCGCAGCAGGTCCGGCGAAAAGGCCGGCTTGAAGATCGGCTGCAGGCGCCGGCCCTGGCTGTCCAGATAATCCTGGTCGCTGTACAAAAGATCCGGCTGCTGGTCCTGAACGGCTTCCGCCACAGCGTACAACGCGTACGGCGCCAGCACATCGTCCTGATCGAGGAAACCCGTATACTCCCCGCTAGCGAGCTCTCCCGCCCGGTTGGAAGTCCCCACAATACCCAGGCGGTCGCTGGAACGTGCAAACCGGATGCGGGAGTCGGATCGGCCGTCAAGTCCGCGCAAACCCGTAAAGTACTCGGCGACCCAGCCCTGCCCGGAGGCATCGTCGCAAACGCAAAGCTGCCAGCAGCCGTAGGTCTGCCGCAGAACCGACTCCACGGCGGCTTCCAGCCAGTCCCGCCGCGGATTGTGCACCGGCAGAACCAGGCTGATGAGCGGTTGTCTGGCGAGCCTGCGTTCGCCTGGCGGGCGCTCGCTCTCCACCCACAGCCGGTAGCGGTCCGTCACCGTGTGAGGATGCGCCAGTTTCAGATAGAGCGGGTGGAGCGGAGAGTGCAGGAGCAACTGCCCGAGACGGCCTTTCCAATCCCCCAACACCCGCCCGGGCCATTGCAGCGTCCGCAGGAAGCGGCTGTTTTCGATCGCCAGGAGCCGGCGCTCCAGCTCGGCATAATGCCGTACTGCTTGCTTCTCATCCGCTTCGACGCGCGCCAGCGCCTGTTCGAGGTACCCGGCCAGAGCCGACAGTTCCTGACGCGACGGCGGGGAATCGGCGCGCTGCAGCCGTTCCTGCAGCTCCGCAATCGCTCTCCGTAGCTGCTTGCTGTTTTCCGCCAACGCTCCTCACATGACGCGGTTCGCGGTCTGGCGCCCCGCATAGGCCGCCGAGACATCCGCCACCGAACCGCTCAGCATCAACTCACCGTGGTCCAGCCATAGGGCCCGATCGCACAACTGATGAATGATGGCCGTATGCGAAACACACAGCAAAGTCTTCCCCGAATTCCGGAACTCATGTATTTTCTCGAAGCACTTGGCTTGAAACGCCGCGTCGCCCACCGCCAGCACTTCATCGATCAACAGCACTTCCGGATCCCTGTGGATGGCCACGGAGAACGCCAGCCGCATGATCATGCCCGTCGAGTAGGTGCGCAGCGGTTCATCGATAAACTCGCGGACGCCCGAGAACTCCACAATCTCCTCGAAGATCTCTTTGGTCCGTTGGCGCGACAGGCCCAGCAGCGCGGCATTCAACCGCACATTTTCCCGGCCGGTCAACCCCGGATGAAAGCCCGAACCCAGCTCCAGCAATGCGGCTACCTGTCCGTTCACCGTCACCCTGCCTTCGTCCGGCTCGCACAGGCCCGCCACCAGCCCCAGCAGCGTGCTCTTGCCGGCGCCATTGCTTCCGATCACCGCCAGGCTTTCCCCCGGCTCCACGGTGAAGGAAACATGCTTCAACGCGAAAAAGCGATCCTCCCTCTGGCGCAGCAGGAATCGCGTCAAATGATTGCGCAACAACATCTGCCCCGCATGCCGGCGAAAGCCCTTGGAGACGTTTTGAAATTCAATCACGCTCATGGGCTCTCACAAGTGATCGTAAAAGCGCCGTTGCAGGCCGCGAAACACGATCAGGCCGGAAGCCAGCATGAAGGCCGAAATTCCGGTGAGCTTGAGCAGCAGGGTGGTGCCCGGCCGCACCCCGTCGATCAGTATATCCCGCATCGCCAGGACCAGCGCCGCCACCGGGTTTAACTGGTAAATGCCTTTATAGATCGGCGGAATGACCGAAAAGGAATAAAACACGGGCACCAGCCAGAACAGCACCGTGTTGGCCGATTCCACCAGGTAGCGCATGTCCCGGATATACACGTTGAGCGCCGACGTAATCAAGGAGAGGCCGCAGACAAAGACTACTTCCAACCCCCAGATCACCGGCAGCCAGATCCAGTGACGGTTGGGAGTCTTGCCAAACAAAAACACGAGAGCAAACAAAAGGCCGATCTGAATAACCAGGTGCACGCAGTTGGAAAGTACCGCCGCCAGCGGAATGATTTCACGCGGAGTGGCTACGCGCTTAATGAGGTTGCTGTTGTCCACCAGCGAGGTTGTCCCGGAAAGCCAGGCCAGAGTGAAGAAGTTGAATGGGACTAAACCGCACATTACAAACAACGCAAAATGTGGACTTGGATTCTTGAATACCTTCGTGAAGATGAAAGTAAGTACTCCCATCATGATCAGAGGATTTAAGAGAGACCAGAATACTCCCAGTGACATGTTCCGGTAGCGGATCTTAAAATCCTTCGCGATCAGATTGGATAAGAGGAAAAAAGTGTCGCCACGCCACATGTTGGCCGCGCTGGAAACCCCTGAGTATAACACATGCTAGACTGTGGGGCAGGCGGTGAGGCGCCCGGTGGGGCGGCTCGCGGAACCGTCCTGCTTCAGGATTCCCATCGTGTTGACGCCCCTAATGGTCGCGGCTTGCGGACGCAGCGGCACCACGGCTCTGATGTCCTTACTGACAGCCGATCCGCGCGTGTGCTGCGATCGTGTCTATCCCTATGAGCACCGTTACTTGACCTACTTCGCAAAGCTGGCGGTGCTGCTGGAGCGGCAGGATCCTACGGTTCGAGTGACTGGCAAACAGCTCTATGACTTTGGCGACGCCGGCTTCGGCTCTTATCCTTGGGATCGGGCCGTCGCCGGCCTGCTGGGCGATCCGGCCCCCGCGCCGGGCGCGATGGCGAAGCGCTGGCTGCGCAGTCTGTGGGACGTCTTTGGTCAGCATGTTGCCGAAGCGGCCCCCGGCGCCGCCTTCTACGCCGAGAAGGTTCCAGCCTGGCTGCCGCCAGTGGTGCGCGAGTGTTTTGATTCGTTGACTCTCTATCTGTTCCGCGATCCGCGGGATATTTATCTTTCCGCCAACGCCTTCATGCGCAAGCGGGGACGCCCCGGGTTCGACCGGTTGCCGGCGGATACCGACCGGGACTATGCGCGTACCCTGGCGCACGGATTCCTGAATTACTTCGAGAACTACTTCATGGATCGATACCGGGACGATCACATGGTGGTTCGATACGAGGAGTTGGTTCAACAGCCGGACCATCTGGCGGCACGGCTGGAACAGCGGCTGCAGCTTCACTTGCGATGGGATGCCCCGGGCTCCTGGCTGGAGATGCATCGCACCTCGTCCGACCTGGCGCGCTCGGTGGACCGCTGGCAGCGCGAGCCGCTGCCAGAAGGCGTCGCCGGATTTCTGGAGACCTATCTGCGCGCGGAGATGGCGCACCTGGGTTATGCGCCTGGTGCGGCTCGTCGCCAGGATCCGCTTCCCAGCCTGGAATTCCGTTCCGGCGCTCTGGATCTGGGACGGGCGCCGTGTTCCGCCGACGGCCAGGTCGATCTCCAACCGGATGCCGCGGAAGCGCGAGTCACCGGCGGCGATTTCTGGATGATCCTGCCGCTGCCATCCTTCGATGCGGGCGCCGTCCGGGAGATCTGGGTGTCGTTGAAAGGTGCGGTGGGGGACTCCTGTTCCGTATACTGGCGGGGTGATGCCGGGGATTTCTCGGAGGAGCGCTGTCTGCGACTGCCCTACCGGGGCGCACAGCATTGGCAGGTGCTGCGCTTCCGCGTTGCCCAGCATCCGCTGTGGACGGGATCGATCGCCGGATTGCGCTTGGACCCATTCAACGAAACAGGGCCCCCGATGCGCCCGGTTTCGGCGCGCAGTGGATTCATCCGTTGGTTGCGCCTGGTGGAGTAGATTCTAAAATTGAATGAGATGATCCACGCCGAGCGCCTGGCACAGGCCGAGCGTCTCAAAGAAGTCGCTTTCGATCTGTACGAGCGCTACATCCTGCTCGAGCGGATTGGGGAGTTCTTTCGCCCGCCGGAACCGCCCTACCGGGTCCTCGACGCAGGCGGCCATACCCCGGCATTTTGGCCCGGGTTCTCCTCGATGGCCGGAGCGGTGATCCCGGACGCCAGCGTGACCGTCGTGGACTCGCTGTCCCGCGCGGAGTTGCGCAATTACGTACAGGCCAGCCCTCTCCGGCTTCCCTTTGCCGACGGAGCGTTCGATCTGGTCTGTTCCATCGACACGCTCGAGCATCTCCCGGACGAACAGAGACCGGCGCTGGTAGCCGAACTCTTGAGGGTGACTCGCGACGGTCTGTACATCGCGTTTCCGTTCGAATCCGCAAGCAACCGTTGGGCCGAGTCCATTCTCGTGGAATACGCCGGCGTGGCGCTCAAAGAGACGATACCAGCGCTGCTCGAGCACCGCCGGTTCGGTCTCCCGGGCCGCGATTTCTTGCAGGGCCTGTTTGCAGGCAACCCATATCCGTGGATCAATTTCGAGCAGGGCAACACCGACGTTTGGCTGCTGATGATGCTGACCTACCACAGCCTGCGCCGGCCCGGCACGGATTTTGTCCTGGAGCTGAACCGGCGTTTCAACGAAGTCTATGCGGCGCAGGATTGGACGGCGCCCGCTTATCGCACCGGGTATGTGCTCTCCAAGCGGCGCGGCGCCGGGGATCTGGAAACCCTGCGCGCGTCCTTCGTGTCCACCGGGAAACAAGCCGGCCTACAAGCCGTGCTGTCATTCTGCCAGCTCTTCTTGAATCTTGCCCAGAGCGGGCGCGTGACTGTCGACAAAGACCGGCACATCGGAAATATCGAAACAGAGTTGAAAATCACGCAGGCGCGGCTCGAACAGGCGCAACGGGAGTTTACCCAACAAGCGCTCGATAGCCGCGAGCTAAATGGCCTGGCCTCGGAAATCGCCTCACAAGTGGAACAGGTGCGGGAGCAACTCCGCGACCTGCAAAGCCAGTTCGCGCAGGCGCACGCCGACCATGTGGAATCGCAGACCCGTCTCGACCGCCGCCTGCGAGACCTTGAAGTGGGCCAGGTGACCAACAAACGCGCCATCCAAGCCATCTATGACAGCCGTATTTGGCGGGCGTTCAGCAGCGTGGGAGGGCTGTTGCTGCGCGCTACCGGCCAGACGGCCCCGGCTCGCGCGGCGGCGCCGGCATCCTACCGCGAGGCATCGCACCGCGGGGCCTCCCGGGAACGGCTGACCGGCGGCGATTTCCTGGGCCTGGTCTGCGACCACCCCGGCGGCCAGGGCACGATCCCGGTGCGCGATGTGGTCGAGATCCGCGGCTGGGCGCTGGCCCGCTCGGGCATCGACCGCGTGGTGGTGCGGGTGGGCAACCAGCCCCCGGAAGCGGCCGCATACGGGATTCTCCGGCAGGACGTAGGCCGCAGCTATCCCGAGATTGCCGGTTCCGATCACGCGGGCTACCGGTTCTTCTGGGACACAACCGGCTTGCCGGAGGGCCCCCGTACGGTGCGTGTGCGGGCGATCGCCCGGTCCGGCCAGCGCCAGGAAGTTACCTGCAATGTCGTGATCGACCGCAGTTCCTCGCCCGGCTACGACTTGTGGATTGCGCGCAACGAGCCGACCGCGGAGCAGAAGCGCCAGATGCGCTGGGAGATCGCGAAGTTTCCCGTAAGTCCGCGGATCGATATCGCCGTGCCGGTGCATAAGACGCCCATCGGCGTGCTGACCCGTTGCATCGAGTCCGTGTTGGAGCAGATCTATCCGAACTGGGAGCTGTGCCTGGCCGACGACGGCTCGGGCGATCCTGCCATTACCGGCCTTTTGCAGCAGTACGCCGAGCGCGATTCCCGCATTCGTGTGCTGGCGCTGCCCCGGAGCCAAGGCATCTCCGCCGCTACCAATCGAGCCTTGGGCCAAAGCTCCGGCGAGTACGTCGCTTTTCTGGACCATGACGACGAACTCGCCGACTTCGCTTTGTGGGAAGTGGTTCGCGCGATTCAGGCGCATCCCGGCACGGATCTGTTCTACTCCGACGAAGACAAGATCGACGAACACGGCCGCCGCTACGATCCTTTCTGCAAGCCGCGCTGGTCGCCGGATCTGTTTCTCTCCTGCAATTACCTCTGTCACTTCGTGGTGGCCAAGCGAGCGCTGCTGGAGCGCGCCGGCGGGCTGGACGAAGCGTACAACGGTTCTCAGGATTACGAATTCCTCCTCCGCGCCACCCGCCACACGCAGAAGATCGAGAGGATTCCCAAGATCCTTTACCACTGGCGGGCGCTTCCGGGCTCGGCCGCCAGCGCCGCCGGGGACAAGCCGCAAGCCGGCGACGACGGCAGACGAGCGCTGGTTTCGCACCTGGCGAGCGCGGCGCCCGGCGCCACGGTGGAGGAGGTGAAAGCATGCCGCTACCGCGTCCGCTATCCCATCGCCGGAAATCCGCGCGTGGCGATTCTGATCCCGACCAACGGCCATCTGAACCTGTTCCGGGCCGCGGTGGAAGAGGTGCTGGACAAGACCTCCTATGCGAATTACGAAATCCTGCTGATCGACAACTCGCGGGACTCGCGCCTGGAAGATTACGCCGCGCGGCTGACGGCCCGCAAGCTCCCGGTCCGCCATTTCGACTGGCGCAACCAGCCGTTCAATTTCTCCAGCATGAACAATGCGGCGGCGCGCGCCACCGATGCGCCGTATCTTCTGTTCCTCAACGACGACACCACCATCATCACCCCGGAATGGCTCTCGGCCATGTTGGAGCACGGCCAGCGCCCCGAGGTGGGCGCGGTCGGCGCGCAACTGTGGTATCCCGACGATTCGATCCAACATGCCGGCGTCGTCATGGGCCTGTACGGCAATTGCAGCCACGCGTTCAAGAACCAGCCGGCCAAGCAGCCGCATTACTTTGACTTTCCGGAGCTGATCCGCAATTGCAGCGCGGTTACCGCCGCCTGCCTGCTGGTCGCGCGCCACAAGTTCTTCGAAGCCGGCGGATTCGACGAAACCAACCTGGCCGTTGCGTTTCAGGACGTGGACCTGTGCCTCAAACTATTGGAGCTGGGCTATCGAAACATCTACACACCTTATGCCAAGCTCTATCACTACGAATCGGCCACCAAGAACGAGAGCGACAAGATTCCGCATCCCGCCGAAGACAACTATATGAAAAAGAAATGGGCGAAGTACATTGCCGACGATCCCTACTACAATCCCAACCTGGCGCGCCGCCGGGAAGACTTCAGTCTCGCGGTGGAGTGAGGCGTACCGCCCATGCGCCTGATCGGATGCGTGGACACGCTCAACGATACCGGCATCTCCGGCTGGGCTGCCGACGAATCGGAGCCGGAGCAGCAGGTCTTCGTGGATATTCTGGTCAATTCGCTGCTGATCGCGACCGTACGCGGCACGATCTTCCGCGAAGATCTGCGCCAGGCGGGCATCGGAGATGGCCGCAAGGGTTTCCAGTTCGATCCCGGCCCTTACCTGAACCCCGGACGCAACGATGTGGAGGTGCGCTACAACGGCACCGGCGAACCGCTCCCGAGGGGGCAAGCCCGCTTGATCCGGCGTGCCGGCAGCAAGCTGTCCGGGCCGTGCGCGCCGTTTCTCGCAGCGCTCCAGGCCTATTACCA
>Ga0335078_10000484_pt1 | contig 61891 bp, 56 predicted proteins | sample Lox_Sample_32_FD_206711 | JGI IMG/M metagenome (GOLD analysis project Ga0335078, IMG submission 206711) | Soil microbial communities from Loxahatchee National Wildlife Refuge, Florida, United States - Lox_Sample_3.2 | ecosystem: Environmental > Terrestrial > Soil > Wetlands | place: USA... | reverse complement strand
AATCTCACCAGCGGCGGGATGATGGCCAACTTCATCGGGCTGAAAGCGGGACGTGACGCTGTGACGCGCGATCAGGCCCAGTACGACGGAATCCGCGACCGCTGGGCGGTATATGCGTCAGAAGAACGCCATGTTTCTGTCGACAAGGCTGTCGATTGTATTGGCCTAGGGCGAAATGCGTTGCGGGCACTGCCGACAAATGAGAATTTTGAAGTGCGCCTGGATGCGCTTGAAGAGGCGATTGCCGAAGACAAGAAAAATGGCATTCACCCCATGTGCATTGTAGGAGTGTTTGGCACGACGAACACGGGCGCGGTCGACAATGTTCGCGAACTGCGGCGCATTGCCGATCGCGAAGGCATGTGGCTGCATGTGGACGCGGCCTATGGCGGGGGGATGCTGCTCTCACACGAGTGGCCGATGAGGGACCGAGAGCTCGAGCTTGCAGACTCGATCACGATCGATCCGCACAAATGGTTTTATGCACCGCTGGACGCCGGGGCAATATTGGTCAAGGACCAGCGCCGGCTGACAGCGTCATTTGGCATCAGGCCTTCTTATCTCACCGATGAACTCGATCAGGACCATGAGCGCTATCAATATTACGTGCACGGATTCGAGCAGTCGCGGCGTTTTCGCAGCCTGAAGGTGTGGATGAGCTTCAAACGTTATGGCGCGCGACAGATTGGGGAATGGATCGACAACAATGTGCGGCAGGCAAGACATCTTTATGCGTTGGCCGCAGCAGATGCAGAATTCGAATCAGCGGCCTTTCCGCCGATGTCGGCGATCTGCATTCGCTTTAAAGGCGCAGACCTCAGTGAAGCGGAATCCAAGAACCTGCATGCAGAAGTGGCGCAGCGCGTGGAGCGGAGCGGGCGGTTCTGGATTTCAACAACTGAACTCAAAGGGAAAGCATGGTTCCGGATCAACCCCGTGAACTTCCGCACGCGCATGGAACACATAAATGAACTCTTTGCTTTGCTCCAGTCGAAATGTCACGCCACCCTGGAGGAGAAAGATACTGTGGGCCGGTATTTACCACGCTAAATCGCATATTTCTTTGTAAAAGCAGGCTTCCAGGGAAGTGGCGTAACGCATCCTAGGAGAGCAGATTCAACCCGCCAGTACGACGGCGTTGCATTTCTGGCCACGAAGGGAGATGCACATGCCAGGCAAAACGCTAACGGCGCCTGATTCATCAGTACAACCGAGCATTCACTTCCTCGAACAGCTCACGCAAGGTTATTGCGGCAAAGACTTTCAGGTGCGGTTCTGGGATAGTAGTGAGTTGAGTGTGGGACACAAGCCTCGTTTTAAGCTATTGCTGAGGCATCCAAGGGCTCTGCGGAACATGTTTACGTCACCGAGCGAACTCGCAATGGGCGAAGCCTTCGTACGCGGCGATTTCGATGTTGAAGGCGATCTCGAGACTGCCTTTGAACTGGCCGACTTTCTCACGTGCCGCGACTACTCCGTGATGGAGAAGTTGAGGCTCGGAGAGTTGTTAGCTGAGCTTCATGGGGGAAAACCACAGGAGGATGTCTTTTCGGGAGCGGAGCTGCACGGAGCCCTGCATTCTAAAGAGCGCGACCGTAGGGCAGTCAGATATCACTACGATGTGTCGAACGAGTTTTATGAACTATGGCTGGATCGCGCTCTGGTTTATTCGTGCGCGTACTTTAGATCAAAAGATGACAGTCTAGAGACCGCTCAAACCCAGAAGCTGGACTACATATGCCGAAAGTTGAGGCTGCGGAAGGGGGATCGCCTGCTTGATCTCGGTTGCGGGTGGGGCGGGCTGCTCATGCACGCTGCCAAGAATTATGGCGTCCAGTCATTCGGGATCACGTTAAGTGTTCCCCAGGCCGAGTTGGCTCGCCGACGGATTCGTGAGGCAGGATTGGCAGACCGGTGCAGAGTTGAAGTCTGCGACTACCGCGATCTGCAGTCGGACGAGTTTTACGACAAGCTGGTGAGTGTGGGAATGTTCGAGCATGTCGGCGAAACTTTATTGCCTGCCTACTTCGAGCAGGCCTGGCATCTTCTGCGTCCGGGTGGCGTGTTCTTGAATCATGGCATCTCCGCTTCCGCAATCTTCAAGAGAAAGGGGCCGTCATTCATAAACCGTTACGTGTTTCCTGATGGGGACCTCGTTCCCATAAGCGCGGCATTGCGGGCGGCGGAGTCGGTAGGATTTGAAGTCTGCGATGTCGAAAGCCTGCGAGAGCATTATGCCCTTACGCTTCGACATTGGGTGCGGCGGTTGGAAGCAAATTCGGAACAAGCGCGGAGCATCGTTGACGAAGCGACTTATCGCACCTGGCGATTATATATGGCCGGGGCTGCCCACGCGTTCGTGACCGGGCGGAACAATCTGTACCAGGTGCTCCTGAGCAAGCCGGAACATGGCGAGAGCCATCTGCCGTTGACGAGGGAGGATTGGTATGCAGCATAGGGAACTGTGAGCCGATTGACAGGACTTGGCTAATACTTCACAATCGCGGCGAACGATTTGGGATCGAGGCTGGCCCCGCCGACGAGCGCGCCATCGATTTCCTCTTCCGCCATGAGGGCCCTGGCGTTTTCAGGTTTCACCGATCCGCCGTACAGAATGCGCAATTCGTCGGCGAGGTCTTGGCCTAGAGACTTCGCGACTTCGCCGCGAATTAATTGGTGCGCCTCGGCGGCTATTTGGGGCGTGGCCGTCTTGCCGGTTCCGATGGCCCACACCGGCTCATAAGCCACCACGAGAGCCGCGGCTTTCTTGCCCGAGATGGCGTGAAAGGCGCGCAGGCATTGGCGGCGGAGGACGTCTTCAGTGAGCCCGGCTTCGCGTTCTTCCAGAACTTCACCGACGCAGACGATGGGAGCGAGCCCGGCTTCGAGCGCGGCCTTGAGCTTGAGGTTGACGGTATCATCGGTTTCGCCGAAAAACTGGCGCCGCTCCGAGTGGCCAATGATCACATGCGAGCAGCCCGCAGCCAGCAACATACCGGGAGAAATTTCGCCGGTGTATGCGCCATCTTCTTTCCAATAAACGTCCTGTGCGCCAATGGCGACGTTCGAGCCTTTAGCGGCTTCGACCGCGGCGTGGAGATCGATGTAAGGAGGGCAGACCACGATTTCGTCGCGAGTGTGGTGCGCTACGAGCGGGAGGAAATGGTGGAAAAATTCCCGGGTTTGTGCGGGATGTTTATACATCTTCCAGTTGGCGGCCATGAGTTTTTTGCGGGGCATGAAGTCCTCGGGAAAAAGATCTTAACCACGGATGAAACTCACGTTAGCATGCAATACATAGATCCTTCGCGGGCTAAAGCTGGCTCTGGACGACGGTTCCACGGGAACCGGCAGAAATTTGAGCGCCTCATTTCTTGTCAGTGAGGGCTTCTACGCCGGGCAACTTTTTACCTTCCAGAAATTCGAGCGATGCTCCGCCGCCGGTCGAGATGTGAGTGATTTTGTCGGCGACGCCGGCCTGCCGGACCGCAGAAACTGAGTCTCCCCCGCCGACGATCGAAATGGCCCCGGCATTTTCGGCGACCGCCTGCGCGATCTGGAACGTGCCTTTCGCGAACGGAGCAACTTCGAACACTCCCATGGGACCGTTCCACACGATGGTGCGCGCCCTGGAGATTTCCTCGCTGAAAAGTTCAACTGTTTTCGGACCGATGTCGAGCGCCATGAGATCGGCGGGAATGGACTGGCCTTCGCGAATTGTATGCGGGGTGGCGTTCAAATCGACTTTGGCGGCTGCCACGTGGTCGACTGGCAAGAAAAACTTGAGCTTGCGACTCGCCGCTTCCTGCAGCAACTGCCGGGCTAGCTCGAGTTTATCTTCTTCCACAAGGGACTTGCCGATCTGCTCGCCGCGGGCTTTCAGAAATGTGTAAGCCATACCGCCGCCGATGAGAAGAGCGTCGACTTTATCCATCAGGTTGCGGATCACTTCGATTTTGTCGCTGACCTTGGCGCCGCCGAGAATGGCCACGAACGGCCGCTCGGGATGCTGTAAGGCTTTGCCCAAATACTCAAGCTCTTTTTCCATGAGCAGGCCGGCAGCGGATTTCTGCACGAACTTTGTGATGCCGACGGTTGAGGCATGGGCGCGATGGGCGGTGCCGAAAGCGTCGTTTACGTAGAAGTCGGCCAACTGGGCGAGCTGTTTGGCGAATTTTTCTTCGTTGGCTTCTTCTTCCGCATGGAAGCGAAGATTTTCCAGAAGCAGAGTTTGGCCTTTTTCTAATTTTCCGGCCATCTCTTCCGCTTCAACCCCAACGCATTCGGGACAGAAGCCGACATTTTCGCCGCGGGCCAGTTCCTTGTCGAGCAGCATGCGTAGGCGCTCAGCCACCGGCTTCAGGCTCATCTTCGGATTGGGCTTGCCTTTGGGACGGCCCAGGTGGGAGGCCACGATCAAGCGCGCCCCATGACGCAGAGCGTACTCGATCGTGGGCAGAGTTTCACGGATACGCGTGTCATCCATGACCCGCCCATCTTCGAGAGGCACGTTGAAATCGACGCGCATGAAAACGCGGTGATCGTTGAGGGGAAGATCACGGATGGAAAGTTTGGACATGCGGTCTCCGGCTTTGAATGTAATGACATGAGGACGCTCGTGATTGGCGTGGGCATCACGCACCTTGGCGGCAGTAGAAGCACGGTTCGCCATTTATAGCCCCTTGCTGCCAAAATAATTGATGAGGTCGCGTACGCGGCAGGAATATCCCCACTCATTGTCGTACCAGGAAACGACCTTCACTAAATTGCCGCCTACGACCATGGTGGAGAGCGCGTCTACGATGGAGGAGCGAGAATCGCCGCGGAAGTCGGCGGAGACGAGTTCTTCTGTTTCGTATCCCAAATAACCTCTGAGGGAACCTTCTTCGGAGGCTTTTTTCAGCGCGGCGTTGACTTCATCCTTGGAAGTTTTCTTCTCGACTAGAACGACGAGATCGACGAGCGAAACGTTGGGCGTAGGGACGCGAACGGCAAAGCCATCGAGTTTGCCGGCCATATCAGGAATTACCAGCTTCAAAGCCTTGGCTGCGCCGGTCGACGTAGGAATCATTGAAACTGCAGCGGCGCGGGCCCGGCGAAGGTCTTTGTGCGGGAAGTCGAGAATCACCTGGTCGTTGGTGTAGGAGTGGATGGTCGTCATGGTGCCACTGACGATTTTGAAATTCTCGTGCACGACTTTGACAATCGGCGCCAGGCAGTTGGTGGTGCAGGATGCATTGGAAACGATGTTGTGCTTGGCCGGATCGTAAACCTGATGATTGACCCCGAGCACGAGCGTGACATCTTCGTTTTTTGCCGGCGCGGAGATGATCACCTTCTTTACCGGGCCGCGCATGTGTTTCTTGGCTTCATTAGCGTCAGTGAAGCGCCCGGTGGATTCAATCACCACCTGCGCGCCGACCTGCTCCCAGGGCAGCTTGGCGGGATCTTTTTCGGCAAACACGCGAATTTTCTTGCCGTCGACTTCAATCGAGTCAGGACCGGCGGTGATCTTGTTGCGCAGATTTCCCAGAATCGAATCGTATTTCAGCAGATGGGCCAGGGTTTTTGGATCGGTCAGGTCGTTGACGGCAACGAACTCAAGATTGGGATCGTTCAACGAAGCGCGAAAAACGTTGCGGCCGATGCGTCCGAATCCGTTAATACCTACTTTGATAGCCATGTTTCCTCCGCGAAAGGTGATGAAGGCACAAATGAAAGATGATTGGAGCCGGAACACGAAATGGTAGCAGGGAAGCAAAGCCAGCGGCAAATTAGAGACCGCTCATTGTGCACCCGGTCACGTTAGGCTGTGATCGAAATCTCCAAATAAGTGTCAGTATTGCGCCAGATCAAAGGTACTCGGGCCAGCCAGTACTTGTGGTTGATGGTTTGCCGGGCATGAGTGAATTCCTGCGGAGGCAGAAAACGCGCCGTGGCCGGGAATTCCGGGCCGGTGATTTTTCCTCGCACGGTGCAGGGTGCGATCTTCACATGAGGATTGTTGCGGATGCGTTTCGACTTGCCCATATCGCCGCGCGTCATCACATAAAGCTTGTCACCCTCTTCGCCGAACCAGACGGGCGTGGGAACGCCCACGCCGTTCTTTCGGAAGGTCGTAAGAGAGATGTACTTTCGTCCCTGAATTTCGGGAGGGATGGAATTTGCCATGATTAGGCTCCTCGGCTGTCAGAACTTGAAATCCGGCTGCTGTTTTTGGTTCGTTTACCCGGCTTTGATTGCTTGCCGCCGGGGCAGTGTGTTACAAGCCAAGCATGCGCAAATGGATGCGCGAGCGCCTGAAGCGCCGCAAAAAATCCACCGAAGAAGGCAAGGCAGAGCAGGCTCCTGCGCCCTTGCAACCGGCCTATTTTGAAGCGCCGGTCGCAGCCGCCAGTGCATCTGAGCCAGAAGAGCAGGGCGGCGGAACCGACGAGGGGACGCAACCGGCCGAAGCTGCGCCGTCGGCAGAACCAGCGCCCGCAATTCGATCCGGTCCACCACAACAAAACCGTATGAGCCGTGATTCGGGCCGACGGCGGCGTCGCGGACGGGGAGGCCGAGGACGCAGGCGGGTGACTCCAGCAAGCGCAATGGCAACGCAAACCGCGTCGCCAGCCGAACCTGCCGCCATGGTCGTTCCTGCGCCGGCGGAACCGGCTGAATCAGCCGAAGCTCCTTCACAGCCTGCGATGCCAGCAGCGCCTCGACCTCCTAAGGGAGTTGTGGTGCTGGCCATTGGCTTGCCCGGATCGGGCAAAAGCTCCTGGTTCAAGCGGCACAACATCACGCCGCTTTCCAGCGATGTGCTGCGCGCGCTGCTCTTTGACGATCCGACCGAGCAGCGGTTCCAGGACCTGGTTTTTTCCAACCTGCGTTCGATGTTGAAGGCGCGACTGATTGCGCGGCGTCCGTTGAATTATGTCGATGCCACGAACCTCACGCCGCACGAGCGCCACAGTTGGATCAAGCTGGCCAAAGACTACGGTTACGAGGTGCAGGCGGTGTTCTTCGACGTGCCGGTTGAAGTATGCCTGGAGCGCAACCGGGGTCGGGAGCGCAATGTTCCTGAGGACGCGATGCGCCGCATGGCCGCGAAACTGCGCCCGCCAACCTTTGAGGAAGGCTTCTCGAAGGTTACGGTGGTGAGGGTGAAACAAAAAAACGCGTAAAGCACCCGAGCTAATAATCCGGCGCCGGTTTGCCAGTGATCTCGGTCACGAACTGCTTGAATTTGCTGATCGTCTCTGGAGCATCCTTTTCCAGCGCGGCGTGATTAGGCGGCAGCCGGGTCATCAAGATTAGCTTCATCTTGCCGGTCAGGCCGGATTGCTCGAAGGTGTATTGGTAATACTTCATGAGCCTAAGCGCCATCGGTCTCCTGCCAAACCGCAAACTCTTTGTAGGCTTCGATGTAGGGCGCCGCTTCCTTTCCCCAGGCTGCTTCCGGCTGGATCATAAATTCGCAATGGTCGTCTCCCTTGCCGACGCACATCGGTTCGATGGCCAGAACGCGTTTGCCGAAGAATGCGGTGCACCATCCGGAAGCGTAGCCCATCAAGGTCCAGCAGACCGGTTCCTCCCCCGACTTGTTGAAACACAAATGCTGCTCCGCCTCATAGGAGTTTTTCCACACGCCGGGAAAGAAAAATTGTCCCGTCTTGCGATCGAAATGCAGCCCTTTAGGCGTGGCCTGAACGAGGCCTTCCCAGGTGTGAATCACGGGCCCGGCTGCGAGCAACTCCGTTTCTGAATCGAACTGGTAGGCCAATTTCATCTGGACAAAATCGGAATAGCCGTTCTGATAACCGAATTTCAGGAACAATTCCCGTGCCTTGTCGCGGCCAACCATATCGATGATCTTCTGACGGAGAAGCCCAATCGCGTTGGCGTCGAAAATCACCAGCCGGCTACTCTGGAAGGTGGTTATTCCCGTTTTCAGATTGAATTTCATGTCTCTGGAGAGATCAAAATCTGCGGCCTTCACTCTGTCCCCCAACCTCTCCGTCAATCTCACGTCAGCCAACATGGCGAATTCCGTTCCAATCGCCGTGGAAACCAATCTGGTAGTAAATCGGCAAATTACGCGGCCGAGTTTAGGCTTGGGCCCATCGGCTGGGTCGGCGCGAAACTGCCCAATTAGCGGCGGAAAACCTTCATTTCCCGTATTGGCTAGATTGTTCAGGCGTGAAGTGCAGGGACTTCTAATCCCTCAGGTGGGGCAGCATCTGGGGAAATGCCGGCGCGCCGGACGACTTGAGCAGTTCGTAGATCATCATTTCAGTAGAAGAAATCACTGCGCCCGCCGCGCGCATGCGTTCCAGACCAATTTTCCAGTTCCACTCACTCCGCGAACTTACCGCGTCCGAGGCTACGTGCACCAGATAGCCCTCGCGCAAGGCCGCCAGCGCGGTTTGCGCGACGCAAATGTGTGATTCCATACCGCACAGCAATACGGTATTGCGATTTCCCGGCAGGCGCTTCAGCGAAGAACAGAAAACCTCGCTGCCAAAGCAGGAAAACATGTGCTTATCGATCGCAGGAGTTTCAGGCAACAGGGAAGCGATCGCCGAAACTGTGCAGCCCAGTCCCTTGGAATATTGAGTGGTCAGGAGAACGGGAAGCTCGAGGATCTTTGCCAGGCGAATCAGCAATCGTGAATTCCGCAGCAAGCCTTCCTTGTGAAAAATGGGCGGCAGAAGTTTCTCCTGAATATCGATGACCAGGAGCGCGCAGTGCCCGGCTTCGAGCGAACGCCGGGCGATTTCGCTGTATTCACCACCAAGAGTACCGGAATGATCCAGGACGAAATCCATAACGGCTTCCTCCGCGGGAACGATCAAAGATAAAGATCCAAAGAATCAAAGATAAAGATCAGGGCGATTTTATCGCGGGTACGAGGGTTTGTTGACCGCAACCCACGCAGACCCTAAAATCGCAGATGTACTTCCCGCATTGCTGCCCCCTCGTTCAACGGCAGGACAGCTGACTCTGGATCAGCATATCGGGGTTCGAATCCCTGGGGGGCAGCCAAGTCCTTTCAATCACTTCCGTGCTCTCCTGCCGTGACCCACTCCCGTCTTGTTGCGCGGGGGTTGCGTTTTGTCGCGGAGTAGCTTTTGCATCCAGTCGATCCACCCATGCAATATCAGCGCCCGGAATCAAGTGTCCATATGTGTCCACGGTGATCTGAATTGAACTGTGACCCATTTGTTCCTTCACGTAGGCGAGAGAGGCACCATCTTGGATCAGTAAACTCCCAAAGGTGTGACGCAGATCGTGGAAGCGGAAGCGCCGAAGACCAGCCTTTTCTAGTGCTGGTTCCAATGGACGAGACGCAGAACCCCCCTGGTACGACCGGCGGCCAACCTTACGGAGAAACCTATGGTGATCCAAATGACCCGGTCGATAAGGACACCGGTGCTGCAGTCAACTGGTGTATGTTCGGCGGTATCCAATATCCTTAAGGTAGGTGTCAACCATGAATCAAATCACGTCTACAATCTTGGCTATAGTAATTCTGAATAGCGGCAGTTCATTGGTGTGTCGTGCCGCCTGCCTCCAACTTAGCTCTTGGACGAGCGCACAGGAGAAAACCCCTACTTATGTCATACGAGTTGACAGCGAAGGGGAGGAAAAGAATGAACAGGTCCGCGAGTTCATTTGGCACCATTGGCAGAAGAGACAACCTGGATCTCTGGCAGTAACGTGGTTCGGCCTAGAGGGGCAAGCTAGCGAGGATATGTTCACTTTCGGAGCCGACGAACAGGGCGCCTGGAGCTTAAAGATACTGATCGTGAGAGAACCTCGTAAGGGAAAGGCCAGCAAACGGATTGAGAACCGGGCCTACTCGGTCGAACGAGTCCAGGTGCCTGCTGGCCCACACACTGACAACATCTTAATACCTGACGACGCCAACATTCCAGGCAGTGCTTACCGGTTAATATTGAGGGATAAGGACAACAAGAAACTGATGCACATTTGAGACTCCCCCTGCGAATGTGGTGTTTGCAAAATTCCAATCGCTGCTACATTCCTGAATGGCTGCTCAAAGAGTGGAAAATCGAAGTAGAGATTCATTACGGTCTCGATGCTGCGTGAAACACTCTTTAGGTACGGTTTGGCTGCGTTTTGACGGGCCTTGAAGGACGGGGAATAGGTTTTCCCCGTGGCAGCCAACTGAGACGCGCTTGTTGCCCTACGCCACGCGCTTCGTTCACCTTTCCTTTCGGTTGCGCGGGGGTTGCGGATTTTGCATGACTTTGCCGGATTCTGCCGAGCTAAGTGCTTCATCTTCTGCGCCTGCAATAGGCGTTTCAGGACTCTGGATCAGCATATCGGGGTTCGAATCCCTGGGGGGCAGCTAATTTTCAATCATTTCCTCAATTTGCGCGACCGCTGCCCTTGACAGTTTCACCATATTTCTGCAAATATCGAAATATGGCACAGGCCCAAGTAGGCAAAACCTCTGAACAGATCGCCAAATATGCCGACATGTTCTCGGCGATGGGTACGGAGGCCAGACTCCGCATCATGCAACTGCTCCTGTCGGCCCACCCAGAGGGCATGGTTGTCGGCGAGATCCAGGAAGAAGTGGATATCCCCAATTCGACGCTGTCCCACCATCTCGACAAACTCAGGAACGAAAATCTGGTTCAGGTCCGCCGCGAAAGCACTTTCCTGCGCTACACCGCCAACACTGAAGCGCTTCAAGAAATCCTGCACTTCCTCTATTCCGAGTGCTGTACTCGCAACAAGGCACTGAGGCCGCAAGACATCATTCAGCTTTCCAGATAGGAGAACCCGATGAGCATTACGGACGGTGAGACGGACGTCAAGGAGATTGTCAAGGAAAAGTACGGACAAGCAGCGTTACGCGTAAAGATAAAGACCGGTGGAAGCAGTTGTTGTGGGGCTTTGCCAAGCGGCCTGAGGCCGCCCGGCCTGCACTGCGATCCAATAACCTCCAACTTATACCAGGCGTCTGAAACCGCGGGAATTCCTGAGGATGCCGTGCTGGCGTCGCTCGGTTGCGGCAATCCGACCGCATTGGCACAACTCAATCCCGGAGAGACTGTTCTTGATCTCGGCTCGGGCGGAGGAGTTGACGTTCTGCTGTCTGCAAGGCGAGTAGGGCCAACCGGCAAGGTGTACGGATTAGACATGACCGACGAAATGCTGGCACTGGCGAAGGAGAATAAGCGGAAAGCAGGCGCTGAGAATGTGGAGTTCTTGAAGGGGGAAATTGAGGCAATTCCGCTGCCTGACAATTCCGTCGACGTGATTATCTCCAACTGTGTGATCAATCTGTCTGCAGACAAGGATCGGGTGCTGCGCGAGGCTTTCCGTGTATTAAAGCCCGGAGGCCGTGTGGCGGTTGCAGACGTGGTCACGCGCGGTGCCATTCCCGATGAAATCCGCCAGAAAGTTTTACTTTGGGTGGGTTGCATCGCGGGAGCGCTCGACGAGACTGAATACCGCTCCAAGCTAAACACAGCTGGATTCGAGCAGATCGAAGTGGAACCCACTCGCGTATACCGCGTCGCGGACGCGCGCGAGTTCCTGGCCTCGGCGGGAGTGGACGTGGACGCACTCGCGCCTCAAGTGGACGAGAAGTTCATGAGCGCATTCGTACGCGCGGTCAAACCCCGCAACGCTCCTGCCAAGGCGTGTTGCGGGCCGACTTGCTGCAATTAATTAGAAAACGAACGGAGCGCCACGATGGAATCACACTACAACGTGCTATTTCTGTGCACTGGCAATTCGGCGCGTTCGATTCTGGCCGAGGCCATTTTGAACTTCAAAGGGAAAGCCAAGTTCACCGCCTACAGTGCAGGCAGTCATCCCACCGGGGCAGTTCGGCCGGAAGCCTTGCTGCAACTCGAACAGGCCCACATTCCGACGGAAGGTCTCCGCAGCAAGAGCTGGGAAGAGTTTTCTCGACCTGGAGCGCCCAAACTGGATTTCGTCTTTACCGTCTGCGATAACGCCGCGAAGGAAGTCTGTCCGGTATGGCCGGGTCAGCCGATGACCGCCCATTGGGGCATTCCCGATCCCGCGGCGGTTCAAGGCAGCAAAACGGAGATTGAGCGAACCTTTCGAGACGCATTCTTCATGCTTGATCGGAGAATCAGTCTGTTTCTAGCGCTCCCATTTAAGGCCCTCGACAATCTGGCGCTCAAGAGAGAGCTCGACCGGATCGGGCAAACCACATTGCCAGTTGCTCAGGGAAAGTGACTTCGAGGAGCACGGATGAATCCGACAAGCCGTCTCAAGTTCCTGGATCGTTATCTGACATTCTGGATTTTCGCGGCAATGGCCATCGGTGTCGCTCTCGGCTACTGGATTCCTGGAATCGTGCCGTTTCTGAATCGGTTCCGCATCGGCACGACTTCCATTCCGATCGCCGCCGGCTTGATCGTGATGATGTATCCGCCGTTCACGAAGGTGCGATACGAAGAACTGCCCGAAGTATTTCGCAACCGGAAAGTGCTCGGCTTGTCCCTTTTGCAGAACTGGGTGGTAGGACCGGTTCTGATGTTTGTTCTCGCGATCGTGTTTCTGCGGAACTACCCGGAATACATGGCAGGCTTGATCATGATCGGCCTTGCCCGATGTATCGCGATGGTGATTGTGTGGAACGAATTGGCGAAGGGGGACACGGATTACGCTGCCGGCCTGGTGGCGTTTAACTCCCTGTTTCAGGTGTTTTTCTATTCCCTTTATGCCTGGGTCTTCATTACAGTACTTCCCGCCAAGCTCGGATTGAAGGGGGCAGTCGTTAACGTTTCCATCTCCGAAATTGCGAAAAGCGTTTTTGTTTATCTTGGCATCCCCTGCCTGGCTGGATTTGCCACGCGGGCAGGCCTGGTTTGTCTCCGCGGCCGCGTGTGGTACGAGCGGACATTCATTCCTCGTGTGAGTCCCTTGACCCTGATCGCGCTGCTATTCACGATTGTCGTGATGTTCTCCTTGAAAGGCGAATACATTGTGCGCCTTCCCCTGGATGTCCTGCGCATCGCGGTGCCACTTTTGATCTACTTTGTTCTGATGTTCCTGGTCTCGTTCTACATGGGCAGGAAGTTGGGCGCGGACTACTCGAAGACCACTACGCTCTCGTTTACGGCCGCGTCGAACAATTTCGAGCTGGCCATTGCCGTGGCCGTTTCGGTATTTGGCATTAATTCAGGAGCGGCCTTCGCCGCGGTCATCGGACCACTTGTCGAGGTACCGGTCATGATCGGACTGGTCAACGTCGCATTCTATTTTCGACGGCATTACTTCCCGGAAGCTGCAGCGTCGAGGGAAATGGAACCTGTGTCCGTCACAGCGGTCAAGTAACGACGGAGGCCATGACGCCAGCATTGGGGTGCGTGGCAAGCAGCGCCTGTCCTACTTTTCTGGTATATTAAATGGGACGCTACTAATTACGGTTTGCTCGTCACGCGGTAGTGGCTTTTTCAGACTAGATTCATCTCCGCCTTTCCTGCCCACCGTTGATTTGCGCGAAATCCAAATTACATGCGAGTGGCATCGCGGCTCTCGGCATCTCCCGAGTGTGCGCGTTGACTCTCCAGAAAGAAACAAATTCGAATGACCACATTTTCAGAACTGCCCCTGTCCTCCGCGTTGCAGCGGAAGCTGGCGGCAGCTCAATTCACCAATCTCACCCCCATCCAGGAACGCGCGATTCCGCCTGCGCTGGAAAGCCGGGATGTCATCGGCACCGCCCAGACCGGCACGGGCAAGACATTGGCATTTCTCATTCCGCTGATTGAGACCTTGCAGCAGGAACCGGCGCATTCAACGGCCGCCCTGGTTTTGCTGCCGACGCGCGAACTCGCCATGCAGGTTCACGATCAATATGAACAATTGCGCACCAACCGAATGCAGAAGGCCGCGCTCATTATTGGAGGCGTAGCGGAGAAGGCGCAGATCCAAAATTTGCGGGCCGGGTCGCAACTGGTAATTGCGACTCCCGGACGCCTGCAGGATCTCATGGATCGCAAGTTCGCCAATCTGCAGAACGTCAAAATACTCGTGCTAGATGAGGCCGACCGCATGCTGGACATGGGATTCTTGCCGGCAATCCGGCGTATCTTGTCGTCCCTGCCCGACGAGCGGCAGACGCTGTGTTTTTCGGCCACTATGGAACAGTCCGTCGCCGGCCTGGTAAGAGAGTACCTGCGCGATCCGGTTCGGGTTGCTTTGGGTTCGGTGCTCAAGCCCGCGGAGAGCGTACAGCTCAAGGCCTACGAAGTGCGGCCGGGACAGAAACTCGACTGTCTGCGCCAGCTACTCTATGCGGAAAAGGGCCAGACTCTGATCTTCACGCGCACCAAGCGTGGCGCCGAACGTCTCGCAAAAGAACTTGTGCGTGACGGCTTTGCAGCCGCCATGATTCATGGCGATCGCTCACAATCGCAGCGCAATGGGGCCCTGAACGGGTTTCAGGAAGGCCGCTACCAGGTGCTGGTCGCGACCGATATCGCGTCGCGTGGTCTGCACGTCGATGACGTGGCCCACGTCATTAACTATGATGTGCCCAAAATGGCGGAAGATTTTATCCATCGGGTAGGCCGCACCGGCAGAGCAGGGCTCCAGGGGCGCGCCTCGACCCTGGCGGCCGGAGCCGAGGTGCTGGAACTACGCCAGATCGAACGCACTCTCAAGTTAAAAATGGAGCGAAAGCAGACTGAGATGGCAACGGACGCGCCACCGAGGAGAATGCTTCAAAACACGCTCGCCTCGCGGACTCTGACTGCTTTGCCGGGAGAGGTGTTTGTGTAAAGCCGCGAAGTTGGTTTTGAGAGGGCGCGGCTTCCAGCCGCGCCGGCACAAGCAAAAAACAAGTCCGGCTTTACCCGATGGCGGAACCGTTTGGAAACGCCTGCGCTGCTGGGAAGGGAAGGTGGCAATGCGTTTGTCTTCAGAGGCTGAAGCCCAATTTTTCAGGCGTGCCACGTTGGCGCGGCTGGAACCTGCCCTTTCAAAGCGGCTTCACGAGCAGGTTAGGAGTAAGAGCCACGACGTGACCATGCGCACCACGCTGTCGGACGGGGACGCTGCCATAACCGGATTGCTCTACAAAAACACTCATTTTTCCCGACGCGCGTCCGTCGAAAACGAACCTTCTTTCCGATTCTTTTTCCGTGCGCGCTTTCGCGCCAAAGCCTGTTTCACCCGGCGCTTCTCGCCCGGCTTCAAATAGTACGAGTGACGTTTCACCTCTTTGATAATGTCTTCCGTCTGAACCTTACGCTTGAATCGACGGAGCGCATTCTCCAGGGATTCGCCCTCTTGCAATCGAATTTCTGCCACGCTCACTCTCCTAGACTAGAACTGAAATACCCTTCTCTTGGCCACCACAGGCTTCTCCTCCTTTGGTCGGTTCCGGCGCTCACCTTGCCCCGTTGTCTCTGTTGCCGGGCTGGTCATGGAACAGAGTGGCGGCCTAAAGGCTAAATCGCTGCGCAAACATACGCCTCTCGATCGCTCAATCGCGAAGGCGCTTTAGCCTATCTTCGAGGCCAAGTAGTTTCAGTATACCCTGCTTGCCACAATGATGCTGAAGGCTCTCACTGCGATTGTGAAAGCACGACCACTGGCTGAGGCGCCTGGGACGACACGAATGGCCGAATCGCCTTGCAAATTGTGCGCGCTTCGCGTACCATGCAAGTGCGTTAGACCGAATCGGTCGTGAGCAGTTCTTGCCTCAACAGCCAGTAACCTGCCGGCAGTACCTCCGAATCTCTCCAGCGTAAACTCAATCTGAAAAGGAACAGTATCAACATGGCAGAACAAGGAACGGTGAAGTGGTTCAATGACGCCAAAGGCTACGGCTTTATCAGCCGTCAGAATGGCGAAGATGTTTTTGTGCATTTTTCGGCGATCCAGGCGGGCGGGTTCAAGAGCCTGCAGGAGGGCCAGACCGTGCAATTTGACGTGACCAAAGGCCCCAAGGGCTTGCAGGCTGAGAACGTTCAGGCGCTGTAAGTTTGCGATTCTGGTAAAAGGCGATCTCTCGAGATCGCCTTTTGTAAATTCCGCTTCTGGTTTTCGGGAAGGTCAGCGACAGCGACGAACTCGTGACTAACATTTTTGTCGGCAACCTGGATATCACGGTCACCGAGCAGCAGCTGCGGGAAGCTTTTGCAGTCCATGGAGCCGTCGAAACCGTCACGCTCGTCGTGGACAGGGACACGGGCGAGCCCCGCGGTATCGCTTTTATTGAGATGACACAGGCCACTGAAGCCGCGGCTACCATCGCTGCGCTGGATGGAAAGATTCTCAACGGGCGTGCTATGAGGGTGAACGAAGCCCGTCCGAAGCTTCATCGCGAAGCAACAAATGATTCTGAGAGCAGAGATCGACATTCTGGAAGCAGAGAACATCGGCGACATCGGATGTAAACTGCGAGTACGGCAGCCGGGCCTTTGGTCTTCGGAACATGGTCCTTCTGAGCCGGGTACTTCTGAGCCAGCTAGGAAACGGATTCTTTCTGACACGCGACGACCTTACCGCTTCTTACCTCATCATCCGGCATAACATCCGCACCTACCGCTCGGCTGGGGTGATGGCTGTGATCAGGGGCAAGCAGAACGCAGAATTGCAGTTAAAGAAGTTTGAGGATTCCCAGGACTCCGCAGACCGGCACGAAGGCTGGCGCTACTTCATCGAGAAGACAAGTCTCAAGGCGGGAACAGACCCCGCCGCAGCTACCCAACATCGCCAGGCCGAATTGGAAGGGCGAGAGTCGGACGCTCTGCGGGAAACCAAGGCCCCAAACTTTCCTTCGTCAGATCGTGAGAGATGAGACGGCGGCGCCTTGAGCGCTCGCATTTTGCCCGGCGAGGTGTCCTATCGTTTTCGGGCGGACAGCGCTTGCCGCGTCGCCTCCAGGGTGTTGATCAGCGACTCTCTGGGAAGCTTTTGGATTATCGGTTCAATGGCCCATCCCAAGCCAAATGGCACGTCACGCGTGAGCGATATGGCCCGGCATTCGACCACTACTCCCGCATCGCGCTCCTCGAATCGCCAATAAGAATACAAGCGCCAGAGAAATCCGTAACCGGTATCCGGCGGCAGAATTCGCTCGTCCTGGCTTCCCGCGTTTTCCACCTCTGCAATTCGCGTCGTGTAAGAGCGGCACACCCAACGGGTTCGGTCCAGCGGACGATAATTCACCTCATGGTCACTGTCGAGAACCACGGTGATGATTTTTTTCTTTAGAAGCCGCAGATAAATCTGGAAATCATTTCCGTCGCGCCGAATCAGCCTCGAGTCACCCACCTCTGGCTTGTAGATGTTCTTATAGTTGTCGTAGTCCTGGATCACGGCAAATATTTCCTGGATCGTCGAATCAGGAATGAAGACGGCGGCGATCCAGTCGTGGATCAGACCGTTCGGCACCTTGACTGGTCCTCGGCCACACCAGAATTGCGCCACCACATTCCCGCGAGCAACTTCCCGAGCGCGCGCTGGCTGCTGCTGAGACCAAAGGAACACCCCGCTTCCGCCCAAATTTTGCCCCATCTCCTTTTCCGCCTGGCGGACGTAGGCCTCAAGTGCGTTCAGCGTCCGCGGGTTCAATTGCACGGGCTTTGCGGTTTGCGCCATGGCTCCGGACCCGTAGGACTCCTGATGGACGAAGACACCTTCCATGCGAGGAAGATACGAGCATCTACAGATTAGTCTTCATAGCGCAATTCCGCAGTCTCACGTAGATTGGAACAGCCTTAATGAGAAGAAAACAGGCAGCCGGCTCAGGCGATTGGCCGATTCGTACTCAGAAGCTAATCTACCTGTGGGCAAAGTGCCTTGCGCGACCGAGGACTGAACATTCTTGATGCCGGACCGATAAACCAAGTCCCGGCCGATTCATTCCCGGCATACCGTCGGGGTAAACGCAGATCAAAAAAGAAAGGACTGGGGCAGCCATTGCATGCTCGCGCCGGGCTACCTCTCCCGAAGACCGGCGTGCCGCGTTGTGACGGCTGCCCCCATGCCCCATCGCGGTCCGCCCCGCGTACTCCAGGAGGAAGTACGCTCCGCGCACGGGGCAAGCTTGAAAAATGAGATGAAACGAGAGTCAGCGACGAACAGGGGTCAGCACGTCAGCGTGCACAACGAGGACAAACGGTAATCCAGGGTCAGGGGTGAGGAGGCATCGCGCGATTCCCACCACGCCTCGTGGCTGCTTACCGGCAACAGAACCGGCGCCAGGATCAGGATCGCAGTACGCAAAGACGGTGGCGAGGAAACACGGGCGTGCGCCGCAACCGGTGCGGTCCCGTTGTGAAACGTGAAGTCAGGCAGGTCCACCTGAGGCAAAATCAGGATAATGGCGAACAGAGCCAGTTCGAAGATTAGAAGAATCCATTTCCAACGCTTCATGACACGTGGACCCGACCTCACGTTATGACGTGAAGGGCCGGGCTGTCAATGGCTCCATCAGGCGGGGCCGGGTAGTCCATTCGGATTACGCGTAATGACTAGGCCAGCCGGGCAATTGGTGACGCTGAATAAAGAGACTAGTGTTGGTGCATTATGCTCGGCTTAAATCCTCCGCCCCATCAGCCTAGCAAAACCTTAGGAGGATGACACCGATGTCCAATAAGCTACCGGTCCTTGCAATAGCCCTGGTGGCTCTCAGTCTGCTCACCGTAGGCTTGGGAGTCGCTTCGGCGCAAGACGTGTACAAGGTGAATTATTTTTCCAATGCCAACACCTCGTACGCTCCGGACGGCACAGTCAGGATTGATAATCCTGGTGTGACGGGCGGCAACCTGTGCGCGATGATCTACGTGTTCGACTACGACCAGCAGCTTTCAGAATGCTGCGGTTGCCTGGAGACCCCGAACGGTCTGCGCACGCTCTCGATTAATTCGAACCTGACCAGCAATCCGCTCACCGGCGTTTGGGAGCACAATGGCGTGCTCAAGGTCGTATCGTCATCGGTGAACAACTCACCTTGCGATCCGAGCCAAAACGTCGCACCGAAAGCTAACCTCCGCGTGTGGGTGACCCATATCCAGAACAAAGTGGGATCGGCCTTCCCGATTACGGAGACCGAGTCTTCCGACTCAACCCTGGGAGCAACCGAGCTTGCCAATATCCAGGCCGAGTGTTTCTTTATCGGCATTCTGGGTAGCGGGCATGGCATTTGTTCCTGCGGCTGGGGTGACTGATTACTGATTGAAAAACAGCTGGGCTGCATACTCCCCCGCCCAGCGTTGTTTGCTCGGCTGAATGTTCGAGTCGGTCTTTTCTTAAGTACCGTCTCTCTTAAATACCATCCCTGGAAATCCCTCTGCCTTCGCAATGCCTTAATGCTGGCGGGCGCCGGCTGAAGCGCGTATATTGAACGGCCTTGGCCGTAATCTCCCGCGCCATGTCCGCCGCGAAAAGCAAACCCGGCATCGTCATCCGCGACTTGCAAAGCATTGACGATCTGCAACGGGCCCAGGCCTTGGAGTGCGAGGTCTGGGGCCTCCCGCAATCGGATGCAACTCCGCTCACTCTCGCTATCGCCACTCGGGAAGCGGGCAGTATCTGGCTGGGCGCTTTTGACGACAAAGAGCTGATTGGGTTTGCTTTCGGCTTTCTCGGTCTGGAGCGGGGGCAACTCACGGTGCACTCTCACATGCTGGCGGTGCGCGGGACGTATCGCGATCACGATTTAGGCTACAAGCTCAAACTGGCGCAGCGCGAACGTGCCCTGGCCATGCGCATTCACGAGATGACGTGGACTTTTGATCCTCTGCAAAGCAAAAACGCGCATTTGAATTTCGCCAAGCTGGGAGGGGTATCAAATTCTTACAAGATTGATTTTTATGGCCCGCAGACTCCCAGCGTGTTGCATCGCAACAGCACGGACCGGCTGTGGGTGAAGTGGCCGCTGGCCAGCCGCCGGGTGAAGGAAAGATTGCAGGGCAAGGATCTTCGCCCCGAGTTGTTGGACTCTCTGGCCACAGTAGCGCCACTGGTGCGCTTCAATGGCAATGGCAAACCGGCGCTGGCGGAGCTGACTGCGGCCCTTTCCCGCCAAAGAGTAGCGATCGAGGTTCCCACGGATATTGACTCGCTCGACCAGAAAGACTTCGCGCTTGCACGGGAATGGCGTCAGGCTACGCGATGGGCGTTTACCGAAGCGCTCAAGCAGGGATTTTTTGTCGCCGAATTCTGCCGTACGGTGCGAGGACAGCAGGGGCCCGGCGTTTATCTGTTGGAAAAAGGGGCGATCGAAGAGTATGTCCCGGAGCTGCAACGCGCGGCCGTTTCCCACTGAATGGGCTGCACTTGCAAATCTGCCTCGGGAGCAGCGGGTCAGCTTAGGTTCTTTTCTCTGTATTCGACCGTCTAACAAAATGGACGATGCGATCAACGCAAGGTGCGCCCTCAAACCCGATCCTTTTGTATGACGGCGTTTGCGGCTTGTGCAATCGGCTGGTGCAATTTGTGCTCAAGCGCGATCGCCATGGTCGCTTTCGCTTTGCAGCGTTACAGAGCCCATTCGCAGCCCGTGTTCTGCAGCGGTTTGCCGCTGACCCGCGCGATCTCGATACGGTCTATCTTGTACGCAATTACGGCGCGCCGGGCGAGCAACTGGCGGCACGTTCCGATGCGGTGATTATCATTTTGCTCCAGCTGGGCGGAGTTTGGCAGTCGCTGGCATTTCTTTTGCGCGTTCTGCCTCGATGGCTCCGTGACTGGGGATACAACTTAGTGGCCCACAACCGCTACCGGGTTTTTGGCGAATACGACTCGTGTCCCTTGCCCCAGGAAAAAGACAAACCGAAGTTCCTTGACCTCGTCTAAGTACCCGGAGGCGGCGAAGATAGCCTCAGTTGCGGTGAACTGGTGTAGATTGTTAGCCGCTTGTTGCAGCGAAGCCCCGTCGAGGGAATCATGAACAGTACCAGACTGTCTTATTTTGTTCTCGTGGCATGCTTGTCGTCTGCCGCGGCGCAGGGAAATCCATCCTCGCCAGCCGGAACCGCTCCCCTTGCGCGCTACTCGATCATCATGGCCGGCAGCAAGGCGGGATTTGAGACTTCGGCCCGGGAACCGGACGGCAGTTTGCATCTCTACTACGAGTTCAACGACCGCGGCCGCGGCCCGAAGATAGACGAGCACATTGTCCTAAACAAGAGCGGGATTCCCACCGAGTTGCAGGACTCAGGCCTTGATTACTACAAGGCGCAGGTCAGTGAGACCTTCTCGCTTAAGCAAGGCCATGCGACATGGAAAAACCGGGCCGAAGAAGGCGGGAAACAGACTGAGCCGGCCTTTTACGTGAGCATTTCGGGCGCTCCCGAAGAAAGTGCGATTCTGGCGCGAGCATTGTTGGCGGCGGGAGGACATCTGCCGCTGCTTCCGGCGGGCGAGGCATCGATCGAAAAACGGGGCGAACTTAAGGTTAAAGCCAACGGGCAATCGCGCACAGTGGTGCAATATGCCATCAGCGGCCTCGATTTCGTGCCTGACCCGATCTGGCTCGATCAGGATGGCAAGTTTTTCGCATTCACGGCTGGCCCGTTTTTTTCCGTTGTAGCAGAAGGGTGGGAACCGGTCATCGATAGTCTCGCCAAAGCGCAGGACGAGTTTGACAAACAGCGCACAGCGAATCTTGCCAACACTCTGGCCCATAAGCCGGCAGCAGCGCTGGTGTTTGTCCATGCCCGGATGTTTGACACGGAGACGGCGGAGGTCCAAAACAACCGCACGGTCATCGTCACCGGCGAGAAAATTTCAGCCGTGGGAGACGACGACAAAATCACGCCGCCGGCGGGAGCGGAAGTGATTGATGCCTCTGGCAAATTCCTCATGCCCGGCCTTTGGGACATGCACGTACATCTTTCGCCGAATGATGGGCTGCTGCACATTGCGGCAGGCATAACTTCGGTGCGCGATCTCGGCAACGACAGCGACCGCTTGCTGCCTATGGTCGCTCGCTTCAACAATGGCACCGAAATTGGGCCACGCGTGCTGCTGGCGGCGCTTCTTGACGGCCGCGGACCTTACGCCGGGCCAACCAAGGTCTATGCCGATACAGAAGAAGAAGCTCGCGAGAACATCGATAAGTACGCCAAGCTCGGCTATGTGCAGGTCAAAATTTACAGCTCGGTAAAGCCGGAGCTGGTGCCGAAGATCGTCGTCATGGGCCACAGCCATGGCATGCGCGTGAGCGGGCACGTGCCAGCCTTCATGACCGCGCAGCAGTTTGTGGAAGACGGGGTTGATGAAATCCAGCACATGAATTTCATCTTCCTGAATTTCATGTTCGACAAGGTGAAAGACACGCGCGGGCCCGCGCGGTTCACGGAAGTTGCCGCGCATGGGGGGGAAATCGATCCGAATTCGGAGCAGGTAAGGGCTTTCATTAAACTGCTGCAAGATCACAAAACCGTACTCGATCCCACGCTCAATGTTTTCGAAGCAATGTTCGATGATCGTCCCGGGAAAGTCTCGGCATTGTACGCAGCGGTTGCGGATCGCATGCCCGCACAAATCCGCCGAGGATTTTTCTATGGGGGATTGGATGTCCCCGACGGAATGGACCAGCGTTATCAGGATTCATTCCGGCAAATGCTGAAGATGACGAAAGCGTTCTACGACGCTGGCATTCCCATTGTTGCCGGAACCGATTCTCTGGCCGGCTTCACGCTGCCGCGGGAACTCGAACTTTATGAAGAAGCTGGAATTCCTGCGGCGAAAGTGCTGCAACTGGACACCCTGGGCGCGGCGCGCGTGATGAAGCGGGACCGTGATTTAGGCAGCATCGCTCCCGGCAAGCTGGCTGATCTGATTCTGATCGACGGCGATCCCACCCTCCATGTCGGCGATGTGCGCAATGTACGTACCGTCGTGAAGGGCGGGGTGGTGTACCAGAGTGCCGATCTCTACCGCGCCATCGGAGTCAAACCGCAGTAAAATCTTCCGGGCCGCATTCCGGCTCCAGGCCCAATTCACGCAGGAGCAGGAAATGCCAGAAAAAGCTTCCACTCAAGACGCAGGTGAAAGTATCGATTCGGTCTTGCAGGAGCAGCGCAGTTTCGAGCCGCCCCAGCACTTTCGCAAGCACGCCCACATTAAAAGCAAAGGGGATTACGAGCGCATCTACCGCGAATCGGTGGAACGCCCGGAAAAGTTTTGGGAAGGCGTGGCGGAAGAACTGCACTGGTTCAAAAAGTGGGACAAAGTTCTGGAATGGAATGCGCCATGGGCCAAGTGGTTTGTCGGCGGCCAGATCAATCTTTCTTACAATTGTCTCGACCGGCACGTGCAGACCGCGCGCAAGAATAAAGCCGCGCTGGTTTGGGAGAGCGAGCTCGGTGAAGTTCGCACACTTACCTATCAGCAACTTCATCGTGAAGTACAGAAGTTCGCCAATGTTCTGAAGTCGCTCGGCATTCATAAAGGCGACCGGGTTGCGATTTATATGGGCATGACTCCCGAGTTGCCGATTGCCATGCTGGCCTGCGCCCGCATTGGGGCCACGCACACGGTGGTGTTTGGTGGATTTTCTTCAAACGCTCTAGTCGATCGGATTCACGACTCGCAGGCATCCGCCGTCATTACGCAGGATGGTTCTTATCGCCGAGGTGCGGAGGTCAAATTGTTTCCTGCCGTGGAAGAGGCGCTCCAGTCGTGTCCTTCGGTCAAGCACGTCGTGGTCTACAAGCGCACGCGATCGCACATCAATATGCATCCCGGCCGCGATCATTGGTGGCATGAATTGATAGCTTCGGTTGCGGACGAATGTCCGGCCGAGCCACTCGATGCCGAACATCCGCTGTACATCCTTTATACGTCCGGAACGACCGGCAAACCGAAGGGGGTTGTGCACACGACCGGAGGCTATTCGGTCGGAACTTATCTCACTACCAAGTGGGTGTTCGATTTGAAGGATGATGACACTTACTGGTGCACGGCGGACATCGGCTGGGTCACGGGCCACAGCTACATCGTCTATGGGCCGTTGCAGAATGGCGCCACGAGCGTGATGTATGAAGGCGCGCCAAATTTTCCTGAGCCTGATCGCTTCTGGCAGATCATTGATCGCCACCAGGTAAATGTTCTCTACACCGCGCCCACTGCGATCCGCACCTTCATAAAATGGGGTGAACAGTGGCCGCGCAAGCACCGGCTCGAAAGTCTGCGATTGCTGGGCACGGTCGGCGAGCCGATCAATCCTGAGGCCTGGATGTGGTACCACGAAGTGATCGGCGGCGGGCGCTGCCCGATCGTGGATACCTGGTGGCAGACCGAGACCGGGCACATCATGCTCACGCCGATCCCGGGCGCAATTGCTACCAAGCCAGGTTCGGCGACGTTACCGTTTCCCGGCGTTGTGCCGGAGATCGTCACGATGGACGGCCAGCCCGTGCCGGAGGGCTCGGGTGGATTCCTGGTTCTGAAGCAGCCGTGGCCGGGCATGGCGCGAACCATCTACGGCGACCCTGACCGTTACGTCAGGCAGTATTGGTCGCAGATTCCGGGAATGTATTTTACCGGCGACGGCGCGCGTAAAGACAAAGACGGCTATTTCTGGATCATGGGTCGCGTCGATGACGTGATCAACGTCAGTGGCCATCGCCTAAGCACGATGGAAGTGGAATCGGCGCTGGTGGCGCATGAGGCCGTCGCGGAAGCAGCAGTGGTGGCGCGTCCAGATGAGTTGAAGGGCCAGGCAATTTCGGCGTTCGTCACGCTTCAGCAGGGAACAATTCCATCCGATGCGTTGAAAGATGAGTTGAGAAAATGGGTGGCCAAGGAAATCGGCGCTTTGGCGCGGCCGGATGATATTCGCTTCACGGACATGCTTCCCAAAACTCGCAGCGGCAAAATCATGCGCCGCTTGTTACGCGAGCTCGCGACCAGCGGCGAAGTGAAAGGCGATACCACGACGTTGGAGGATTTCAGCGTGATCGCGAAGCTGAAGGATCAGGACGACGGTTAGCTTTTCAGTATGGATTTGACGATTTAGTTCCGGCGAGTTCCGGATTGTACAAAGCCGCCACATGGCGCGTGATCTTCTCTGGATCGGAGTGCCCGGAATCCAGATTCGTCAGCACGACCACGGTGAGCTTGTCGTCCACGTAGCGGGATATGTGCCCGGTGAAACCCTGCCAGGAACCGCCGTGTTCGATTAATCGGTGCCCGTTAAGGTCGCTGATTTCCCATCCGAAACCGTAGTCGCCTTCGTTGGGCTTGCCGTTGTCGAGTTTGGCCACAGTCCACATCCGATCGAGACTCGATTTCTTGAGCAGCCTTTCGGTGTAGAGCGCGCCATCCCATTTGGCGAGATCGAGCACGCTGAAATATAGCGACCCATCGGCAAAAGTGTTCAGACTCGGCGAGACCCAGTCCTGATTTTTCAACTCCCCCTTCACCAGCTGATAGCCCTGGGCGCGATTGGGAATGATATCGGCCTCGCTGATGACCCGTGTGCTGGTCATCCCTAGCGGCCTGAAAATCCGCTCTTGAAGAAAATCTCCGTAAAACTCTCCCGTGACTTTGTGGATTACCACACCGAGCAAAAGAAAATTCGTGTTCCGGTAAGCCCACTTTTTCCCAGGTTGAAAGTCCAGCGGGAATGATTCGATGATTTTCACCATTTGCTCTTCCGTGTAGTCCTGCCGCAGATTGACCGGGCCGCCGGGCTTAATTTTGTCATCTGACTCGTACTCACTGAGGCCGGACGTGTGACTGAGAAGGTTGCGAATCCTGATATTTCGCCAACTGGCAGGGGCACCGGAAAAATATTTTGCAATGCTGTCGCCGAGGGAAATTTTGTCTTCTTCGACCAGCATCATGATCGCGGTCGCGGTGAATTGCTTGCCGATTGAGCCGGATTGAAATACGGTTTCGGGTTTCACCGGTACGTTGAGTTCGACGTTGGCCAGTCCGTATCCTTGGGTCTTGATAATTTCGCCTGCACGATACACGCCTAGAGCAAGACCGGGGACGTGCTGGCGCGCCATTTCCGCCTTAACGTACGCATCGACGGCGTCCTTCTGAGGATTGGTTTGAGCAAGGACAAAAGAGGCAGCTGCAAGGCCCACAATGAGGCTGGAGGCAAGAATTTTCATTTGTGGACTTATCGTTTATTCTCCAGCGCCCGTCATGATGATCGGCATGGTGGGCGCGGCCGATCCGGCTTCGGGCTCGACCGTAATCGCAAAGGCCTTGGCCTGCAGACCCGCCGGCAACGGCGGATTAATCAGAGTCACACTGCCGCGGGCATCAGGCCTAAACATTCCCGCGGGGATGGGCGCGCCATTCATCGGAACCAGCCACAATTCATAGGCTTTTTGCGGCGGCGGAGCAGGCAGATTGCTGGCCATGAAAATTAGGCTGCCGCGGTCGCGCGCATAAATTGCTTTTCCTTGTGGCTGGGGCGTCGTATTGGCCGCTACCAGGGTCACTCGCATAGCGTCGGTCGCAGTGAGCGTCTGCACGATTTCCCGTGCGCGCTCGAGTTCTCCCTGCTGCTTTACGGCCTTACGCTGGAGATCAGCTACCTGCAAAGAAAGCCTGTCCGCCTGATGCCACAAGAAGAAAGCCGCAACGGCCAAAACTGCGGCGGCGAACCAGGGCAACAAAACCCATCGCCGCACTCCCTCCAGACCTGCCGTCAAGGCTGGAAAATTTCCGGCGCGAGGTTCGTCGGCAATCGCGGCCAGCAAGCGCTCACGGGCCCGCTGCGGGGGCTTGGATCCCGCGGTCGAAAGCGCCAGCAGGGCCATATCTCCCCGCAGTTCCTCCAACTCGCGGCGGCATGTGGCACACGTCTCCAGGTGCTTCTCGAGCGCGCCGCGATCCTCACCCGGCAGCGTTCCCAAAGCATGAAGCGCCAGGTCATCTCCGAATTGTTCGTGAACGCTCATGTTCCGAACGCCTTGCGCAAGGCCAGCAATCCAGTCCGAATGCGCGTCTTCACTGTGCCCAGAGGCTCGCCCGTCCTGCTCGCGATTTCGGTATGTGTCAGCCCTTGAAAATATGCCATTTCCAGAGACGCCCGCTGCGACGGCGGCATTTGACTCAAAACCCCACGCACTTTTTCCATCGCCCGCGCCCGCTCCGCCTCGCCGGCGAGGTCCGGCTCAACCGAGATCAAAACTTCCGCCGCATCGGTTTCCGGCTTGCGCTTGCGCAGGGTATCGATGGAACGATTTCGCGAGATTACCGCCAGCCACGCTGCCAGATTTCCGCGGCTGGAATCGAACAGGTTCGGATTCCGCCATAAATGCAAGAATACTTCCTGCAGAATGTCTTCTGCCGCAGCAGTGTCCCCCAACACGCGGAGAGCGACCGAATACACGATGGAAGAATAACGGTCATACAATTGAGCCATCGCGCTCTCGTCGCCCGACCGAATGGCCGAAATCGAGGCCAGATCGGCCGCGGCCCCTTTTGGCTCCAAAACCCGCAAACAACTGTCCTTTCTGAGTACGATTGGGGGCGGAAAGCGGATTCCGCGCCGAGTCCCGCGAAACAATAGCAGCATCGCTGGTTAAGGACAAGGCAGGAGGTGCGCGCTTTCAAGTCGCGGCTATCCGTCCTTCGACTTGACTGCTCAATGCTGCCGGTTCCACTCGCACTGTTCGTGCTTGCCTGCTTGACGCTCTGTGCAGGAGAGAATAGAAAACTCGGGTCACGGTTTGCGAGCTGAGACGTAGCCTGAAGAACGATGAGGTCCGACTTCAACCGGTCGATGATTTGGCGGCGAGGTGTTCTTTTCCTCGCTACGCTGCTGCCATTGCCTTTGCTGGCTCAACAGATTGTTCTCAAAGGGCGCGTAACTGATCCCCAGGGCAATGGGTTGCCGGGGGCAGTCATCAATCTGGTAGGTGGACCGGCCCTGGGAAACCAACAACTTGGCCGGGCCAGTTCCGGCGCGGACGGAAATTTCCGAATCAGTGTTCCTTCACCGGGCCAAGCGTCGATCAAAGTAGAAGCGCCCGGGTTTCGACCGGTGGCGCAAATGATCGACGTGCGCCCCAGCGGTAACGCGGAACTCGAAATCCGGATGGGGCAACTCTCTTCGCGGATCGAGAGCATCACCGTGACCGCGGATGTAAACCAGTCCGACGTGCTCTCGCCCGATCCGGCGGAGCGCGTATTTGTTCGGCAAGATTTGCTCGACGCCAATCCCGGGCGTCCGGGTGCGCCCGTGTCGATTCCGGGATATCCGATTGAAACCGCTTCAAGCGGAATCAAAGCGCCACAATATTTCGCCCCCGGTGTGGCCGGCGACCACGGAGAACCAATCGCGCAGTACGTGGCGGTCGGCACTTATCTGGTGCCGAATAATCTCTCCGCGAATGCGCACGGCAATGGCTACGCCGATCCCAACATCTTTATTCCCGAAGTGTTGGAAAGTGTGCAGATCGATGGAGGAGCTTACAACGTTCGGGAAGGGAACCACTCCGTCAACCTGGCGGCTACTTATGGTTTTCGCCCGTGGCTCGAGCCGTTCCTTACGGTGACCGGCGATTATCGAGACGTCGATGTGGTCGCCGGATTCAGCCCGTCGCCTGACTCCTGGGTTGCGTTCGCCGGTTCGTATGGAAACGGTTTTCTTCAACGACTGGAGCATCGCCAGCAGTACAAATTCAACGGCGAGCGAGTTTTTCACGCGGGTGCGCACAAGCTCGCCTTGTTCGGCATTGGATATTACGGCTTTTCCTATGTCCCAGGCCTGGCGCCCCTTTTTCCTAACAATGCCAACGACGCGAACTTTCCCAACCTCGGAGACACGATCGATCCCCGGCAAAAAGACCAGACGCACACTGCGCTAGTGGCTTTGAACGATGTCTGGCAGTTGAGCGGGAGCCAGCAACTTCAACTTTCCGGATTCTTCCGAACCTACAATCTCGCCTTGTTCTCCAATTTCGGCCAGGGTCTGATCCGGCAAAGCGAATTCCGAACGGTTGGCGGCGCAAGCGCGAACTATGTGAACAAGCTGGCTGAGTATTTTTCTCTGCTGGGCGGACTCGACTATAACCGCGAAGCGCCGCGTCGAGATGATCTTGATCACTACGGCTTCTTCGATCCCGCCAACCTGAATTATTACGGACCATTTACGCCCGTGACCGCCAACAACGTGACCATCACTTCGGCGACCCCGTACGCTGCGGCCGAAGGATCGCTCGCAAGATATTTCCGCTATTACCTTGGCTGGCGGCGCGATGAAATCAACTTCAACAACGATGACCTGCTGCATGCGGAGAATTCGTTCCAGAACTGGGTGGGCGTGAATTCGCCCAAGGCGACGGTTTCTTTTCTTCCCGGTGAGTCCTGGTGCGTGCCGCTCATCTCGCTGAGTTTCGGACAAGCCTTCTTTACCAACGATCCGCGAATTGGAACCGGTACCACGCCCGGAACACCGGTGAGCACCGCGCATTCCTACCAACTGGTGGCCAGCAAGTCGATTCATCGGACGGATTTGCGGCTCACACTTGGGCATGTGACAACCAGTCAGACGCTGGCAAAGATTGATCCCGACACCGGCCTTCAGGAAGACGAAGGGCCGGGACGGCTGCGCTTTGCGATGCTGACGTTGCGGCAGAACTTCAGCCGTGGATCATTGCTGGCGACGTTTTCCAAAGCCGATGCCCGCGATCTTTCCACGGGAGATCCCACTCCTGAAGCGCCGCGAACTATCTTCGATCTACTCGGGACCGTGCAAGGGCTGCCTTCTCGGTTACAAGCACGCGGCGAATTCGAATACGTGGGCACGAAGCCGCTGGGCACAGGTTGCTTGCCGGTGCTCTCGGCTGAATGCACAGGAACCCCCGTCAAGGAATTTCGTGGCGCATTGGTTCGTTCATTCCTGAATGGCCGTTTGGACGGGGGAGTGAATTTTCTGATCGCAAGCGGCCACACTGGCCAAACTACAGAGAATTTCTTCCCTTCAGAGATTCAAGAAGTTGTGGGAGTTCGGATTCCTTCGTATGCCAGCGTTACCTTGACTTATCGATTCGGTCGTTCCGCCGGGCCATAAACGACGTTCACTGTGCCTGCGTGGCCAGTTGGCGCTCTGGTGGGGTCATTTGTCTCCAGAGAACTTCGAGGTTCTGTTCGAGCCGGGTATTGGTTGGGTCTTGATGCAGGGCTCGCGCGAACCAGCGGTAGGCGGTTGGCAGGTCTCTAGTCACGCAATGCCCGGTCGCGTACATTGCTCCGAGCAGCGTGTACGACTTCGCGCTGGCTTTTTTCGCGGCGCTCAAGATGTCCTTCTGCGCCCGGTCGCAGTCTTGTGGAACTCCATTGCCGTAAAGATATCGCTCGCCCTCCAGGGCGAGTTTGTCTTCAGCACTGGCATTGGCGGCGGGCTGCGTTTGTGCAGGTTTCGTCGCCGAAGGTTTCAGCGCGGAAGCCTTCTTCGCCGGAACGGATTCCGGTGGAGGAGGTGTCGTTTCAGTCGTTCCGTCGTTCGAAGCAGGACTCGAAGCCGGTGGCGCGACCGAGACGTTGGTCTCAGCATTTTCGCCTGGGGGACTCGGTGTCGGCGTCTGAGCGACCGGGGCTGGGGTCTGAGCTGGGGCTGGGGTCAGAGCTGGGGCCGGAGCTGTTTCCCGCTTGTCGTCAGTTGGAGCTGGCATGGGAGCAGGCGTACTTGCCGCGTTCTGTGGTGGCGAAGCGGGCGCGGAAGAATTGGTTGGAGATGGCTGCGACGGCGGCGCTTCCGAGTGTGTGGTTGCCCTTTGTGCGGGGATGAGCGATTGCCACGGCCATTTTCCCGTATGGATATACCAGGTTGCGCAGCCGGCGGCCGCGAGCACTACCAGAATTCCGATGATGATCAGCGGGCTCCGAGAGCTGCCATCTTCATCGTCATCTTCCAGCAAGTAATTTGCATCTCGCCGCGGCGAGTCATTGAGGCCCAGAAAAGATGGCCCACTTACTGGGGCAGGGGGCCGTGCGACCGGGGATGCTGGAGGAGTCGCGGGGCGAGGCAAAGGAGCGCCGCACATCCCGCAAAAATGGTATTGCGGGTTGTTCTCGCTTCCGCATTGCTCGCAGCGAACCATGACCACGCTAGGCATAACTATATCTACTTCGATGTTAGATTGGCGATTGGCGTTGGCGGAACCCTGGCGACTTGCCTTTACACCTTGGCCTTCAACGTGTTAACCTGCCTTACGTACAAGGAAAATTGAAAACTGAAGACAGGAGTGCATCGGGTTAGTGCTAGCCAGAGAGCAAAAAAGATCCCTCATTGACCAACACCGCACGCATCCCACCGATACGGGCAGTCCCGAAGTCCAGATCGCGCTGTTGAGCGAGCGCATCGGTCAACTGACGGAGCACTTTAAAACGCACCAGAAAGACCATGGTTCGCGCCGCGGTCTTCTTATGCTGGTCAGCAAACGCCGCCGTTTGCTCGACTACCTGAAGAAATACGATTCCGAACGTTATAAGAGCGTCGTCCATAAGCTCGGTCTGCGCAAGTAGTTATAGCCGGGCAATTTCCCTCCTTGAATGCTACGCGGCGGGGAAGGCGTGCACTTGTTCAACGCGGGCAGGCGCGCGATGAAGGCCTTGCTCTGCCCGTCGGATTCCGAAAAGCTCTCATTAATGCGGCTTCCCATATGTTCCGTGTACCCTGCCAAAAGGAAATGAATCATGAAACAAGAAGTGAGTGTTGAACTCTCCGGTGGAAAGAAACTTACCTTTGAGACCGGAAAATTAGCCAAACAGGCGCACGGTTCGACCGTTGTGCGCATGGGGGACAACGTAATTCTAGCCACCGGCGTAGCCAACGCCGACCCACGCGAGGGCATCGACTTTTTCCCGCTGACCGTCGACTACCGCGAATACACCTATGCCGGCGGACGCATCCCCGGCGGCTTTATCAAGCGTGAAGGCCGTCCCAGTGAACGGGAGATTCTGACCAGCCGCATGATTGACCGGCCCATCCGGCCGCTATTCCCTGATGGATTTCGCTGCGAAACCCAGGTCATCGCCTTCGTGCTTTCGGCCGACACGGAAAACGATCCGGATGTTGTGGCCATTAACGGCGCATCCTGTGCGCTGACGCTTTCCGATATTCCCTTTCAAGGCCCGATCGGCGCGGTGCGCGTGGGCCTGGTGGATGGCCGTTTTGTGGTGAATCCCACCTACACCGAGATTCGCGATGGCCTGCTGAACATCATGGTCGTCGGCTCGGCCGACGCCATTGTGATGATTGAAGCCGGCGCCAAGGAAGTGAAGGAAGAGACGGTCGTGGATGCGATCGAATTCGCTCACACTGAGATCAAGAAAATCTGCGCGGCGATCAACGATCTGCGTGAGCGGGCGGGCAAGCCGAAACGGGCGGTGACTCCGCCGGAGTTCGACCAGGCGTACTACGACAGCCTAAAGTCGAAAATTGCCGCCGACCTCTCAGATCGTCTTGATACGCACAAACACCCAAAGGCAGAAAGTTACGCGTTGGTGTCGGAACTCAAGAAGAAACTGTTGGCCGAGCTTCCCGAAGATGACGAAAAAGCGCACGAAAAACTGAAGCATTACTATGAAGTTCTCCGGGAGCGAATCTTTCGCGACGAGGTGATCGGGCAGCATCGCCGTCCCGACGGCCGCGCCTTTGATGAGATTCGCCCCATTTGGATTGAAGTCGCAGTCCTGCCCCGCACCCACGGCTCTGCCATTTTTACCCGTGGCGAAACTCAGGCTTTGGTCACGACCACTCTTGGCACCGGTGAAGATATGCAACGCCTGGAGGTCTTCGAAGGCGAAGCTAAGAAGAGGTTCATGCTTCACTATAACTTCCCGCCATTTTCGGTTGGAGAAGTGGCGTTTTTGCGTGGCGCTGGCAGACGTGAAATCGGGCATGGAGCGTTGGCCGAACGGTCGGTAGCGGCGGTTTTGCCGGACGAAGAGAAATGGCCTTATGCCATGCGCGTAGTTTCGGACATTCTGGAATCGAACGGCTCTTCTTCCATGGCCACGGTATGCGGCGCGTCGCTATCGCTCATGGATGCGGGCGTCCCATTGAAAGCGCCCGTCGCAGGAGTCGCGATGGGCCTGGTCAAGGAGGGTGAACAATACGCGATTCTCACCGACATCGCTGGCGCTGAAGACCACTATGGCGATATGGACTTCAAGGTCGCCGGCTCGCGCGACGGTATCACCGCCTTGCAGATGGACATCAAAGTCAGCGGCATCACGCCCCAGATCATGCGTGAGGCCCTGGCCCAGGCGCAGCGCGGCCGCTTGTTCATTCTGGAGAAAATGGCGGAAGCGTTGCCTGGTCCTCGCGAGAAGGTTTCGGCATTCGCGCCGCGCTTCTACACGTTGCAAATCCCCGTCGACAAGATTCGGGACGTGATTGGGCCCGGCGGCAAGATGATCCGCAGCATCATCGAGCAAACTGGAGTCAAAATCGACGTTGAGGACTCGGGCAAAGTGAATGTTGCTTCCAACGACGAGGCTTCTGCGGCGAAGGCTTTGCAAATCATCGGCGACCTCACAGCAACTGCCGAAGTAGGGAAGACTTATCTCGGCAAGGTTTCGCGCCTGGCGGACTTTGGAGCGTTTGTCGAAATCCTTCCGGGTACGGACGGGTTATTGCACATCAGCGAAGTTGCTGAGCATCGCATCAAGGATATTCGCGATGAATTGAAAGAAGGCGACCAGGTGCTGGTCAAGGTTCTCGCGGTGGAAGGCAATCGCATTCGCCTCTCGCGCAAAGCGATTCTGAAGGAGCAGCGGGCAAAAATGGGTGGCGGCGAAATCAGTGCCGGTGGGGAAGGAGCTCCAGCGCCGGCACCGGCTTTGACCATCGAAGGCGGTGGGGATTTCCCCGACGAACCTGAGCCCAACTTCAACCGCGACGAACCTCGTCACGGCGATGGCGATCGCGGAAGCGACAACCGCGGTGGCCGGGGTGGCCGTCCAGGCGGAGGCGGCGGCAGAGGCCGGCGCGGGGGTCGGGGGCCGGGACGAGGCGGTCATGGTGGCCACGGCGGCCCAAGGCACTAGGGTAATTCACTGAATCGACTTGGCCGCGCGAAGGCGCGGCCTCTTCTTTTTTTCCTTCCCGTTAGTAGCGAAGACTCCCTCCATTGCAGTAGTCGAGGTCCGTGATTCACCCTTAAGCGTCCCCCTAACTCATTGCCGCAATTTTTGCCGTTCGGTGGCCTGCGGGAAGGCGAGAAGCTCAAGGAAGAATTGTTTGATGCACACGAGGAAGTTTGCCCCACGTCGTTCTCCAAGATCAGGCGGGCCGCGGCCCGCTCCAGAGCTGGAGAGAATTGCGGCGCCAACTCGACGAACTCAAAGCCACGCTTTACCTGGACGGAGCCGCTCCAGTCCGCGCCAAAGTCAAGCAGATCGTACCGGAATATTCCTCTGCGCCCGGTCCTTCCGCCGCGAAAACGAATTCAGAGACGTTTATCGATATTCCCGGCGATCCGCAACTTCCGCCGCGTTTCCCGCCCACCGCGGCCCAGAAGCATCCCCGGCCCTCTCTACAGCCGTGGAGGGACCGGGTCAATCCCGCGTGAATTCATAGCAGCAAGCTGGCTATGGCGGCCGACATCAGGTTCGCCATGGTTCCCGCCAGCATGGCGCGCAATCCCAGTCGCGCCAACTCGCCTCTTTGATTGGGCGCGAGCGCGCCAATCCCCCCGATCTGAATCCCGATCGAACTCAGGTTCGCAAAGCCGCACAAAGCAAACGTGGCCAGCGTGAACGAGCGGGGATCAAGCGCCGCTTTCTGTGCGCCCAGCTGCGAGAAGGCGACCAACTCATTAAGCGCCATGCGGGTGCCGAGCAAGCTGCCAATCAGCGGGCAATCGTGCCAGGGGATGCCGATGAGCCAGGCGATGGGCGCGAAAATCGCACCGAAGATCCTCTCCAGACTGGCGGGAAACCAGGAGACACCATGACTGGCCAGCCAATTGTGCGTCCCGCCGAGAATGCCGTCGGCCAGCGCGATGAGTGCCAGAAATGAAATCAGCATGGCCACGATGTTGAGCGAAAGATAAAGACCGTCGGTTGTACCGCGCGTAATCGCACCCAGCAGGTTCTCTTCCTCTTCATTTTTTTCTTCTGCTTCCGGCATCACCACGCGGCCGGCAGTCTTCGGCTGCTCCGTTTCCGGCACCAGTATTTTCGAGATCAGAAGCGTGCCGGGCGCGGTCATGATGACCGCGCTAAGCAGATAGTTCGCGTTAATTCCCACAAGAATATATGCAGTCATGATCGCGCCAGAGACGTGCGCCATGCCCGTGGTCATGACGGTCATCAATTCCGAGCGCGTCAGATCGGACAGAAAAGGCCGGATGGTGAGGGGCGCTTCCGTCTGTCCCAGAAAAATGCTGGCTGCCACATTCAGCGATTCCGCGCCGCTGGCGCCCATGAGCCGCGTCATCACTTGGGCTGCAATCTTGATGATGAACTGCATGATCCCGTAGTGGTAGAGAACGGCAAAGAACGCGGCCATGAAAATGATGACCGGAATCACCTGGAATGCGAAATAAAAGCCCAGATGCGATCCCTGCCTGCCCAGTTCGCCAAAAACGAAAGAAGAGCCGGCGGACCCGTAACCCAACAACCGTGTGACGGCATCGCCGGCAATCTGAAACGCCCGGCGGCCGGCTTCCACTTTCAAGATAAGCACGGCAAATGCAAATTGCAGGCCAAGGCCCGAGGCCACCGTCTTTAAGCGGATTGCCCGCCGGTTCGTGGAAAAGGCAAAAGCCAGCCCTAGGATCACGAGCAGGCCGAGAATTCCCGTGAAACGTTCCATGCGCAAGTATGTGATCGCCGGGAGAGCATACTAGCAGATTGACGTTCGAGAGCGGCTTCCAGGTTAGTGCAATCAAGCAGAGGCGCCCGAAAACAGAATACGAAGCAGGAGCAGCCAGCGCCTGACATTGGTAGTGATGAGGAAATTTTCCTTTACGTGCTCATGCCCGTTCTTTCCCAATTGCCGCGCGAAGTCGGGATGGGTTAGCAGGTAGCGAATCTGGTAGGCGCAGCCTTCCACCGAATGCACCAGCACGCCAGTGAGCTTCTGAATGATCTGATTGGGAATTCCGCCCACGGCGCTGGCGATGGTCGGTTTACCTTTCCACAGGCCTTCAGTGACCGTCAGCCCAAAACCTTCCTTGGTCGATTTCTGCACAATCAGCGTCGAAGCGCGCTGCAGAGCATTGATCTCCAAGGCACACCAGGGCGGCAGGTCAAGAATAATGATGTCGGGATCTTCGCCTGCCGCAGTTTTGACCTCCTGCAATACGGCCGCGCCTTCGGGATCATCACTGGCGCCTCCACCCGCCAACACCAGCTGACAATCCACATATTTCTTGGCCAGCCGGTAGGCCTGCACCACTCCCACAGGATCTTTGGCCCGGTCGAAGCGCGAAACCTGGGTCACAATGGGCCGTTTGCGGTCAACGCCAAAGTCTTCGCAGACTTTCTGAACGAAACTCTCTTCGAGCTCGCGGTTCTTCTCGGAGAGCGGGTCGATGCACGGGTAAAAGAGATACTGCGGAATGGGCAATTGCCGGGTGAACGACTGCGAGGAAAAAATCGCGGCGTTGCAGCGCTCGACGAAAGGGCGCAAAAATCCCCACACTTCGGGATTGGGATTGGAAAGATCGATGTGGCAACGCCAAACCCAGCGAGCGTGTAAGGAGTCGCGCGCCTTGACCAGGCCCGCCGGCTGCGGGTCGTGAAGAACGACAACGTCTTCGCTGAACTGCATGCGCTCCTGATTTTGCTCGTTGTACATCAGGAAAATTTCCTGTGCCTGGCGAGTGAGCTGGTAACTGCTGCCCTGCAGTGCGTTGTGGAACGCCTTGGTGACCTCAAAAAAGTCGTTCCCACCGGTGATCACATCCCAATGAGTCACCACTTCGAGTTCGTTGAGCAAGGGGACGAGACGGTTCAGCATTTCAGCCACTCCGCCGCCAACCGCGGTGGAATTGACCATCTTGAGGCTCTTGCCTTTCAATCCCTCAGCCAGAAAACGCAGTTCATCCAAATCGGCCTTACCCACGATGGCGGTGTAGCCGTCGAGATGGGGCGGAGGCGGCGGGATGGGTGGCGTCTCCAGGTGCCTTGGTAACGTGCGCCGCTCGCGCTTCGCAGGAGCGGGCGCGAAACCTTCGTTTGGGTCTGCCTTGGTTCGCTCGTTTCCCGAAATGTCGGTTTTAACTTGGTCCATGGGCTGTCGCCTAAGCAAGCGCTCTTTCAACGACTTTTACCAGCTGCCAACGAACGTCCTCGAGGGTTGCCGTGTAAATATCAATGTGGTTCAATTCGCGGGCCGCTTCCGTGAGATTCATGTCCTCCTTGAGCCACTGTGAAAAGTCGTTGGACATAAGTTTCAACCGCAACCGGGCTTCGATGAAGTGATGGTGAATGGAATGCAAACTTACCTGCCGCAATCCTTCTGCGAACCCGGCCAAAGTGGAAGCCACGAACGGGGTAGGAAGCACGACCGTATCCGAGGCGCAAAAGTAGAATGTTTCCCGTGCATGACGGTCAGCGGTTTTTGGATTATGCCTGATATATTCCTGCACAATTTCCAGGATGCGCTTCCGCAGTTCCGCGATCGAAGTGAACGCGCGGACGTCTATGCTGGCAAGGCGTTCAGCCAGTCCGGGTTCATTGCATGCCGAAAAAGCCCAGTGCGCGAAATCGTTGGAAAAACCTTCGCGGATGAAATGGTGCTCTTCGAGAGTGCGAAAAGTGTGTTGAAAGATCGAGTCGTCGGGACAATTCTGCAAACCCTCGAGCAGTTCCGAAAGTGTATTGGCGCGTTCCCGGCTGATGCGCAGCAAATGCGCTGAAGTATTGAAATAGAATGGCCGGTGCGGAGTTTGCAGAGCGGGATTGGTCATGGCGCTAGTCAAAAATTCCTTCTGGTGAACGACTGCCTCAGGCCGTAGCTCCCGCCCGGAGTTTCTCTAAAGTCTCCTCCGGCGCTTCCAGTCTCACGTCGCACAGCTCAGCCATTAGATTGCCGGCCCAACGGTAGACGTTGTTTTCCCTTACGATTTTGCGCATTCTCTGCATCCGGGCCTGCTTTTCTTCGGGGCTCATTTCAAGGGCCACGCGAATGGCCTCCGCGGTCTGATCAATGTCGTACGGGTTAATCAACAAAGCGTCCAGCAGTTCCCGCGCTGCGCCGGTGAACCGGCTGAGAATGAGCACTCCACGCTCGTCGCGACGGGCTGCGACGAATTCCTTCGCTACCAGATTCATACCATCGTGCAAGGATGTAACCATGCATAGATCAGCGGCGCGGTAGTAAGGCTGAATTTCGGCGTGGCTGTGCTGGCGCGTAAGGAGCACGATCGGCTTCCATTTGCTGGTTTGGAAGCGCCAGTTGATCCGCTCCGCTTCAGCTTCTACCTCCGCCATCAAATCGTGATAGCGCTTGATGTGGGTCCGGCTGGGGGCACCAATCTGCACAAAGGTAAATTGTCCCTGATAAGCGGGATGTTTTTCGAGAAAGCGTTCAATCGCCAGAAATCGCTCCAGAATTCCCTTTGTATAGTCGATCCGGTCGACGCCCATACCCATATACGTCGCCTCAACCCCGAGCCCTTTCAGAAGAGCGGAACGCTCGAGATACGTTACTTCCTGCGCGCCGCCACCCTCTTCCTCGGGACTCACGCTGATCGGAAAGGGCCGCACCACGGTGAGATGGTCGAGGCGAGTTACGGAAAAGTGCTCCGAATCGATGCGCGATTCCAGAACCCGGTCGACAGTTTGCAGGAAATTATTGCAATGAGCCTGAACGTGAAATCCGATGAGGTCCGCGCCCAAAAGGCCGTCTACGAGTTCCCGCTGCCAGGGGCAGATGGCAAACGCATCCGGGTTGGGCCACGGGATGTGCCAAAAGATCGCAACTCTGGCATCGGGGCGGCTTTGTTTGATGAGCCTCGGCAGCAGTGCGAAGTGATAATCCTGGACTAGAATGGCGGGCTCGGCGCTGTGCTTGATCTCTTCCAGCACGGCCTGAGCGAATTTTTGATTCACTTCCTGATAGTGTTCCCAATCCGCCGCGCGAAAAATGGGGCGAGTGTGGGCAATGTGACAAAGAGGCCACAGACCCTCATTGGCGAACCCATAATAGTAGCCTTCTTCCTCTTCCTTCGTCAGCCAGACACGGCGCAGGGTGTAGCGTGGATCGTCCGGCGGCACACGCAGGCGGTCACGCTGGTCGACCGCTTCACGGTCGCCGTCGCCGCTGCCGTGGGCAATCCAGGTGCCATCGCAAGCCCGCAGAATGGGTTCTAGAGCGGTGACCAGTCCGCTGGGAGGCACCACCACCTCCAGTGACTTTCCACGCCGCAGGTGCATGTATGGTTCACGATTGGAAACTACGAACAGCTCGCCATCCCCTAACCGCGCACGCACATGCACAGCGAGGCGCTCGGCGGTCCAGATCGACTCTCCAGCGTCGCGTAGTTGCGCTTCGTGTTGGGCGGCGAACCGGGCCTGATCCAGGCTTTTCGCCATCGTCGCCACTTCCCGCGCCAAAGGACGAAAGGCGTCAAGATCAGGGATTTCATGGCGGGCGGAAATCCGCCCGGTTCGCATGGCGCGAATCCACTCGGCGGCGCGAGCGATCGGCCCTGCGATGCTCCAACGCACGATCAGCAGAGTAATCAGTGTAATCAGAAAGACTTGAACCAGCACGCGCAAAAAGGTCTCGCGCCATACCCGCAGGCTCTCAGCTCTGATGTAGCTGGCATCATGCACGATGAGCAATCCACCGACGACCGCATCGTCCCGATGCAAGGGCAGGGCATACAAATGGACGGAATCATTGCCCAGGTGAGTAAATACGCTGGAGCCGGCATTCATGTGCTCGGCATCAGTTACAACGGAGGGAATCGAGGACAGGCGCTCGGAGAGTCCAGCCGTGGCAGAAACCAGAGTGCCTTTTTCGTCGTAAACCGCGACTCCAACCAGGTGTTCCCGGTTACCAAAGCGCTGCATGATGCGCTGGAGTTCACGCCTGGAATCGCGCTCCCAGACTTTTTCCACGTTTCCAGCCAGGCTATCGCCCAGGACCTCGGCGCGGTGCATGAGATCGCGCCGGAGCGAGCGCTTCTCCACAACGACTTCATAATAAGAAGAAAGCAGGGAGACGACCGTAATGCCTACGATTAAAGAAACGATCAGCCGTACGCTCAAAAGTCGCAAGCCCAGAGCCTCCTGCGGTTGAAGAATCAGGTCGGCCCGGAATCGAGGAAAACCCTCCCAAACTCCGGGCAAAAAGGAAAAAAATGGAACCGCCTACTGGATTTTGCAGCCCACTCTGATGCCCGAGAGTGCCGCCTCGTGGCCCCGCGAAAGCATGGTTTTTCTTAGAACAGTCCTAAGAGCAACTCACGTTCCAGTCCGGGCAGCCGAGGCTATGTTGTTGATGGAGCGGTGAAAACCCGGATTTGCACCCGGCTTTGTGCCCTGCCGGAGAAGCAAAAATCGGGGAAATTCTTCCTTCCCAACAGCAGTTGCGCCGGGTTATCTGGCCCGCCACGTAATCAAATGAATCGCAAAACTTCGTTGACGCATCTTTGAAAGCGACGTATAGTGTGTGCTCGGTCGATGAGGTTCAAAGGCCAAACCCGCTGCCAGTCTTGTTGTTGCTGTTGTTGTCGTGTCCATTCACTGGCGCAGGGAGGCTGCTGCTGACTAGGTAACACGTAACTACCGGCACTTATACCCACCGCCAGTTCAAGCAACTGGCGGTGGGTTTTTTTATGGCAAACAACGGCACGCAAACAAAAGCGAAGCGGGTGGAGCGGCTCAAGCGGGAGAAAAATCCCTGGGAGGCTCTTGACGAAATTCGCGCCTTCGCGCGTTCGGGCTTCGAGTCAATCCCGCCGGAATGGCTAGGCACTTACTTCCGTTGGTGGGGAGTTTACACGCAGGGCGATGGCGCGGGTGTCGTGGGTGGCCGGGGCGGGGAAGGCAAAGCCTTGCCCTATTTCATGGTTCGCATTCGCATCCCGAACGGATTGCTCACTTCTCATCAGTTGAATACGGTTGCTGAGCTGACCGAACGGCACGCGCGCGGAATTGCCGATCTCACAGTTCGACAGAACATCCAGCTGCATTGGGTAACGATTGAATCCTTGCCCGAAGTGCTCGGAACCCTCGAGCAGTGCGGCCTAGGAACGCGTGGAGCCTGCGGCGATGTGACACGTAATATCACGGGTTGCCCTTTGGCGGGCGTAGACGCGGAGGAGATTTGCGATGCTTCGCCATTGCTCCTGGAGGCGAACCGGTTCTTCGCGGGCAATGCTGACTTTTACAATTTGCCACGAAAATTCAAAGTCTCCATCACCGGATGCCCGGTGTGGTGCACTTACCCGGAGATTAATGACATTGGCTTCACTGCCGTACGGCGTGGATCTGAAGTCGGCTTTTCTGTGCGCGTAGGCGGAGGGCTTTCCGCTGATCCTCATCTCGCGGTTCGCTTAAATGCCTTCGTGCGCGGGGAACAAGTGCTTCCTGTTCTGCGCGGAATTGCGGAAATCTTCCGTGATAGCGAGACGCTCCGCGAACATCGCGAACGCGCCCGCCTCAAGTTTTTGTTTTTGAAACAAGGGTGGACTGCGGAGACCTTCCTGAACGAATTGCGGCAGAGGATTGGGTTCGAGTTGGAGCCAGCTGTACCGGAGCATGCTCCCGACGACGTTTACCGCGACCATGTCGGGGTTCATCAGCAAAAGCAGCCAGGACTGTGCTATGTGGGAGCAGCAGTGGTGCGCGGACGCATCCATGCCACACAAATGGGCGCCGCGGCTGAGCTGGCCGAGCGCTTCGCGGACGGCCAACTGCGCACGACCAACATGCAAAATCTGCTCATCGTGAATGTTCCCCATGGAAACATCGAGCGATTGAGCCAGGAGTTGGGCGCCATTGGTCTGCCGGTGGCCGGCTCGCCATTCTGGCGTGGCGCGATCGCCTGCAGCGGCACCGAATTTTGCAAACTGGCGATCACCGAGACCAAGAGCTTCTCGCGTTGGCTGGTTGAGGAACTGGAAGAGCGCCTGCCGGGATTCGAGCAGCATTTGAAGCTGCACGTCACCGGCTGCCCCAACAGCTGTGGACAGCACTGGATCGCTGACCTCGGCTTGGAGGGCAAGAAGATCAAGGAAGGCGGCCGGCTGCAGGACGCCTATTACTTCTGCGTCGGCGGTGCCGTTGGTCTGCACCAGTCAATTGCTCGGCCCATTGGGTATCGGTGCCTGGCGAGCGAGGTTCCCGACGCGATCGAACGGCTGCTGCGCCGTTATCTCGACGACCGTTTGCCCGGCGAAAACCTCCGGCAGTTTTTTGCGCGGCATACCGACGAAGACCTGCGCGAATGCCTTGCCGGAGAGTGGGTCGCTCCGGTGGCTCGCGATCCCTCGCCGGGAAGAGTGCCACACGGATTGGAAGGATGAGCGTGGAATTGCGATGACTCTGTTCCCGATGTTCCTGAAACTCGAAGGACGCAATTGCCTGGCGGTCGGAGCGGGCAGCGTGGGCGAGCCAAAGATTCGCAGCCTGCTGCAGGCAGGTGCCAGGGTTCGCGTGATTGCTCCGCGCGCAACGGACGTGGTTGCGGCCTGGGCAAAGGCCGCGATTCTTATTTGGGAAGCTCGCAACTTCGAACCTTCCGATCTCGAGCAGATTTTTCTCGTGATCGCTGCGACTTCTTCGCGTGAAGTGAACGCAGCCATTTTTCGCGAAGCCCAAACGCGCAACATCCTTTGCAACGTAGTCGATGATCCCGAGCTTTGCGATTTTTACTATCCCGCGGTCGTGCGAAGAGGTCAATTACAGCTTGCTATCTCAACCGGCGGGCGTAGTCCCGCCCTCGCCCAACGGCTGCGGCGTGAATTGGAAACACAGTTCGGCCCGGAGTACGCGGGGTGGGTGGAGCAGCTTGGCAAAGCCAGACAAGATCTATTGGCCAGCAGGCTTGATCCCGTCGAACGCAAGCGCCGGATTCACAAAATGGCTAGCCGCCGAGCGTTCCAGAAGGGCGGATCGGTGCCATCCGGGAGACGCTCATGAAGGGAAAAGTCTATCTGGTTGGCGCGGGTCCGGGCGATCCTGAGTTGCTTACTTTGAAGGCCCTGCGAGTCCTGAAAAACGCGGATGTGGTACTGCATGACAGTTTAGTCGCGCCGGAAATCCTTGCCCTGGTTTCTTCCACAGCCCAGGTTCGCGACGTGGGAAAACGCTGCGGGCGCAAGAACATTACTCAGGAACGGATCAATTGGCTTCTCGTTCAATACGCCCTTCGCGGCTTGGTTGTGGTGCGTTTGAAGGGCGGCGATCCGCTGGTTTTTGGCAGGGCAGGAGAAGAGATCGAAGCGCTGCGCAAGGCGGAGATCGAATTTGAAATTGTGCCCGGCGTAACCGCGGCTCTGGGCGCTGCTGCAGCCGCTCAGATCCCTCTTACCCACCGTCATTTTTCTTCCGCCGTGCTCTTTCTTTCAGGGCATCATGCAACCGAGAAGAATTCAATCAGTTGGCCGTCGCGGATTCCTTCTGACGTGACACTGGTCATCTACATGCCGGGGTTCGACTACACCAGCACAGCGCAGAGGCTGCTTGCGGCTGGACATCAGCCCAGCACCGCCTGCGCGATTATTTCGCGGGCAACCTCGAGTGATCAGCAGGTACATCGCACCACGATTGGGGAATTGTTTGTCGCCCCACTGCTGCCAACGCCTGCGCTGCTGGTTGTCGGGGAAGTCGTGCGATTCGCTCAAGCGACGGAATTTGAAGCGCTGTTCTCCACAGCAACCCCGGAGGCCTTGTCTCAATTTCCCGGATATGCCGCGAACCAGGGAGGATCAGAGTGAACGCGGACTGGGATCAGGTGAAGGTGCAAAGCGAAGACTGGACGCCAGAACAAATCTTGCGTTGGACATTCGCCACTTTCGGTAAAGACGTTGCCCTGGCCTCGGCCTTTGGCGCAGAAGGCATGGTCTTGATCGATATGGCCTCCCGGATCCGGCCGGGCTTCCGAGTTTTCACGGTGGACACAGAATTCTTGTTTCCTGAAACTTACGATTTGATGGACCGTGTGCAAAAGCGGTACCGAGTCAAACTTGAACGAGTTCTACCCGCCCTTACTCCCGAGGCTCAGGAAACGGCCTACGGGCCGGCGCTGTGGAGCCGGGACCCCGACCAATGCTGCAAGTTGCGCAAGATCGAGCCGCTAAAGGGCAAGCTGGCCGAGCTGCGCGCCTGGATCACAGCCCTTCGCCGCGACCAAACCGCTTCGCGCGCTCGGGCGGGCAAGGTGGAATGGGACGCCCAGTTTCAGCGAGTCAAAATCAATCCCATCGCTGACTGGACCGCGGAGATGGTCAGGCATTACATCGCCAGGCACAAGGTGCCGTACAATTCCCTGCACGACCAGGGCTATCCCAGCATCGGTTGCACGCACTGCACTCGTGCCGTCCGCGCCGGCGAAGACCCCCGCTCTGGGCGCTGGGCCGGCTTCCAGAAGACCGAATGCGGCTTGCACGTTGAACTTTCCCCGTCCACTGTTCAACTGGTTCGGATCAGTGGTCCGGAAGAGTGTGACGAAGGTTGATGTGAGAAGCTGGCCTGGTACTTTATAATCCCGGCTATAATCGCGCATGGATTTCGACCAACTCGTCACCTTCATGGAAGTTGCCAAGCTGGGGAGTTTCTCCCGAGCTGGGCAAAAAGTCTTCCGTTCGCAGTCGGCAGTAAGCGCGCAGATTCGCCAGCTTGAGCAGGACTACGGCGACCGTTTGCTGGACCGCTCAGGCAAAGACGTGACGCTTACGCCCGCGGGCCGCGTGCTTTTTTCCTATGCAGAGCGGCTGCTGCAGATGCGCGACGAATCGCTGCTGGCCGTTGCCGACCAGGGCAGTATGCCCCGCGGCACGGTCGTAATCGGCGCCAACGAAGCGACTTGCCTCTACGTTCTGCCCGATGTGTTTGCCAAGTATTGCCATCTCTACCCCGGGGTGCGGATCAGCATTTACCGCAATTTCAGCTACAAAATCGTAGAGAAGCTGGAAAATGGCACCATTGACGTGGGAATCGTGACCTTGCCGGTTAAGTCGCCCAGCCTGAAGGCGCATCCGATTTTTCGAGATCAACTCATGCTGATGGTGAGCCCGGAGAATCCCCTCGCCAAGCTGGAGGTGGTTCCTGTAAGCGAGATTGCCCGGCAGCCCCTGCTTTTGCCTAAAACCGGATTCAGCCGCCGCCTCATGGATCGGTTATTTCGTCCATATGCACCGCACTTGCAAGTGCGCATGGAATTGCCCAGCATCGGCATGATTAAAAGCTTTGTGGCAGCGGGACTAGGAGTTTCGCTGGTCAGCGCCAGCTTCGCTCGCGATCAGGTTTTGGCCGGACGCGTCAAGCTAATTCCCGTCAAGGGTCACGATTTGTGGCGGGAACTGGGGCTGGCCTATCGAAGAGATCGTACGCCAACCCGGGCCACCAGCACTTTCATCACGACGGTCCGCCAACTCGCGGCAGCTTCCAAGTGAAGCAAGGTATCGAATTTTCAAATTGAAATCATCGAAATTTTGGTTTCTGGCAGGCGTCGGAGCTTGGTAACGTAACAACGGATTCTTAGCCGCGACGTATAAATGCGAGCAGGAGGTTGGATATGACGGATTTGGAAAGCAGTTTGAACCAGATCCTGGACGAGCACCAGCATGAGAGCGGGCTGCATGTAATCGGCGGCCGCCGCCGGTTGCTCGATCGACTGGTGCAATTCTTCGAAAAATTTGAGCCAGAAGGCGCGCGACCGCGACCGAGTCGCGAACTGAACGACCACCTGCACTGACCTTTTTGGCACGAATCAAAACCCACCGCCAGGATGGCCTGGCTGGTGGGTTTTTCTTTTGCCCGGAAAACCGGCAGAAAGGTGGCGCGGCCGGGGTCTTAGCAGGGTTGCTTCCCGGCCTCAACGTGCTCTTGACATCAAGGCGCATTTCTTTATGATGGATGAATAATTATTCATTTGGATGAATACAAATTCACAATGAGCAAAGGCGTGCGGCAAAGAGCGATTTTGGAACTGGTCGGCGAGGCGCCGGTCGGCAATCAGGAAGACCTGCAGCGCGCCTTGAGCAAGCGCGGGATCAAAGTGGGCCAGGCCACGCTCTCCCGGGACATTCACGATCTCGGATTGGTCAAGACCGGGGACGGCTATACCCATCCTATGAACCCCGCGCTGGAGCCCGCGTTGCCTTCGGTGTCGCGCCTGGTGCGTGAATTTGTTCTGCAGGTCCGTCCTGCGCAAAACCAACTGGTGATCAAGACCACCGTGGGCAGCGCCCAGCCAGTGGCGGCTGCGCTTGACGGAGAAGACTGGCCGGAAGCTGTGGGTTCGATCGCAGGCGACGACACAATCCTTATGATCTGCCCGCATAAAAAAGCTGCGGCCAAGCTGGCCGGGCGAATCCAGGAGATGCTGGCCTGATGAGCAAAGCCAAGATCAGGACGGCGATCCTCGGCGCGACCGGCTACTCCGGCGCGGAGTTGACGCGGCTCTTGTTGCGTCACCCGCGGGTCGAGAAGCCGTTGCTGCTTCAGCGGCCGAACGGGCATGCCGGCACGACGCACGGGCCCATCGACCTGGCGGAAATCGTCCCATCATTTTCCGGAAGCGGCGCCTTTCCGTTGCAGAATTTTTCCTGGGAGCTTTTGCAACAAAAGAGGGTCGAGCTTCTGTTTTTGGCCACGCCGCATGAGGTCTCTCGGGCGATGGTTCCGGAAGCTGTGGCACGAGGTATGCGACTAATCGATCTGAGTGGCGCCTGGCGGTTGAAACATGCGAAACATCTCGCAGTTTACGGTTTTGCGGACGCCGATGCCCAAACTGCGGCGCACCTTACCGAAAGGGCAATTTATGGTTTGCCTGAACTGAATGGCGACCAGATCGTGGATGCCGCGCTCGTGGCCAATCCGGGCTGCTACGCGACTTCCGTAATCCTGGCGCTGGCGCCATTGGTTAACGCAAATGTCATCGACCGCCAGCGCGGGATTATCTCCGATTCCAAATCGGGTGTCTCGGGCGCAGGCAAGGAGGCGACGGAGAAGACTCATTTCGTTTCCGTGGCCGACAATCTCTCGGCGTACTCCGTGTTCGGCCACCGGCACGTCGGAGAGATCATCGAGCAGTTGAGACTGAACGCGGAAGAATTAATTTTCACGCCGCATCTCTTGCCGATTCCTCGGGGCATTCTCTCGACCATCTATGTGCATCTGAATCGAGAGATGAAAGCAAACCAAGTGGAGCAATGCTATCGGGCCTTTTACCAAGGCAAACGCTGGGTGCGCGTTTTCCCGCCGCCTAAGCTGCCGCAGATCCAGTTTTCCCTGCACACGAACTATTGCGATCTCGGTTTCTGTCTTGCCGAAGACGGGCGGCGTTTGGTGTTGATTTCGTGCGTCGACAATTTGCTGAAAGGCGCGGCGGGACAAGCGGTGCAAAACATGAATCTGATGTTTGGATGGAACGAAGAGGAAGGTCTGGCGTGAGAGTGGTGCTCAAAATTGGCGGCGCGGCCCTGGAAGACAAGGCCACTCTGCAAAAATGCGCGCGAGCCGTGGTGGAACTGGCGCGCGATGGACACAAAGTTGCGGTCGTCCACGGCGGAGGAACCGCGCTCACTCGCACCTTGAAGTTGCTTGGAAAACAAAGCGACTTCGTGAACGGTTTGCGCGTGACCGATGCGGAAACGCGCGATGTGGCCCTGATGGTCCTCGCGGGCATCGTGAACAAGAGCTTGGTAGCCGCTGTTGTGGCTGCTGGAAATCCAGCGATTGGCCTTTGCGGTGGCGACGGCATGACATTCCGTGCCCGCAAAAAGCAGACCGAAGGCCGTGATTTGGGCTTCGTCGGCGAGATTTGTTCCGTCGAGCCGCGCTGGTTGGAGGCGATCTGGGCGCAGGGTGGAATTCCGGTTCTGTCTTCCGTCGCCCTTGGCTCCGATGGTGAGTATTACAACGTAAACGCCGATCAGATGGCCGCGGCCTGCGCGATTGGGTGTCACGCGGAAGCCTTGATTTTTCTCACAGACGTGCCAGGTGTGAAGGATGCCGACGGTGCTGTGATTCCCTGGCTGAACATGAAGCAGGCGGAAGATCTGGTGCGAGGCGCCGTCGTTGCCGGCGGCATGTTGCCCAAACTCGAAGCCTGCGGTCATGCCTTGAAACGTGGCGTAGGGCGGGTGCGGATTCTTCCGGCGGTCAATGTGGAGTTGTTGCCGCAATTCTATTTGACGCGAATCGATTGCGGCACAGAGGTGATCGTGGCATGAATCTCGCATCGGTCATGAGTTCGGAATCGAAACGACTCTTGCCGACCTACGACAGGCAGCGCGTTCTGTTCACGCGCGGCCGTGGCGTGTATCTGTGGGATTCAAACGGGAAGCGATACCTCGATTTTCTCAGCGGAATCGGAGTGAATGCGCTCGGGCATGGCCACCCTGCGATTCAGACTGTTCTGAAACGGCAAGCGGGCCGCTTGATTCACGTGTCCAATCTCTTCTTTCACGAATATCAGGCAGAGCTGGCCGAGCGATTGACGAGGATGTCAGGGCTGGACAGAGCATTCTTCTGCAACAGCGGAACCGAGGCATGGGAGGGAGCGCTGAAATTCGCTCGCGCTTTTGCCCGGGCAGAAAGTAGCAACGGCCACAAACCGAAATGGCGCCTGCTTGCGATGGAAAATTCGTTTCACGGGCGCACCTTCGGGGCGCTGTCCACCACCGGGCAACCCAAGTACAGAAAGCCCTTCGCGCCGCTCGTTCCAGGCGTCGAGTTCATCGCTTTCAATGACACGGAAGATCTGAAGCGAAAGTTCGATGCCAGTGTATGTGCAATCTGCCTTGAAACAATCCAGGGCGAGGGCGGCATTCGGCCAGTCAGCGCCGAATTCCTGGAGACGGCTCGTGAGCTTTCCCAGCGCAACGGCTCTCTACTGATTCTCGATGAGATTCAATGTGGACTTGGACGGACCGGCCGCCACTTTGCTTATCAGCATTATGGTGTGAAGCCCGACATTGTCACCATCGCGAAGCCGCTGGCCGCGGGATTGCCGCTTGGCGCCGTGCTGACGACCGATCGAGTGGCGCGGGCTCTGCATCCTGGTATGCACGGGACCACCTTCGGTGGAGGACCCTTAGCTTGTGCCGTTGCTCTTGAGTTTTTGCGCGTGATGGATCGAACGCTCGATCACGTCAAGCAAATCGGGCAGTACTTTCACGCACAGCTCGAATGGCTGCAGGCCCAGCATAGCTGCGTACGCGAGGTTCGTGGCATGGGACTGATGCTGGCGATGGAACTAGATTCCGCCGATGCCGCCAAGGCTGTCGTCGCTCAGCTTCTGTCAGAAGGCATTCTCATCAACCGCACGCACGAAACTGTTTTGCGCTTTTTGCCGCCTTACATCATCGAGCCGAAGCACGCAGATGAGGTCATCAAGGCGCTCGATTCTGCGTTGAGTTCCACAGCATCAGAGAAAGTCACGGCGACACAATCGGCAAAGAAGAAGAAGATCGCAAAAAAGAGGAGCCAAAAACATTGAGCAGCCAACTTTTTAATTCAGCCCAGATCGCGCACCCGCCGGCCGCACCCAGTTTTGCGGGACGCGATCTCGTCTCGATTCGTGACCTTAGCCCGAATGATATCGAGGCGATTTTTCATCTTGCGGGATTGATGAAGTCGCGGCCATCGGATTTCCGCGGCGCGCTTGCCGGCAAGCAGATCGTATTGTTCTTCGAGAAACCCTCCCTGCGCACCCGCCTCACCTTCGAGGCCGGCATGTGCAGCATGGGCGGTGCGGCCCTCTTTGTGGATCAAACCCACGAGCGTCTCGATGCTCGAGAGAAACTGAGTGACATCGCGCACAATGTGGAGCGCTGGGTGGATGGCATCGTGCTGCGTACTTATTCGCACGCCACTGTCGAGGGAATGGCGGAGCATGCCTGCATCCCGGTGATCAACGCGCTCAGCGAGGTTGAGCATCCCTGCCAGGCGCTCGCTGATTATTTCACCCTGCAGGAGCGCTTCGGTGATCTTAAGAAAATCTGCCTGGCGTACGTGGGGGACGGGAATAACGTGGCCCACTCGTTGTTGCTGACTGCGGCCACGCTCGCTTCGACGATCCGCATCGCTACGCCAGCGGGCTATGGACCCAATGCTCAGATCGTGGCGAATGCCGAGGAGATCGCGAAACACACCGGAGCGACGATCGAGCTGCTGAATGAGCCTCACGAGGCCGTGTGTGGCGCCGATGCTGTCTACACGGACGCCTGGACCAGCATGGGTCATGAGCGCGAATCAGATTTGCGCGAAAAGATATTTCCGCCTTACCAGGTCAACGAAGAACTGGTGGCGGACGCAGCGCCGCATGCCGTGTTCATGCACTGTCTTCCGGCGCATCGTGGACTCGAAATTACCGATGCTGTCATTGATTCTGTCCGCTCGGCAGTTTTTGATCAGGCAGAGAGCCGCCTGCACGTCCAAAAGGCGATATTGTTATTGCTGCTGGGCGGCGAGGTCGGCCGTCTTCACTTAAGGAGCGCTCATGCCTGAAAAAGTCGTGCTTGCCTATTCCGGCGGCTTGGATACCTCGATCATCATTCCGTGGCTGAAGGAAAATTATGCCTGCGACGTGATTGCCATGGTCGGGGATGTAGGCCAGGGCGACGATCTGGAAGCGGTTGTCGCGAAAGCCTACAAAACTGGCGCCAGCAAGGTCGTGGTCGAAGACCTGCGCGACGAGTTCCTCACGAGTTACGTATTTCCCGCGCTTAAAGCCGGGGCGGTGTACGAGCACAAATATCTTCTGGGGACATCGCTGGCACGTCCGGTGATCGCAAAACATCAGGCAGAGGTTGCGTTACGCGAAGGCGCGACCGCGGTCGCCCACGGGTGCACCGGCAAAGGCAACGATCAAGTACGCTTTGAACTCGCGTATCAGGCGTTGGCGCCTGATCTCAAAGTCATTGCCCCGTGGCGGGAGTGGAATCTGAAGTCGCGCGAAGACTGCCTCGACTATGCGGAAAAGCACGGAATTCCGGTGGCTGCGAGCCGTGAGAAGATTCACAGCCGCGATCGTAACCTCTGGCACATTAGCCACGAAGGTGGCGAACTCGAGGACGCGGCGAACGCTCCCTTGCCTTCCACCTGGCAACTCACGCGCTCACCGCAAGAGGCACCCGATCGCGAAGAGCAGGTCACGATCGGTTTCGAAAAAGGCGTCCCGGTCTCCGTCAATCGCATGAATCTCGATCCGGTTTCGCTCGTCGAGTTGCTGAACGAAATTGGCGGACGTAATGCCATCGGCCGCGTTGACCTGGTAGAGAACCGGTTCGTCGGAATCAAGTCGCGTGGATGCTATGAAACTCCCGGAGGCACATTGCTGATCGCCGCGCATCGGGAACTCGAAGCTTTATGTCTGGAGCGTGATGTAACGCACTTCAAGCAACATGTCGCGTTGAAATATGCGGAGCTTGTGTATTTCGGATTCTGGTTCACGCCGCTGCGCCAGGCGCTCGATGCTTTTGTCGAAAGCACGCAGAAAAATGTCACGGGGACGGTTACGCTTTCGCTTTACAAGGGGAATGTGGCAATTGTCATCCGTCAATCCGAAAATTCGCTCTACCGCACTGACCTTTCTTCGTTCACGATGGGAGAGAGTTATAACCAGAAAGATGCTGAAGGTTTCATCCGCATTCTAGGGTTGCCCTCGCGTTCCCGTGCCCGCGCCCGGCAGGAGGTTGCGGGATGAAGATGTGGGCCGGCCGCTTTCGGCAGCCGCTCGACTCCGAGTTCGAGCGCTGGGAGCGGTCATTCGACTTCGACAAGCGTTTGTTGAAAGAGGAACTTGCGGCCAGCCGCGCGCATGCGCGCGCTCTCAAGGGCGCAGCAGTGCTCACGGCAGATGAACTGATCGCGATCCTCGATGGTTTGGACAAAATCGCGGGCCGAGCTGCCGCTCCGGCATTCCTCGATGATCCCGAGGCGGAAGATGTCCATCATTTTGTCGAAAAGCAGCTGGTCGCGCTCATCGGCGCAACCGGCTACAAGTTGCACAGCGGGCGCAGCCGCAATGAGCAGATCGCGACCGATCTTCGCCTCTTTGTCCGTGCCGCAGTCGATCAATTACGTTCAGATCTGGCCGATCTCCTCGCCGTTTTTCTGAAGCGGGCCGAAGAAGCCGGGGCTTCGGCGATGCCTGCCTACACTCACCTTCAGCGTGCTGAGCCGGTTCTTGTGTCCCATTGGCTTCTGGCCTATGTGGAAATGTTTCTGCGCGACGGCGATCGGCTCGCCGACTGTCGCAAGCGCATGAATCTCAGTCCGCTCGGCTCGGGAGCGGTTGCCGGCGCCACGCTGCCGCTGGATCGTGTCGCCATGGCGCGCGATCTGGAATTCGACGCTCCCACGGCAAACAGCATCGACGCCACCAGCGATCGCGACTTCGTCCTTGAATTCGTCAACGCGCTTTCGCTTTTAGCGTTGCATTTGAGCCGGTGGGCGGAAGAGATGATTTTGTTCGCCTCGCAGGAGTTTGCTTTTATCCACTTGCCGGAACCCTATTCGACCGGTAGCAGCGCGATGCCGCAAAAAAAGAATCCTGACTTGTTGGAATTGGTTCGTGGACAAGCCGGACGGGTGATTGGCGATGCCACAGCGTTGCTAGTGACGGTCAAAGGTTTGCCGCTCGCGTACAACAAAGACCTGCAGGAAACGCAGGAACCACTTTTTCATGCTGCGGATACCCTGCTCTCCGCGGTTCCGCTGGTGACTGGTTGGACGAAAGCCGTGGAATTCGATTTTGCGCGAATGCGGCAAGCTGCTGAGGCAGGGTTCGTGAATGCGTGGGCCGCTGCGACCTATCTCGTACAGCGGGGCGTTCCATTCCGCCTGGCTCATGAGCAGATCGGACGGGCCGTGCAGATGTGCCTCGAAAGGGAAAGCGATCTGCAAGATCTCTCATTAGACGAGCTGCGGCAAGTAAGTCGTTTATTTGATCAAGACTTCTTCGAGGCTTTGCGATTGGAATCGGTGCTGGAGATCCACGACGTCCCGGGCGGCACTGCGCCGGCCCGCGTGCAGCAGGCAATTGCCCGCGCAAAGGAGAAAGTTGAGCAGATGCGTGAGGAGGCCCATGCGCACGCGTGAAGCCACCTTGCCGGATGCCGAGCGCATTCATGCGCTGATCGCGGCCTATTCTGGCGATGGCACGTTGCTGCCCCGCACCCTTGCCGAGATCTGCGAAAACGTTCGCGATTTCGTGGTTCTCGAAGAGGGCGGTGAAATCATCGGCTGCGGTGCGTTGCACCTCTACGGCCCACATTTGGCCGAGATTCGCTCCATCACCGTGGGCCGCCACCAGCAGCGCGCCGGCGGAGGCAAGCGCCTGGTCAAAGCCTTGCTTGCCCAGGCCGGCAAACACGAAGTCAACTGCATTTGCCTGTTCACGCGCATTCCGGAATTTTTTGCCCGCATGGGTTTCACGCTGGCGCAGCGAGAAGACCTGCCCGACAAAATGCACAAAGACTGCTGTGTCTGTCCACGTTTCCACTGCTGCGACGAAGTCGCCATGGTGCGCGGCGAACTTCCCACATTCGCCATACTCCCCGAGCCGGACCGCTGGCTGGTGAAACTTCAGGTATGAACACGCCGTCTCCCGGCAAGATTCATTTGCCCCGAGGTTTTCGGTTTGCTGCGCTGGCCGCGGGATTGAAGGCCAGCGGCAGGCCTGATCTGGCATTTGTGGAAGCAGATCCCGGAACCACAGCGGCCGCGATGTTTACGTCCAATCGGGTAGTTGCAGCGCCAATTCTTGTCGGGCGGAAATCGCTAGCCGCAGCTCGCGGCCGGCTTCGCGCCCTCATCGTGAACTCGGGAAACGCAAACTGCGCCACGGGAAAAACCGGTCTACAGTCTTGTGAGCGAGTATGCCGGGAAGTCGGTCGCTTACTGAACGTGAATCACGCAGAAGTTTTTCCTTCCTCCACTGGAATCATTGGCGTGCCGCTACCGATAGAAAAGATTCTCCCAAATTTACCGGTGCTGATCGCCGCCCGGGCCTCAACGCAAGATGCAATGCTGCAATTCGCCCAGGCGATCATGACCACCGACACTCGGCCGAAGCTGGCCTCGGCGCGGTTTCGTGCGGCAAAAAACGACGCGGTCGTGTCCGGAGTGGCCAAGGGCGCGGGAATGATTCATCCGCAGCTGGCAACGATGCTGGTCTACATTTTCACTGACGTTGCGGCGGCGCCCAATATTTTGAAGCCGGCGTTGCGTTCCGCTTGCGATGAGAGCTTCAATTGCATTTCAATCGACGGCGATACTTCGACCAACGATACCGTTCTGTTGATGGCAAGCGGTCAGAGTGGAACGCGGCTGGCTGATGGCAAATCGCGCGGAAAGTTTGAACAGGCGCTTCGTGAAGTTTGCCAGTCCCTCGCCGACCAAATCGTGGCGGATGGCGAAGGCGTAAAGCATGTGATTCGTCTGAATATAGAGCAGGCCAAGAATCGCAACGAAGCTCTCAAGATCGCAAAAACGATTGCGCACTCTTTATTGGTGAAAACCGCCTGGGCTGGGGCCGATCCGAACTGGGGAAGAATCCTCGCCGCCGCCGGCAGGTCCGGCGTGCGACTCGACCCGGGGAAGATCAACATTTTTATCGGTGATCAAATGGTCTGCCGCTCAGGCGTTGGACGCGCTTTCGACAAGTCGAAAGCGCATCAGGATTTAACCCAACCTCGATGTGACATGCGGGTTCAATTAGGCCGTGGCCGCGGTGCGGTCGTATTTCTCACCACCGACTTGACCGATGAGTACGTCCGCATCAACGCAGACTATTCAACCTAGCCGGGACGCGGTCCGCGCAGGGTCTCCAACGGTAGCTCATTATTTGTCCGGAGCAGATTCTTCAAGTCCCCGGTACTTCAGCATTGCTTTCGTGTTGGGCGGCGCTCCGCGCCAAGCCTCGTACATCTTGGCCAGGTCCTGAGTGTTTCCCCGGGAGAGAACCATCTGTCGAAAGCGATCGCCATTGGCTCGGGTGAGGCCGCCGTTGTCGAGAAACCACTGGTAAGCATCGTCTGCCAACATCTGAGTCCAGAGATAGGCATAGTAGCCCGCGCTGTATCCGTCACTGCTCCAGATGTGGCTGAAATATGTGGAACGATATCGAGGGGGAACGTAGCTGACCTGGAGGTGAGTTTTCTCCAAGGCTTGTTGCTCGAACTCATCAGGCTTTTGCAGCGGCGCGCTGGGAGGGAGCAGATGCCACTGTATGTCGAGCTCGGCAGCGGCCAGGAGTTCGGTCATGTCGTAACCTTTATTAAAGGTATCGGCCCTCCTGATTTTCGCGGCGAGCTCCTCCGGCATGGGGGCGCCAGTTTTGTAGTGCCTGGCATAGTGCGCGAAGATCGAAGGATAGAGAGCCCAATGCTCATTGAACTGCGAAGGAAATTCGACGAAATCGCGGGCCGTTGAAGTGCCGGCGAGCGTCGGATACTCAGCGTCTGAGAACATGCCGTGCAGCGCGTGTCCAAACTCGTGGAACATGGTGGTGACGTCGCTGAAGCTGATCAGCGCCGGCTCACCTTCCGCGGGCTTCGGTAAATTCGCGACATTGTAGACCACTGGAAGGTTCCCCAGCAGGTGCGACTGTTCGACGAACGAGGACATCCACGCTCCGCCGTTCTTGTTGTCACGCTTGAAGTAATCGCAATAGAAAATTGCCAGATGCTTGCCGTTGGCGTCGAAAACTTCGAAGACGCGAACGTCGGGTTGATAAACGGGAAGATCGTGGCGCTCCTTAAACGTAAGCCCGTAGAGTTGGTTGGCAGCGTAGAAAACACCGTTCTCAAGCACGTTGTAAAGCGCGAAGTATGGCTTAACCTCTGAATCGTCGAGGTCGTAACGAGCCTTCCGGACTTGCTCGGCGTAGAACTCCCAATCCCAGGGCTGGAGCTGGAAGCCGCCGTGTTGAGCGTCAATCACTGCCTGGTTGTCTTTTGCCTCTTGACCGGCTTTGGCGGTCGCGGCCGGCACGATCGCATCCATGAACCGCAAGGCTCCCTCGGGAGTCTTGGCCATCTGATCTTCCAGCTTCCATGCGGCGAAAGTCGGGAAGCCAAGCACCTTGGCTTTTTGCGCGCGGAGCTGCGCCATGCGCGAGATCGTGTCGCGGGTGTCGTTGGCATCGCCCCTTTCGGCGCGGTTCCAGGAGTTTTCGAAGATCGTCTGCCGCGTGGCACGGTCGCTGAGCGAGACCAGGTCAGGCTGCTGCGTGGTGTTCTGCAAAGGAATCAAGAAACCTTCCAGCTCCCGGCCCTTTGCGGCCTGCAAGGCCGCAGCCAGCCGGGCCTCAGACAAGCCGGCGAGCGCAGCTTTGTCTTTGGTGATGTACCCGCCCTGTTTCGTTGCGGCGAGAAGCTTGTTGGTGAAGGAATCCGAGAGCGTGGACAACTCTTCATTGATCTTCCTGAGTTCAGCTTTGTCAGCTTCAGAGAGATTGGCCCCAGCGTGCGTGAACCTCTCGTAATAGCGCTCAACCAACCGGAGAGACTCTGGGTCGAGATTGAGCGACGCCCTCTGTTTGTAGATCGCATCGATGCGCGCGAAGAGTTTCGTGTTTAGAAAGATGAAGTCTTCATGGGCGGCAAGTTTCGGGGCCTCGATGCTTTTGACCTTTTGCAACGCCGGATTCGTATTTGCGCCCGTAACTCCGTGGAAGGCTGCCAGGACGCGGTCCAGCAACTGGCCGCTCTTTTCCATCGCGACAATCGTGTTGTCAAAGGTCGGCGGATCGGGATTATTGGCGATCTTCTCGATTTCGGCCTGCTGCTGGGCAATGCCGGCCTCGATGGCAGGCTGGTAGTCTGCATCTTTGATCTTGTCGAAAGGTGGAGCCTGGAACGGCAGCGCGCTAGGCGCATAAAAGGGATTGGACGGGCCGAATTCAGCAGGTGGCGTTTGCGGCGGGTTGGCGGAGCCGTGTACAGCGGCTTCCGGGCTGATCACAACACTCATGAATAAAATCCTCGCCATGCAGCGTGAAATAGAAGTCTTCATGGTTGATGGAGTTTCTTGGTGATTTCGATTGTAACGTGTATCGGCGGAATACGTCTCATTCGGGCTCCTCTCGCCGTGCCCGGAGGTCAATTCCCAGTTGTTCGGCCTTCTTATAAAGATGACTGCGCTCCAGCCCGAGCGCTTTGGCTGCATTCGTCACATGGTTATGGGCTTTCTTAAGTTCGGTGAGAATCACTTCGCGCTCAAATTCCTGCACTCGATCGGCAAGCGTTCCCGGGCGTGGGGAACAACCTTGTGCACCGTAGCTCTGCGGGAGGGCGGCCCGAACTGTCTCGAGTGTTACTTGCCCGTCACTCGACAAAAGCATGAGCCGCTCCACAGCGTTGCGCAGTTCCCGCACATTTCCCGGCCAGGCATGGGACTCGAGGGCTTCAACGGCGGCGGCAGTGAAGGGGATTGCCTTCCAGCTGTTTTGTGCGCAGAGCTGCCCCGCGAAGTGCTCGACCAATGGCGATATGTCTTCCTTGCGTTCGCGCAAGGGCGGAAGAATCAGGGGAAAAACGTAAACTCGGTGAAACAGATCCTGTCGGAATCTATTTTCGCGCACCAGCGCTTCCAGATTGCGGTGAGTGGCCACGATCACCCGTACGTCTACCTGAATTGGAGTGCCGCCTCCGATCCGCTCCACCTCGCCCTCTTCCAGTATGCGCAAAAGTTTGGCCTGCATGGCGAGAGGCATGTCGCCGATTTCATCCAGAAAAATCGTTCCGCCATCGGCTTGCTCAAACTTGCCGGTGTGGCGCGCGGCCGCTCCGGTAAACGAGCCTTTCTCGTGGCCGAACAATTCTGATTCGATCAACTCGACCGGCACCGCCGCGCAGTTCACTGCAATAAAAGGACCCGATGCACGCGGACTCTTCTCATGCAAGGTTCGCGCGATCAATTCTTTGCCTGTGCCGGTTTCGCCGAGAATACAAACGCGGGTTTCGCTGGCCGCCACACGCTCCAGCTGGGCCATCACCTTCCGCATGGCCTGGCCTTTCCAGACGATTTCGTGCTTGCCCAGCTTTTGCCGAAGTTGCTGGTTCTCCGATTCGAGGCGCTGCAAGCGTAGCGCATTTTCAACCGTAAGCAGTAACTTTTCGGTGGAGATCGGCTTCTCCAGGAAATCGAGCGCACCCAAACGCGTGGCTCGCACGGCCATTTCAATGTGCGCCTGGCCGGACATCATGACTACCGGCGTCGTGATGCCTTGCGCCTTCAGCTCTTCCAGCAGGGAGATTCCGTCCTTGCCCGGCATCACGACATCGGAAAGAATCAGATCAAACTGCCGCGACCGTGCAAGCTCCAACGCCTTAGCAGCGTTGTCGCAAACTACCGCCTCATGCCCCGCCAGCCGAAAAGCGCGGGACAACGAAGCCAAGGTGTTGGCCTCGTCGTCAACAATCAGCAGATTTGCTTTGTGTCCGGCCATTGTGTTTCAACTCGTATACTGCGAATTCGCGCGGGGATGCTCCTCGGCAGTCAGTTTCTCAGGGTTTCTAGGCAGTTCGATGCGAAACGTCGTTCCTCTTCCCGGCTCGTTTTGCGCTGTGATACTCCCTCCGTGATCGGTCACGACAGACTGCACGATTGCCAATCCGAGTCCTGTACCTTGCGCCTTGCTCGTGTAATACGGCGTAAATAAGTGAGCGCGCTCTTGAGAGGTCAGGCCTATTCCGGTATCCGAAACTTCCAGCATCGTGCCGCTGTCATTCTGGAGAGTTCTCAGGGTCAGCACACCCCCATCCGGCATGGCTTCGATAGCATTCTTCACCAGATTCGAAATCGCCTGATGAAACAACTCCGGGTCGGCAGCAATCGGCGCCATATTTGCAGCCAGGTCGAGTTTACACTCGATTGCCACGCGCGCATGTTGCTGGAGTTGCGGCTGAAACAAGCGCATCACATTCTGCGCGATGTCGTTAAGGTTCGTTCTCTGGATTTGGGGCTGGGGCATCTTCGAAAACTCGCTGAAGCGCGACACAATCTGTTTGAGATTTGCGATTTCGGCCAGCAGCGTCGCCGCGCTCTCCCGGAAGACTTCGTCAAATTGTTGTGGCCCTTGCGCGCGGGCGCGCACCAGATTCTCTACCGTCAATTGCAGAGGAAAGAGCGGATTCTTAAGTTCATGCGCGAGCCGTCGGGCCAGTTCGCGCCATGCGGCTACGCGCTCAGCCTGGACCAGTCGCTCTCTTTGCCCCAGCAGCTCCGCCGTCATGTGGTTGAAGGACTCAGCCAAAGCGCCCAGCTCGTCTGCGGACGCCACTGGAACTCGAGCGTTCCAATCTCCCGCCGCCACTTCCTTTGCGGCTTCGGCCAACTGCGCCACTGGCCGCGTAACCCGCGCGGCAGCCCAGCTGCTGAACAGGATTGCGAGCACAATCCCGGCTGAGCCCGCCAGCAGTGCAGCGGTACGAATGTGCTGACGAAGCGCGACGTACTCCCGGCGCGAATTGCCGACCAGAAGGACGCCCAGCAGGCGGTTCTCCCGGCCGGTGAGCGGAATCCCATGCACCATTTCGTCGTCTGCCGCATTCGACGACCAGTGGATCAGCGCATCTTTTTCTCCGGGTTCCTTCCGTATTTCGTCGATCAGTGAGAAAAGTTGTTCGGGTGACGTTGCGCTTCCTTCTGAATCGAACAGGATCGGCTGCGAGTTCGGCCCAACATTCTCGTATAACATCGCCCGCATGCCGGTGGGGAGTTCCAGACTGGCGAGGAAATTCTCGTCCAAACGGCGTCCGCCAATCACATAGAGCGTCTTGTCACCATTTTCTGTCTTTCGGATCGCAAATAATCCAAGAGCCGTGCCCTCTGGCAAATCTTCTTCGTATAGAAAGGCCTGCTGGGGCGGGTTCGCGAGGGAAATACTTTCTTTGTAACCGAACCTTGCCGGCGACTGCGCCGAGGAAATCACCGTTCCCTGGTTATCGACAAATTCGAGAAAGTCGAGCTGCTGCGATTCGGCGATGTTCTTAGCCTCTGAGAAATACGATCCATAATCCGGAGCTCCATGCTCCAAGGCCACGGCCATCCTTGTGCTGGCTTCGCTGGCGGCAATGGCCTGGATGCGGCGCGCCAGGTCCTCTCCGCGCCGTTCAAAGTCGCGCCGAAACTGGGCCACCAGCGCGGCAGTTCGCTCCCGGTCGGACTGCTCAAATACTCGCCGGGTCATCACCGAGACGATCAGCGTTACTGCGCCAACAGAAAGAAACACGGTCGTCACCAAGACGGCCAGAAGTTTGCGCTGGAAGCTCACGGTTTCTCCGGCGCCAGCCACACATCCGGCAAATTCCACCCGCCGTCCCGGGTCTCCACCCAGTTACGGACGTTGGGGCCGAGTGCGGCGGCGGCGCGCAAATGCAGCAACGGAATCACTCGCCGGGTTTGCAATAATCCGCTTTCGGCGGAATAAATCTCAGCCGGAGAGCTGTTGTCAAAGTCCGGCTCCGGCAGGCCAGTTCGAGCCGCAAGATCGGAGAGCGAAACTCGCGCGTCCAGCGAAACCAGCGGCAAAAGGGCCAACCGCACGTCAGAAGAACCGGAGTCCGTCAGTTGCAGCGAGAATCCGGCATCTCGCGCATTCAAGACAATTCTTTCCGCAATCACTCGCGCCGCCGGGTCCAGTGAATCGTAGCTCAGGGTCAGTTTCGGCGCGTGTGGGATTTCGCTGCGAAGTTGCTGCGCGCGCTCCAGATCGCTCATAGCCGGAAACAGAAACGAATCGCCTGTCATCCAATTGGGCAGGAGCGCGCCCGTCGGCTCGCCACCTCCTTGCAGCAGGACCTCATTGATTGAAGCTCGATCGATGCAAAGGGCGAGCGCCTGCCGCATCCGCGATTCTTCCGGAGACGCCGCGTCTTTCGTAAAAACCAGCGCGAGCAATTCGAAGGGAGAAGAGCTTTCAACGCGGTGATTTTCAGCCGCCGCCCTGCGTGCCTGTTCGGGCGCGATTTCGATCACGTCGGTTCCCCCCGCGTCCAGCGCTGCGAGCGGTTCGCGAAACTCGCTCCCCAGGTCTATTTCAATTACATCCACAAAGGCTCGCCCACCCCAGTAATCTTCGCGCGCGGTGAGCGTGAGTTTTTTGCCAGGTTCCCAAAGATTCACGGTAAAGGGCCCACTGCCTGCCAATCTGCCGCCGTCGCGTTTTGTTATACCGTAACGCGGCAACGCAAGCTCAGCAGGCAGGTCAGGGCAAGGTGCTTCACACTCGATCACAAGCGCCTGCCCGTTCGCCATCACCCTCCATTTCGGATTCGCGGCGCGCAGCGAAGCAGCTGTTGACTCTAAACTGATCGGCGATCCATCCGTAAAACGCACGCCATCCCGGATCTCAAACTGCCAACGTTGTCCGCCTGGCTCCATTTGCCAGGATGTCGCAAGCCCCGGCTGAATTCGACCGAAATCGTCCAGCGTCACCAGCGTATCGAACATCAAGCGCACAACATTTCGCCAGGCCAATGAATCCGACTGGCTCGCCACCGGATCGAGCGAAACCGGCCCCGCAACCATAGACATGCGCAGCGTTCCACCGTAGCGCGGGCGCGTGGCTCCCGCCGCGACGATGGCAAGCAAACTAACGGCTGCAAGTAATCGTAATGCGAAACGCCTCATATCTTCCCATCTGCTGGTCGCGCACCACAGCCACCGCGCTCGTGCCGAGCGAATCCGTCCACAACGCCGTGATGACTCCGTGAAATTCTGCGGTCTGGCTCACGGCAACTGGATCTCGATCCGGAAACTCAAACGCTTGCAGCGTATCTTTCGCTGCCTTCACTTCGTC
>Ga0335078_10000483_pt1 | contig 61898 bp, 56 predicted proteins | sample Lox_Sample_32_FD_206711 | JGI IMG/M metagenome (GOLD analysis project Ga0335078, IMG submission 206711) | Soil microbial communities from Loxahatchee National Wildlife Refuge, Florida, United States - Lox_Sample_3.2 | ecosystem: Environmental > Terrestrial > Soil > Wetlands | place: USA... | reverse complement strand
CGCAACGGAATCCAATCCGCCGAGCCAGACGGCTGAAAGAGACGGAGACTCGCACCCGGAAGCAGATTTCCCAAGCACTGAGGTTGCCCGATCTAAGAAACAGTGCTTATTCAGAGTGTCCTTAGGGCAGAAAAAAGACTGGCCCTCTGAATTGGTGACCGGGCCGTAAGGAATGGAATGAAACGCAATTTTTGGTTCGTTCTCGCCCCGGTTTTTGCAGGTTGTCTTTTATCGAGCCTGATTGTGCTCATCCCTCTTTCGGCGACGTTTCTGAAGGCGTGGTTGACCTGGCCAAAGACGAGGCGGTGTACGTGATCCCTAAGACGTCAAGGTGTTTGAGAATGCCACAATAGGTACGCATGGCCGGACGACGCGTGTACTACCGGGGTGAGGGCCGCAGACTGGATGGTATCTGCAAAGAAGTCAAAACGAGGGAAAATCCCGTTTCCCGGTGCGTAGCGAACACGAGGTCAGCTTACGAAGAGGAAAACCATGAAAAAGAAGTTAATGATCGTCGTAGCGTTAAGTGCGTTTCCGACCGTGCTGTATTCGGGTACCGCGCAGGACCTGAGAAACGCATATCAGCCTGCGGTGGTGGTCTCGGTGACCAAGCTCGATACCACGCCGGAATTCTACTTTGACGTCAAGCTCCGGCTAAATTGCGCGTTATACGTCGCTAAGTACAAATCGGCCAAAGACTACATACCGGCATTCCTTTCGCCCAACAGCAGCGTTGACTTGCGCGTCGAGGAACATTGGATTTACGTGTTTCTTCCGCCCGACCGCGAGGTGCAAATGCGGCGGGTGAGCGGCCCGGACTCGCCGGATGAGGCGTGCCTTAAGGAACAGGCCGCCCACGCCGCCGAACTGATTCCCACGGGGACCATACTCCCGATCACGCTGAACTCCGGGTTGCGCGCGGACAAGACCGGGAGCGGATCGGCGATTACGGCCACCATCATGCAAGATGTCCCGGCGGGGCGGGGAAGAATCCTTCGCGCTGGTTCCAAAGTGTCAGGTCATGTCGTTGAGGCAGTTGCAGCGGGGAAGGGATCTGACGAGTCGAAGATTGCATTTCAATTTGACCGCGTCGAATTTGACAATCAAAGGGTTCAGGTAACGACCAACCTCAGGGCGCTCGCTTCAGTTGCCGCGGTGGATGCAGCCCGGGTCTCGAAAACGGGCGAGGACGTGGATTCCACAGGCAATAGGACCATAGTGCAGATTGGGGGCGACCAGGCCGCCTATGGACAAGAGGGCGCAGTGGTTAGCGGCGCCAAAGTGGTGGGAGAATCCACGAGCCAGGGAGTGGTGGCGCATTTCAGCTCGGATGTGGGCACAGAATGCCGCGGTGTGGTCGGCGGCAACCAGCGGGCGCAGGCATTCTGGCTGTTCTCCTCCAATGCGTGCGGGACCTACGGATTTGACGACGTGAACATACTTCACGCGGGACGTACTGCGCCTGTCGGCCTGATCGTTTTGACCTCAAGCGGCAAGAACGTGAAAGTTGACAAAGGAAGCGCGATGCTGCTGCGGGTGGACAGCAGCAGCACCGGGCAGATGCCGGCGCCGCAAAAATAGATGATCGATTAATAGGCAAGGGGAACGGTGAAATAGAAAACCGATCCGTGACCCAGCTGGGTGGTCACGGCAATCTCGCCGCCGTGGGCTTCAACGATGGCTTTGGCGATGGCGAGGCCCATGCCGGTACCCTGAACCTGCATGCGCTGATTGCGTCCGCGGTAGAATTTTTCGAATACCAGCGATTTCTCGAAGTCGTCGATTCCCGGCCCGCGATCAGAGACACTCACCATCAAGCTCCGTCCTCTGACTTCCGCCGTGACTTGGATTGGAGCATCAGGCGGCGAGTACTTTGCGGCGTTCTCAAGCAATTGAGTCAGAACCTCAGAGATTCGAGCCGGGTCGATGCGAACCCGCGGCAGATCTTCGGGAAGCAGAACATTCACCGCATGATGCGCGAGCGCCGGCTTTGTTTTCTCTAGCGCATCCTCCACCGCTTCGGAAATGGAGTAGGATCCCAGTTGAAGTTCTACCTTGTTGGCGTCGAGCTGGGCCATCTCCGTGGCTTCGCCGACCAGGCGATTCAGGCGATCACTTTCTTCGTTAATCACCGTGAGTAGCTCGACCCGCTGCGGTTCATCCAGCTGTTGCCTGGATAGCAGGGAAGTAGCTGAGGCTTTGATGGCCGTGAGGGGGGTACGAAATTCATGGGTGACGGAATCGAGCAGGGCAGAACGTAACTGTTCGCTTTCCCGGGCGGCCTCAGCGCGGCCGAGTTTTTCGATGGTGTGGGCGCGTTCAATCGAGATTGCCACCAGACTGCCAACAGCTTCGAGTGTCTCGCGAGAGAGCGGCCGGCCTGAAATGCCCAAGCTTCCCACGACACGCAAGCCGAGACGCAGCGGGATCAGCATAATCCCATCCTGAGGGGAGAACTTAGGTTCTCCGCGCATGCTTACTAGCTGAAGATCATGAACCTTTAAGGTGTCTATGGTGGAATCGGAGCGGTAAATATCAGGGCGATTGGAGAGAGCCAGCGCGGCAGATTCGACGCCAAAGGCTTCGACGATGTAGCGCGGGATCAGATTCAAAAGTTCAGCTACATTCTCGCTGGAAAGAAGCTGCTGGCTGAATTTATAAAGCCGTTCCGCCTCGCGGGTGCGCTCATGGGCGCTCTGGGCTTCGCGCCGGGCCCGTTCCGAAAGTTGGCTGGCGATGACGGCCGCGACCAGAAAAGCGATCAGCGCAACCCAATTCTGGGGATCGGCGATGGTAAAGGTACCAAGCGGCGGAAGGAAATAAAAATTGAAAGCCAAAGTGGCAAGCAACGCCATGAATATCGCGGGCCGCAATCCCCAGGCAGCGGAGACGAGCAATACCCCGATGAGAAAACTGAGCGCGACGGTTGTCGGATTCACATGCACCACAACCCGGTAGGCGACGATGACGCCCGCCACCACGGCCGCAGCCGCCAGGCACCGCAGGAGGAGCTTGGTCAACGGTCTTCGCACGCGCAGATTGTAACTGACATTCGACAATTCCGCCGTGCTCGACGACAATATCGGCGATGACGAAAACTCCCGAGCAATGGCTGGAAGAAGCCGCTCCGATGAAGAAAGGGGGCGTGTTCAAGTTGTTTCTGGGCTACGCACCCGGCGTCGGAAAGACCTTTGGAATGCTGAGCGAGGCCATTCGCCGCCACAGCCGGGGCGAGGATGTAGTGATCGGCGTAGTAGAGTCCCACGGACGCAAAGCGACGGCCGATCTGGCGGCGCAGCTAGAGACTGTGCCACGTAAGAAGCTCGAATACAAAGGCACGCTGTTTGAAGAGATGGATGTGGACGCAATTCTGGCCCGAACCCCGCGGGTCGTGCTGGTGGACGAACTTGCCCACACCAACGTTGAAGGCAGCAAGCACGGCAAGCGCTATCAGGATATTCTGGAACTCCTCGATGCCGGAATTGATGTTCTTTCCACCATGAATATCCAGCACCTGGAGAGCATAACGCCAATGGTGCAGAGCATCACGGGAATCACGGTGCGCGAAACCGTGCCGGACTGGGTGCTCAAGCGGGTAGATGAAGTGGTGATGTCTGATTTGACTCCGGAGGCGCTGCAAAACCGGATGCGCCGGGGAGATATCTACCCGCTCGAACGGGTTGGACGCGCTCTGGGAAATTTCTTCCGCCAGGGAAATTTGATTGCCCTGCGCGAACTGGCGTTGCGGCAGGTCGCGCAAGCTGTAGACCGCAGCCTGGAGTCTTATCGGGAAAAGGAAGAAACGGGGACGACGGTCGCGGTGCGGGAGCGGATTGCGGTTTGCATCAGTTCCAATCCTGCGGCCCAATATCTGATCGCGCGGGGCGCCCGCATGGCCCAGGCTCTGGATGGCGAACTGCACATCGTGTATGTGGATCTCGGGCAAGATGAGGATGCGAACAACCAGAAAACCCTAGCCGCGAACATCCAGTTTGCAGAAAACGTCGGCGCGCAAGTTACCAAGATCAAGGGAAGCAGCGTGGCTGGAGCGGTCGCTGATTTTGTCCGGGAGAAGCACATCACGCAGGTCGTTTTTGGAAGATCCGCGACCCAGGGCTGGAAACGGTACTTGTATCTCTCGGCCATTCACAAATTCTTGCGCGATGCCCCGCCGGTGGATGTGCACATCGTAACCCAGGAACCTGCATAGCACCTCATGAATGAGCATCGGCGCATTCTTGTCGTGGATGATGAAGCCCAGATTACCCGCGTGCTGCGCACCAGCCTCGCCAGCCACGGCTACGACATTCGCGTGGCCAACGACGGCGAGACGGCGCTCGAGATCATGAAAGATTGGCGGCCGGACCTTGTGATCACCGATCTTTCCATGCCGAACATGGATGGCCTAGAACTGTGCCGCAAGATCCGGGCCACGGCGGCGATTCCCATCATCGTGCTATCGGTGAAAGGCGAAGAACGAAGCAAGGTGCAGGCCCTCGATGCCGGCGCCGACGACTATGTCACCAAGCCGTTTGGAATCGAAGAGTTGCTGGCGCGGGTACGGGCGAACCTGCGTCGTGTCCCGACCAGCGATGAACAAGCTGCGTCCATCAAAGTCGGCGACTTTTGTATCGATGTGGAGGCCCACAAAGTCACAGTGCAGAATCGAGAGGTCCATCTGACTCCCAAGGAGTTCGATCTTTTGATTTACCTGGCCCGCCATGCGGGCAAAGTCGTTACCCATCGCGCCCTGCTGGGTGCGATCTGGGGTGGTCAAAGCATAGAGCAAGTCGAATATCTGCGAGTGTTTGTGGGGCAGTTACGAAAGAAACTCGAACCAGACGCCTCATCGCCACGCTACATCGTGACGGAGCCGTGGGTTGGGTATCGTTTTGAGCCGGGCGAGTCGGTGTTTAGTCGAGGTTAAGAGGCAGAGGCGAGTTCGTGCTTTCTGTAACGACGATATTCAATCAGCGCAATGACGGTTCCTACCAGGGCTAAGGCGATGAGCACGGCGAGCGCCGGAGCATAGTACTGCGAGAAAAAACCGGTTATCGCCTTTCCGTAATGAGCGCCAAAGTAAGCAATCACAACGTAGCGAGCTCCGCGGCCTAGGGCGAGGGCCGACAGGAAATTCTTTCGCGAGTATTGCATCGCGCCAGCGGCCAACAGGAAGGGAACAAAGGGCGCCGGGGGCGGCAGCAAAGCTGGGATGGCGATCGCGCCAAATCCCCAGCGTTCAAACCGCCGATAGAGGTTCGCGGCTTTTTTGGGCGAGAATCTTCGTTCGAGGGCCTCTTTGCCGCCTTTGCGCGCCAGGATGTAGGTGATGTACCCGCCGATTACGGCGCCCACTGTGGCCATGAGAGCGTAGTAAGGCCACGGCTGACGGTGGCGGGCCGCTAACCAGATGGTGAGCACATCCATGCTGCCGGTGAGTGGAACGATCGAGTTGTCTGCGATTCCGAGAAAGACCAATCCCCAGCCGCCCCAGCGGTGAAGTTGTTTCCATATCGAAATGGCAGCCCAAGGATGAACTGGCGGGAGCATTCGATCATGAGTTGCAATTTGTCGTATTCGGGTGGTACGGGCGGAAGAGAAAAGGTTAAATTGCGGCGCACCGAATAGACTCTATGAATTTCAACTCTTGATGCGCAGGAAGCGCGCCATACTCTTGAGCATAGCGATAGAACAAATGCAAACCCTCGAGGCAAGCTTGATCGAGCCGGTAATAGATATTCTCAGTGAGATATTTCTTAATCTCGCTTTCGTTGAGGCGGAGGCGCGGAGCCCAAAGCTTGGCGATTTGGTCAACTGCGTTTGCGCTGAGGCCGTGGTCACGGGAATCCTGAAAAATTGCGGCTAGATCCGATTCCGACGGGGCGTCTTTCAGTGCCTGTCGGCGGACCGCCCAAAAGGCGAAGACGAATGGCTTTCCGGTATGACGAATCCACTCTTGTGCCAAGTCGAGTGTGTGAAAACGAGAGCGGTCAATCTTCAGCGCAGGATCGCCGATAACCAGCGCAGCGTCGCATTCGCTAAGCATCTTCTTTAGGTTAGACGCCATGGGCTTGTAGGTCCGCGGGCCTCCCCGCCATTTTGCGAACAGGACTTTGGTCAAAGCCACCGAGGTCATGGAAGAGCTGTCCAATGCGACGGTCTTGATGTCCTCCAATGGACAGCTGCTGACCAGCAAAATTGAGCGCACTGCCTGCCGCGAGGCGATGGCGACTCCAGGTATTACGACAAGGCCGGGAACCGTGGCGTACGCGGCCGCAGGGATGATACCAATATCGGCGGTTCCATCGCGTAGATTGGCAGCACATTGAGAGGGGAGCGTGTAAGAAATCTCGAACCCAGAACCCGCCTTGCCAGACTCGAAATCCCACATGAGAGGGGCTGTGTTCAGATACGAAATGGCAGAAATTCGCAGGCGTTTCATCAGAAAAAGTCAGTTTAGCAAAACCGTGTGTCATCTGACCTTGACAACGATTTTTTGCGATGTTTAAAGTCCGCCATGTTATCTGGAGGTCACGATGGCGGAAGCTGCGGCAGTTTCCCTGAAAACGATTGAAACGACGACGATGCAGTGGCTGGCGCTGGCCTTGACCCCTGGCCTCGGACCCACTAGAGCCCGCAGGATCGTGGAGTTTTTTGGCGGGATAAAGAGGCTGTTTGCCGCGACCTTGACTGAACTGGAAGCCTCGGGCATTCAGGCTGTCTCCGCCCAGGCGCTGGGCACGGGCCGGTCTTTAGAGTTAGCCCATGAAGAGCAGGCTAGAGCAAGCGCAACTGGTATCCACGTGATCTCGCTCGATGGCGCTGCATATCCCACTCCGCTTAAGCAGATTTACGATCCCCCGTTGGTGTTGTACGTGCGCGGGAATGTGGAATCAGTCTCTCGACCCGGGATCGCCCTAGTAGGTACCAGACATTCCACCCCTTACGGGACTGGCATGGCGGAACGACTGGCGTGCGATCTGTCGGCGCGAGGGTTGGTGATTTTCAGCGGGCTCGCCCGCGGCGTCGATAGCGCCGGTCACCGTGGCGCCGTCGCGGGTAAAGGCAAAACCGTCGCGGTGCTGGGAACGGGAGTGGATGTGATCTATCCCAAGGAAAATACCCGGCTCAGCGAGCAATTGCTGGCGCTGGGCGGAGCATTGATCTCTGAATTTCCATTGGGAACGTTTGCCGCGCCACAGAATTTTCCCATTCGCAACCGGATTATCAGCGGGATTTCGCTGGGCGTGCTGGTGGTCGAGGCTGCCGAATACAGCGGCACGCGCATTACGGCGCGTTGCGCTCTGGAGCAGAATCGGGAGGTGTTTGCGGTCCCGGGCAACGTGACAAATAAGAACTCCTGGGGCCCGAATACTCTGATCAAACAGGGCGCAAAGCTGGTAGCGACGTGGGAGGATGTTTGGGAGGAACTCCCGGCAGATGTGCGACTTGCACTGACGCCGGAGTCCGGCAATGAATCCCCGGGCGGTCAAACCGCATCACTATTCCAGGAAAGCGAGCTGGCGCCGCACGAGAAAAAGATATTCGCGTTGCTCAGGGCTGACGAAGCTACCCACATTGACGACATTGTTGAACGGTTGGAACCGGAGCTCTCTTCATCCGAAATATTCGCGGCCTTGTTTGAACTGGAATTGGCTGGCAAAGTAAGACAGCTTCCGGGAAAAAACTTTGTGAAGAGCCTCTAGCGGAACACGGAAGTAACCTCCAGGTTTTGCGCCGCTGACACATTTCGTGCTAGCTTCAAAAACGAAACTGAGGGTACGTTGGCTAAAGGGTTAGTAATTGTCGAGTCGCCTGCCAAGGCGAAGACCATCCAGAAATATCTGGGCAAGGGCTTCACAGTCGAAGCCTCGCTGGGTCACGTCAAAGATCTGCCTAAGAGCAATCTCGGCGTGGACGTCGAAAGCGATTTCGAGACCGAATACATCGTTATTCCTGGTAAAGAAAAGGTTCTTGCCAAGCTCAGAAAACTGGCGTCATCAGCAGATTCCATCTATCTTGCCCCTGACCCGGACCGCGAAGGGGAGGCAATCGCTGCACACCTGGCGGAAGAGCTGGGCGATGGCGCAAAAGCCAAGAAGAAGAAAAAGAAAGACGAGCAAGCGGAGCGTATTCGCCGCGTGACTTTCAACGAGATTACGCAACGCGCGGTACGCGAGGCGTTTGAGCATCCGCGCGATATTGATCAGCACCTGGTGGATGCGCAGCAGGCGCGCCGTGTGCTCGACCGGCTGGTCGGCTATCAGGTTTCGCCGTTGCTCTGGGACAAAGTGAGGCGCGGTCTTTCAGCCGGCCGTGTGCAAACGGTCGCCTTGCGTTTGATTGTTGACCGTGAGCGCGAAATCAAAGCGTTCGAAAAGAAAGAATACTGGACGATTGACGCCCACCTTGCCGCTTCAAAACCCCCGGCTTTCGACGCGCGGTTTGTTGGCAAGGGCGAAGAGAAGATTGAGATTCCCAATGAAGAGGATTCGAAAAAGATCGCCGCCGCGCTGGAGAAGGCCGATTGGCTGGTCCGCAGCGTGGACCGCAAAGAGCGGCGGCGCAATGCCACTCCTCCATTCACGACGAGCAAGTTGCAGCAGGATTCGTCGCGCAAGCTTCGCTTCAGCGTGAAGCGCACCATGATGATCGCGCAGCGGCTATATGAGGGCGTGGAACTCGGCGAAGAGGGCCTGGTTGGGTTGATCACTTACATGCGTACTGACTCGACCCGTGTTTCGAACGAGGCGATTGCCGAAGTGCGCGAGTACGTCAAGACGCAGTATGGCAATGAGTACTTGCCGGAAGCGCCCAACACCTACAAAGAGAAGAAAGAGGCGCAAGCCGCGCACGAGGCCATTCGTCCGACGTCGGTCGCGCGGCATCCCGACGAGATCAAGCCATACCTAAAAGAAGACGAGTACAAAGTTTACAAGCTGATTTGGCAGAGATTTGTCGCCTCGCAGATTGTGCCTGCGATTTTCGACCAGACGACGGTAGATATTGACGCGAAGTCCGGGTCCGATACCTTCTGGTTCCGGGTAACCGGGTCAGTCATGAAATTCGACGGCTTCCTCAAGGTTTACGAGGAATCGAAGGAGGGCAAAGACGAGGAAGACGAAGAACTGAAGCACAAGCTGCCCCCGCTCGAAGCCGGGCAGAAGCTGACGTTCAAAGCGTTGAAGCCCGAGCAGCATTTCACCGAGCCGCCACCGCGCTACAACGAAGCCTCCCTAGTGAAGGAGCTTGAGGAGCGAGGGATCGGCAGGCCTTCAACGTATTCGGCAATTCTGAGCACGATCCAGGAGCGGCAGTATGTGCAGAAACTGGGAGGAAAATTTGTGCCCACAGAAATCGGGCTGGTAGTAACCGATCTTCTGGTGGAGAACTTTGCGGACATCTTTGATTTCCAGTACACCGCCCGGCTGGAAGAGGAACTGGACGAGATCGAAGAGGGCAAGGAGAAGTGGACGGATGCGCTCGCCGAGTTCTACAAGAAGTTCGAAAAGGACCTCCGCTATGCCGCCAAGCACATGGAAAACATCAAGCGGATGGAGAAGCCAACCGACGAAAAATGCGAGCGCTGCGGATCGCCGTTGGTAATCAAGTGGGGCAAGCATGGGTCGTTCTATGCGTGCAGCTCCTACGATAAAGACGATCCCAACAGTTGCACCTTTACCAAAGAAAATCCCATCAATCTGCCGGACCTTGATTCGGCAGATATGCAGGAGACCACGCAGGAAGAATATTGCGAAAACTGCGGAAGAGTCATGGTCCTGAAGCGCGGACGCTTCGGACAGTTCATGGCGTGTACTGGGTATCCTGATTGCAAGACGACCCGGCGCCTGGACCAGGGCAAAAAGGTTCCCGATATTCCGCTTGATGAACCGTGCCCGAAGTGCGGCAAGAACCTGATGATCCGTCACGGACGATTCGGCGAATTCACTGCATGCAGCGGATACCCGGACTGTAAATATGTGAAGCAGAATTTTATCGGGGTCAAATGCCCGCTGTGCAAAGACGGCGAACTAGTCGAAAAGAAGGCCCGCAAAGGGAACACGTTCTACGGATGCTCCAATTATCCGAAGTGCAAATTCACTTCCGCCAACAAGCCGGTCGCGGAAAAGTGCCCGAGTTGTGGGAATGCATACCTGGTGGAGAAAACGCTGAAAGACGGTCCGGTCATCAGTTGCCCCAACAAGGAATGCGAGTACGAACGGGCTGCGGAACCAGCGCCGGTCGGTTAATCTCTTGGTTACTGTTGCTCTGGGAAACACGCGGATTTAGAATCTGTCGGGCGGGAGGTCCACCGCCCAAATCCTCTTTCTTTTCTAATTCTCCTGGAGGTTTTATGGCCAAGAAAATCAATACGTCTGATGCCGAACTGATTCTCAAGCTGTATGATCTGCGCCGCGAAGCTGAGATGCGCAAGGCGCGCAACTGGTGGGTTGTGACATTTAATCCACAGTCCGCTGATGACTTCACCAAGATCGCCGCCGAGTTCGGCAGCCAGGAAAATAACTGGCTCCGCCAGGTGATGGGTTACTGGAACATGGCCGCCACTCTGGTTCAGCGCGGCGCGATAGACCAGGAGTTGTTCCTTGAACCCAGCGTCAGCGGTGAGATGTTTGTGATCTACGCAAAGATCAAGCCTTACATGAAAGGGATACGCGAGAAGATGGGCAATCCCACGTTCTTCGCAAACATTGAATCGCTGATTAACGGCTCGAAAAAGGGCCGCGACTTTTTGAAATATATGGAAACGCAAATGGCGCGCCGCCGCGAGATGATGAAAGCCGCCAAGGCCAGCTAGTCTCTGAGTTGGCAACGATAGGAGGCGGCCGGGCTAAGAAATATATTCTTTAATGTAGTCGTCTTTCGTTTGCGCGAGTTCGTGTACATCCCCGTCAAAGATGATCTTTCCTTCCCGGAGAATCATAAAGCTCATGGGCACTTCCGCTTTGGTGGCGGGCGGCAATGGCCGCATTTCGTTGGCCTTGCGGTCGAAATAGTGGGTCGCCATCATGAATGCGTCTTGCAAGCGGTGCGTCACCATCAGAGAACTGGTCTTGGAGACGTCACGTTGCTTAACGATGAGTTGAATGATGGTCGTCGAAGTAACCGGGTCGAGGCCGCCAGTTGGGGAGTCGTACAACAGGATCTCCGGTTGCGCGATGATGGCGCGAGCGATGGCTACCCGGCGCCGCATCCCTCCAGAAAGCTCAGAGGGAAATTTGTCAATGGTGTCCTCGAGTTCGACGAAACTCAAGGCTTCACGGACCCGGTGTTCGACTTCGTCTTCCGTGATGTCGCCTTCTTCGAGCAGGCGGAACGCGACATTCTCCCGGACCGTCAAGGAGTCGAACAAAGCGCTTTCCTGGAACACCATACCGATGTTGCGCCGCAATTCAAAGAGCGCATCTTCAGGCATTTGTGTAACGTCTTCCCCTAATACCTCAATGTGGCCGGAATCGGGTTTGAAGAGCCCCAGAGCGAGCTTCAGCACGGTGCTCTTACCCGAACCGGCAATGCCAAAGATGGCTTTGGTTTCCCCCCGGTTCAAGCGAAACGAAATCCGGTCAAGCACTGGCTTGCCTTCGAAGGCGATGGAGACATCCTGGAAAACCACAATGGGAGAGGCGGGCTGCGCGCCAGATTGATGAGGCTGCGGGAGGGTGGTGGGGGGGGCGGCCATGGTTCAGCGGTACCCGAAGATAGTCATCAGGAATTTGGTAGCAATCAGGTCCACCATAATGATGAGCAGCGAGGATGCGACCACCGCCTGAGTAGTGGCGCGGCCCACCCCCTGAGTCCCACCGCGGGCAAACATTCCGTAATAGCAGCCGATGGTAGCGATAATGAAGCCAAACAACACCGGCTTGATCAGTCCCATCAGCACATCCTGATATTGCAGAATCTGCCAGGCGGAACTCCAATACTGGTGATAATCCAAGCCTAGCAGCAGGCTGGCAAACAGGCTGCCGCCGAGCAGTCCTAAAAGATCAGAAATGATGGTGAGGAAAAACAGCATGAAGACCGTCGCTACCACCCGGGGAGTGACCAGTTTCTTCATGGGGTCAGTGCCCAGGGCGCGCATGGCGTCAATCTGCTCGGTCACCACCATGGAGCCCAATTCGCTGGCCATGCCGGAAGCATTTCGCCCGGCGACCATCAGGCCGGTCAAGACCGGCCCCAGTTCGCGCACCATCCCGACCGAAACCAATTGTCCCAGGAGCGAGAGAGAGCCGAACCGTTCCAGCGAATTGGCGCTGTTCAGAGTCAGCACCGCGCCGGTGAACCCTCCGGTGAGTACCACGACCGGGAGCGAGCCGAAGCCAACCAGGTCAGCCTGCTGAATCATGTCGCCGAAGTAACGGGGATGGCGGAACAGGTTAATAAGGGATTGCCAGGCGAGCAGCGCGTAATCCTGCACATTCTGGAGTTTCTCTTTGGCGAAGTCCGCGGGGGAGAGCAGTTCCATCTCACCGCAATATAGCAGACAAAGCGAAGGGTAGCAGCGGCTCCCGGCGTGCTAATCCCGGTTCTTCTTCTTGATTTCGATGTTGAGACGTTTGATTTTTTGATTCAGCGTGGAAAGGGGAACACGAAAGCGCTCGGACGCCTCGGTCTGGTTCCAGTTGGATTTTTCCAGCATGTCGATGATGATATGGCGCTCGCACTCTTCCATGATGTCAAACAACGAAGCATCGGCGCGGTGGTCGAGCGAAGGGAAGGCAGATCCGCGGCCGGCGACGTGGTCAGGAAGAAGCTCAGGACCGATGTCAGAGCCAGAGGAAAGCACCACGGCGCGCTCGACGACGTTTTCCAGTTCGCGAACATTCCCGGGCCAGGAATAGGCCAGCAACGGACGAAGAGCCTCAGTCGTGATGCGGCGGACCGGGCGTCCGTTCTCCTGCGAGTACTTAGCCAGGAAGAAGTCCACCAACAGAGGGATATCCTCCTTCCGTTGACGCAAGGGGGGAAGATCGATGGTAATAACGTTGAGCCGGTAGAAGAGATCCTCGCGGAACTTGCCGTCGCGAACCTGCTGCCGCAAATCCACGTTGGTGGCCGCGATAATGCGCACATCCACCTGCAACTCGTGCACGCCTCCCAGATGCATAAACTTGCGGTCTTGCAGAACGCGTAGAATCTTGCTCTGCGTATCCAGGCTCATGGTGCCGATTTCATCGAGGAACAAGGTTCCGCGGTCGGCGACCTCAAACAGCCCTTTTTTGGAAGCGACGGCGCTGGTGAAGGCCCCTTTAACGTGCCCGAAAAGAGTGGATTCAAGCAGGTCCGGAGGCATGGAGCCGGTGTTGACGGGGACGAAAGGCCGATCACGACGGGGCGAGTTCAGATGAACGGCTTTGGCAATGAGCTCTTTGCCGGTACCGCTTTCCCCCTGGAGCAAAATCGTGGAGCGGCTGGGGGCGACCTGCGTGACCAGGTCGAACATCTTCAACATGGACTCGCTTTTGCCCACAATGTTCTCGAAGTTATAACGCTGCTTGAGGGCGCGCTTGAGCTGAATGTTCTCTTCTTCGGCGCGGCGGCGGGCTACGGCGGCGCGCACATCGGCCAGCAATTTTTCATTGTCCCAGGGCTTCTGGACGAAATTAGCGGCGCCGGACTGCATCGCCTTTACGGCGTTCTCCACAGTGCCGTAGGCAGTGATCATAATGATCGACAGTTCCGGATTATGGGAGTGGAGTTCTGCCAACAGATCCATGCCGTCGCGTCCGGGAAGGGCGAGATCGAGCAGGACCAGATCGAAACTCCGCTCGCCGAGCCGGGCGACGCCGGCTTCGCCGGTGGCTTCACACTCTACCTGGTAGCCTTCCATCTCGAGCAAAGTCTGGAGGGATTCACGGATGGCGATTTCGTCGTCAATGATCAAAACCGATCCCAGCGACGACGGGGACGCGGTACCGGGATGATGGTTCATGACGGCAGCTTCAGACATTGACGGGTTTCCTGATTAAGGGAAAATCAAGGTAAAAAGTCGTGCCTGTGCCCAGCCGGCTTTCGACGCGAATTTTCCCGGAATGCTCCTGGATGATGCCGTAGGTCACCGAGAGCCCTAACCCGGTGCCACGCGCCTCCCCTTGACGAGGCGTCGTTTTGGTAGTGAAAAACGGGTCATAAATCCGCTGGATATGTTCCTGCGCGATGCCGCTGCCGGTATCAGAAACGATCACACTGACGCCGTCGCCGTTCGCGGTCGCGATGCGCAAGGTTCCACCGTTGGGCATCGCATCGCGCGCATTCAGGAAGAGATTCAGAAACACCTGCTGCAGGCGGCCGGCATTGCCATTGATGAGCGGCACATGGCTGGAGAGTTCGTGCTGAACGCGAATCCTCGTGGTCTTGAACTGGTGCTCCAGCAAAGCGAGTGTGTCATGGATGATTTTGTTTATGTCTACTTCGCCGAATTCGGCGCCGCTGGTACGGGAGAAGTTCAACAGATTGTTGACAATCTCCGAAGCACGGAAGGTCTGCCGGGTGATTTTCTCCAGCAGCGCTCCCTTTTGCGCATCGCCTTGCAATTGTTTGGAGAGCATCTGGGCGTAGGAGGAGATGACGGCCAGGGGGGTATTTACTTCGTGGGCGACGCCGGCCGCCAAAAGCCCGATCGAGGACAGCTTGTCGGCCTGGGAAAGCTGGGATTCGAGCGCGACACGCTCGGTGATGTCATCCATGATGATGAGGCGGCCGATGACGTTGAATTTCTTGGTGACTAGAGGCGCGATGGCAATGTTGAGCGTACGGACTTCTCCCGTGGGGGTACTGAGGCGAAACTTGTAAAGGTTGTGAATGCCGGGATTCTGCCGAACCCGGTAAAACTCTTCCGCGAATGCCGCCGGGAAAACCTCGCTCAGAGGACGCGTCAGGGCTTGCCAGCGGGGCAAGGCGTACATGACCTCCATCTGCGAATTCCAGGATTCGATGCGATCGGACAAATCAACCGCCATCACGCCGACATTGATGGATTCGACGATGTTTTCGTTAAAGTCCTTCAGGCGCTCGTATTCGGCAACCTTCTGCTCCAGTGAGGCGTAGAGACGTGCGTTTTGAATGGCGATGGCAAGGTAACCGGCAAGAGTTTCCAGCAACTCAACGTCTTCGCTGGAAAGGAAGTCACCCTCCACCGTTTTGCCGAGGCCTAGGAAAGCGATGGTCTGCTTTTGCGCGCGGCAGGGGATGTAGTAGTTCAGTTCGAGCCGGGAGATGGCATGCTGGGCTCCGGTAGTTTCCCGCGGGACCTGGTGAACATTTTCGAAAAACAGGTGTCCAGCGTCCATTTCCGGGCGAGGAACAGTGAGGAAAGCCAAATCAAGTCCGCGGGTCTGGCCCATGCCGAAAGACTTGGCCAGCACGAATGTAGTGGGACCGTCGCCGGCAAGGAAGATTGCCATCCGGTCCACCAGCAATGTGCGTGACAGGCGGTCTACAACAGCGCTCAACATCTTGTCGAGGTCGGTTTCCCCGCTGAGCTCGCGCGCGAACTCGATGAGTGTCTTCCGGTAGTCATAGCGCGTGCGGTAGAAGAATTGATCTATACGCTCCTGAATCCACTTGCGTATGGGGTCGAAAAGCAGCGCTGTTACCACGATGGCTACCACCAGCCCCACTGGACCGGAGCTGGGCACCTGGGTATTGACCAGTTCGGCGATGCCGCCCACGACAGCGAAATATGCGCCGATGATGGCGGCGGCCGCGAGGGTGTAGACCATTCCGCGCTTGAAAATGAGATCCACATCCATCAGGCGATAGCGGAAGATGGCATAGCCGAAGGTCAGGGGGAGGATCCCCAGCGAGAGCAGCGAGATCTTCATAGCTGCCGTAGGCAGAGCGCCTGTCAGCGACGGAATCACGTAAAACAAAGTGAAGGGTGTAATCGCCAGAATGGTGCCACGCGTGACCCACTTCAGCTGCTGGCGGAGAATCGGGGTTCCGGCGCGGCGATAGTTGTACCAAAGCACCGCCGCAGCAGCGATGAAGAGGACCGCCAAATATCCCATTTCCAGGCGGTCGAGATTCCAGCGCAGGCTTTCACTGGCCCTGAGAAAGCGGAACGCAAGCATATGCACGACAAACAGGACCAGCCCGGGCGAATAGATTGCGGGAATCAGCCAGCGGTGATTGCGAACAAAATTGCGGCGCTCCGGGAAAGTCAGAACGAAATGCAGAAATAGCGCAGGTTGCAACAGGCCAGCGACAACATTACCCCAATAGATCGTCCAGTCGAAGCCATTGAGTTTGCCGGTGTATTTGAAGGAATAAAAGACGAATGATGCCAGACAGAAAATGTAAAAATGCGTGGACCCATGGGCGGTCCAGCGCCGCAGAAGCACGTAAAGCCCGATGGCAAGGTAGATGAGAGCGATCAGGCGCAGCCAGTAATTGAGTGACCGTTCCGCCGGAACCGGGATGACCGTCACATCTACCGGGACGCCTTGACGAAGAACGGAGTAGGTGCTCTTGGACCAGGCTCCCACCCGGTATAACTGGCGGACGCGAGCGGCACTCGAACTTACCGGGTGCTGATCAACCGCGGTCAGCTGATCGCCCGTCTTAATGCCGGCACGGGCGCCGGGGCCGCCGACTTCCACGCTTTCAGCCAGGAGGCGGCCGTTGTGCTCGACCCACCAAACACCGTCTGTGGGAACCTGGTAGGCCCGCTCGACTTCAAAGTTATAGACAGCGTATGTGACGGCAGCCGTGGTTAGTATTGCCAGAAGTACAGCTATGAAACGAGCTTGAAAATCCCTGTTCATGGACTGGCCGAACGCGGGGAACGTTGACAACGATCTACGTGTAGCCAGATTATGCACGTTCGATTCCAAGCTGGTTGCCATAGGTTGCCCAGTAAGCCACGTCAACTCAATGGCTTCCAAGATTATAGAGAGAGCAACGCCAGATGCCTATGTTTTTTGGAAGCATTTCTCTGGCATTTGGTAAGAGGCTGTGCTGGTTAAGGTTAGTTGCCTTCCGTTTTAGGGATCAGGCTAAAGTGACGAAATTGAGTGCGGGGTGATAGGTTTGCTCCAGAGCATTATTTAGGATTCATAAATAAAGAGGGAAAGCCCAAGGCTCTCCCTCAACCAAGCGATAGAGGCGATATCACTTAGATAGAGTGGCTCGCGGAGTAAAGGGTTGTCCCAAGAACAGCCAAAATCGTTGCTGGACGGGCCTTTCGGAGAGTCTGCCACCCGTGAAGAGTGGGTGACTGTAGACCGACTCCGGCTGCGTTATCTGCGATGCGGATCGGGACCGAATCTGGTTCTGGTGCACGGGTTGTTGGGCTATTCATTTTCTTGGCGATTCACCATCCCTGCGCTGAGCCGACAGGCTACAGTATTTGCAGTTGACATGCCAGGGGCTGGGTTTTCTGATTGCCCCCGAAACCTCGACTGCAGGCTGGTCGCCTGTGCCCACCGGCTCCTGCAATTTCTCGACGCTGCCGGTGTTGAGCAGTGTGATCTCCTGGGGACGTCCCATGGGGGAGGCGTGGCCATGGTAGCGGCGTCTATGGCGCTTGGGCGGATTCGGCGGCTGATTCTGGTGGCGCCGGTCAATCCATGGTCGTTCCGACGCCGAAAACTGGCGGTGCTGGTTAGCGGCCCGCTCGTCGCGCCGATCTTTGAAACGCTGGCCCCGTACTGCAAATTTGCGCATGAACCGTTCTTAAGGCGCCTGTTTGGCGATGTGCGGCGCATCCGGCCGGGAACGCTCGAAGGTTATATGACGCCGCTCAAGGGGTCGCATGCTCTCGAGTATGGCCTTGGCGTTCTGCGGACCTTCAATGAGGACCTGGAGATGCTCGGAAACGTGCTCCCGAGGATTGCGGATATTCCAGCTCTGTTGATCTGGGGGAGCCTCGACAGGGCAGTTGATCCCGCTTCAGCCGGGTCTTTGCGCAAGCAGTTCAAGGACTGCCAGTTGATCATGTTCGAGGGCGTCGGCCATTTGCCCTATGAGGAAAAGCCGGAAGAGTTCAATCGCGTGGTATCTGAGTTCTTGAAGTCATCGAGCCCCGTTGTTCAACCCAGAGTTTTGTAGAAAGCCGTTCAATTCAGACTGGCGTCGCTTCGCACCCTACGACTTTCTGGGCGCAGCCATCTGGGTCACCGTGATCTCAGTTGTGGGATATCAGTTCGGCGAGCACTGGGATCAACTCGCTCGGATGTGGGAAGGACCGATATTGCACTTGCGGCTGGACTGCTCGCGATCGGGGCTCTTTTCTGGTGGAAGAAACATACGCGGGCACGAAGGTAAGTAAGCGGTTTGATGGAGGCATGGTAACCTCGGACCGGTAGGTAATGCCGTTCCCTTCAAGAGCAGCCGACTCGTCTGTCATGAGCTCGACTTCCATCTCGCTGGCTAAAGTCCTTCATTTTAAGATCCCTGAAGTTTGGCTGCGTTTCCTGGCGGCAATTGCGGGGCTGATTCTTGCCTTTGCCGCCGCCCTGTTCTCGACCATTTCGCGCGAGTCCGGGAATCTGTGGGCGACGCTAATTCTGGCCTCGGTTGCGCTGATACTTGCCTTGCTGGTGGGCCTGACTACCGTACCCTATCTCGCCCGGCGCGTTGCAGTTTCACGCATTCGCGAAGCGTTTGATTATGAGGTTACTACGATCGGTATCTTCTATGTGGTGGGCGTGCTGCTGATCGGTATTGCTGCGTTGAACACGGGCAACAATCTTCTCTACATCGTCGTGGCGGCGTTGCTGGGCGGCATCCTGATCTCGGGAGTGGCTTCGGCGGTGGTCTTGCGCGACCTTGAACTGGATGTCCACGTTCCCGACCATGTTTTCGCGGGACGGGTGGCGGCCGGCAAGGTGGTGTTGAGAAATCCGCGGCGCTGGTTGCCGTCATTTTCAGTCAACGTGACTTCGCTCGCGAAGAGCCAGAGCACCGGACGCTGGCAATGGACCCGCGCAACCTTCAGCTTTCCGCCCGGAAGATCTTCCGAAAAGCAGTGGATCAAGCTGCCAGACTGGAAGCTGGGGTCGAGACCTGCCATTAAAACGCTTCCCGCGGTCTTCGAGGGAAATGCATATTTTCCGTACCTGCCGGCCGGATCGGTTTTCCGTTCGGATTTGAAACTGGACTTCAGGCAGCGCGGACAATACCAGCAGGAAGAATTTGGTCTTGCGACGCGCTTTCCATTCGCTTTCTTCACCAAAACGAGGCGCGTGCCCTTGCGACGGGAGATCATCGTTTACCCTGCGGTCGAACCCACAGATGAATTTCTTGAGATATTGCCGCTGATCACCGGTGAATTTGAGACTTTTTCGCGTGGCCGCGGCAACGATCTGTATCGCATCAGGGAGTACACACCCGAAGATTCGGTCCGGCACGTAGACTGGAAGGCTACAGCGAAATCCGGTTCGCTCAAAGTGCGTGAATTCAGCCGCGAGGATGAGCGCAAGCTGCGAATTATCTTCGATAATCCGGAGAGAAATGCGCTATCGGACGGGGAGTATGAAAAGGCTGTGGCGCTCGCGGCTTCGGTCGGTTGGCATTTCGCGGGACAGAATGGGGAAATGTCCTTTGTCGCCCAAGGCTATGAGGGCGGGAATGACATCTACCACTTTCTGCGGTACCTCGCTCTGGTTGGTCCGGGGTCTTCTCCGTCTTTGATTGATCGCCTGCATCCGACGGAAGCCTACAACATCATCTTTACGGCCCGCCCGCACGGCAGTGTCCCAACTGGCCTTTGGGCTTGTTCCTATCTAGTTTTTATAGGGAAGACGCGGTAGGACTGGCACTATCCTGACCCGAGGGCAGGGAGAAAAAAAGCCGGACTTGTGATAGTTTCCCTTCTCTTCAGACTGATTTCGTCATATACTCACGCCCTGTTGAGTCCGGGAAGCTAGATCCTGAGGGTGGCACTATGCTGGTTTGCGAATTGATCAAAGGGCAAGAAACCCATCGCGCTGAGAGCAATCAGACGGTGCTGGAAGTGGCGCGCGCTATGGTGGAGCACAACATCGGGGCAGTGCCGGTGCTGAGGGATGGCCTTCTGGTGGGGATTTTCTCTGAACGCGACCTGATGCGGCGGGTGGTGGTCGCTGGGCGCGACCCGCGGACGGTGCGGGTTGAGGAGGTCATGACCGAGAACCCGCACACGGTGAATGCTCAGGAAAGCGTGGAAACCTGCATGTTGATCATGAGAGAGCATAGTTTCCGCCATCTGCCGGTGTGTGAAGGGAACCGTCTTCGAGGGGTGATTTCTCTTCGGGACATTCTGCTTCATGATCTGACTGAGAAGGACCATGAAGTCCGCATGATGCGGGCCTATATCCACTCCACGCCTGAGATTTGATCAGGGAACCGATCCACCGCTCCGATGAGCGATGGCGACGAATTTTCCTGCGATTCGAAGGTAACTATTACCCATGGTTACCTTCGTCCATTGACCCTTAAGCCGAACCTGATAAGGTTAGGGCATTCGTGGTTCGGCGCGGGGGTGACGTGTCAGCGCCTGTCCCCGAATCAGTGTCCCTCATGAGCCAGCAAGTCCAGATGGTGTTGTGGAGCGCGCATCCGGTTTTGCAACTGGGCGTTGCGGGGGTCATGGTGTGGCGGAAAGCTCACAATCGCTTCAAAATATTTTTTTGCTATATTCTGTGTCAGATTGCGATCTTCACAGTGCTTTTTCCGATCTACCAAAGCGGATCCTACAAGCCCTTTTTTTACTGCTACTGGATTTCGCAAGCCCTAAGCCTGGTTCTGGGTTTTCTGGTGATTCAGGAAATATTTCTGGACGTTTTCCAGCCCTACCATACGTTGAAGGATCTGGGAGCCGTGCTTTTCAAGTGGGCGGGTCTGGTCATGTTGCTGGTGGCAGGGGTAGTGGCGGCGGCCAGCCCGGCCACGAGCCAAGGCCCCCTGGTGGAAGCGGTATTGACCGTCCAGCGGTGCGTGCGCGTAATCCAATGCGGGCTCATCCTGTTCCTGCTGGTTTTCTCGGCCTACCTGGGAGTGTCATGGAGGCAGCGCAGTTTCGGCATCGCGCTAGGTTTCGGCGGTTTCGCCAGCGCGGAATTATTTGCAGTGGCGCTCAATGCCGCGGGATATCTCGATGAACCATCGATCGCCGTCATCAACATGTGCGCCTATAATCTCGCCATCCTTGGCTGGCTGGGCTACATGTGGAGAAAGGATTGCGGCCGCGAGCCGGCAACCCTGTTGCTGAAGTCCCAGCGCTGGGACCAGAGCCTTGCGGACTTACATCACCCCGTGGCCGATGACTCGTTGATCCCGATGTTCGAAGGGATGGTAGAGCGGGCATTCTCACGCGCCTCCAATGACCCTGTTCCTGAACCGGGGAAAAATCCTCTGCCCAAGTCAACCGCCCATCATGCCTAAACCAAGTTGGGATGACACGTTTGTCGCGCAGGGCGTTGGCAGCGTTCAATCCAATCTTGTTCTGATTTCGTAACAAACCCTGCACTCCATTCGCTGCTTTCCTTTGATTTTAAAGTGTTACATTAATATAGTTATGGCAACAGTCTGCGTTAAAAGCTATGTATTCTATTCTAATAAATCTGATGTAGACCATGATTCGCCCTCACCTTCGGGTCCGAACCGGGAAGCGCAGCGGTCCCCGCAAACGCAGTCGGTATAATCTTCGACCTGTGAGGGGCCCCGCTCCCAGGGGACCCGCACGCAAGGAGACAATCTATGAAACGTGCGATCAGGAGCTTAATCCTGATGGTAGGTTTGGCCATGACCTTCGTGGCCGTCGCCACGCCGATCCTCTCGGCCGATGGCGGCCCGATTCCGGTCTGCAATCCGAACACGGGTTGTGGACAAAGCGGAAAGTAAGGCCAACAGCTGCCGCTACAGTTTGAGCGGCTTAATCGGAATTAAGCCTATGCGGGCTGGCGATTGCTCACGAAGCACGCCAGCCTCTTTTTGTGCTCACGAACTGGAGCGCAGGGTTCGTGCCAGTTCCTCCCGATCAGAAACCGGTGGCCGACAGCTAAATCCTGAACAGACCAATGCCAGAGTTCCGGGGTGGGCGGGAAGATTGAGAATGGTTTGCGCCAGCGCAGGCGGTAAGGTCCCGGAGGCCATAATGTCGGGTGAAAACCTGAGCACGGATCTGGTGACAGAGAAGGTAGAGAGGGCTTCGCTGACAAGTGCGTCCGCGCTGTTACCCTCGCCAATAATCAAAACCTGCGTGTGCGGTTGCGAGAAGTGCACTACTGCCAAGCCATAGGTGGCGGCAAACAAACCATACTGTCCGGCCGAGCCTGCCATGAGTTCAAGCGTTTCTTTCGCCTTGTCACGATAACTTCTATCGTTGGTGAAATAGTGCAGCCGCAGCAAGGCAATCGCTGCCGCAGGATTTCCTGCCGGAGTTGGAGAGTCCTGGAAAGGTTTGCGAGGCGTGCTCAATACGCCAAAAGCCTGCAGGCGATCTGCGGATTTCTCCGTGTCGAAAAAGCCGCCGGACACCGAATCAAAGAAGAGGGAGATCGTTTTGTCGACGATCTGCTTTGCAAAATTGAAGTAGGTGATGTCGGAGGTGCTTTCGTAGGCGTCGAAACAGGCGTTAGCGGTAAAGGCGTAATCATCAAGGACGCCGGGGACGGGGCGTTTTTCGGCAGCCGGGTCGGAGTACGCGATGACGTGCCGCAATCCACGAACGGGATCCCAAGCCTCGGCCAGAATACGATCCAGCGAGCGCAGGCCGAACCGGCGCACCTCGTCCATGCCCAGAACCCGGGCGGCTTCGAGATAAGCCGAAATGCACAGGGCATTCCAGCTTACATAGAGAGTCTTGTCCACATACGGAGTCGGGCGTTTCAGACGCGCGGCGTACATTTTGGATTTCGCGGCATCCAGCAGTGCGCGTACCTGATCGGAAGTCAGGTCAAGCCGTTTGCCGATGTCTTCGAGACTGGCGCGAACGTGCAAGACGTTCCTGGCCGGGTTGTGGTGCATATCGCCGATCTCGTTGATGTCGTAATAGAGGCTCGCAACCTTCGCTTCTGGCTCGTTGAACGCGTCCTCATTCAAGGCATCGTGGGTTTCCTGCACCGTCCACGTAAAGTAGTCGCCATCATCGTCCATGGAATAGTCGGCGTCCTGCGAGGCATAGAACCCGCCACGCTCACGGTCGCTAAGCCACTCGTCCATCCAGCGGATGATGTCACGCGCAACATCGGCGAAAAAAGGTTCCCTTGTCGCCCGGTAGGCATGCGCGTAGTTTTTCAAGAGCTCGGAATTGTCATAGGACATCTTCTCGAAATGGGGAACGATCCAGTGTTCATCAACCGAGTAGCGATGGAATCCGCCGGCCAGTTGGTCATACACGCCGCCGCGGGCCATTTTTTCAAGGGTAGTCACAAACGCACGGCGGAGCCTCTCATCGCCCGAGCGAGCGTATTGGTCAATCAGCAGATCGAGAATTGAAGGATGAGGGAACTTGGGCGCGTTGCCAAAGCCGCCGTTCTCTTCATCGAACGTGCGCAAGGCGGAAGCAACGATGGCATCAATAACTTTCGGCGAAATCTCGCCGCTTTGCCCAGCATGCGATTCGGCCTGCGCGATGGCGCGCTCGACCATCTGCGCCTGTTCGACGACATCGCCGTGTTTCTCCCGGTAGGCGCCGGCGATGCTCAACAACACCCTCCTGAAGCTGGGACGGCCGTAATGATCGTCGGGAGGGAAGTAGGTTCCACCGTAAAATGGCTTGCCGTCCGGGGTAAGGAAGGCAGTGAGCGGCCAGCCACCCTGCCCGCTGATGGAACTCACCGCGATCTGGTAGCGGCCGTCAATATCCGGACGCTCGTCCCGATCAACTTTCACCGCGATGAAGTGCTCATTCACAATTTGGGCAATCTCGGGGCTGTCGTAAGATTCCCGGTCCATCACATGGCACCAGTGGCACCACACCGCGCCAATATCGAGCAGGATGGGCTTGTTCTCGCGCTGGGCCGACAAAAAGGCCTCCTCACCCCACTCATGCCAATGGATGGGTTGATGCATGGCTGAGCGCAAATATGCGGATGACGCGTTGGAAAGGGAATTCAGCGTCTGGGTTGTCATCCTATTAGTCTAAACGCACGACGAGGTGAGCGTCTTAGCCAGGCTCATGAGACCAGCTGCCTGGCGATCTTGCAGTAGACCTCGACTGCCTCATGCAACTGGCTTTTCTCGATATGCTCGTGCCCGGTGTGAGCAACATGAATAGATCCGGGGCCGACCAGGAGGGGTTCACCCCAGGCAGTGAGCGCAGGGATATCAGTGGTGAACGCCGCGACCATGGTGGGAAAGCCGTCGAGGGTGCGAAGGCGCATAAAAGGAATTTCCAAAACGAATTCGACCGCGGCCAAATGGCTTACTGCTTGTTCGATTTCGCGGCGCAGGTCTTCCGTGGGACCGACGAGCCGATACAGGAGGTGCGCCTTGGCATAGTCCGGAATGACATTAGGAGCACGGCCGCCTTCGATCAGTCCAATGTTCAGTGTAGCCGGCCCGATAGCCGGAGCGACCGGCAGCTCCATCGCGCGCAAGCGGCGCAATGCTTCGAGCAGCTTGTCGATAGCGGACTCACCCAGCTCTGGATATGCAGAGTGGGCCATACGGCCGCGTGCAGTCAGTTCAACGCGCAAGGTTCCTTTCGAGGCGGCCGCGATGCGGTTCTCTGTTGGCTCACCGTTCACGAGAAACCGGGCGCCACGAGGCTGGGTATTAGCCACTCTTGCCCCCTCGCTGTCTTTCTCTTCGCCCACGAGGAAAAGCAGCCCGATATAGATGCCTTCGGCCCGCAGTTTTTCTGCGGCGGCGACTTGCCCAACGATGATGCCCTTGGCATCGCAGGACCCGCGGCCATAGATGCGCGCTGCATCCTCCGACGATGGAATGAACGGGGGCACCGTATCCATGTGCGTGGAGAAGACTACTGCGGGTCGCGATTCCGAGTGGGGAACCGCATAGACATTGAACCGATCACCTGAGACGGGCATCTTCTCGGCCGCGTAGCCGAAGCGGGACAATCGCTCGTGGAGGCAGTTTGCTACCGCGCTTTCATTTCCAGTGATCGATTCGATGTCGACGAGCTGGCGCGTGAGGCGGACAAGATCCTCGGAGGAAAAGGGCATGACAGAGGATAAACCAGCGGCATCGGAAAACACACTGACGCGGTGGGCTGGGTGAGTGGAGAAGGCGAAATCGTCGCCCTCCTTTTTTCGCCAACCGCGTCTCCCATGTAATCTGTATGGCGTGTCTCAGCAAGAGTCCTCCATAAGGACGTTTTTCATTTCCGGGCCGGCGGGGCGGCTTGAAGCCGTGTTGAACGCGGGTTCGGAAGATGCAAACCATGCTGCGGTGGTGTGCCATCCCCACCCGCTCTACGGTGGAACGCTACACAATAAGGTTGTGTTTCACGCGATGAAAGCGTTGCACAGTTTCGGCTTCCCCGTGCTTCGATTCAATTTTCGCGGCGCTGGATTGAGCCAGGGCGAACACGATAACGGTCGCGGCGAAGTCGAAGACGTACGCTGTGCGCTCGATTGGCTGAATGACAAGTTTCATTTGCCACTCATTCTTGCAGGGTTCTCGTTTGGCGCTGCCGTCGGTCTGCGGGCGGCTTGTGGAGACAGCAGAGTGAAGGCGATGATTGGGCTGGGCCTTCCCGTCTTGGGAGTCGAAGGGACTGGCTACGACTTCGGTTTTCTCAAGACTTGCGAGAAGCCGAAACTCTTCGTCAGCGGCTCGCGCGATCAATTCGGGCCACATGCGCAGTTGCAGGCACTGGTGGGGGCGTCTGCCGATCCGAAGAAACTGGTAATTGTTGAAGGCGCAGACCATTTCTTCGATGGACATCTGCACGAGTTGCGGCAGCAGATCGAGGATTGGGTGAGAGGACAATAACAGCGGCGGGACTGGACCACCTGCGATAATGAATGGATAAGTATTTTATGGACGAGGAAGCGAGATTGGCAGAGAAAATCGTAAAGTCCGAAGAAGAGTGGAAGAAGCAGCTGACACCCGATCAGTACTACATTACGCGACATGCCGGAACTGAACCGGCTTTCACGGGCAAATACTGGAAGACGAAGGACCAGGGAACCTATAACTGCGTGTGTTGTGGGACGCCGCTATTTACTTCTGATACTAAGTTCGATTCCGGGACTGGCTGGCCAAGCTTCTTTCAGCCGGTAGAGGAGTCGGCGGTAGCCGTGGGAGTAGACCGCAGCCATGGGATGACCCGAAACGAAGTCCGCTGCGCCCGTTGCGATGCCCATCTCGGGCATGTTTTCCCCGATGGCCCCAAGCCGACGGGGCTGCGTTATTGCATGAACTCCGCGGCACTCGACCTGAAGGCCGGGGAGCAGAAGTTCGAGCAAAAGAAATAGGGCACGGTGTGGACGTGCCCTATGGTTCTCGATATTGTCTTAGGGTTAGTGCCCGGCGGTTGCGGCGAGGGCCTTGGGCGGCTCGGTGCGGGTAGAATCCGCGACCGGAGGATTCGCATTCGTGGCCTGCTGCGATTTAGAGGTTTTCTGGTCCGCGCTGCGCACCTGCACGCTGCCTTTCAGCACCGCCCCGTCTTCCACGGAGATGCGTTGCGTTACTACGTCGCCGGTCAGGGTGCCTTCACCGCGAATATCCAGGCGGTCGGCGCACTGAATGTTGCCCTTGACCGTGCCCATGATTACGACTTCACGGGCCGTGATGTTGGCGGCCACGCTACCGTTTCGGCCGATGGTTATGCGATGGTCGCCGAGAGTGATCGAACCTTCGACGCGTCCATCAATGTAGAGGGACTCGGCCCCACTGATTTCGCCCTTGATGACCAAGGACCGGCCGATCGTGGCTTGCTCGACCGGTGAAGTCGTCGTGCTCGACGGCGGGTAGGAGCCCTGGGTGGGCGAGAGTTTCTGGGAACGAAATTGATTGTCGGATTGCAGCATATTTTTCCGCCTTTTCAGTTCAGCACGGTACCGTTCGGGAAAAGCCGGCCGTGGCTGGAATCGGTAATTTCCTGACCAAAGGGCGATTCTCAGTCAAAGTCTCGACCAAGGTTGCAGACCGTCGGCCAAAACGACTATCGCACAGGAGTAAGTAACAGGAGGAGGTTACAGAAGTGATTGCACCGTGGCGACGGTAACTGGAGTCAGGCCTGAAGCGTCTGTGCGAGGTTCTCCCACTCAGCCAGATGCTCTTGCAAGGCGGCGCGGTGACCGTCAAGTTTCCTGGTGAGCCGCACAGTTTCTTCGTTGCTAACGAAAGTTTGCAGCGCCGATTCACACTCGGCGATTGTCATCTCGGCCTGGGAAATTTCCTGCTCAAGCTCTTTGACCCGGTCTTCCATCTGCTTGCGCTTGATGGGATTCAGCCGCTTGGATTTTGGCGCCGGATCGCCACCCGCCATTGCCGGACCGTCGCCATTGCCGTTCGATGGCTGTTTCACCGACAGGCTGACGGTTTCCTGGAGCTTCTCTGCGCCACCTTGCTTCCGCCACATGTAGTCTTCATAGTTGCCGGGGTAGACGTCCACGCGGCCGTTGCCCACCTCGAAAATGCGGGTGGCCAGCTTGTCAATGAAATAGCGGTCGTGCGAGACGAAAACCACAGTGCCGGTGTAGCCTGACAAGGCCTCAAGCAAAACATCTTTTGCCCGCATATCGAGGTGATTGGTGGGTTCGTCAAGCAGCAGAAAATTTGCGGGGTAAAGCAACATGCGCAGAAGAGCGTAGCGGTTGCGCTCGCCTCCGGAGAGCACACCGATTTTCTTGAAGACCTCGTCGGCCGAGAAAAGAAAACAGCCCAGCAGGCTGCGCAACTCGGTTTGAGTGGAACGCGGCGAAAGTTCGGCAATATCGTCGAAGAGCCGGGCATTAGGATTCAGTTCTTTGCACTGGTCCTGAGCGAAATAATCTGCTTGCACGTTGTGGCCGACTTTATACTCTCCGCCGGTTGTCTTTTCTTCGTGCGCCAGCAGCTTGATCAGTGTTGATTTTCCTGCTCCATTCACTCCGACCAGCGCGATCCGGTCGCCACGCTCAATCATGAAGCTCACATCACGAAACACTTCTTTTTCGCCGTATGATTTAGCGACACCGGAGAATTCGGCCACGATCCGCCCGCTCGGCTTGGGCTGCGGAAATGAGAAGTGAATCGTCTTTTCTTCCTCCGGCAACTCGATGCGATCCATTCGTTCCAGTTCTTTGATCCGGCTCTGCACCTGCTTGGCTTTGGTCGCCTGATAGCGGAAGCGATTGATGAAGACCTCGAGTTGCTCAATGCGCTCATGCTGATTGCGATAAGCAGCTTCCAGTTGCTCCATGCGCTGCGTTTTCGCCGCGGTATATTTCTCATAGTTGCCGGCATAAAGGCCGAGTTTCTTGTTCCAGATTTCGGCGATTTTGTTGACGGTCACGTCGAGAAAATAACGGTCGTGTGAGATCAACACAAAGGCGTAGGGATATTGGGTCAAGTATTCTTCCAGCCAATTGCGGGCTTCGAGATCAAGATGATTCGTCGGCTCGTCGAGCAGCAGCAGGTTCGGTTGCTGCAGCAATAGCCTGGCGAGAGCGATGCGCATCTGCCAACCGCCGGAAAATTCATCGGTCAGGCGGTGCCAGTCTTCTTTGTGGAATCCAAGTCCGGTGAGGACAGTGCCGACTTTGGCCTCGATGGCGTAGCCATCGCGGGTTTGGAACTCGTGCTCGAGCCGGTGAAAGCGTTCGGCGACCTGTGCGTACTCCGCTGAAGTATGGTCCAGTTCCGACATGCGCGCGGTCAATTCTTCCATCTCGCGCTCCATGCCGCGCAGCTCTGCGAATACCGACATGCACTCGGCGAAGACGGTTTGGCCGGAGAGCGCCAGACCATCCTGGGGCAGATAACCCGCGCTGATTCCTTTGGCGACACTAAGCGAGCCGTAATCGAGAGTTTCGAGGCCGCCGAGAATCTTCATCAGCGTGGATTTCCCGGTGCCGTTCGCGCCCACCAGGCCGACCCGGTCGCGGGGCGTGATCATCCAGTCCACTCCCTCGAACAGGAGCTTATGACCGTAACGCTTGCCGGCAGAGGACAACTGAATCATGGTGTTGACTCAATCGTCTCATGAAATACGGGCTTTGAAGAAGGAGTCAGGGCCAGGGCTCGGGAGCGAAAGCGGGCAATTTATTGGTCGCTCCGATCTCTTCGACTGCGCGATCCACCACAGACTGTACTTCTTTCGCGTACTTTACTTCGCGGCCTTTGGCCAGGATTCGTTTCGCTTCTTCGGGACTGAACCAGGTGGGGTTGCGCATCGGCTCGTGACCACCGGCCATTTGCCGGACTTCCATCAGGAACGCCTTTACGACAAATTCACGCACGCCGGGCGGCTTCCAGAAAACGCCTTTTGAAGAAAGATACAAATGAAAATGGCGGCTATCAATCTGGCCGCGCACGCCGGCTTCTTCCCACGCCTCGTGCTCGGCTGCTTCACTGTGCGACATGGCGGGTTCCGGGGACCCTTTGGGGAACGTCCACTTGCCGCCGCCGTTTGTATTTACGAGCAGGAACTCGATCGCGGGTCCGCGACGGCGATAACAGATCGCCGCGACTTTCAACGGGAGTGCATGCTTTAGCAACCGCGCCGAACCCATGTACCGAGACCGCCTCCAGCCATCCAGCTTTCTCGATGATACTGTGACAATATTTCATACGTGTTAAAAGTGCACCGCAAAATGTGCATCTATCGGTTTATCAAAGAGTTACCATTTTGGAACTGCAAGGGCTAGCGGTTGATCACTTCTCCGCTTGAGGGCGTAGCCTGTGGGGCGGTGCGCTTCTCCAATGAACGCATGGTGTGCAGGATGCTGGAGATGACATTCTCATTGCCGATCGCAGTATTGATCATAGCGTGGTAGAGGTAACGGGTGGGCCAATCGGCGCCGAAGTAGTGCTTCACGAAAGTGATGCGGTCGCGGTCTACCGTATTCAACAAGGAGTCAGCTTCGTACTCGCTCTTTCCCAGATTTCTCAAACGCCGAAGTTTCTCCACATGTGGCGCGTACAGAAAAATGTGAAACGCATCTGCGTGTTCCCGCAAGAAGTAGGAGGCGCCACGGCCCACGATCACGCAGTTTCCTTCCTCCGCAATTTTTTCCATGACCGTTCTTCCGGTGGAGACGAAGCAGTCTGCGTCGAACGGCTCGGCTCCAGCCGCGGGCATACTGCGCTCGTGGCTGCCACGCAGGAAGATCCGAGCCAGGCGCTGAAAGGTGCTGTCCACTCGCTCCTGGCATCGCTCCACGGTGGAGCAATCCACCTCCGCCACCTTGGCGATCTCCTCGGTCAACGCCTGGTCCCACAACTTCCAGCCCAGGCGGCTGGAAATCTCGCGGGCGATCTCTCCCCCGCCGCAGCCGAATTCTCTTTCTATGGTGATGACTCGATACATTGGTGACAACCTGAATCAGCGCAACCAGACTTTGGGTTCAACCGACATGCCGGGACGCAAAACATGTTCCCGTGTCTCGCCGGGATCGAACGTAATCTTAACCGGTATCCGCTGAACCACCTTTACGTAGTTTCCCGTGGCGTTCTCGGGAGGCAGCAGGCTGGTGACGGCGCCGCTCGCTCCGGCAATGCTTTGTACGTGTGCTTTATAGTCCTTATCGGTCGAGTCAACATGTATGGTGACCGGCTGACGGACCCGCATCAGACGGAGCTGGGTCTCTTTGAAGTTCGCCGTCACCCAGATGTCATCGAGATTGATGACCCTCATCATCTCCTGCCCGGGCTGGACGTTCTGTCCCACTTCCACGGTTCGACTGGTCACCACTCCGTTCACCGGGGCCACGACCATGGTATAGGAGAGATCAAGATTTGCCTGATCGAGGGCTGCCTTCTTCAGCGCAACTTCCGCCTGGGCGGATTCAGCACGTGAGCGCACGGCTGCTACCTGCTGGGGGGCAGTGCGCGAGGAACGAAGGTTCGCCTCCGCTTCCGCCAATTTTGCTTCCGCCTGATGCACTTGATGTTCGGCGGCCGAGGCAGCCGCCCGCGCCGCATCTACCGCGGCGGCATCGGCCTTGGCGATGGCCACAGCCTGGTCGTACTCCTGCTGGGAAATTTCCTGCTTGTCCACTAATTGCTTGTAGCGGACCACGTCGTCCTGGGCTTTGACGTTATTGGCCTCCGCGGCCGCCAGTTGCCATTTGGCGGCGTCGTTCTGTTGCTGCGCGGCGGCGATTCCGGCGTGGGTGTTTTCGACGTCGGCTTCCGAGGCAGCGATCTGGCTGCCGGTGCTGACGCTGGTGATGGGCACGTTCACTTTGGCCGCATCGGCCATAGCAATGGCGTTGGCGTAATCTGCTTTGGCGCGGTCCACGGCGACCTGGTAGTCCTTAGGGTCAATCTCCACGAGCGGTGTTCCTACGGTTACGTACTGATTGTCGTCCACCAGCAGTTTGGCGACGTGTCCGGAAATCCGCGCGCTCACGGAATTGAGGTGGCCATCCACCTGAGCGTCATCGGTGCTCTCGTAGCTGGTTAAGTATCGCCAGAGGAAGAAGCCCGCCAACAGCAACACCAGCGCGCCGATAACAAAGAATACCCGGGTCTTGGGGCTCCTGGTTTTGAATTGCTTCCAGCGCAGGTCTCTTTCCGAAGCCGGCAAGGGCTGCGGGGGTTGATCGGGTGGGGCGTTTTGCACGGGAGTCTCTCGCACTACCGTATTCGCATTGCCTGCCATAGCTACTTGCTCTGAAGATATTGCTTTACGCCTTCCTCGGCAAAACCGATGGCTCGAGCGAGTTCGATCTTGGCGATGTTGTGGGCGTAAAGACTCGAAATCAAACTTTCATTGGCCTGGGCGACAGATTCCTGGGCCTGGACCACTTCAAGGTTATCAGTCACCCCTGCAGCAAACCGGTCCCGCGCCTGGTCGAGGGTTTGGCTTGCCAGGTCAATCGAACTGCGAGCCACTTCGACCTGCTTCGCCGCGGAATCGAGGTCCAGCCGTGCCGCCCGCACATCATAATCAATCTGCCCGCGCAGATTGTCCAATTGCTGGCGGGATTGCCGGAGAGTCGCTTCGGCTTCCAGGACATCGGCATGGATCCGGCCGCCGGCGAAAATCGGGATATTCAGCGACGCGCCCACCTGAAAGATGCCATGAGAACTCCCCGGGCGAATGCCGGCGTCTCCATAGTTTCCCGCCATGCTCAGGTTCGGGTAATGCTCGGCCGTGGCCGCGCGCCGCATCTCCTCCGCTGCCCGCACCTGCTGGGCGGCGGCCAAATAATCGGAGCGCATCAGATAAGCCCGGCGAAGATCTTCCTCCAGGCTGGCAGTCGCCAGGGGCTCGTACGGCGCTTCCGTGGTGAGCGAAAACTTTTGCTCTCCGGGCAGGCCGATCACGCGGGCCAGGGCGAGCTTTTCCTTTTCGTAGTCATTGTGTGCCGCGATCAATTGCTGCTGCCGCGCCTGCAACTCTACGTTTGCACGGAGCGTGGCAATGGCGGGCGCGACCCCGGCTTTCTGCTGGTCCGCGGCCTTATCGTAGAGGGCCTGGGCAGTTTGCACCTGGGCCTCGGCAGTTGACACACGCGCCCGTCCCGCTAGTGCCTGCAAGTAAGCATTGCCCACAGCCAGCACGACCAACTCGCGAGCATTTTTCAGAGAAAGATGCGCTGCCTTCTCAGTGTCGGAGGCGCCCCGTTTTCGTTCGAGCAGATTGTAATTGAAGAAAGACTGGGTCACGAATACGCCGGTCTGGAAAATGCCGATTGGACCGATCACGGTGGGCACGCCGGGGATATTGAGGCGAAACCCTTCAGCAGCCAGATCAAGCTGGGTTGCAGTCTCAGTGATTCCGGCGCTCACGTTCGGGAGCAATGCGCTCAATTCCTTCCACTTCTCGCCTCGGGCAGCGAGCGTGCTGTCACTTTGCAGCAGGACGCCGAGGTTATTTCTCAGGCCGCGATCGAGCGCATCCTGAAACGAGAGCGGCAACTGGTTTGGAGTTACGTTGCCTTCGGGAACGCTGCCGGAAAAGGGATTCTGGGGGCTTAGGTCTTGTCCCGCGCACACACCGCACAAAAGGGCCGAAGACAGGCAAAGGAGCAGTATTCCAGGTCTTGACGACGGCTTCGACTTGCTGTGGTCGCCCATGAGGAGCTGGTAGAAAGCCGAAAATCACTATTGATTCAGTTTTCAGCCCGGTGGATGCAAACGATTGCAGGGTTAGAAGCTAGCTTGTTCGCAATCGCTTTTGCATTTCTTCGAGCGTCAGACCGGATGTCTCAGGGTACACGAACCACACGACAAAAAACTGCAATACCATCATTGCCGAAAAAAAGAGGAAAGGGTACCCACCCGAACTCGCGGCCATCAGCGGGAAGACCCCTGAGATCAAAGCATTCATGGCCCAGTGAGAAAAGCTGCCAAGGCTTTGTCCCTTGGCCCGGACGGTATTGGGAAAAACCTCCGCCAGGTAAACCCAGATCACGGCGCCCTGGGAGAAGGCAAAACATGCGATGTAGCCGATCAGCAAAAAGAGCAGGAAGCCGCGGCCCTGGCCGCGGAAGAAAATCGCGGCTACTCCTGCGAGGCAACCGGCCATTCCGACAGCCCCAATCAGCAGAAGTTTCTTGCGCCCGATGCGGTCAATTAGCGTCATGGCCAGTATCGTGAAAACGAGATTGGTGAAGCCGATGGCCACGGCTTGCAGGCTGCCTGAGATCCTGCTGAAGCCTGCGTAGGCAAAGATGTCATTGAGGTAATAGAGAATCGCGTTGATGCCCGAAAGTTGATTGAACATTCCCACCGTGAACGCGAGAAAGATGGGAAAGGCGTATCTACGGGAGAATAACTTCTCGGCCGTTTGCTGATGTTCGACCTCGATGGAAGCAACGATCTCCTGCAACTCCCGTTCAAAGTTCTGCTCGCCTATCATCTGGAGGACGGAGCGAGCTTCATTCAACCACCCTCGTTTCACCAGCCAGCGCGGGCTTCGCGGAATGGAAAACAACATGCCGAGAAACAATGCGGCAGGGACGGCTGTAACACCCAGTTCCCAGCGCCACTCGGTTGCGCCGACGCGTTGCCGGCTGATCAGGTAATTCGAGAGGTAAGCGAGAAGGATGCCGAGAACGATGTTGAACTGAAAGAAGCCTACGAGCCGCCCCCGGAGCTTTGCCGGCGCGATCTCAGCGATGTACATGGGGCCAAGAACGGAAGAGCCGCCAATGCCAACTCCGCCAATGAAGCGAAACGCCAGCAGCGACGGCCAGTTCCAGGCTGCAGCACATCCCAGGCCGGAAATCAAATACAAGACCGCCATAATGCGCAGACTGTCGCGGCGGCCGTAAAGCTCACCGGGATAACCTGCAAACATTGCCCCCAGGATGGTTCCACCAAGCGCGCTGGCAACGGTTATGCCCAGCATCCCCGGAGAAAGCTGGTAGGTTTCACGCAATCCTGCGGTGGTCCCCGAAATGACCGCCGTATCGAAGCCAAACAGAAGACCGCCAAGGGCCGCGACTGCCGTGCTTTTCGCGAGATGCTTGTTCAGTCGCAAGAGAACTCCTGAGAAAGCCGCGTTCGTCGTCGCCGAGCCGTTTGGCGGAGGAGTATGCTCATCGTCATAGGAACATATCACGCGGCAGCCAAAGGCGCGTGTTTCTGGAGACTAGGATGACGGAAGCTGAGTTAAAGCAGCATCTCGATGCCGCGGAGAAAAGCCCGAAGCAAATCGCGGCTGCAGTTTCGGGCCTTCCCGATAAGACCTTGCGCTACAAGCCGGCGCCCGGGAAATGGTGCATCCTCGAAATTCTGGCGCACCTCGCAGATATGGAGGTGCTCTACGCTTACCGTATGCGTCAGATGCTGGCTGATAAGCAACCGGTGCTCGCGGTAATAGATCAGGACGAGTGGGCGCGCAATCTTGGCTATATGGAGACGGTTCCTGCGGAGGCTGTAGCGCTTTATGGGTTAAACCGGCATGCTACACTCCAACTGCTCCGCCGGTTGAAACCGGGCGATCTGGAGAAGTCGGCCTATCACCCCGAGCTGAAAAAGAACGTGGATGTTGCAAGATATGTCGAGATGATGAGCGGCCATGGGCCAAGTCATTTGCAGCAGATCGAGAAACTGAAAAAAGAGGCCACAGGCAAGTGATTTGTGGCTAACCGTTTGTGAATCGTACGAGCGCAGCGAGCTTGGCTGCCGCCGACCCGGAGTCAATTGCTTTAGCCGCCATCGGCACCCCGCCAGCAAGGTGGTTCGCTTTTCCTGCTACTACCAGCGCCGCGGCAGCGTTCAGCAGAACCACATCCCGCCGCGGTGATTTCTCTCCCTTCAAAATGCTGCGAATGATTTCCGCATTCGTCGCTGCGTCTCCCCCAGAAAGATCCTCGAGCGCGGCGCGCTGCATGCCGAATTCCTCCGGGGTGACTTCGTAGCTCCGGACGCTACCTTCCCGCGCTTCTGCGACACGTGTCGGCCCGGTAATGGAGATCTCGTCCAGTCCGTCATGCCCGTGCACTACGATGGCCCGGTGTAGCCCTAGCATGCTCAGGGCTTCAGCCAGCTTCTCGACCAGATCGAGTGAATAGACTCCCACTACTTGCGCCGAGGCCCGCGCCGGATTGGTGAGCGGGCCGAGAAGATTGAACACTGTGCGCAAACGCAATTCGCGGCGCGCGTTTTGCACGTGCTTCATGGCGGAGTGTAGGAGGGGCGCGTAGAGGAATGCGATGCCTACCTGTTCGAGGCAGGCGGCCACGCGTTCGGCCGGCAGGGTAACGTTGACGCCGAGAGCTTCCATCACATCGGCTGAACCACATTTCGAGCTGATGCTGCGATTCCCGTGTTTGGCTACGCGAACACCCGCTCCCGCCACGACAAGCGCAGTTGCGGTCGAAATATTGAACGTGCCGCTGGCGTCTCCGCCGGTGCCGCAGGTGTCAACGAGGGCGTCGCGTTCGGTGCCGCTCACATCTACGGTGGAATTCTGATGGATAGACAGGGAAGTTGCGGCCTCCCGAATGGCCTCGGCAAAGCCGACGATCTCTTCGACAGTCTCGCCCTTCATGTACAGCGCCACCAGGAGCGCTGCAATCTGTGCATCGGAGCATTTGCCCGCAAGTACCTCGGCCATGACCCTGCGCGCTTCTGCGCGGGAAAGCGATTGATGGTGGGTGGTAATGCGATGAAGGGCGTCGAGGATCATGCGGGCTAGTTTAGGGTAACATCGTGTCTGTCGCGTGGTTGCCTGTCCCTGGCGCGTTCTATAAAATCAAATGTTTGCTGCCCACGATCTAAGCTGCAAGCGGAATCCTGCCGATCATAAGACTGAACGAGCATCATTATGAAAATTCATGAGTACCAGGCCAAGGGCATCTTGAAGAAGTATGGCGTGGCGGTGCCGCGGGGAGAGATGGCGGAGACGCGCGAGCAAGCCGAAGCTGCGGCAAAAACGCTCTTCGACTCGGGCGCGAGCGGAGTCGTTGTCAAGGCGCAAATCCACGCCGGAGGCCGGGGCAAAGGCGGCGGCGTAAAGATCGCCAAATCGGTGGAAGAAGCCTCGGAACTAGCTTCGAAAATTCTGGGCATGACTCTGGTCACGCACCAGACCGGGCCCGAGGGGCGTTTAGTCCGCCGCGTGCTGATCGAAGAAACCCTGCCCATTGAAAAAGAACTTTATCTCGGCATTGTGATTGACCGCATCGAAGCTAAGCCCGTGTTCATGGCTTCTGCCGCGGGCGGCATGGAGATCGAGCAGGTTGCGGCCGAAAATCCTGACGCAATTTTGAAAGAGCACATCGCTCCCGGTATGGGGCTGGAAGCATTCCAGGCGCGAAAACTGGCATTTCAATTGGGCCTGAGGGCGCAACAAATCAACGAAGCGGTTCGATTCATGACCGGCTTATATAAAGCGTTCCAGGAAACTGACGCATCGCTGATGGAAATCAATCCGTTCGTCAGTTGCTCCGATGGCCGCTTGTTCGCCCTCGACGCCAAAATCAACTTCGATGACAACGCGCTCTTCCGCCACGCTGACCAGCGCGAGTTGCGTGACATTACCGAGGAAGATCCCCTGGAAGTTGAGGCTTCGAAGTTCAGCCTGAATTACATCAAGCTCGACGGCAACGTGGGCTGCATGGTGAACGGCGCCGGCCTGGCGATGGCGACCATGGACATCATTAAGTATGCCGGCGGCATGCCGGCGAATTTTCTTGATGTAGGCGGCGGAGCGAACGCCGAGCAGGTTACGCATGCATTCGAAATCCTGCTGAGCGATAAGAATGTTAAGGCGGTACTCATCAATATTTTTGGCGGCATCCTGCGCGTGGATACGCTGGCGACGGGCATCGTTGAGGCGGCAAACAAAACCCACATTCAATTGCCGCTGGTGCTGCGCCTCGAAGGTACGAATGTCGAACAAGGTAGAGAGATTCTAAAGCAGTCAGGATTGAACTTCACGGTTGCAGAGACCATGAAAGACGCGGCGGAGAAGGTAGTAGCGGCGGCAAGGTTCTGAGATACGCGTCCTTCGACCTCGCTCGGGATGACAAGATTTTAGGTTTGATCAGATGAGATTAGAGACGACTTCATGAGCATTCTTATTGATAAATCAACGCGAGTAATCGTGCAGGGCTTGACGGGGCGTGAAGGAACGTTTCACGCCAAAGCGTGCGCGGAATACGGAACCAAGATCGTCGGCGGCGTTACGCCCGGCAAGGGCGGAACTATGCACGAAGGCTGGCCCGTCTTTAACACGGTGCAGGAGGCTGTGGACAAGACCGGCGCAGACGCTTCGGTAATTTTTGTGCCGCCGCCGTTTGCGGCAGATGCCATCATGGAAGCTGCCGATGCGGAGATTGAATTGATCGTCTGCATCACCGAAGGCGTTCCCACGCTCGATATGGTCCGCGCCTGGGAGTATTTGCAGGACCGCCGGGCGCGGCTGATCGGGCCGAACTGCCCGGGTATCATCTCGCCTGGAAAATGCAAGATCGGAATCATGCCGGGACACATTCACCGCGAAGGGCCGGTGGGTATTGTCTCACGCTCTGGCACGTTGACTTATGAAGCCGTTTATCAGTTAACGACACGCGGCATCGGCCAATCCACCGCCATCGGCATCGGCGGCGACCCGATTATCGGGACGAATTTTCTGGATGCGCTGGAATTGTTCAACAAAGATCCACAGACCGAAATTGTAGTGATGATCGGTGAGATCGGAGGCAATGCGGAAGAAACGGCGGCAGAGTATGTGAAGGCACGCATGAAAAAGCCGGTCGTGGGTTTTATCGCCGGCCAGACTGCGCCTCCCGGACGCCGCATGGGACATGCGGGCGCGATCATCTCCGGCGGCAAGGGCACGGCCAAGGAAAAAATTCAGGCCATGGAAGCGGCCGGCATCCGAGTTGCCAAATCGCCCGCTGACATCGGCGACACGGTCGTAGCGGCCATAGGGGCCGCGGCAAGGGCGTAAAACTTCTTACCTTTACATCAACAAATAACAACCAAGGACCGACCCAAATCATGAAGACGTTGCAACGCACTCTTACCATTATCAAACCTGACGCGGTGAAGAAACATGGCATCGGCGACATCATCGAGCAATTCGAAAAAAACGGCTTTCACATCCTGGCCATGAAGATGCTGGAGATTTCCAAACACCAGGCCCAGCAGTTTTATGCCGTGCACGCAGGCAAATCCTTCTTCAACTCGCTGACGGACTTTATGTCCAGCGGACCTATCGTGGCGCTTGCTCTTGAAAAAGAGAACGCAATTGTGGATTTACGCAAGCTGATGGGCGCCACTAATCCGGCGAACGCGGAGGACGGCACAATCCGCAAGAAATGGGCAAGCAATATTGAGCACAACGCGATCCACGGCTCGGACGCGGAGGACACGGCGCGGTTCGAACTCAGCTTCTTCTTTGCGGGATACGAACTGGCGCAATAAAGGGAGAGAGCCTATGCCGTTAGTTCAAGTCACGATGTTAACCGGCCGCACAGCCGACCAGAAACGCAAGCTGGCGCAGCGCATGACCGATGTCATGGTGGAAGAAGCCGGAGCAAAACGAGAGGCTGTTGTGGTTGTTTTTAACGAGGTCTCGAAAGAGAGTTATGCTTCCGGCGGCGTGCTGATGGCGGACAAGAAATAAACCTGGCGTCAACCAATCGGATCGTAGAGGTGTCCTTCGATCCGGTCTGCGATCTTTGGCAGATCCTTCCGCGCGTACTGGAGAAAATGCGGACTGGAGCGATGGGCCTCGAGGGCTGCGTCATCCTTGTACTGCTCGTAAATAAAGAACCGCCGGGGTTCGGTCTTGTGCCGGTGTACCTGGTACATGGAGCATCCCGGCTCCTTGCGGGACTCCTCCGTCAACTTGCTGAAGGCGCTGGCCACGTCTGCTTCGCGCCCGGCTCTTGCCATCCACGTTACCGCCAGTACCACCATATTTCACTCCGTGCTATCTTTTCGCTTTGGCCCGGGTCTTAGCTTCCTTCGCTGCCGGTTCCTTAACCTCGGTCAGTTTCCGCAACTTGAGAGCGAAATCGCCCGAAATAATTGTCTGTTCGCGGCCGGGCCCCGTAGAAATCATGCCGACGCGGGCGCCGGTTTCCTTCTCCACAAAGGCCAGATACGACCGTGCCTGCTTCGGCAGTTTTTCCAGCTGGGTGATGCCCTGGGTCGAGCTCTTCCAGCCGGGCATCTTTTCGTAAACCGGCTCGAGCTTCACGAACCCGCTGTCCTGCGCCGGAATTTCGTCTGCCCTCTTTCCGTCTACTTTGTAACCGACGCAAGCCGGAATTTCCTCCAGTTCATCCAGCACATCGAGCTTGGTGACCACCAGCCACGAGATTCCGTTAATCATGCCAGCGTAGCGCAGTAGAGGCAAGTCAATCCATCCGCAGCGGCGGGGGCGGCCGGTTACGGCGCCAAATTCATTGCCACGTTTTCGCAAAGTGTCGCCCAGAGGGCCGAGCTCTTCGGTCGGGAAAGGCCCTCCGCCGACGCGGGTGCAATAGGCTTTGGTGACGCCGATCACTGTGTCAATCGCGGTCGGCGCGACGCCGGTTCCGATGACCGCGCCTCCGGAAGTTGCACTCGACGAGGTCACGAACGGATAAGTTCCATGGTCAATATCGAGCATCGTGCCCTGAGCGCCCTCAAACACCACTGACTTACCTGCGGCCAGTTCGTTATTCAGGTATGCGGCGGTGTCGCGGACGAAAGGAGCGATCTTTGCGGACGCTTCGGCGTATTCCTTGTACATCTTGTCGGGATCAAGCGGCTCCGAGTTGAACAGCGCGTGCGCGATCATGTTCTTCTCGCGGCAGGCATTTTCGATATGCGTTTTGAGCAGGGCCAGATCGAGCAAGTCCGCCACACGCAGACCGCGACGTCCCATCTTGTCCTCATAAGTCGGGCCTATGCCTCGCGAAGTGGTGCCGATCCTCACCCTCCCTGGCGCGTTTTCGGCCGCCAGCTCGATCATGCGATGGTAGGGGAGAATCACGTGGGCCCGGTTGCTGATGAAGAGGTTGCCATCCACCTTAACTCCGGCTTCGCGCAGGGCGCCGACTTCCGTGAGAAAAGCGATCGGGTCAAGCACTACGCCGTTGCCGATGACGCTGCAGCAGGCTGAACGCAGCACGCCGCAAGGGACCAACTGCAGGACGAACTTCTTCCCGTTGATGATAACGGTATGGCCAGCGTTGTGGCCGCCGGCGTAGCGGGCCACAATGGAAAAATCCTGCGAGAGCACGTCAACGATCTTGCCCTTGCCCTCGTCGCCCCACTGGGCTCCTACGATGACCGCAGTTTTACCCCTCATTGCGATTCAACAACCCCGTTGCCAATGGATACTAAGCCGCCCTCGGCTGGAAATACAGGCCGCGCACACTCGTCGCCCCAGCTAAGAATGACCGAGTGCCGGACGACAAGGATAAGTGGGGCTGAGGTGTACTTAAAATCATAACCCGGCAAGACAATAAGTAGCAATCTGGACGTTTCTCTTGGGGGTTGTGCCCCGGTGCGTCCGATGGCAGGACTCGGGAGTAGACTGATGAGGCATGCCTGAGCTTCCCGAAGTGGAGACCATCGCGCGTGGCCTCGCGAAAAGAGTGTCCGGCGATGTCATCGAATCGGTCTGGCTGGGATCGAAGCCGGAACCACTGAAATCACCGCCGGCAGAAATTGAGCGAACCCTCGAATCGAGCCGCATCGCAGGAGTGCGGCGCGTGGGGAAACACATTGTCTTCGATTTGGAACCTGCGGGTCTGGCGCGGGTCCCCACGTCCGCGAAAAAAACTGGTCATCCGAGGGCTAAGCCACCGGCGGCAACCGGATCACAATGGGTGGTGCATCTTGGCATGACCGGGAAAATGCTGGTTGCGAAGCCGGATGACGGCCCTGAAAAACACACTCATGCGATTGCCCGCCTGGCATCCGGGCGGGAGCTCCGTTTTGTGGACCCCCGGCGTTTCGGACGCCTCAGTGTGACTCATCAATTCGCAGCGCCGGGATCCGAACCCCTGGAGGTTGAGCTGGTCCGCTTTGTCGAGCTATTTCATGGTAGAAAAACGCCGATCAAAAGCGCGTTGCTTAATCAAGGCCTGCTCAGCGGTGTGGGCAACATTTATGCCGATGAATCGTTATTCCGGGCGGGAATCCGGCCGCGCCGCCGGGCGGCGTCCCTTTCGCGCGAAAACCTGCGGCGGTTATATCTGGCGGTACAGGAAGTGCTCAAGGAAGCTATCGCTCTAGGCGGGTCATCGGTCTCCGACTATGTGGGCGCCGACGGTGAAGAGGGATTTTTCCAGCTCCAGCATCGCGTCTATGGCCGCGAGGGCGAGCCGTGCCTGGTTTGCCAGACTCCTATCAAGCGGGTCGTGATTGCGGGCCGGAGCAGCCATTATTGCCCAAAGTGCCAATCCTGAGCCGATCGGCCCCGTTCATTAAAACGATTTTTCTACGCCTTTTTCTCAGTTTGGCTTTGGCAATTGGCTATCCTGGATGGTACCCTGACCTTTTCGATTTATGGACAAGTACTCCATTGGTGTGGACCTGGGCGGCACCAACCTTCGCATTGCCGCGGTGGGAGAGCAGGGCAATCTGCTCGAAAAGATCACACTTGGCACTCAGGTCGCATTGGGACGCGAGCAAGTCATCAAGGACATGTGCGATGCGATCCAGCGGCTCACGGTCAAGTACGGCGGCTCGCACAAGCTGATGGGAATTGGCATCGGCGTGCCGGGGATCATTGACATGAAAACCGGCATGGTGCGCGAATCGCCCAATCTTCCTGACTGGGCGGATTATCCAGCGCGCACGGAGATCGAGAAGCGGCTGGGAACGCTCGTAATTCTGGAGAATGACGCAAACTCTGCCGCCTTTGGCGAAAAGTGGCTGGGTGCGGCTCGGGAATTCGATGACATGGCGATGCTGACGCTGGGCACCGGGGTCGGCGGCGGGCTGGTTTTGAACGGACGAATTTGGCACGGCATGACCGGAATGGCGGCCGAATTCGGCCATACGACTGTGGAACCCGATGGGGCGCAGTGCGGATGCGGGAATAGGGGTTGCCTGGAAGCTTACGCTTCGGCCACGGCAGTCGTGCGAATGGCGCGCGAAGCGATTGCCGGCGGCGCGCCGGGGTTGGCAAGAGCCGCCACTGGAAACGCAGAGTTCACATCTAAGGCGGTTTACAATCTCGCGATTCAAGGAGACGAAGAGGCGCGACGAATTTTCCGCCGTGTGGGACGCGCCATTGGCATCGTTCTCTCAGACATGGTCAATGCCCTCAACCTTCCTATTTATGTGATCGGCGGCGGTGTAGCCAGCGCATGGGAGGCTTTTTCTCCGGCGATTTTTGCGGAACTGCGCGAGCGTTCCATGGTCTATGCGGCTACCGATCCCGATCCCGGTTCGGGCAACGGGGGCGCATCAGGCCGCGTTCAGGCAGGAGGCGCAACCAAGACGATCATCACCCGGGCCTTGCTGGGGAGCGATGCGGGATTGTTCGGAGCGGCGCGGTTGCCGATGGTGGACGGTCACTGACCTACTTGACCGCCGCTCGCTGGGTAACTTTTTTGAACGCCTTGAAGAAAAGGTCATTCTGCTCTGGGGTTCCAACGGTGACGCGTATCGCTTTGGGCGCACCCCAGGGTCCAAGCGGACGAATGATCACGCCTTCGGCTTGCATGCGCAGGGCAAATTCGGCAGCGTCTTCGTCTAGTTCGCAAAAGATGAAGTTTGCCCAGGTTTGGACGACCGGATATCCCGATTCGGCCAACTCAACTGTGAATCTTTCCGCCTGTTCAGCATTGTTCCGCAGCGCCTTGCCGGTGTGTGCCTGGTCGTTGAGCGCCGCTACCGCCGCTGCCTGTGCCACAGACGAAACCGAAAACGTATTCCGCAAGCGCGCGAAGCAAGACATGAGCTCGGCCGGGCCAATTCCGTATCCAACACGCAGTCCCGCCAGGCCGTGCGCTTTTGAGAATGTGCGTAGAACGACAATGTTGCGGTTCTGACGTACATAGTCGCGCCAATGCGAATATTCCACCTGCCGCAGAGTCGCGAACTGCTGGGCGAAATCGTAATACGCCTCATCGAGAACGACGATTACGTTCTCGGGAACCTTTTCCAGGAAGCGGTCGAGTTCCCGGGCATCCACAAGTGTTCCGGTGGGATTGTTGGGATTCGAAATGAAAACAAGGCGTGTGTCATGGTTAATCGCCGCAGCGAGCGCATCCAGATCGTAGCCGTGATTGCGCATTGGAACCTGAATCAGTTTGCCGCCCGCGGCCTGCGTCGCGATGGGATAGACGATAAACGAAAGCTCGCTGGTGACAGCGTTGAGCCCGGGGTTGAGCAAAGCGCGGGCGATGATTCCCAGCAGCGAAGTTGACCCGGCGGTGGGAACAATCTGCTCCGGCTTTACGCCGTGAAGGTCGGCCAGCTTCTGGCGCAGCTCGCTGACGTCATTGTCCGGATAAAAATTGCACTCGGCGAGAGTGGCTTGCATGGCCTGGACGGCCAGCGGCGAAGGCCCGAACGGGTTCTCATTCGAGGCCATCTTTACGCAGTTCACGCGGCTCTCCCGTTGCGCCTGGCGAAGCGACTTCCCCGGAGTGTACCCGCCCAGAGTCCGCACATATTCGGGCACAAGCTGCCGGAAGTCGGTCATTGGTCCATCTATTTCTTTATCACGGGAGTCGGGAGGCTGTCACGCTCACTTGGCCAGCGATTTCAGCCGCGCTATTTCGGGTAGTGAAAGCCGCCGGAATTTCCCCGGAGGCACATCGAGTTCAAGCGGGCCGTAGCGCACGCGCTTGATCTTCTCGACGTGGTGTCCGATCTCTTCGAACATGCGGCGAATCTGGCGGTTCTTGCCTTCGATCAACGTCACTTCATACCACGGATTGGCCGACTCCCGAATTACTTTGATCTTCGCGGGGGCAGTCTTGATCCGTTTTCCGCGATCGTTGCGAATGAAGAGTCCTTCGCGCAGCCGAGCCAGGCCGTCGGCCACGGGAGTGCCAGCCACTTTCACCATGTATGTCTTGGGCACATGCGATGCCGCCCTCATCATGTGCGCGGCAAAGTCGCCGTCGTTGGTGAGCAGCAGAAGGCCTTCGCTGGCATAGTCGAGCCGGCCGACGGGATAGACGCGCGCCCTCACTCCATGCAGCAGCTGCATAACCGTCGGCCGGCCCTCTGGGTCGTGCATGGTCGTGACATATCCTTTGGGTTTGTTTAAAAGCAGGTAAGTATGCCGCTCCGGGCCTTGAAGAAGTTTGCCATTCACGCGAATGTGGTCGCGTTCGGGATCGGCCTTAGTGCCAAGCTCGGTGACGACTTGCCCGTTCACCGAAACCAGGCCCTCGGAGATGAATTGCTCCGCTTTGCGTCGCGACGTTATGCCCGCTGCCGCAATGATTTTCTGGAGACGTTCAGCCATGGATAGTGTCTCGGACGACCGTAAGAATTTGTCATCCTGAGCGCAGCGAAGCACCGATGTCGGCCATGGGTTAAGAGGAGCTACGCTGCAGGGTCGCTTCCGGAAACCGCCGTCGTTTCCCCAACATCGGCCTGCTCTTCGTGTTTCGAGACTTCGGCCGTTTGCGCAGGCAACAAATCGCTCTGAAATGATTCGGCTACCAGCTTTTCAAATTCTTCCATGCTTGGCAATTCGTTCACATCTTGCAATCCGAAGCGAAGCAGGAATTCTCTGGTGGTTTTGTACAGAATCGGCCGTCCGATGACGGCTTTGCGGCCGGCAGTCGTAATCAGCTTGCGGTCGAGCAGAGTTGCAATCACTCCACCTGCATCCACACCGCGAATCTCGCTGATCTCTGGAACGGTGACCGGCTGCTTGTAAGCGATGACGGCCAAAGTTTCGAGCGCAGGCAGCGACAGACGAATCGGCGGTTTGAGGCTTTTGGCGAACTCGCGCACCACATCGTGCTGCTCGGGCTTGGTGGACATTCGGTAGCCGCCGGCAACCTGGCGAATTTCGATGCCGTGGTCGGGCGAGTAGTAATCGGTGGTGAGCTCTTGCAGCGCCATGCGCACGCGCGACTGGATCTCAGTTCCGTTAGCGGCGCCGTCGCTCGTGACAGAGTCTTTCACCAGGTCGATGATTCGCTCGAGCGATACCGGCGTTTCCGCTGCATAGATAATGGCTTCGATTTTGGCCTTAAGGCTCATGAGATTCGTGGTCCTTCGCTCACCGCCAATCGTCGCGCACTGCTGCCGGTTCGGTGATCAAAGCTTCAAACCCAGTGCTCTTGCGCAGCAGTATTTCTCCGAACATCCGGTCTTGTCGCACTTGAATGGCTTGCAAACGCACCAGTTCCAGCAAAGCCAGGAACATGCACACCAGCGCCTGGCGGGAGTCGACATTGCGCAACAGTTGCTTCAATCGCAGCGGCTTATCTTCGAGGGACAGCCGCCGCCGCAGGTATTCGATCATTTGTCCCACGCTGACGGCTTCTTCGTCGACTTCGATCAGTGGCCGGTTGCGGGCCCGGTCCAGCACCTGCTGGAAGGTTTTCACCAGATCAATGATGTCAGCCGCGATCTCGGGCTCCGTGCCCGGCGCATTCATGAACTCCCTGATCGCAGGATTCGAGCGAACGGCATCTTCGATCTGCTGCTTCTGCATCAGCATTTGCGCGGCAGACTTGAACTTCTCATGCTCGATGAGCCGGTTCACCAATTCGGCCCGAGGATCGTCCTGCGCCTCCGAGGCCAGGGCTGGGTCGCGAGGCAAAAGCATCTTCGATTTGATATGGATCAGAACCGCAGCCATATAGATAAATTCGGCCGCGACATTCACATCGAGTTCGCGCAGTTTCTCGACGTAAGCCAAATATTGGGCGGTAATCCTGGCGATCGGGATATGGTAAATGTCAATATCCTGCCTGCGGATGAGATCAAGCAGCAGGTCGAGCGGGCCTTCGTAAACTTCACTGACTGAAACTGCAAAAGGGAAGTCGCTCTTTTCCTTTTGCCGCGGGTTGGGAGCGCTTCCAGGCGAGCGGGACCCATGTTGCGTTGCAAAATCAACGATTCTGACCGGTTCACCCATCTTGATCTACTTTGCGCTCCGATCGGCCGGCGCCGAATACTCAAGCGACATGCCCATGGCTTCCCGCACCTCGGCCATCGTCGCGTTCGCAACCTCGCGCGAGTGGGCTGAGCCTGCCTCAAGGATATCCCAGGCCAGGCGCGGTTTGTCCTCATATTTCTTGCGCCGCTCCTGCATGGGATTCAGAATGTTAACCAGCGCGTCAGCCGCCCAACCCTTGCATTCAATGCAGCCGATTCCCGCCGAGCGGCAGCCCTCGTTCACCTTGGCCATCGTTTCCGCGTTACTGAAAATCTTATGCAGATCGCCGACCGGGCAGACATCCGGATTGCCGGGATCGCTGCGCCGCACGCGCGCAGGATCGGTGACCATGGTCTTCAGCTTTTGCCGGACGACTGGCTCAGCGTCGGTAAGCATGATTGTATTGCCGTACGATTTCGACATTTTGCGGCCGTCAACTCCGGGAAGCTTGGCTGCCGGAGTCAGCAACGGCTGCGGCTCAGGGAAAACAAATTCTGATTGAGATCCTTCGTCAAGCGCAAGTTTCGCGAAAGTAGTCTCGTGCCGATGAATCAATGACTCGCCGGCCAACTCAATATTCGGATCGAAGACAGCCCTTGACTCTTCCTCGCGTGAGAGCTTTAGCGCAGGTACGCGACCGCGTTTGGGATAGAAAAAATTAAACCTTCTCGCAATTTCGCGTGTTAACTCGATGTGCGCAACCTGGTCCTCGCCCACGGGCACAAAATCGCCCTTGTAGATAAGAATGTCGGCCGCCTGCAGAAGCGGGTAGCCAAGAAAACCGTAAGTTCCGAGATCTTTATCTTTGATGTTTTCGCGCTGCTCTTTGTAAGTCGGCACGCGTTCCAGCCAGCCCAACGGAGTAATCATGGAAAAGAGCAGGTGAAGCTCGGCATGTTGCGGCACATGCGATTGAATGAACATGGTGCAACGCGCGGGATCAAGCCCGGCGGCGAGCCAGTCCAACAAAACCTCGAGCGAATTTTCTTTCACGCGCGAAGTATCAGCGTAGTCGGTCGTAAGCGCATGCCAATCGGCGACAAAAAAGAAACACTCGTACTGGTCCTGCATTTTTACCCAGTTTTGCAGCGCTCCAACGTAGTTGCCCAAATGCAACTTCCCAGTGGAACGCATTCCACTCAGCACCCGTTTGCGGCGATTGGCGGAGATAGGCATCAGACGCTTAACAAAATTGAGCGGTAGAAATTCAACACCGGACTGATCAGTCCCCACAGCAGGTTCCCGCCAAAGAAAACCAGGGCCATCAACCCAAAAATTCCCAGCATGTCGTACACGCGAAGGACGTTCTCCGAGAGAAAATGCCGGAGCACGTGGCTGCCGTCGAGCGGCGGAACAGGTATGAGGTTGAAAACTCCCAACAAAACGTTGATCGCCATCAGCTCATAGAGCAGAAGGCTGGCCGGTACGAGGGCGGAATTGCTGGTCAGCAGGCCGCTGATTGCGCCGTGAACTATCATCCTTCCACCTGGGGCCGCCACGGCAATTCCCGCCAGCAGAATGGTGGCTCCGGTCGCGGTGAGAAAGTTGCTGACCGGACCGGCCACAGCGGTCAGAATGTCATCCAGCACAGGATTCTTGAAATTCCGCGGGTCGACAGGGGTCGGCTTCGCCCAGCCAATCACGGGAAAATGCGTGACCATGGCGATGATCGGGAGCAGGATGGTGCCCACCGGATCAATATGGTGAATGGGGTTCAGCGAAACTCTGCCGAGCATGCGCGCTGTGGGATCGCCCCGCCGATTGGCCATCCAGGCGTGCGCCGACTCGTGAATGCTGATCGCAAACAGAAACGCAATCATCTGGAAGACAATATCAACGTACTGGAGGGTCATCGGGTCTTGGGTCTGATACTAACACGCGGGCAAACGACCTGGCCGCAGCACCAATATGACGAACTCTTGTCATTCCGAGCGAGGAACTGCTTTCGTGCCTTGGCCGGCCTCAGCTCTTCTCAGAAGTTTTGCGCACTTCTTCCGGCGCGATGCTCTTCACCTTCAGGGTCTTTGCCGGAATGCCGCCGACGATGTGGAATGGCTCCACATTCTTCGACGCCACGCCCATCGAGCCCACAATGCCGTGTTCGCCCACGGTAACGCCGCTCAGTACAGTCGCGTGATAGGTAATGCGCGCCCGGGGGCCAATCTCGGTCTTGTGGTTCGAGACGATCATGCCGTCGTTGAGATCGTGCGCGTGGGAATAGACGTTGGCGTAGTCAGAAATCGAGGATCCCCCGTGAATAATGATCTCGCCGCGATCGTCGAGCAGGACATATTTGTGAATCGTACAATTGTCTTCGACTGTCAGGTTATAGCCGAACGAAACTTCTATACCGTGAAATATCTTGACGTTTTTCCCACAGTGTTTGAAGACATGGCGCGCCAGCATGGCGCGGACCCGGTGCCCAAGCCAGTGGTTCAGGCCCACGGGTGAGCGGTCATACATCATCCAGAACCAGATCAGCGGCTTGCGCTCGTTGTATTTGGCCACGTCGACGTCGCCATAAGATTCCGGCTCGAGCGTGGCGTTACGGGGGTCGAAGGAATGAACCAAAACCTGTTCTGCGATTGGTGCTGAGGAATGGAGCTTGGAATACGGCCGCCCGAGATAGAGCTCGTGCAGAGCGTCGCGAACTACGTTACTGCGATGTTCTGGATCGCGGTTGACGAACTCCTGGTCGAGATTCTGAATCCACTCGAGAAAGACCTTTTCCGCCGCAGGAGCCGGCTTCAAGTCACGATATTCGTAACGGGGCATAGAATGCGCTACTCCAGAATGAGAGCTTAAACCATAGCACAACATCCGAGAGGTGATCGCCCTCCACATGTTCTATAATTCGCGCCTTACATGACTACCCTGGCCCGCAAACTTCGCTTGGTGGACTACTTCACCTTGGGCTGGGGAACCATGGTCGGAGTCGGCTGGCTGGTCGTCATGGACGACTGGCTGCTGCGCGGGGGAACGCTGGGCGCCATTCTGGGTTTCGCGATTGGTGGAGTGCTGCTCTTGCCGATCGGATACGTGTATGGGCAACTGGTCTCTTCCATGCCGGATGCGGCAGGCGAGATTGCCTATACGGCCAAGGTTTTTCCAAGGGCGATCAGTTTCGCGACCGGCTGGATGATGATCCTCTCTTATTTCATTGTTTGTCCGTGGGAGGCGATCGCCATCGGCAAGATCGCGAGCTACATCTTCCCGGCGCTTGATGCGGTCGAACTCTATCGCATCGCAGGCATGCCGGTTTATCTGCCTCACGTCATCATCGGTCTGGGCTTGGTTGGCCTGATTACGGCGCTGAACTATCGCGGCATCCGCTTGAGCGCAACTTTTCAGAACTGGACTTCTTTCGGCACACTGGCGCTTTTCGCAGTGTTTGTAGGATTCGGGGCGGCCAAGGGATCGCCGAAGAATTTTCCTCCGGTGTTCACTCATGGCGGATTTGTTTCCGTGTTACTAGTCATTCAAATCGTGCCGTACTTTATGGCAGGATTTGAATCGGTGGTCAAGGGCGCGGAGGAATCCAGTCCCGGGTTTAGCGCCGTAGGGTTTTTCCGGGCGATGTGGGCAGCGATCCTCGCCGGCATTCTTTTCTATACCGTGATTGTCGCCGCCGTCGGCTACGTTGCGCCCTGGAGGGAGCTGACCAATCAGAAATTCATGACCGCGGTGGCGTTCGAGCGCGCCGTTGGCTCACCATGGATTGTTGACGTCATTCTGCTTGCGGCCCTGCTTTCGCTGATCAAAGTCTTCAATGGAAATTTTGTGGCCGCCAGCCGGTTGCTTTTTGCGGCGGGCCGGCGAGGACTGATTGACGGCCGCGTTGGAGGAGTACATCCAGCGAACCAGACTCCTTCGGTTGCGGTACTCTGCATCGGGCTTGCGACGGCTGCGTGTATGTTTCTGGGCGATGCAGTGCTGGTGCCGATTACAGAGGTTGGATCGGTGGCGATCGCGGCTGGATGGCTGGCCGCGTGCGCGGCCTATTATCGGATGCGCCCGGTCCTGGGCAAGCGCGCCGTGGCGGCAGCCGGCATACTGGTCTGCCTGGCAATGATTCTGATGAAGGTCTTACCCATTCCCGGGCATTTCAACGGATATGAATGGCTGGCGCTGGGAGTGTGGTGGGGGATAGGCATGGCAGTAAGCCAGAAAAACCAAATTCCGCGGAGATGAATCCTGTATGCGAAAAATGCTCATATTAGTCTGCCTTGCCTGGGTTTGTTTCTCGGGGCATCTCGCTGCGCAAACACCGCACTTCGAGATCGTCATCACTAATGGCCACATCATGGATGGCACCGGTTCGCCGTGGTATTCAGGCGATGTCGGGATTCGTGAGGGCAAAATCGCAGCGATCGGAAACCTGCGTGATGCGGCTCGCAGCCGGACGATTGATGCGCATGGCATGGTCGTGGCTCCGGGATTCATTGACATGCTGGGCCAGTCGGAACTGACCATTCTGGTTGATCCCCGGCTGCCGTCGAAAATCTATCAGGGAATCACCACGGAAATCACCGGCGAAGGCACATCGGTTGCTCCCCTTAATGATGCCATCATTCAAGCTGACCGGCCCGCTTACGATCACTATCGCATTACTCCGGATTGGAGAACTTTCCGGCAATATTTCGCGCGGCTGGAAAAGCAAGGTATGGGCATTAATCTCGCCAGCTATGTGGGCGCGACTTCCGTGCGCCGCATAGTGCTGGGAGACGATAACAAGCAACCAACCGCGGATCAGCTCGAGCGAATGAAAGAGCTCGTCCGGCAAGCTATGGGGGATGGCGCGGTTGGGGTTTCGACTTCGCTGCAATACGCACCTGCGCCGTATGCCAAGACGGAAGAGCTGATTGCTCTGGCCGCCGAAACCTCGAAATTTGGAGGAATCTACGCGACTCACATGCGCGATGAAGGCGATGTCGTGCTGCAAGCTATTGACGAGGCCCTACAGATCGGGCGAGAAGCGCTTGTGCCGGTGGAGATCTGGCACATTAAGGTCGCGGGGAAGAAAAACTGGGGGCGCATGCCGGAAGTCGTGGCCAAGATCAATGCGGCTCGAGCGGAGGGCATGGATGTTTCCGCGAATACCTACGCTTACACCGCCTGGTTTAATACGTTTTCCGCTTTCATTCCTCCGTGGGCGCATGATGGCGGCGATGCCAAACTGATCGAGCGCTTGAAAGATCCGGCGACACGAGCCCGCATTCGCAAGGACCTGCTCACTCCGTCCAGCGAGTGGAACAACGAATGGCAGGACATCTCTGGCCCGGAGGATATTTTGATCGGCGTGGTGCAGAATCCGAAGCTATTGTCGATTCAGGGCAAGAATCTGGCAGAAGTGGCGAAGATGTGGAACGAGGATCCGATTGATGCTCTGTGCGACATTCTGATTCAGGACAAAGCTTTCACCTCGGTCGCCGTCTTCGGCATGTCTGAGCCGGACGTTGTGCTGGCGCTGCAACAGCCGTGGGTCTCGATTGATAACGACTCGGAGGGGGCATCGCCGGAGGGAATCCTGGGACAGGAACATCCGCATCCTCGCGCTTATGGGACGTTTCCGCGCATCCTGCGCAAGTACGTTCGGGAAGAGCACAAGCTGACGTTGGAAGATGCCATCCGCAAGTTTTCGTCTCTGCCGGCGCAGCGCATGCGGCTCACGGACCGCGGAGTGCTCAAGGCCGGCATGTGGGCGGATGTTGTTGTGTTCGATCCTGCATCCATTCGCGACCTGGCGACTTTCGAGAAGCCGAACCAACTCTCCCAGGGGATGGAGTACGTGCTGGTAAACGGGACCCCGGTGATTGATTCGGGAAAGATGACCGGGAAATTGCCGGGCAAAGTGCTGCGGGGGGCAGGTTACGTACCCTAGCGTCAGGCAGTCCAAAGAGAGCGGCAGGGCCTTATGGTTTCAACGATGCCTGGGTTTCGCCGCCCGTAGAAACCAAGGGATGGCCTAAGGTTCCGGTGATGTTGATGGACTGTTTGCCTTCCTGCGATAGTTTCAAGCTTAGACTTCGGTCAAGCAAGGCCGCGCCGGCTACCCGATAGTCCGCCAGTGGTGTCTGTAGTTCGCCATTCTCGATTACGAACTTGCCATTGGCCAGCGCCAGGCGAAGGGAGAGACGACCCATTTCCAGCGGGCCGTTCGCGCCGGCCAGGGCAATGTGGGGGAGCATGCCATCCCGCACTTCGACCTGGAGGGCGCCGCTCGCGGATGAGGCCAATTCGGCGGTTGACGAACCGGAGAGCATGGCGCGGTAGCTCCCTGATGCGCTGCCCGTCACCCAGGCATCATTCATAATGCTGGAGAGCTGGCCAAGCGAGACCCGTTCGAATGTGCCGCTGCCGCTGTATTGCGGAGGCTTGCGAGTAAAGTCGGCCTTCCAGTCCCCGAGATGCTTGCCACCGAGGACTTCTCCACGCAGGTTGATTAGCTGGAGCAGGCCATCTTGCAAGCGGGCATCGGCTGAGACATGAGTGGCGGTCAATCTGCGAACCACCAGGCGGTCAGCGGTGATGGTCCCCGCAGCCTGTACTCCAAGCAGGTAGGCATTTCCAGAATTAGAGGAAGGCGACAGAAAGTGATACCAGGCCCGCTTGCGGGCTTCAGGATTCATCGCCATATTGAGCTGGTCAGCGGAAATTTCGCCGGCGTGCAATTTAAATTGCACAAGGCACTGCTGCGCAGAGGGGCAGGGCCGCGGCAGTTCAACTGAACCGCGCCACTCCTCGCCGGCGACCGAAGCTGCCAGGTTCTTTACCTCGGTCTGGTCTTCGGTGAGAACTATGTTGGCCGAGGAAACTTCCAAAGGAAGGTTCCACCCACGCACCGGCACGCGCGCGGAACGCAACTGTACCAGCCCAGTCACTTGGGGCGCGGAGAAGCCGGCCCACAGACCGCTGATTGCCAGATCCAGGTTTGTATCTCCATTCGCATTGGACTGCGGGGCCGCCAATCCAACCGTGCGAGCGGCACGCAAAAGGCGCTGCAACTTGGCGTCACCCTGAATCGCGAAGCGGTAGCCGGAGTGGGAGATCCAGCCATACAGGAATGCAGGCTCATTCCTGCCCAGGTCAACGCTGAAAGGGCCCACTTCGAGATAGGGTTCATTTTCTGGCGGCACGGCGCGCCTTTTTAGTTGGGACTGCGATCTTGCCCGCACCGTGCCTGAGCCGGCAGAAAGCGCAAGTGGAATTCGTTCGCTCCCCAGGTCTGTGTTTGTGAGCGCGGAAGCCAGATGGATCCCGCTCACTTCGCCCACGCCCTGCCAGCGGTCCAACGCGCCGCCACTTTTGGCTCCTCCACGAAGCCGCAGTCTGGCGTCAACGGTTCCTGCGGCCACGAGATCGTCTGGCATGTCCCTTTTGGCACGCTGGGCCCATATTGCCAGCGCTTGCACGGGAAGCTGCCGTGCGGCTACCTCCAGATCGAAACTGCGTTTTCCGAACGGATTGATCAATATGCCCGCGAGGTCAATCGAGCCATCACCGAAGGGAGCAAGACAAGCGAGGTTGCTAAAGGTATGAGTGAAGGCATTGTACTTGGATCGGCAACGGGCTGACAGATAAAGATTTCCGCCGCTTATGATGTCATAACGGCGAAAATCATCTAGAGAGAGCCCGGAGTCCACATCCAGCTGCGCCGGCGTGCCGGTAAGAGTCGCAGCTAAGCGGACCGTGCCACGCCAGCCCTTGTCCTGATCGAAAAGCAGCTTGGTAAGCTGGCCCAGTTGCGCACGTTCCCAGGACAATTCGAACTGCAGAGGCGTATCTCTCAGGCTTGCCGATCTCTGCCAGGTCCCGCTCACCCGGATGGTACCGGTATCGGAAAGACTGGAATCGGTCCTCACTGGGGTCGCCTTGAGCCGCAGGCTCCATGCGTTTTCGGAGGCCTGCCACAGGGCGAAATCGGCGTCGGTTACGGCGTAGGGCTTCTTCTCGAGCCCCAGCTTGAAATTGATCCTTGCGCGCGATGCTTCGATGTAAGGAAATCCGGCCCGCGGGCCACGTCCGGTTTTAGCGGTTGGAGCCACCCGGGTGGTATCGGCGCGCTCAAGAAGATTCTCTAGATTCCAGCGGCCTGTGTCGTTCCGCACGAGATTTAGACTCGGTTCGTTCAGGCTCAAGCGCGCGATCTCCAGCCGTCCGAAAAGGAGAGAGACGAACCGCAATGAGGCGGTCACGTCGTCGGCGCGAAGCATGGGTTCGGAGCTGAAGGAGGGATCATCGTGCACGACGAACCCTTCCAGGTCAAAACCCGGTTGGGGAAGAAAACGCAGCTTGACAGCCGTAACATCCACAGGCCGTCCCAGGGCGCGGCTGATTGACCCAGTGATGCGAGCGTGCAGACGGTTGACCCCGGGGCGGGCGAGAAACAGAATCAGCAAGACCACGCAAAAAATCAGTGCTCCGCGCTTGAATCTCGCCGACTTCACCGTACTACCCGCAGGGTTCGCCGCCACCGGCTTTCGTCGAAGAAATGAATGATTACGTGAAACAGAAATCCGATGCGTTGACTGGCCTCCGTGTGTAGGTACTGGTCGGCCGGCGTTTCGAAGGACCAATAGATAAACATAGGCCGTCCAATTACATTTTCGACGGGAACAAAACCCCAGAACCGGCTGTCGTAGCTGACGTCGCGGTTATCCCCCATGGCGAAGTAATGACCGGAGGGGACGACCACATCATCGCCTTGGATGTAATCCTTGAGGGTCAGCTGCCATTCAGGCGCAACGTTGTTGTAATCCGACGGCGGAACCGCAGGAAAATTGTCACGGTAGGGGTTATACGCCTCCGCGCCTGTCGGCTGATGGATGACGTAAGGCTCGTCAAGCTTCTCTCCGTTGCGGTAAACCACGCCGTCGCGCAAATGAATGCGGTCCCCGGGTGTCCCGATTACACGCTTGACGACGTAAAGCCCCGCCTCGATGGGCGAGAGAAAAACAAAAACGTCGCCATGGTGGATGGAGCGGTAGGGAAGCAGCCCGCCGATCCAGGAAGTGGGCGGGGCGAACTGTTCCCGATTCACAAACACGTGGTCGCCAATCAGGAGGGTGTTCTCCATGGAACTGGAGGGGATTTCAAACGCCTGAACCACGAAGGTGATGATGAACAAACCGGTCACCAGCACTGCCGCCAGAGAAGCCAGAAACTCTACCGTTGTCTCGGGCGGCTTTTCCAACTGCTCTTTTTCTTTCTTAGCCACTTATCAACCCCGTTTGCCGAGCGAATGCGCCCCTATTTGACTAAACGAAAAGTGCGGTCCCAGCGTGTTATCTGAAAGATGTGGGCAACCGCGTATGCGAAATGAATGAGCTTGTCAGCCGCGTTGCCGGAAGTTGATTCATCCATCCCGGTATTGCGTACGGACCAATAAATGAGCAAGGGCCTGCCCACGATGTTCTCCCGCGGAACGAATCCCCAATAGCGGCTGTCAAGGCTCTCATCCCGATTGTCGCCTAGCACGAAATAATACCCCTCGGGAATGATCAGATCACCATCCTCAACCAGCTTCTTCATTTGCAGCCACCAGGTTCCTTCCAGGCCCGGAACCGGGAGGTTCAACCGGGGGAAGTCATCGCGAAACGTGTCCGGAACCGGGGAACTGTAATGCACATAGGGCTCCTTTGCGGCAACGCCATTGACGTACACCCTGCGGTTCAGCAGATGTACCCGATCGCCGGGCAGCGCGATCACACGTTTTACGAAGTGCTCGGCGGGATTGACCGGATACCGAAAAACGATAATGTCGCCCCGTTGGATGGGACGATATGGCAACAGGCGATCCTCGATTCCGCTTCCGCTCCCATAACGCAGCTTGTCTACCAGCAAGTAATCGCCGATGAGCAGCGTGTTTTCCATGGATTCGGAGGGAATCTGAAAGGCCTGCACCAGGAACGTGATCACGAAGATCGCGATCACCACCGTGCCCAGCAACGACTGCAGCGAGGCCGGCCACTCCGCGGCGGTTGCTTGAGCCTGGCTTACCTCAGCTTGTACCGTGCCGGCCTCAGCCATCCCAGACACTTAACTATGCTCCCTGGCCAGCTTGCCGCCAGGCCGCGCGGGCTGGGAGGCGATGTATTCAAGTACCTGGCGGGCAGCCTCCTGTTCTGCGTTCTTCTTTGTTGATCCTTCCGCCCGGCCCACAAACTCGGCTTTCTCCATATCGGGGGTCGAAATCAAACGCGCCTCGACAGTGAAAGTTTTGTGATGTTCGGGGCCCTGTTCCTTGACCAGAACATAAGTCGGCTGAGGACGCCCCATTGCCTGCAACTTCTCCTGCAATGCAGATTTGGAATCGGTGAGCGGAAGCTCACTGCCGTTGCGTGCGATGCGTTCCAATTCAGGGCCTACGATGTAGCGCAAGACAACCCGCCGCACGGCTTCCATCCCGTTGTCAAGGTACATGGCGGCCAGAACGGCCTCGAGGCTATCCACCAGCAACGCGGTCTTGTTGCGCCCGCCGCTCTTTTCCTCCCCGCGGCCGAGTCTCAAATAGCTTCCCAGTTTCAGCTCCTGGGCGACCCGGATCAGATGCTTTTCGCTGACGAGATGGGCCCGCAACTTGGATAGCTCCCCCTCACGAAAGTGCGGAAAGCGACGGAAGAGCTCCTCAGTGGTAATCAATCCCAGCACGGCATCGCCCAGAAATTCGAGTTGTTCGTTGTCGCCGACCGGCGGACCTTCCTGGGATTGCGAAGCCTCGAGTTCTCGCGCTTGCGAGGTGTGGGTAAGCGCCTGCTCCAGCAATTGCGGGCGGGCGAACCGATAATCGAGGGCTTCCTCCAGCCCGAGAGTGTTTGGTGACTTCATGGTTCCAGGGGACAGGCCCGCGCTCCGATCTTTGTCGTTACCAGCCGGACCTCCACCACTCGCCGCTTACTTTTGAGGCGCGGGTGGCGGAGTCTGGCTTGCAGGCGCCTTTGTACCCTCAGCCGGCGCGGCCGCTCCCGGCGCTCCAGTCAGCTGGGCCAGCCGGTCACGCTCATGGCGGGCCGCGGTACCCAGTGCCGTGTTGTCCTGTGTCATCCCCACGGCCTGATTGGCGAACTTCAGCGCCTCCGGATATTTATCCTGCTTATCCAAAGCCAGGGCCAAACGAATTACTGCGATGGGGTCGGGTTGGGAGGGATACACATCAATCGATTTCTGCAGCGAGACTTGCGCCTCGGCATACTTTCCCTGGTTGTATTGCACGCTGCCCATCACCAGATACACATTCGAGCGGAGGAAGTTTTTGTAGGCATCCAGCTTGTCCTGCGGAGTTCCGGCCGGAGCCGCAACATCGGTATCAACGGTTTGCAGCGCCTTTTGGCACATACTGATAGCTTCCTGCCAGCGCTGGTCCTTGTCCAGATCGGTATCGCGGGTACGTTCGGCCAACACCTGCGCTACGCCGCTCAAAGCCTCGGGGTCATCGGGATCGAGCGCCAGGACTTTCCGTCCCATTTCGATCATCTTGTCGCCGTTGTTGGCGGTTTGGTAGCCATGCATGGCCATACGATAGAGAAGAATCCGTAGTTCGCTGTCCGGGAATTTGGCCGCGAAATCGTCTGCCGCTTTCTCCATAGCGGTCGCGTCGTTCTGATTGGCGACGGCGGCTTTGTAGGTGTCAAACTCAGGCTGCGTCTTGGCTTGCGGAGGCCGCTTACCTGCCGGAGGAGACGCTGCCTGCGCTGCGCCGGCTTGCCCCACGGGTTTGGTTTGCGCTGCGGACGCCGGGACAGCCAGTAGGGTTGTAAGGCCCAGAACCACGGCTACCATCGCTGCTTGCTTCATGGTTTCTCCTTAAGATCGGGACTGCGTCGGTTGCCAATAGAATCGTCTTCTTTCATGCTATCGCATTATTGCGAATGGGCGGGTGGCTCGTAGGGTTGCTGCAGACCACGTTGAGCGGCCTCCTTGACGGCCGGCAGCGAAACGCCAGCAGCCAGCGCGGCCCGATAGTGGTCCATGGCGGCTGCGCGTTCCTCCTGGAGGTCGAAAATCCTGCCGAGGTAAATATGAGACCAGGCGACGACTTTCGGCTCATGAGCGACCCCTAAGGCCTTCTCGAAATAGGTGCGCGCTCCCTGCATGTCACGGTTCATGGTTGCTACCTGGGCCAGGATAAACAAAGCCCGGCCAGCATCTTCGCTGTGCTCATCCAAAGCCTCCTGCGCCAGCTTCTGCGCGGCTGCGGGGTCGCCCGCCGCAAGGCGCTGCTCGGCGGTCAGCAGGAGCTTGCCGGTTACGGGGCGGGACAAATGCAGCAGTTCGGGATCGGCCTTCTTGGCAAATTGCACCTCCGCTGCAATCTTCTGTTCTTTGTGCACATCGATGGTGCTGACCATGTCGCCATAGGCAGTGCGCAGGCCTTCGGGTCCCTTTTCGAGTTTTATTAGAGAATCATAAAAGTAGGACGTCAATACGAATCCCTGGCGCATGGATTCTTCGACTGCCACCTGGCGCTCGGCTTCAGGCGTCTTCTTCGATCCCATGGTTCGGGCTTCGACAGCCCGGATGAGACACTCAGTCGTCAGCAAAGCAGTATCCGTCTTGAACCCCTCATCCATGGGCGCGTTTTTCACGCTGTCCAACAGTGGTTTCAGCCGGCCCATGGCGGTCGGATACTTGAGCGCCATGGGATCGAGAAGGTAGTGCAGATAAGTATGGCGAATCTGCTCCATCTTCAGGGCGGAACTGGTTCCCGGGGAAATCACGACGTAATAATCCGAGCCGTAGTTGCGGGCGTTGGTTTGACCGGGGTCGCCCATAGGATCGAGATAGACTGTGAATCCGTGCCCCAGATATCCGGCGGAAGGCAATCGCAGGTAAATTTCCGTGTCAAAAAGCATCTTCGACAACGGGCCGTGGTAGCGCTCCGTCAAAGCGGTGTAGGATTCCAGATGCCGTTTCCAAATGATGCCTAATCCAGCCTCGTCATAGAACTTTTGCAGCACGGGAACGATGCCAACCACTGCGCTCGCGTCGGGCGGCAGGTCGGCTTCCTTTACTTTGAGCGTGAACTCCGGCGGCGGACCGAGTTCCAGCGCCAAAGAGATGTACTGGGAAAGAACACGGGAAGCATCCGCCCCCTGATGTTCGGTGAAAAACTGGCACAGGGTGGTTGTGACGTCCTTCGCTGCGTCGGAAGCTGCGGCCGCTTTAGCCACTTCGGCTCGAATCTGAGCGCGCAAAGGGTCGGAGGCACTCAGACCCGAGTCGAAACCACATTGATTGATGGCGGCCAGGACCGTGAACAGAGATTCGTTGGTATCCAGCGCGACCTGAGCCGAGTTCTGCGCAAAGCACAGCGAGGTAGCCAGCCCAATGGCCGAAAACAGCGCTATGCGGGACTTAAGGGCCAGAAAACCTCCACCCTGGATGATATGAGATGCGGATTTCCTCATTCAGTGTAAGAGCTTGCGAGCGGAGGGTCAAACCAAACTACCAGCAGATTGCTTAATGAAAAAAGATCGGCAGCAGCGCACTTACCCTTTTACGCTGATCTTGGAGAAAGACAACACGGCGCGGCCACGAGTTGGCCGGCCCATAGAGGTCGCAGGCCGGAACGTCGTAAAGATGAGCATGCGTTTTACTTTGGGCAGAATGTCCTGCCCCTCGGACGGACCGGAGAGAATTCTGTAATCGTCAATGCGGCCGTCCGACCCCACATAGGCTTCGATGACCAGCGAGTCGTCATGGATGGAATCCAGATCATTGCCAAAGGCAGCCTGCTGGAGTTGGGGGGCGGTGTACAGCATGAGCGGGACATCGGAATTATCGGCTTGCAAGGGCACGGCGAGTGAGCCCATCAGCGTGCCAAAGATCAAAATAGTTGCCGCCAGGCCTGCGGTTGCCGGAACCATGAAAGCATTGATTGCGTTTTCCAGGCGCACGAGCCATCCCTGGAAACGCGAGCGCCGCGACTGCGCCACTTCATGAGAAATGGCCACGCGCAACCGGAGAGATAAATCCGCGGGGGCTTTGCGGCGTCCTAGCTTTGCCAAAAGCCGCTGCGTCTGGCGCAGCGACTCATATTCCGAGGCGCACGGCGCACAATCCTGGAGATGCTCGCTCACTGCGTGCATCTGGCGTCCTGTGACTATGCCGTCAAGGTAGGGAGAAAACAGCGATCTGGCCTGGGAGCATTTCATGACGCCACCTCGAACTGCCGCGCGGGTACAGTCGCTTTTCTCCTGGCCTTCCGGGCCGTGTCCTCGACATCAAGAGGCCGCAATCCCAGTTCCGGCCCCACCTCGCGCACGTAAGCTGCGAGGCGCCGCCTCAGCGCGTCGCGGCCTCGCGTCAACCGCGACTTCACAGTTCCCACTGACACCTGCGTGATTTCCGCAATCTCGTCGTAGGACATTTCCTCGAGATCACGCAGAATAACGGTGGTGCGGTAAGGTTGCGGAACCCGCCGCAGCTCTTCTTCCACATGGGTACGAACTTCGGCGTGAGCTACGCTATCGAACGGAGATTCACGCTCATCCGCCAGCAGATCCTTTAAGGCGGGTGCGTTTTCTGCGGCCAGGTCGGTTTCCAGAGGCTCCATGGAGACTTCGCGCGACTTATGCCGGAACCACCAACGGCGGCGGTTGTACGCTTCGTGCAGGGCAATGCGGTAAATCCAGGTTTTCAAACTGGAGCCGCCGTGGAAGTGCTTCATGCCGCGAAAGATCTTCATGAAAACTTCCTGGGTGGTGTCGGCAGCGTCGGCGGGATCGCTGACCATGCGGTAGATCAGGCTATAGATAGGCTGGTGGAATTCGCCAATCAGCCAGGCATAGGCCTCTTCGGAGCCGGCCTTCAGTTCGGCCACAATCGCGGCTTCTTCGACCCGAATTCCTAACGCCCCGGCAAGATCACCCAAACTCGCCACCCTCGCCATAGCTCTCATGGCGTAAGCTCCATTATAGGTTGAATTCGGCTTAGAAGGTCAGTGCAAAATAGGCGCATGGTTTCGCTGATCGAAACGAAATCCCATATTTAATAGACGCCACCGGAGGCCACGAAGTTCCCTCCGCAAATCGTTATTTCTTAGAACTCCTAACAAAACCTCACCCTATGGCGGAGAACGAAACTACAACCAAAGCCGGGCGCAGCTTTGTAGGAGCCATTTAGCGGAGTCGTGGTGCCAAAGACGAGGAAGGTAGCTAGTCGCCTGTGCCGGTCAACGCCACGGTTTGCGGGCTGCCGCCGCCGTTGTCGGTGATGCTAAGGCTACCTGAGAGTTGGCCTTTCTTCTCGGGCGAAAATGTGACATTGATCGTGCACGTCGCGCCAG
>Ga0335078_10000482_pt1 | contig 61949 bp, 50 predicted proteins | sample Lox_Sample_32_FD_206711 | JGI IMG/M metagenome (GOLD analysis project Ga0335078, IMG submission 206711) | Soil microbial communities from Loxahatchee National Wildlife Refuge, Florida, United States - Lox_Sample_3.2 | ecosystem: Environmental > Terrestrial > Soil > Wetlands | place: USA... | reverse complement strand
CCTGCCGCTCACCGTCGGCAATCTGCGCGAGCCCGCTGCCGGCTGGTCCGACCCCGCTTGGGCAGCCGCCGGCTTCCTCAATTCCATCACCGCTTACGAGCCGCAGGGTTGGTCTTTCTACAATGGCCTCGACCTGCAGGCCCAGCGCCGCTTCTCCCGTGGCTTGTTGTTCCTGGCTGCCTACACTTGGAGCCGCAACATCGACAACTCCACCGATACGCTCAACTCCAGCGCCCTCAGCCAGCGCCGCGTTCCCGATATGGGCGACCTCACGCAGGAAAAAGCAACCTCGGCTCTCGACCGCCGAAGCCGCTTCACTCTATCTTCGGTCTACGACCTGCCCTTCCTCAAAGACAACAAGAACTGGCTCCTCAAGAACATCGTCGGAAACTGGCAGTTCTCCCCGGTGTACATCTACGAAACGCCGGAATACTTCTCGGTTTCCAGCGGTGTCAACACCAACCTCAACGGAGACAGCGGCGCCATCTCCCGAACCATCATCAATCCCAGCGGCGCTGCCGGCGTCGGCACCGCGGTCTATGGACTCGACAAGAACGGCACAAAAATCGCCTACAATGCTTCCGCGAGCCTGGTGAATACGGTGGTCGCTTGGGTGGCCATCAATCCCAACGCACGCTACATCCAGGCCGCGGTCGGCGCGCTTGCCAATGGCGGACGCAACACCGAAGCCACCCGCCCCATCGACAACATCGACTTCACCCTCACAAAGCGATTTCAGATCAAGGAAAGGGCTCGACTGGAGCTATCCGGACAGGCCTATAACCTGTTCAACCATCCGCAGTTCATCCCTGGATCGCTCAACGATGTTGGCGCCGTCGGAACTTCCGGCAGCACGGCATATGTTACGGTCAACAATGTGAACTTCAATAACCCGGAGAAAGCGTTCAGCAGCAGCCCACGCACCATTCAGGTTGTCGCCAAGTTCGTGTTCTAGATCTGTAGCCGGCAACTCGCGGGGCCGATTCCATCGGCCCCGCACTCTTCCTCAGCAGCATCCCCCAGCAAGCCTCTCTTCTCGTGACATGTGAGATATAAACGATTCCATGACTACGGGTATGAGCTCCGACTGTACTCTGACGTAGCGCACCGCGGCCCGACTGGGCGAAAACCGAACGGCGGATTCCGGCAACTGCCGGAGCAATCCGGCAAACTCGGAAACAGCTTCCGCCTCTTTATTCCGCCCCGTGCGGATCGGATCTAGTGCCGGAACCAGGAAGCGAAATCGGACCGTATGAATTGCTTCACGCGATCGCCTCCGGTCAGCCGGAGCCAGAAGCCCCCGCGATCGTGGTCGAAGCGCAGGACGATATCGAAGAACGGGCAACACAGGCTTTCACCTTGAGCCCATTCTGAAACGATCTGCACGGTAGCCGGACCAGGCGGGAATTCGAATTCGTAACCATCCGGCAACTCGCGATGGCGGATATGCGCGCCGCGCAACGCCGGGCTCAGCATGTCGAAGTGCCGGTGCCGCGCGTCCGGGTCGAGCGCCAGCCGATCGCACGCAAACGCGCGCGGAGATACGGCGGCAGGCTTGCTCTGCCCATATGCGGGACTGCAAAGCAGAATCAAGGTAGCAACGGGCAACACGGAAATCGGTTTCATGAGATCACCTCGTGATTCATGCTATGACTTCAAGCCGGCTTGAAGTCAAGCACGAATTGGCCCTTCTTTTGCGAAGCTTGCAAAACGTCTACAATGCTCTCCATGGCGCTGCTTTCGATTTCCGAGGTTGCGCGGGAGGTTGGTCTGCGTTCCTCGGCGATCCGCTATTACGAGGAGCTGGGAGTCTTGCCGCGTCCGCAGCGGATCAGCGGACAGCGGCGTTACGATCGATCGGCGGTCTATCGGCTGGCGATTCTGAGGCGGGCGCAGGAAGCCGGCTTTACTCTCGACGAAATCCGTCAGTTCTTCTTCCAGTTCCGAAGGTCGACATCCGTATCGATGCGCTGGAAGACGGCTGCCGATAAGAAGCTCGCCGAAATCGACGCCAGAATCGAACAACTGCGGAGCATGAAGGGCCTGCTGCTGCGGCTGCAGACGCGCTGCGGATGCGAAACCGTGGAAGAGTGCGGCGCCGCGATTCTGCGCGGAGGCTTTCGCAGTGCCTCCAAGAAAACAGCCGGCTATCGATCCGCCAACCGCCGGTGATCCTTCAGAATGCAGTGGTCCATCGCCACGGCCAGGCCGGCCGACTCGGCGCGCTCCGCGGCTTCTTCGTTCACCACGCCTTCCTGCATCCACACCGCTTTGGCTCCCTTGCGAATAGCCGCCTCCACGATATCGGGTACATATTCGGATCGGCGGAAAATGTCCACGATATCGACCGGCTCGGGGACGGAATCGAGATCGGGATAACATTTCTCGCCCAGAACCTCGGTCTCCTGCGGATTCACGGGAATGATGCGATATCCCGCCTGCTTCATGTACTCGGCGACGCCATAGCTCGGCCGCCAGCGTTTGGAGGACAGGCCGACAACGGCAATGGTCCGTGAGGAACGGAGAATTTGGGCAGTGCGGTTCATGATGATTCTCTCGTGCGCGGTTCCTTCCGGCTGCGATTCGCGTCCGGCGCGGTGGCGCGCTTCAGCTTTCCGACTTCCTCTGGTGTCAGATGGCGAAACTCCCCGGGTTTCAGAGCACCCAATTCGAGCGGGCCGATACGGATGCGCTTGAGCTTCTCGACGAGCCGTCCGAAATGCTTGAACATCAGGCGAATCTGCTGATTCCGCCCTTCAAACAGCCGTACTTCGTACCACGGATTGTCGCCGCTGCGCAGCATTTTCAACCCGGCGGGCTCGGTCCGGCGGCCGTGCAGCGGAATCCCGCGCCGAAACGCCTCCTCCTGTTCCGTCGTAAGCGGTCCGTTCACCTTGGCGAGGTATGTTTTGGGCAAATGCGTGGCGGCCGACATCACGGCATTGGCCACTTCGCCGTCGTTGGTGAGCAACAGGAGCCCTTCGCTGTGATAATCCAGACGACCCACCGGATAGACACGCTCGTGGATTCCACGCAGCAGTTCCATGACCGTTGCGCGGCCTTCCGGATCGCTGACCGTCGTCATGGTGCTGTTCGGCTTGTTGAGCGCGATATAAACATGACGCTTGGGGGCGTGGACCAGGCGGCCGTCCACCTTGACGTGGTCGTGATCGAGGTCGGCCTTCGAGCCCAACTCGGAAACAATTGTGCCGTTGACGGTGACGCGCCCTTCCAGCATGAGTTTCTCGGCCTGCCGGCGGGAAGCAATACCGGCCTGCGAGAGAATTTTCTGCAGCCGCTCCTCGGACATCACTCCTCCGATGCCGGTACGTCGGAAGCCGTTTCTTCCGCCGCGGGCTCCGCGGAGTCGCGGCCTTCCGGGCCCGGCTCCGGCTCGCTCACAGGAGGCTGTGCCGGCGGAGGATCGCCTTCCGGGGGCTGCGATTCCGGCGGCGGAGGCGGAGGTGTTTGCGGCCCTTCGGGCTCCGGCGGCTCGCTTTCAGCGAATGCCATGCGGCGGATTTCCTCGAATTCCTTCAGCGTGGGCAGCTCGCTCAGGTCCTTCAGCCCGAACTGGATTAGAAAGTCCTTGGTGGTTTTGTACAAAATCGGCTTGCCGATCACGTTCTTGCGTCCGGCTTCGGCAATCAGCTTGCGATCGAGCAGCGTATTCAGCACGCCGGTGCCCTGCACGCCGCGGATTTCCTTGATTTCCGGAGCGGTCACCGGCTGCTTGTAAGCGATCACGGCCAGAGTTTCCAGGGCCGGCAGGGAAAGCTTCAGCGGCGGTTTCAGACTCTTGGCGAAGGTGCGCACGGCATCGTGGTGCTCCGGCTTGGTCGCCATGCGGTAGCCGCCCGCGACTTCCCGGATGGCCAAGCCGTGCTCGGGCTTGTCGTACTCGGCAATGAGCTGATCGAGCACCTCGCGGACTCGCTCGCCCGACTGTTGCAGCGACTCCGCCATCTGCGCCACGGTGACCGGGTCTTCGGCGACATACACCAGCGCCTCCACCACTGCTTTGAGGCGCGCATTCTCTTCGCCGGACGGGGACGACTCCGCTTCCTCCGCGGCCAGAAGATCGTCGGCCAGCACCGAATCCATTACGACTACCGGATGCGGCACACGCTCCGGTTCCGGCGTCTGCCCTTCAGTCTGGTTCTCCGAGTTTGGCTCCGGGGTCTCGTTCCCGGTCTTCAGTTCTTCCATTTCCATTCAGATGGCGGCGTCAGACCATCGCGCGGCGCTTCCGCACCGGCACGGTTCTTCTCCTGACTCCTATCTCCTATATGTAATCTTTTTCGATGGCGGCTAGGGGCTCGCCGGAGGCAAACGCGGACTCGAAGCCGGAACCCCGCTGAAGGGCGATTTCGCCGAACAAGTCCTTCTGTACCAGTTCGACAGCCTGCATGCGAACCATTTCGAGCACGGCCAGGAAGAGCGCGATCATGGCCCGCCGGCTGCGCTGACGTTCGAACACCTGCAGGATGAATACCGGCCGGACGCCGGCTTCGACGAATTGACCCCGAAGGTAGTGGATCATGTCGGCCACGGTCACATCCGCGGTTTCGACTTCATAAACCGGCCGGTTCTTGGCCCGCTCCATGATAGCGGCCATGGCTTTAGCCAGATCGTGGATGCCGGCCAGAATCCCGGGATCCTCGGGAAGAAATGCCTTGATCTGCGGATTCGACCAGACGTTCTCCTCGATCAACCGCTTCTGCTGCAGCATCTCCGCTGCATTTTTGAACCGCTCGTGCTCCAGCAGCCGATCCACCAGCTCTTGCCGCGGATCTTCCGCGTTATCGGCGTCCGCTTCCAGCGCCGGATCGCGCGGCAGCAGCATCTTCGACTTGATATGGATCAGCGTCGCCGCCATGTAAACGAATTCCGCGCCCAGATCCATGTCCATTTCCCGCGCCTTTTCCATGTATTCCAGGTACTGGGAGGTGATGGTGGCGATGGGAATGTCCTTGATATCGATCTGCTGCTTGCGGATCAGGTCGAGCAGCAGATCGAGCGGGCCGTCATACAGTTCCAGATGAAAATTGAGTGGCGAAGACACCGTCTTTCACGATAACATGCGTGCATCCTTGGGTCCGAACGATTGCAGTGCATCCTCCGCCGAAGAGGCCGCGGATCGGTGCAAAAGCATCCCCGGCGGAAATCATGGTCGGCGATATGCCTTGCGCGCCAGCGCTTCTCTAAACCGCCGGATAGCGCCTCACTTGGCGGGCGCGCTCCTTGACGGTTGCGTCGATTGCAGCGCCTGGATGAAATTCTTCCCCTGATCCATCCCCGCGCCCCACAGCGCCATCGTCACATAGTCCTGAAATGAACCGAATGTGGCGTTCTTGAAGTAGAAGGTGGCAAGACCCGTGGCCAGAGCCACGGCCATGGCGATGAGTGTCGAAATGTTGCTGACCCCCGCCAGGGTCTTGAGAATTCCGAACTCGGCGTAGTCCCGTATGTCGGGGCCGTTGGTTTCGGAAAGCTTGATGGAGTCGCCGCAATGGGTCAAGGTTGCCGAGATTTTGGTCTTTCCCGCGGACGGGAAGTATTGGGCGACAGAAGGGCCGGCCGTCACCGGTGTCAGCACCACCGCTTCCCGTCTCTTTCGCCGAAGTTTCTCGTGCCATTTGGCGGGATTGGGCGTGAGGACGAATCTCCATGCATATTCCACCTTTCGGCGAAACAGGTAGGTTCCGTTGATCTTGGAATTCTCAACGCTGATCCAGAACAAAAGCGGAGTGAAAGCTTCCAGGCCGCCGGTATCGGTAACCGCGGGCATGTGGAGTTTCAGCGTGGCCTTGTTGTCCTGGAGCTCTTTTTTGAGGTGGTTCCAGGCCAGACTGTCATTGACCCGGAAGCAATCCTCGAGGTCCGGCTCGGCGATCAGCTGCGCCAGGTCTCCGGGTTCATTGCGCGCATCCCAGTACATCCGCAGGCGGGCGTAGACCCGGTAACAGTCTTGAATCTCCTCGAGCGATGTCGGCGGTTTGCCGAGGGCGGAATCGAGCGTGCTCTTGAGCTTCTGAATGGCCTCTTTCGCCGAATCCGGCACGGTCCCCGACTCGATGGTCCTTTTCAGCCCCTCCAGCGAGGGCAGGATCGTTCTCCACAAGGCTGCGGGCAGGGTCGCTTCCTGGAGCCAGTCATTAAAGGTCACCAGCTCGTTCTTGATGCGACTGGCCAGGGCTTCGTCGGGAGGCTCCATTCCCAGTTCGCAGACGATGCCATCGAGAGTTTCCACCACCCTGTTGTAGACGAGCTTGGGAAGGCGGCGCTGCAAGATTGCGAGCAGTTCGCGAGCCTGTTTGAGGATAGAAGCGGTGGCACGCACGGTATCGAGGCGAGCCGCGATGACATCCGCTCCGCTCAGCCAGAAACGCTTGCTGAGCCGCTCGGCCAGGTTCAGGACGGCGCCCACCCAAACTACCGCGGGAAGGTTCGGCAAGGTCGTGCCTTTCGACACTCGCACGTCGTCGATCTGCTGCATGAGATCGATCCGCCGCTGTTTTCCGAGGAGCACTTTTGTAATCAGGTAAGACAACAGCAGCGAGCCCAAAAGGACGGCGATGGCCAGCCAGACGGAATCGCGCACATCAATCGTCATGGCGAGTTTGGCGCTGTCGGAGGAGGCGCCGGGGGCGGCGAAATGGAGTGGAATGATGTACTCGCCCGCATGCAGTCCCTTGCCGCTGATGATGATCTGCGCCTGCGAACCGGCAGTGACGTTCGCGGCGTTGGATTGCCCGGGAACTGCTGGGCCGGTCGAAAAAGGACTGGGCCACGGCTGACCGTTCCACTGGAACAGCAGATTGGCGGCGGGATCGAAAGAGCCGGGTCCTTTCAGGCCGGAATCGGCCTGTACGGAGATCCCATTGGCCGCGCCCTTGCCGGATTTTTCCAGCAACTCCACCGATCCCAGGACATGATCGAAGCTGGGGAACATACCGAGGAGCGGGCGCTGCAACTGGACCGTAAGAGTCTGGCGATCTGTAGTCAGGGTCGCTGGCGGCGGCGCGGGCCGGCTCAGGGAGAAATGTTTGGCCGCTTCGGGCTTGTTGTTGTCGGGAAAAATCGACAGGCTGCCCGCATATTTCCCGTCGGTGGAGAGCGGCGGAATCCGCAGGCACAGCGATGCCGTCTTGCCATCCTGCAAAGTAAAGGCGGCGGGCTGGGTTTCGGCCGTGGCGTTAGGGTCGCAGCTTGCGAGGATATCCACATTGATCGAGTCCTGGTCGCTGGCGAATCGCGAGGCCAGGATCCGGATGCTTTTCACGGCGGCGTCGCCGGGCAGGTAGACGACGTTGACCGGGACCAGATTACCAGCGGGCACCGGTATATTGCTGTTTTCCGCGATGTCGAGCTGGAAGTTCTGAGCCGCGGCGGCTCCCGCGAGCAACGCAACCAGTGCAAGCGAACGCGAACAATTCATGGCAGCCTCCACGGCGTGCGGCAACTATTCTCTCAAGTGACGCGGCGGCGGCGCGCGTGTCTGGCTCGCCCCGGCAGGCTAACCTTCAAGCATTTTAATCGCCCGTTCCAGACTGCGGCGCATGCGATTGAAAGAGCCGGCCAGTATGGAAATTTCGTCCTTTCCGGTTGCCGGCAATTCGGGCATGTCCAGCTTGCCGATACTGATCTCGTCGGCCATGGCCGAGAGGTTGCGCAGCGGGCGCACGACCGCCAGCAGAAGGACCAGATCGAGCAGCAGCAGAGTGGCCAGGAAAACTCCCGCCAGGGCGGCCAGCAGCGTGGTGAATGCCTTGTCGGCCATCTTGATGGGCACCGTCATGGGCACGGACACGATCTGCGCGCCCACCACTTCGTTCAGATTCCACCCGAAACCATTGGCCGAGCCGTAATGGCGGATCATGGCGGGGGGAGCGGCCGACGGCGTCGAATGACACTCGAGACAAGGGGCGGCGGCGACGATCGGGCGCGCGAGGTAGAGGGATCGGCCCAGCGGAGTTTCCCGTTCATCCACGATTTCCGTGGCGCCCTTGCGCGCCGGGTTGCGGAAAGCCTGGATGACATCGGCTTCCCAATCGGATGCGCGGTCGCGCAGGTTGGTGGGGTTCAGGGTGGCTTCCTTATAGTCGTAGTCCGGATAATGCGCTCGAATGGAAGCGAAGGTTTCAGTGGCGGCGAAAGCGGGGACGGTTTGCGGCAGGAAAGAGGTGAGGTGCTCCTGTTGCTTTACCAACAGTGGCTTGACCTCGTTGCTGGTATAGTCGCGGGCGGAGCTCATGGCCTCCATCATGAGCCGCGCCTGGCGGACTACCTCGGCGCGCGCGTTTTCCTGGGCGAGGTGATAGGACACCAGCGTGGCCAACGCGAGGCCGACGCCCAACACCAGTCCCAGGATGAGATTAAACTTCGCGAGGAGTTTCATTGCATTGTCAATGCTATCGCAAACGGGATCGGGAACCCGCCCCACACCAGGCCGACGGGCGCCGGCTTGGAAGGATCTGCATTGATAGACCGCCTCCGGATCGGCATCGCCACCATGAGTATCACCGTTTCGCTTGGTCTTCGTGGATACCGATGATAAGGAGCCATGCGCCCGAAATGAGGAACGCGAACAGCACAATGATTGCGACAGCCGCGATATAAAGCCCGGAGCTATATCCGAGAATAAGAAGAACTGCGGCTATAACTTCAGCGAAGTAACACATGGTGCCGCCCGCAAGCCGCGCCGTGGTCAATCCGATAGAACTCATGCCCGCTCTGATAGCAACCACATATCCCCTGACGAAAATGACGGTCGCAATGAGCCAGAGGGCGAGCCACTCCAAGCCGAGCGCGCTCAGAGAGTGATTCCCGATAAGCGCGAAACTGCATGCCATGAAAACCGCGGTGAAGCCTGTGAGCATATTAATGGCCCGGTTTTTATGGGTGGTGTTTTGGAGAATAATTTCGATGTTGATCGACATCGCGACGAAAATCAAACCGGCAAGCGCCGCTGCGCCGCTGCCTACCATGACAAAAAAGTTAGTCCATTGCTCCGGCATAAAATGTCTGGCTCAGGCCTAATTCTAGGATGGATATGGGGCTTGGACGCTCAGAACTATTTGCAAAATTTAACAAAATCGGGCTCGGTCCCGTCGAATCGCGGAACCAGGATCAGAACTGAAAATAGATGAACGGAATGCGCGCGTCGATCACGCCGAACAGTTCCAGGCAGAAAAGCATCAGCGCCATCGCCGATGCGTAGGCCACGGCCGGTGCGCGGAGTAAGCGTTCGAACCAATCGAACTTCTCTTCCGCGATCGCCAGCAGGAGGGCCACGACGATCAGGCCTACATGCCAGGGCAGCAGCAGGTCGCGCCCGATCGGTCCGCTGAACATCTGATGCAGCACCTGAAGACTCTGCGTCAGGTTGGCGGCGCGGAAGAAAACCCACCCGATCATCACCAGCGCGAATGTGAGAATAGCCTTGAATGGATAGAAGATCGTCCAATCGTCGCGCAATGGGCGATCGCCCCGGATCGCCCGTTCGACCGCCAGCAGGCCGCCGTGATAGCCGCCCCAGATCAGGAAATTCCAGCTGGCGCCGTGCCACAAGCCGCCGAGCAGCATGGTCAACATCAGGTTGCGATAGGTCATCCAGCGGCCCTTGCGATTGCCGCCGAGCGAAATATAGAGGTAATCGCGCAGCCAGGTGGAAAGCGAGATGTGCCATCGCCGCCAGAAATCGGTGATGCTGCTCGCCAGGTAAGGACGGCGGAAATTCACCGGGAAATGGAAGCCGAGCAGTTTCGCCATCCCGATCGCCATGTCGGTATAGCCCGAAAAATCGAAATAGATCTGCATGCCGAAGGCGATCACGGCGCTCCAGGCGGTGCGCCATCCCGGTTCGGCGGCGACATTGGCGAAATATCCGTTGGCGATCTTGGCGAATTGGTCGGCGAAGGCCATCTTCTTGGTGAGGCCCAGCATCAGCAGGAAGGTGCCTTCGGCGACGTCGCTGCCCGAGGGCGCATGCCAATTGAGCAGATCGCGGAAGAAATCGCGCGCGCGCACGATCGGGCCGGCCACCAGCTGCGGAAAGAAGCAGATGAAGAGCGCGTAATTGATGGGATCGCGAACCGCCTTCTGCTGCCCGCGATACACGTCGATCACGTACGACATGCTCTGAAACGTATGAAAGCTGATGCCCAGCGGCAGAACGATGTTGAGAAAGAAGCTCCCTTGAGGTTTGTCGATCAGGAAGGCGAGGTTGTTCGCCATGAAGTTGTAGTACTTGAAAAACCCGAGGAATCCCAGATTGGCCGAGAGGCTGAGGATGAGAAGCGCTTTGCGGCGCGGGCCGGCGGGGGTGTGCTCGATCCACATTCCCGCGGTGTAATCGATCACCGTCAGGGTGAGCAGGAGCGCAATGAACTTGACGTTCCAGCTTCCATAAAAGAAGTAGCTGGCGCCCAGAAGAATGTACCGCCGCAGCACGCGCGGGCTGAGATAGAACAACGCCAGCACCACGGCCAGGAACAGGAAAAAACTGGTGGTGTTGAAAAGCATCCGTCAGTTCCCCTTCGCTAAGACGTCGGCCGGACCGGCATCAGTCCGTGGGGCCGGTCCCGCGTGCCAGGACGGATCCAGGGCGCGCGTGACCTCGTCCTCCAGCATGTAGGTGAATTTCTCGATTCCCGGGCGGTTGAGATGCATGCCGTCGCGATAGAGCTCGGGTTGCTCGAGGGACTGGAAGGCGTGTTCATCGAGCAGAATGACGTTGGGCCGCGATGCAAACTCGCGGATGGACGAGCTGAGTTTGTGTGTCAGGTTGTCGGGGCGAGGAACGGGGCCCCGCGCCAGCCGGAGAAAAATGATTTTCGTCGGCGAATTACGATAGCGGTCGAGAATCTTGCCGTACCATTTGCGGTTGAAGGCGGCCAGCCGTCCGATCTGCGGCTCCGGCTGGTGGGCCAGAAAACTGTTGGTCGTGTCCATCTGATCCTGGTTGACACCCGCAGGAAACGTGACCTTCAGCGTGGCCCAATCGATCTTCAGACCGGCCATGCTGTTGGTGGTTTCCTGGAAGTCGTAAACCCATTGCGTCCACCCGCGATTGCACAGGCTGACATACTCCAGCCGCTTGCGCGGGTTGGCCAGAAAGGCCTGCAGATCGTTCTGAAAAATGATGCCTTTCAGCAGGCCGCCGCGGAACGCCGTGAATTGGAGCTGCCGGTCGTCGAACGAGCGGGCGAATTCGAGCACGTCGGAGAAGCGGAGGCGGGCGATGACATAGTGCAGGGCGCGGACGTCGTCGTTGGGATTGTAGTAGCGGTCTTCATCGTCGTAATCGTCGACGGCGAAGACCAGCGCGCGATACCGCCGGGCCGTCGGATCCAGATCGCGGATCATGTAATACCAGGCGCGCACGTCGCTGCCGGCGACGCCGGCGTTGCGGAATGCGAATTCGTGTGGTCCCGGCCGATTGTCGAGCACTTTGGCCGACCAGGCAAGCCGCGAGTTCCCGAACGTCACCACCATCCGATCGCCATAGTGTTTCTGGGCGTCCTGCTCGCGGCGTAAAATCATCTCGAAAAGTCCAGTGGAGGAATCGGGCTCGAGAATCATTTCGTAGAGGCCGGTGCGAAACAGCAAAGAATCCAGACCGAGCACGCCAAGGCAGGCGGCGAGACAGAGCAGTGCGATGCGGCGGGGTTTCCAGTTGGGGTTGGGCGGCCGGGTCAAAGATCGATTATAACTTCGCGGGCGTTCGTAGGCCGCACCGCCACCGCCGCATTTTTTGCGGACAGCCCAAACATTCCGAAGCCTTTCTTCGTCATATCCTTGACGAAGGAGTACCGGTGCATGAAGCGAGCGGTGACTGCGATCTGCCTGGCAATCTGTGCCGGTGGGCTGGCGTTCAGCCAGCCGGCCGAAGCCCCGCCCAGGTTCGAAGCGGCGGATGTAAGTGTCAGCCCGAAGAGTCCGAATCAATTCTTCCGCACGCTGGCGCATGGCGTCTACTACGACATTAAGAACGCCACCATGGTGGATCTCATCCGCACGGCATATGACTTCGATGCGGACAAGGTGCTGGGCGGCCCGAACTGGCTGGAGATGGATCGTTTCGATGTGAGAACCAAGCTGCCGGAAGATTCCACAGCAGACACGCGCAAACTGATGCTGCAATCGCTGCTGGCGGATCGTTTCAAGGTGGTGGTGCACAAGGACACCAGGCCGCTGCCGGCTTATGCGTTGGTCGCGGGCAAGAAACCGGTGCTGAAGGAGGCGGATGGCGCCGGCGAATCGGGGTGCAAGTTGCAAACCGCATCCGGCCCGCCTCCGGAGGGCGGAGTACGGCTGATGACGATGAGCTCCAATGGCGCCGCGACCACGATCAACCTCGGTCCCGGCATGATGATCCAGTATGAGTGCCGGAATATTACCATGGCGTCCTTCGCTGCCGGCTTGCCGAAAATGATGGGGGCGAACGCGCTTGGGTCGAATGCGGTCCTGGACGAAACGAGGCTGGAAGGTAAGTGGAACTTCGATGTGCGATGGTCGCTGCAGTTAATCGGTCCGGCGATGATGAATTCTGGAGATCGGATCACCGTCTTCGACGCGGTAGAAAAGCAACTCGGGCTGAAGCTGGAGGAAAAGCAGGTGCCGACACCCGTGATCGTGGTCGAAAGCGTGAATCAGAAACCGCTCCCCAACCCGCCGGAAACGGCCAAATTGCTGCCGGAGATTCCGGCGCCGACCGAATTTGAAGTCGCCAGCGTAAAACCCACCGATCCGGACGCGAGAATGGGATTCAGCACCCAAATGCAGCCCGGCGGCCGATACCACGTGCAGGGGATGCCGTTGCGCTTCCTGGTCAGCCAGGCTTTTGGGTCCAATAATCGGGACCAAATCGTGGGCCTGCCGACGTGGGCAGATTCGGAGCGGTTCGATGTCACGGCCAAAGCGCCTTCGGAGGGACCGTCGTCGCCGCCGCTGGACAACGAGACCGTGGCGCCGATGCTGCTGTCTTTGCTGAAAGATCGCTTCAAGCTGGCCTATCACACGGAAGACCGGCCGGCCTCGACCTACACCCTGGTAGCGGGGAAGCCGAAACTGAAGAAGGCCGATCCGGCCAGCCGGACTTTCTGCAAGACGCCTCAGCCGCCTCAGGGTTCGCCGCCCGGGTCGCGCGTTTTAAACTGCCAGAACGTTACCATGGCGCAATTCGCGGAACGGCTGCAATTCATATCGCCGGAGTTGAGCTGGCCGGTGGCCGATGGCACCGGCCTCGAAGGCGGGTGGGATTTCACGGTGACCTTCAGCTTCGGACCCATGTTCTTCGCCGGGATGCCCCGCGGAGGCGATGCCGCAGCCGCCGCTCCCGTTCCGACGGCGGCCGATCCGACGCAAGGTCTCACCATTTTCGAAGCCATAGAGAAGCAACTCGGGCTGAAGTTGACCATGCTAAAGCGGCCGATGCCGGTAATCGTGATCGATCATATCGAGCAGAAACCGACCGAGAACTGATAGCGTCGTTGGGAGGACGGTCCAGGACTTGGGTATCGGCCAACTGCGAAACATCAGGTGCCCTCAGTCTCACCGGTTGGGTCATATCCCCCAACTTAACGGAAGTTCAAGACCCGATTGGTGAATTTCTCCACAGGATTCAACCATTTACAGCCAAAGGACTCTGGCATCCGAAATGCAACTGACTTTCATCTAAGGAGCTGGGATGAACTTCGATCAATCGCCGATGCTGGTCATCTGGGAGGTCACGCAGGCTTGTGACCTGGCTTGCGTGCATTGCCGCGCTTCCGCGCAACCCGAGCGGAATTCTTCGGAACTGACCACCGAACAGGGCTACCGCCTGCTGGACGAAATCCGTTCCTTCGGTGAGCCGCTGATGGTCTTTACGGGCGGCGATCCGTTGAAACGGCCGGACTTATATGACCTGATCCGGTATTCGGTGAAAATCGGCCTGCGCACCAACGTGACCCCCAGCGCCACTCCGCTTTTGACCGCCGAAGCCATCGAAGGCTTCAGAGACGCCGGCATTACCCGCATGGCGATCAGCCTGGACGGACCAGACGCGGCATCGCACGACGATTTTCGCGGCATCCCGGGCACGTTCGACCGGGCGATGTTCGCCCTGCGGCATGCCCGCGATATCGGATTGGACACACAACTCCAGACCACCATCACCAAGCGCAACATGGGCCGCCTGCAGGAAATGGCGGATTTGGCCACCGAAGTCCGTACCAGGATGTGGAGCCTCTTCTTCCTCATCGTGACCGGCCGCGCCTTGGAGAACGACGACCTGGCGCCCGCGGAATACGAAAAGGTCTTCGAATTCATGTACGAACTGTCAAAGACCGCTCCCTTCGGCGTGAAAACCACTGAAGCCATGCACTATCGCCGCTACGTGGCGCAGCGCATCAAGGCCGAGCACGGACAGACCGAGAACGAAAATGCTAAGGGCGTGGCCTGGCGAACGGCCGGCGTCAGCGACGGCAAAGGCTTCGTATTTGTATCGCACCAGGGCGAGATCTATCCCAGCGGATTCCTGCCGGTAAGCGGCGGCAACGTTCTGCGCGACAAACTGACCTCGGTGTATCGCGATTCGGCGCTGTTCACGACGCTGCGGGATACCACGCAGCGCGAAGGCAAGTGCGGCATCTGCGAATACCAGAAGATCTGCGGCGGATCACGTTCGCGCGCCTACGCCTTCACGGGCAATTACCTGGCCGAGGACCCGAACTGCATTTACCAGCCGCATATGGCCGAAGCCATCGCCGGCTGACGATTTCGTAGTTGTAGCCTCAACTCACCCGCGCCGCCTCATTCCTCCGGGCGGCGCGGGATTTTTTCTGTCAGCGGCGCTTCAGCGCTTCCAGTTCTTCCAAAGTGCGCGGCCAATCGGAGCCGAGCAGGCGCGAAAGGCTGCGGTCGGCCAGAACCTTACCTCCGGTCTGGCAGACCGCGCAGTAATTGGTTTCATTGTCGGCATAGCGTATGCGCAGCACCTTGGCGCCGCAGCGCGGACAAGGTTTCCCGTATCTGCCGTGAACCGCCATTCCGTCGCGGAATGCGGTGACTTTTTCGGGAAACGACTGTAACGCCTCGGCGCGCAGCCGGTCGATCCAGTGCTGCATCGTCTCGCGGGTAGCCCTATAGAGCCGCTCCCATTGCTCTCCCGTCATCTTGCCGGTTTGAAGCAGGGGCGACAGTTGCGCGGCGTGCAGAATCTCGTCCGAATAGGCATTGCCGACCCCGCTCAATAGCCGCGGATCGGTGAGTGCGCGTTTGAGCGTGTGATTTTCGATGGTCAGCACGCCGCGGAACTCCTCCAGCGATGCGGCGAAGATGTCGATGCCGCCGGGATCGAGCGAGCGAAGTCCCTCGGCTCCGCGGACCAAATGGAGCGAAGCGCGCCGCTTTGATCCTGCCTCGGTCAAGGTCAACGAGCCATCGGCGAAATCGAAAGCGGCGAGATTTTGACGCCCGCCCAATTTGACGCCTTTCGGACGCCAATGCAGACGGCCCGCGATCATGATGTGCAGTACCAGCCAAAGGTCGCCGTCGAGCCCGAAGGCGATGCGCTTGCCAATCCGTTCCAGCACGCGAACCGTGCGGCCTTCCGCGCTGGAAAGCGGCGGGTCGATGGTGCGCAACAGGAACGGGCTCGACAGCCGGACGCGGTCGAGACACTTGTTAAGCACGCGCGGCTCCAGCGCCGTAATGTAGGCGGTGATATCAGGAAGTTCCGGCATAAATGGCGTACTGCTGGAAGGCATGGTACCGTGTTTGCAGAAGACTTTGCGTGGAGTTGGAACTTTCGTTCACTTCGCTCGTCTATTGAGGTAGGAGGGAAGAGCAATGAGCAACGCGGCAGATCGAATGAAGCTTTGCGAGGCAGTGCTGGCCCTCATCGAGCAAATGCGCGCCGAAACGGGCGACGAAACTCTGGGGGCAAACATCGAGCGCATGGTGCTGGATACGCAGGTGCGCGAGATCGAGGCGGATATTCTGGAAGACCCGGGCGCGTTCGAGCCCTGGCTCATCCGTCGCCGCGACAACTGACCCTCCCCGGCACGCCAGCCGGCGTGCGGATCCTAAAAAATCTCCTGAAAGTCAACAGATCGTAACATTCCGGCAACGGCGGCGGACGCTGCACGCCCCGGTGGTGCGCCATGTCAAGCGAGCAGTTCCAGGAAAGCTCTGGCGGCATAGCTGAGGCCGCGGCGCGTCGGGAAAACCAGGCGGATCTTGCGCTCCACATGCATCTCCTTGACGCGCACTTCGTACAGCGCCCGTTTTTCGATATCCTGCTCGACGCACATTCTGGGCAGAAACGCGACACCCAGATTCTGTTGCACGAACCAGCGAATGGACTCGATTGTCGGCAGCTCGAGGTCCATGCGGAGCGGGACTTTGTGCATTTGGAATTCGCGCAGCACCACTTCGCGGTAGGGTGAAACCACGTTGTGCGCCACGAAGTTCTCGGCGCCGAGTTCGGAGATCGAGACAGTCTTGCGGTGCGCCAGGTGGTGCCGCGGCGAGACCACAAAAGCCAGCGCGTCGGTGTAGATCACCCTCGATTTAAGTCGTTCGTCATTGGGGTCGTAGCTGATCACGCCCAGCTCCAGGTTGCCATCGATCAGCTCGTTGGGAATCTTGCTCGAAAAGCTCCGCCGCACCTGCACTTTGACTTTGGGATAGAGCTCGCGGTAGCGCTCGATGTGGCGCAACAGGTAGAGCGTAGTGGATTCGTTGGCGCCGATGATCAGCCGGCCGGCGGAATTGTCGCGCAATTCCGCCAGCGAATTATCCAGCTCCAGGCGGAGGCTTTCGAAACGGCGGGCATATTCGAGAACCGTGCGGCCGGCGTCGGTAAGGATGAAGTCCTTGCCGGAGCGGTCGATCAGCCGTTCCCCGAGTTCCTGTTCCAGCCGCTGCAGCGCCAGCGAAACGGCGGGCTGGGTGCGCAGCAGCTTTTCGGCGGCGCGCGAAAAACTGTGCTCGTTGGCGATGGTCAGAAAGACCTGCAACGTATAGAGTTCCATGCCGAAAAACAGATTATAACATCTGCTAATGTGTATCGCTAAAATTATAAATTTGCCAAATTACGTGCATGCCCCGCATAATGCCGGTAGCGGTGACGAAATGAGCGAACGCGTATACATCTTCGATACGACGCTGCGCGATGGCGAGCAATCGCCGGGCTGCAGCATGACCGTTGACGAAAAGCTGCGTATGGCGCGCAAGCTGGTGGAACTGGGTGTGGACATTCTGGAAGCCGGGTTTCCGATTGCCTCGGAGGGGGATTTCGAGGCCGTGGAGGCGGTGAGCCGCGAGTTTCCCTGGGCGCAGGTCGCGGGACTGGCGCGGTGCTGCACGCTGGACGTCGAACGGGCCGCGCAGGCGCTTCGCCATGCGCGGCGGCCGCGAATCCACACTTTCATCGCGACCAGCGACATTCACCTGAAGTACAAGCTCAAGAAATCGCAGCAACAGGTACTGGACGAAGCGGTGGCGGCCGTGGAACTGGCCCGCCGCCACGTCGATGATGTGGAGTTTTCAGCGGAGGATGGCGCCCGCACCGATCCCGACTACCTGGAAACGGTGTCCAAGGCGGTAGTGGCGGCCGGAGCGCGCACCGTAAATATTCCGGACACGGTAGGCTATTCGACACCGAGAGAATATGGCGCGCTCATAGGCCGCATGGCGAAAGTGCTGGGCGATTGCGCCATCGTCAGCGTCCATTGTCATGACGATCTCGGCCTGGCGGTGGCCAACTCGCTCTGGGCCATCGAAAACGGCGCCCGGCAGGTGGAATGCACGATTAACGGGATCGGCGAAAGGGCAGGGAACTGCTCGCTGGAAGAGATCGTGATGATTCTCAAAACACGCTCCGACGCCTACGCGTATCACACCGGGATTCAAACCGAACATCTCTACTCGGCGAGCGACCTGCTGAGTTCGCTCATCACGTTCGGGCCGCAGCCCAACAAAGCGATCGTAGGGCGCAACGCGTTCGCGCACGAAGCCGGCATTCATCAGGACGGTTACCTGAAGGAAAAGACCACTTATGAGATTATCGACCCCCGGTCGGTTGGCGTGCCCGAGGGCCGGCTGGTTCTGGGCAAGCACAGCGGGCGGCACGCCATCTCGCAGAGGTGCCGCGATCTGGGCTACGAACTGACGAAACAGGAACTGGACGATTTGTATCATCGCTTCACGGCGGTGGCCGACCATCGCAAGAAAGGGCTGATGGACGAGGAGATTGTCGCGCTCATCCGGCAGGGACAGCGGGCGATGCAGGCGGCGGCGGATTAGACGCTGCCATGGAACTGCACGTTCTGACGCTGCCCGGGGATGGAATCGGAACGGAAGTGACGCGGGAAGCAGTCCGGGTGCTGCGCCGCGTCTGCGAGAGATGGGGCCATTCGCTGGACTTGACCGAAGGTCTGCTGGGCGGAGTGGCCATTCATCGGACCGGGTCGCCGTTCCCGGAGGAAACGGCGCGGTTGGCAGGCGAAGCCGAGGCTACTCTGATGGGCGCCGTCGGCCTGCCCGAGTTCGACAATGCGCCGCCCGAGAAGCGGCCGGAAAAAGGGTTATTGGAGATTCGGAAGGCTCTGGGCGTGTATGCCAATCTACGCCCGGTGCGCACGTATGCGCCGCTGTTGGATTCTTCTCCCTTGAAGAACCATCTGGTGGAAGGCGTCGATATGATTATCGTCCGCGAACTGACGGGCGGAATCTATTACGGCACTCCCCGTGGAATAAGCGAGTACGACGGGGAAATGCGGGCGGTCAATACCATGACCTATACGCGCTCGGAAATCGAGCGGGTTTCCCGCATGGCCTTCCACCTGGCGCGTGCGCGGCGCAAACACGTCACGTCGGTCGATAAGAGCAACGTGCTGGAGAATTCGCAGCTTTGGCGGCGCGTGGTGGTGGATGTCGCGAAGGACTTTCCGGATGTCGCGCTCGACCACATGCTGGTGGACAATTGCGCCATGCAGCTTGTGCTCAATCCCAAACGGTTCGACGTGGTGCTGACGGAAAACATGTTCGGCGACATTCTGAGCGACGAAGGCGCGGTGCTCGCCGGATCCATCGGGATGCTGCCATCGGCGTCGATCGGCGACCGCCGGCCGTCGGGCGCGCAGGTGGGGCTGTACGAGCCGGTACACGGGTCCGCGCCGGATCTTGCGGGGAAAAACAAGGCCAACCCGTTAGGAGCGATTGGATCGGTAGCGGCGATGCTGGCGTACACTTTCGGCCTGCATGAAGAGGCCGCATCGGTGGAGCGCGCGATCGAACAGGTATTGGCCAACGGGACCGTGACTGCCGATCTGAAGCCCGCGGGCGCACCCGCGACCACCGAGGAGGTGGGTGAAGCGGTGTGCCAAGCGGTGGGAAAATAGTTAGTCAGCCACGGATGAACACAGATAGATGGATTGTTTTTTATGTGTGTGCGTCGGTTGTCCATCCGTGGCCAAACATGGTTTTGCTTTATGCCTTTGACACTCTCCGATAAAGTCTGGAACTCCCACGTGGTGCACGAACGTGAGGGAGCTCCGACGCCGCTCTATATCGATCTGCACCTGGTACATGAAGTGACCTCGCCGCAGGCATTTCAGGGACTGCGCGAGCGCGGGCTGAAGGTGCGGCGTCCGGATTTGACCATTGCCACCGCCGACCACAGCATTCCCACCACGGATCGCTCTTTGCCGATTGTGGATGAGATCGCCGCCAAACAACTCGCGCAGCTCGAAGCCAACTGCGCCGAATTTGGCATCCGCTGCCTGGGAATTCACAGCGACAAGCAAGGGATCGTGCACGTCATCGGGCCGGAATTGGGGTTGACCCAGCCCGGCATGACGGTGGTCTGCGGCGACAGCCACACCGCCACGCACGGCGCTTTCGGCGCGCTGGCGTTCGGCATCGGAACCAGCGAAGTGGAACATGTGCTGGCCACGCAGTGCCTGCTGCAGCGCCGGTCGAAGCCGTTCGAGGTTCGGGTGGATGGAACCCTGCGGTCCGGCGTCACGGCCAAGGACATCATTCTGGCGCTGATTGCCCGCATCGGCGTCGGCGGTGGGACCGGCAGCGTGCTCGAGTATCGGGGCAGCGCCGTTCGCGCGCTCTCCATGGAAGAACGCATGACCGTGTGCAACATGTCGATCGAAGGCGGCGCGCGCGCGGGGTTGATCGCGCCCGACGACACCACGTTCCAGTATTTAAGCGGCCGCGAGCACGCTCCCAAGGGAGCGGCATGGGACGCCGCGGTCGAGCGCTGGAAGCAATTGCCGACAGATGACGGCGCGAAATTCGATCGCAGCCTCACCATCGATGCCGATGCGCTCGAGCCGATGATTACCTACGGCACCAATCCTGGAATGGGATTGTCCATCAACGCGCCCTTGCCCGATCCCGCGCAACTGGCCGATCCGATCGAGCGCGAGAGCGTTTCCAAGGCGCTCCAATACATGGGTCTGGAGGGCGGAAGACCGCTCGCCGGGCACAGAATCGACGTGGTGTTTATCGGGAGCTGCACCAATTCGCGAATCTCCGATTTGCGCTCCGCGGCCGTTCTGCTGAGAGGCCGCAAGGTCAGCTCCAGCGTGCGTGTGATGGTGGTCCCGGGGTCGCAGGAAGTGAAGCGGCAGGCCATTGCCGAGGGGCTCCCGGACATCTTCCGCGCCGCCGGATGCGAATGGCGCGAGCCCGGCTGCTCGATGTGCATCGGCATGAACGGCGACCAGCTGGCGCCTGGGCAGTACAGCGTCTCGACCAGCAACCGCAACTTCGAGGGACGGCAGGGCAAAGGCGGCCGTACTTTCCTGGCGAGTCCGCTGACCGCCGCCGCGAGCGCCATCACCGGCGTGGTGACGGATGCGAGGACACTTCTATGAAGCGGTTTACCAATTTCGAAAGCCGGATGGCGGTGCTGCCGCTGAACAACATCGATACCGACCAGATCATCCCGGCGCGGTTTCTCAAAACCACTTCCAAGGCCGGCCTGGATGCACAATTGTTTTACGACTGGCGATACGACGCGGAAGGCCGTCCCAAGGCCGATTTCGTGCTGAACCAGCCACAAGCCCGCGGCGCGCAGGTTTTGCTCGTGGGCGACAATTTCGGATGCGGCAGTTCGCGCGAGCATGCCCCTTGGGCGCTGACGCAATTTGGTTTTCGCGCGGTGATCAGCACCTCCTTCGCCGATATTTTCCGCCAGAATTCACTGAAGAATGCGCTGCTCCCGGTTGCGATTGCAGCGGATGCGCACGCCGAACTGCTGCGATCAGCCCAGTCCGACACGGAAGCCAGGGTCGCGGTGGACCTGGCGCGGCAAATCCTGATGCTGCCAGGCGGCCGCGAGGTCGGGTTTGCCGTGGATGCTTTCTCCAGGCACTGCCTGCTGGAGGGCGTCGATGAGCTGGGGTACATCCTGCAGCAGGATGCCGCGATTGCGGCGTTCGAAGCGGCTCACCCGGCGCCGATCAACACGCTCGGGGCGTGAGCCGGGTGCCCGCTATTCCACCGGCTCCCACGTACGGTCGGGATCGAACAGGGTAATTGGCGGTGCCGGCTTGCCGGGCGCCGGCTCCACGTCCTTCTGGTAAACCACTCCGTCCTGATTGACGATGAAGGTGTGAATTCCCGTGACGCCGTACTCCGCCGGCCAGGCCACCAGGGCGAATCCGCCGATCATCTTGTCCCTGGCGCGATATTTGTGCGCCCCATCGGCTGCATTCGAACCCTGTGCATCGAGAACGCGGAAATAGTATCCGTGATACGGCCTGGCATCGCCTTTGCGCAAACCGTCCCATTCGGCGCGGGCGAAGCCTTCGGGAACTAACGGCTGGTTTGTGCCCGACCAATACAAGCCGTCCTGCTTTCCAGGGCTGCTCATCAGGCGCGGCGAATACTCGAGCACGCCGTCGCGGTCGCGATCTTCAGATGCGTACTTTTGTTGAGCCTCTACGTAGCCATAACAGATTTCTATGGCGTCGAGCTCGTCGGAACCGATCCGCCGCGCGTGCATTTCAGCCTGGGTTTGAGATGGATCGAAGCCCCACTTTCCGTCAGACCGGCGGATGGGCACGGGGAAAGGCCAATCCTCATCGCCGATCGAGAGCACGGCGCGATTCGGATTCATCGGCGAGATTTCGATCTGGTGCCTGGCCTTGGCGAGTCGCGCGAATTCGGACTGCTCCTCGCGGTCCTGTTCGGGTTTGCCGCAGGTCAGAATACCGGAGGACTGCGGACCGAGAATGACCGCCAGGCGGGCGGAATCGTGGCTATCGGCCGCGGCGATGATCGCCCGCGCGGCGGCCTCCGGTGAATCGAACTTCTCCTGGGCAAGCAATGGCGCGCAGCAGGCAATCGCAGCGGCCCCAATCAACACCAATCTGGTACTCATGTCTTATCGCCTCCCGCCGCGCGCGCCGCCGCCGAAACCGCCGCGCGCGCCGCCGAATCCACCCACGCGTCCCGCGCCCAGGCTGCCGAAGCCGCGATCGCTTTGCATGCGGGTCATGCCGCCATTGTGGTAGCCGCCGAAGACGCTGTGATTGCCTGTCCAGCCGCGCTGCTCGAACGACGGGCTGCCGAAGCGCTGTTGCGCCGGAAGCGAGCCGCGGTTGAAGGTCCCACGGTTAAAGTTTTCCGGCCGTCCTCCGGCGAAGCGGTCGGCGCCGGCCCTGAATTCTCCCGCGCGTCCGAATCTCTCGGCGACGCCGCGGTTCGCATACGGCACGCCCAGCCGGTGCGCGGGGTCGTGCGCCCACGCCGTCCTGCCGAGATAGCCGGGTTCGCCAAAGTTGTGGAAACCGTACCGGTGAAAGAACGAATGGTCGAGGAAGATGCCGCCGCCATACCAATTGGGACTCCATCCCCATCCGCCCCACGCCCAGCCTCCCCATCCGCCGAAGTAGAGGCCCAGGTCGATTCCGGGGAACCAGCCGAACCCGACATCGATTCCCGGGTAGAGGAGCGGCGGGTAGGCGCCCCAGACCGGCGGGCCCCAAACGTACAGCGGATTGTAATTGGGAACGTACCAGACATCCGGGTTGGCCGGCTCTATGGTGATCTCCTGCTGCCCGCCCTGGTTTTCGGTGGTGACGGTCTGCTGCGGCGTGGAGTGCAAGGTGCCTTTCTGTTCGGCCGCCGCCCGCATACGCTGGACCGCTTGCATGACATCCGCCTGTTGCGCCAGAAAGGCGTTCCCCAGCTGCGTCGTCCAGCCCATATCCTGCGACAGGCGCGCGAGCACGTCCGGAAACGCCACCAGCCCCTGGACGCTGGGATCCCAACTCTCCTTCTTGGCCTTGTCCATAAGTTTGGAAGGCTTCCAACCCGCGTGGTCGCGGACCCACTGCTCGGCCTCGGCGATCTCCATGGGATAGGTGGAAGCCGCCAGCAGCTCGGCCACCAGCGGATCGGGATAGAGCGCGATCGGCGCCACCAGGTCATCAAGCTGCTGTGGCGTCAGCGTGGCGCCGGCCGGCGCCGGAGGCGGATTGTTCTGCGGTGAATAAGCCGGGGTCGCTCCGCAAACCAGGAAGAAGGTAGCGAGCAGTATCACGCCCGGAGGGGTGCCTCGCAAGCAATTCCGGTAGTTAGAAGGCTGGGTTGCCACGATCATTCTCCTTCGAGTTCGATGATGGTTGCTATCCCAAACCTAAAGCAGTTCGAAGGCCATGGGAATCGCATAAGCATCGTATTCCCCGGCCTTTCGACAAGTATTCCGTGCGTGCGCTGTTCACGCGGGTACGCTGCCGCCTGAACCAACAGTTCGCTTTGTGCGGGATATTACTCAGTAAGCTGCCGCGGCGCTACTGACTAATATTACTCAGGATTCCGTTCCGCAAGGTGATGACGGCCGCGTTCTTGGGATCCTTGGCCAAGATGGAATCGGCCAATTTCAGTGCCTCCGCGTACTTTTTGGCGTCGATCAGTTTGTTAAGCTCGTCCAGCGAGACATTGGCTGGCGAGGCAGCATTCGGTGCCGCGGGCGGCGCGGGTTTCGGCGGATTCAACCTCCCGAAGTTCGTGCCGTTACCCATGAAGGTTGTCTGTCCGGCCATCATTGCCGAGACGAGCGGCGCCAGATCCTGGAGATTGCCGGAGGCGCTCCCCAGATTGATGCCGTTTCCCATTATCAGCACTTTGCGATCGAGAATAGCCTGCACCAACTGTTGAAGCAACGACGGCTTTTCCTGCTCTTGCGGGAGCATCTCGACCCGAACGTCGTCGCCTTCGACGATCACAACGCCGAGCGGGATAGTTTTGCCGCCGATTCCGCCTCCGAATGCCACGGCCAACTCTCCGGCTCCGATTCCGAAATGTACCCTGGCGAACGGGACTACCGCGGTATCGCCGGCGCGTATCGGTTCGCCCACAACATTGCTGACCTTCAATTGCGAAACGAGCTTGTCGAACTCCGCAAGTGGCTGCGCCAGGGGCGCCTGTGCCATTACAACGGTTCCAAACGATACCAGGAGAGCCGCTGATAAGACCAACTGTCGGGATTTCGTCATTTGTGTCCTCATTTCGCCGGCGTCTTGCCAACACCGATGAAGCGAACTCCCTTTTTGGTAATCGCGACAAATCCCAGGGGCCGGGCTTCGCCGCTCGCATAGAAGGCGTCGACTCCGGGCTGCGGAGTCTTCGACGCCGCGGCATCGCCGGAGGGCATCTTGCCGCCGCCTCCGAATCCCACTTCGATCATCACGATCGGGATCAGAGTGACGGACCCGATTTTTATGGGTTCTCCGACTGTCGTCTTCACGTGGAGATCCGCGGCCAGACGCGCCGCCATTTCATCCGCCAACTGACCGGCCGGTTGAAGCGCGGGCGGAACGGGCTTTTTCTCCACCGTGGTCTGGCCCATGCCGAGAGACATCAGCAACAGGAGAATTCCGCCAACGATTACTGCCCTCTTGACCAAAAAACACCTCCCGAGGAATCGAATTGTATAATTTAGGAGCTTCTTATCAGATTATAAGCGGTCGCCGGCTGGCGCACCAACGCCGCGGTATCATGATCGATTGCCACGGGAGGTTCGCACATGCGCAAATCCGCCGTATTTGGAGCGGCAGCGGCCTTATCCGCCGCGGCTGCGTTCTGTCTGTTTGCCGCCGAGACGGGAGCCTACGACCCGGCACTTTGGTCTGGACTGAAGTACCGCATGATCGGTCCCAATCGCGGCGGCCGGGTGACGGCTGTCACCGGAGTGCCGTCGCAACCCTACACCTTCTATATGGGTTCCACAGGCGGCGGCGTGTGGAAGACTACCGACGCGGGACATACCTGGCAGAATATTTCCGACGCCAACTTCACGGTGGCTTCGATCGGCGCGGTCGAGGTGTCGTTGTCGGATCCGAACATCGTGTATGTCGGGACCGGGTCGTCGAAAATCCGCAGCAACGTGTCGATTGGCCACGGAATGTACAAATCGACTGATGCCGGCCGCACCTGGACCTGGGTCGGGTTGCGCGACACCGGGCAGATAGCCACGGTGCGCGTCCATCCCACGAATCCCGATCTGGTCTACGCAGCCACCTTGGGCGATCCGTTCGCCGCCAATCCCGACCGCGGGGTCTTCCGCAGCAAGGACGGCGGCAAAACCTGGCAGAAGGTCCTTTATATCTCGGACACGGTTGGAGCGGCCGACCTGGAATTGCAGCCGGGCAATCCCAACGTGCTGTTTGCCTGCATGTGGCACGGCGAGCGCAAACCGTGGACCATTATCAGCGGCGCGCGAGAGGGCGGTATTTATAAAAGCTCCGATGGCGGCGATACCTGGAGCAAACTCGGGGGCGGCCTTCCCAATGAGCTGTTCGGACGGGCAAATGTTGCGATTTCGGCATCGCAGCCGAACCGGATCTATGCGCTTATCGAGGCCAAGCCCGGCTCCGGACTTTACCGTTCGGAAGACGCCGGCGCCACCTGGTCGCTGATCAACGGGCAAGGGTCGATCATCACGCGCCCGTTCTACTATACGACCCTGGGCGTGGATCCGAATGATTCGGACGTGGTCTTCGTGGGCGACGAAAACTGGTTTCGGAGCTCCGACGGCGGCAAAACATTTCGCCGCGCCACCGCGCCGCACGGCGACCATCACGACATCTGGATCAGTCCGCGGAATTCGCAGTTCATGATCCAGTCCAACGATGGCGGAGCGAACGTGTCGCTGGATGGCGGCCGCACCTGGAGCACGCAGGAGAATCAGCCGACCGCCGAGATCTACCAGGTTGCCGTGGACAACCAGTATCCCTATCGTGTCTATGGCGCGCAGCAGGACAACACCACCGTGATCGTACCCAGCCTGCCGCTGGGCGACGGGCAGCCTTTCCGCAACGGTCCGGGTTGCGAAACCGGTCCGATCATTCCGAACCTGGCACACCCCGAGGTGGTTTACGGAAGCTGTAAAGGACAGTTCAGCCGGCTGAATCTCACCACCACCGACGAGCAGCAATATTGGGTTGGTGCGCAATCGCTCTACGGCAACGCCGGAAGTGAATTGATCTACCGTTTCCAGCGGGTTTCACCGATGGAAGTTTCGCCCTACGATCAGAACACGATCTATTACGGGTCGCAGTATCTGCATCGATCGCGCGACGGCGGGGTGAATTGGGAAAAAATCAGCCCCGACTTGACGGCCCATCCCGCGGGGACGCAGGGTGCGAGCGGCGAGCCCATCACGCGCGACGCCACCGGCGAAGAAGTGTACAGCACCCTGTACGCGATTCGCGAATCGCCGGTGCAGCGCGGGGTGATCTGGACCGGCTCCAACGATGGACCGGTGTATGTGACGCGCGACGACGGGAAGACCTGGTCGAACGTCACCCCGAAGGATATGCCGCCGGGCGGACGGATCCAGAACATCGAGCCCAGCCCGCATTCAGCCGGCACCGCATATTTCGCCGGCTACCGCTATCTGCTCGGAGATTTCGCGCCGTATATCTACCGCACCGACGATTTCGGCAAAACCTGGACGCGGCTGACGGACGGCAGGAACGGCATCGCCGCCGACGAGCCGACGCGCGTGTTGCGCGAGGACCCGGTCCGCCCCGGTCTGCTCTACGCCGGCACGGAGTTCGGCATGTACCTTTCGTTCGACAACGGCGCGCACTGGCAATCGTTTCAACTGAACCTGCCGCACACGCCCGTCACCGACATGAGGATCGCGCACAAAGACCTGATTCTTTCCACTCAGGGCCGGTCCTTCTGGATTCTCGACAACCTGGCGCCGATCGAACAGATCAAGGAGACGAGCGCGGCCGAAACGGCCATTCTGTTCACGCCGCGCGAAGCCATCCGGACTCCGGGGCGCGGCGGGCGCGGCGGCGGCATTCAATATCCGCAGGCCGGCGCGCAGATCGATTATTACGTGGGCAAAGCCGCGACCGGCGATTTGACACTCGAAATTCTCGACGGCGCCGGGAAGACGATTCGCACGTTCACCAGCAAAGGCGCGGCGGCGGCGCCGGAGGAGCCGGCCGATTTCGCGCCGGCCGACGAAGAAGAAGGCGGCGGTGGCGGCCGCGGCGGGCGCGGCGCGGTCATTCGTGTGGACAAATCGCCCGGCATGCATCGTGTGACGTGGGATTTGCGCTATCCCGGACCTTGGCAAAGCGACTCGCGCCCCGAAGGTCCAAACGGACCGGAGGCGGTTCCGGGAAGGTATTCGGTCCGTCTCACCGCCGGCCCGTGGGCCTCTACGCAGCCTCTAACGATTACGGAAGACCCCAGAATCACCGCCGCCGGTGTTACCACCGCGGATCTGCGCGAGCAGTTCGACCACAATGTGCGCGTCCGCGACCTGGTGAGCGATGTCAACCGTCTGGTCGCGCGCGTCCGCTCGGCGGAACAGTCTCTTCGCGGCAAACCGGAGGAAGCGGCGAAATTGGATGGCTTGCAGACGCTCGCATCGCACCTGATTACGCCCACGATCCGCTACAGCAAGCCGGAGTTGCAGACGCACATCACGTACTTGTATCAGATGACCAACGCGGCCGACCAGAGAATCGGACGGGACGCGGTCGAGCGGTATCAGGAACTGCGCAAAGAGCTGGATCAGCGCAAGGCCGAGGCGGACAAGCTGCTCGGTCCCTCCAATTGAGCGATTCCGGCAGCAAGTGACGGACTGCAATCGGTTACACTGCTCCGAAGGAGCTGAGAGTGCGCATTCGAAAGGCGGTGATCACCGCTGCCGGACCCAACCAGCGGATGCTGCCGCTGCAGACATTGGTCGACCGCGACGGGATTGAGAAGACGGTCCTGCGTATTCTGATCGAGCAGGCGCTCGCGGCCAAAGTGGAAGAAATCTGTGTCGTGGTGTGGCCTGGCGACGAGCCCCGCTACCAGCAAGCGGCCGGCGCCCACGTTTCGGCGCTGCGCCTGGTGGCACAACCGAAACCGCTCGGCTATGCGCACGCCGTTTGGTGCGCGCGCGGCTTCCTTGCAGGCGAGCCGTTCCTGCACATGGTGGGCGACCACCTGTATGTCAGCCGCGGCGAGCCGACCACGCAGCGAATTGTCTCGGTGGCGGAATCGGAAGGCTGTTCGGTTTCGGGCGTGCATCCCACGCGCGAGCACCTGCTGCCGCTCTACGGAACCGTCGCCGGCCGTCCGCTGGCGGGCCGGGCGGGCTTGTACCGCATCGAAACCGTCATCGAAAAGCCCACCCCCACGGAGGCCGAACAACATCTGGTCGTGCCCGGGCTGCGCGCCGGCAGCTATCTCTGTTTCCTGGGCATTCATGCGTTCACGCCCACGGTGATGGATTTGCTCGATGCAGGGTTGGCCAAAGGCGCGAATTCGCGTGGGTTCTCGGACGTTCTGGCGGAGCTCGCCGGGCGCGAACAGTACCTGGCCGCCGAGGACTTCGGGCGGCGATACGACCTCGGCACGCGATATGGCCTGCTGACATCGCAGATGGCGCTCGCGCTCAGCGGCCGCGACCGGGCCCAGGTCCTGGCCCAGCTCCTGGAGCTGCTTGCCGATCGTGTATTGGCGGAGCAGCAATCGTGAGAAAAGCTTGCCGATTGCCCGCGCCGGGGTTGCCGGAGCGGCGCGCATGAGCCGGTTGATCGAGATCGTCACGGCACGCGATGCCGCGCTCCGCGATCGCTCTCTCGATTCGGTGTGCCGGGAACTCGCGCTCGACGATCTGATGGCGGAATGTGCCGCGTTGGACGGTTTCCGCCGATCGAGCTCCAACCTCTACGAGCGGGTGAGGGCGCTGTTCTTTCTCTACTCGATTCACCGTTTTCACGTGCCGGTGCTGGTCCGCGCGGGGGCGCCCGTCGAGATCCCTTACGCGGGTTATGCCAAGCTTCTGAACCGCCGCTTCGACGAAGCCATCGACCTGTTCCTGGCGGCGCAGCGCGCCGCGGGACCGGGCGCGGCGATTTCGAGCGCCCTGGCGGCGGCTTATCGCGGCCTCGGTTTCCAGACGCTGGCCGACCAGGTCCGCCGCAGCGTCCGTTCCGTCCGGGGGAATCAATGGATGTTTCGCACCGGACACGCGGCCGACCATCCGCTGCGCATACGTCCCGATCTGCGTCGCACCGAGGCCGGCTTGTACCCGATTCTGCGCGAGCTGACGCCGGTCCGCATGGATCTGAGCCACTCCGGCTGGAGCGACATCTTTTTCCTCGGCATGGATTTCCCGGAGGGCGCGCGGGTCCTGAATATCTCGATCGACCTGGCCGTCGGTTCGGCCACGCCGCGTCCGCCGGTGGAAGCCTGGTTCCGCGTGATCGACCGGCCGGTGCTGCGGCTGGTCAGCGTGGATCTGCAAGCCGCGGCGGAAATCTCCACGATTGGCGAGGTCTTCGATTTCGCGCGCGACTACCTGGGGCTGTTGAAAGCGGCGGTAATCGCCAGCGGGCTGGTGCCGCCCGGCATGGAAGGCGCCGCACAGCCGCTGGCCGATGTGCTGGAACGGCTGACCGGCTCAGCCGGGCTGGGGATCGAAATCGTCTCCAAAGTGAACGACATCCCCAAGGGCTCGCGGCTGGCGGTTTCGACCAGCCTCCTGGCGTGCCTCATCAGCGTTTGCATGCGCGCAACCGGGCAGATCCGGGCATTGACGGGAGGATTGGAAGAAGCGGAGAGGCGGCTGGTGGCGGCGCGCGCGATCCTCGGCGAATGGCTGGCGGGATCGGGCGGCGGGTGGCAGGATTCCGGCGGCGTCTGGCCGGGCATCAAACTGATCCATGGCGTGGCGGCCGCGGAAGGCGATCCGGAATTCGGCGTAAGCCGCGGCTGTCTTTTGCCCCGGCATCGCATCTTCGATGCGGCCGAAGTGCCACCCGCCACCCGCCAGATGCTGGAAGCCAGCCTGGTGCTGGTACACGGAGGGATGGCGCAGGATGTGGGACCGATCCTGGAGATGGTCACGGAGCGCTACCTGCTGCGCAACGAGCGCGAATGGGCAGCGCGCCGCGAAGCCATCGCCATCCTCGACCAGGTGATGGACCGATTGCGCGCCGGCGACATTTTCGGCATCGGAGATTGCACACATCGCAACTTCGCGGGACCGATTCAGACGATCATTCCCTGGGCCGGCAACCGGTACACCGATATTCTGACGGCGCGCGTACGCGACGAATTCGGCGGCGATTTCTGGGGTTTCTGGATGTTGGGAGGGATGGCCGGCGGCGGCATGGGTTTTCTCTTTCAGCCCGGCCGCAAGAACGAGGCGCGCGAGCGGCTGCAGGAGATCATGAGCGAAACCAAGCGATCGCTGGAACATGCCGTTCCGTTTGCGATGGAGCCCGTGGTCTACAATTTCACGATCAACGAACGCGGGACCGCGTCCGGATTGCTCGCCGGCGAAGCGGCATTGATGCCGGCCGCCTATTACACTCTGGCGGTGCCGGCGCTGGTGCGAACGGAAGCACGCCTGCTCTCGCCGGCCCTGCGCGCGGAACTCGACCATTTCTCGGGCGTGTGCCGCGAGTATCCCGACATGGTGAAGCAGATGTTCGATCACCTGCTGCCGCGGAGCCAGGAGATCTCCGGAGAAGCGCCGCGCCGGCTGGAGACGATGCTCCGCGATTATGGCTTCGACCCCGTGCAGCACGCGCAGATTCAGGCCGATTTGCGCGCCGGGCGCATCGGCCTGGCGCAGAACCGGCTGCCGGTCAATACCACCATCGAGGACGTGCGCGCGGGTGATCTGCTGGATGCCGCATCGGGTGAACTACCCGATTCGTATCGGCGGATAGGACAAGAGGCGCTGGCGCAAGGGCGCGTCGCTGTGGTTTCGCTGGCCGGAGGAGTGGGGAGCCGGTGGACCAAGGGCGCGGGCGTGGTGAAGGCCATCAATCCCTTCTGCCGGCTCGCCGGGCGGCATCGCAGCTTCGTGGAGGTTCACCTGGCGAAGAGCTTGCGCACCAGCCGCGCCGCCGGAGTGGCCATTCCACACGTGTTCACCACCAGCTATCTCACGCACCAGGCGATCGAGGACCATTTGCGGGCCTGCGACAATTACGGCTATCCGGGGCCGGTGCTGCTATCGCCGGGCCGCAGCATCGGGTTGCGCATGGTTCCCACCGAGCGGGACCTGCGATTCGCCTGGGAGGAGATGCCGCAGCAACTGCTGGACGAACGCGCGCAGAAAGTCCGCGAGAGCCTGCACGCCACGCTCATCGATTGGGCGCGGCACGAGGGCGAAGGCAACGATTATACGGACAATCTGCCTTTGCAATGCCTGCACCCGGTCGGCCACTGGTACGAGATCCCCAACATGCTGCGGAACGGGACCCTGCGGGCATTGCTGGAGCATGATGCGCGGTTGAAATACCTGTTGATGCACAATATCGACACGGTGGGCGCCGATCTCGACGCGGCGCTGCTCGGCTATCACATCGAGCAGGGCGCCGCGATGACGGCGGAAGTAGTGGCGCGGCACGTGGAGGATCGCGGCGGAGGGCTGGCGCGGGTGAACGGGCGGCTGCGCCTGGTGGAGGGCATGGCCCTGCCGAACGAAGAGGTCGAGTCGAAGCTTTCCTACTACAACAGCGCAACCTACTGGATCGACATCGATCGGCTGCTGGACGCGTTTGGTTTGCGGCGCGCCGACCTGGGCGACGACGAGAAACTGGCGGAATCGACGCGCACGCTGGCGGCGCGCATGCCGACCTACATTACTCTCAAGGACGTCAAAAAGCGCTGGGGGAAAGGCCAGGAGGATATTTTCCCGGTGGCCCAGTTCGAGAAACTATGGGGCGATATGACCGCTCTCCCCGGCCTGGAGTGCCGTTATGTGGCGGTGTCCCGATTTCGCGGACAGCAGCTCAAGGAGCCGGCGCAGTTGGACGCCTGGCTGCTGGACGGTTCGGCCGCGGGGATCGAGCGGTTGTGCTGGCCGGGGTGAGAAAGAGAATCACGCGGGCTCCGAGTCTGCCGCCAAGGCCGCTTCGGCCAATGCGATTTCTTCCGAGGAGAAAACCGCATTGACATCGAGAATGATGATGAAATCGTCTCCCCGCTTTCCCATCCCCTGGATGAAATCGGTGCGCCATCGCATGGCGATTCGCGGCGGCGGATCGATATTGGCCGGTTCCAGCTCGATGACTTCATGCACGCTATCGGCGACGGCGCCAAGCACGGTGGCTTCGCCATCGAGCTCCAGCTCCATCACGATGATGCGCGTGTGCACCGTGTCGGGGACCTCGGGCAAGCCGAATTTGAGGCGGAGGTCCACCACGGGTGTGGCCTGCCCGCGAACATTGACCACTCCACGCATGTACGCCGGCGCCGTCGGAACCCGGGTAATCTGCGACACCTCCAGGACCTCGCGCACTTTGGAAACGTTGATGGCAAACAGCTCGTTGCCCAGTTTGAAAGTCATGTACTGACTGGTTTCGGTGATCACGTGGCTGCCTCCGCTCAGGCATTATAGGGCTCAAAATCCTTCTCGCCCGGATGCAAATCAGCGTTTTCAGAATCCAGCCTGATCGCCGGCTCGGCCGATTTCACGGCTTGAGTCATACGCGCTAGCGAGTCAGTTGAGCGGTGCGCATCCGACGGCTTTGCATGGCCTTCACGCCGGCCGGATTGCGAATGCGCCGCTTTGCGCCGGCTGGTTTGGACCTGCCTGATAGTTCCGTCATCGATTTTGAAGAAGGCGATGGCGGACTGAAGCACTTCGGCCTGACCGGCCAGCTCCTCGGCGGTCGAGGCCATTTCCTCGGACGCCGATGCATTCTGCTGGATAACCTGGTCGAGCTGCTGCATAGCCTTGTTCACCTGCCCCGCGCCGGTGCTCTGTTCACCGCTGGCGGCGGCGATTTCCTGCACCAGCTCGGCGGTTTTCCTGATGTCCGGAACCAGCTTGGCTAACAACATACCCGCCCCTTCGGCCACTTTGACACCCTCAGCCGTGAGGCGGCTGATCTCGGCGGCGGCCGTCTGGCTGCGTTCGGCGAGTTTGCGAACTTCCGAAGCCACCACCGCGAAGCCTTTTCCGTGCTCGCCGGCCCGCGCCGCTTCCACGGCGGCATTCAGCGCCAGCAGATCCGTCTTGCGGGCGATCTCCTCAATGATGTTGATCTTCTCCGCCACTTCTTTCATGGCCTGCACCGTGCGAGCCACGGCCTCGCCGCCGGTCCTGGTATCTTCGGCGGCTTTGGACGCGATCTTGTCGGTTTGCCGGGCGTTGTCGGCGTTCTGCTGGACGCTGGAGGTCATTTCCTCCATGGAAGAGGTGCTCTCTTCGGCGGCGGACGATTGCTCGGTGGCCCCTTGCGAAAGCTGCTGGGCGGTGGAACTCAGTTCCTCGCTCCCCGTGGCAACCTGAGAGGCGGCCACCGCTACCTCCTTAACCGTATTTTGCAGCTTCGAGGTCATGCCGTTCAGAGCCTGCAGCATGCGGCCCAATTCGTCCCTGGATGTCGTCTCTGCCGTCCGCGTAAGATCGCCGCCGCCCACTGATTGCACCAGGTCGAGCGCAACGCGTAACGGACGTGTGATGCTGCGGACAACCCAAACGGCGATACAACTCGCGAGCAGGATGGCCAGCGCCAATCCGATCAGGATACCCCTGCGGCCGTCATCCACGGCTGACCCAGCCAATCGGGCCTCATCGTCGGCGATGGCTTTGTTGAAGCTGACGACGTTGGCGATTGCCTGCATGTATTTGACATTCAAAGCGAGCAGCCGGTTTTGAAACAGGGCGGCGGCCTCGCCTTTTTTCGCCGACCTGCTGAGCGCGATCGCCTGGTCGCGCGTATCGTTGAGCGGCGTTCGAGCCGCCTTGAGTTCTTCGAACAGTGCGCGTCCTTTTTCGGTGATGATCAGCCTCTCATATTGCGGCAACAGCGTAGAGTTACTTGCCGAGCGTTCCCGCAGCTCGGCCTCGACGCCCGCCATTTCCTGCCCGTCTCTGGACACGATATGCCGCAGCACCAGCCCAATATTGGCTTGCGCATTGCTCTGCACCTGGCTGAGCAAAAAGATCGTCGGCATCCGGTTGGCCGAGATCTTCGTCGCGTTGGTATCGATGACGCCGACGCGGGTGTAAGCGAATGTGCCGAGGGCGATGGCAATCAAGATTACCGACGCAAATCCGATCGCAATCCGCTGTCCGATCTTGAGGTTCTTCATGATATCTTTGCTTCCTCCTAACTTGCCTTTCCGAGAGCTGTCACGAATGCGGCCTGGCGGACCGGTGGGCGAACCCGGGCGGCGAGCTGAATCAGCTTCGCCGTATCCAGGATCAACCTCACGCGGCCGTCGCCCATGATGGTGGCCCCGGAAGCTGCTTCGACTTTCCGATAGACTTTTCCCAAAGCTTGGATCACGGTTTGATGCGTGCCCAAGACGCGATCCACCACGAGTCCCACGCGATCGTCTCCGTGCTGGACGATGACCACTTTTTCCACCGCGGGTGTCTGCCCGGCAATCCGAAAAGCCTGGCGCAGATCGATGTAGGGCACCAGTTCGCCCCGCACCGCCAGCACGTTTCGGCCATTGTTGCGAGTTCTATCCTCCCGGTTCAGCTCGACGTTTTCCGTAACCACCGACATCGGAAGAATAAACTGTTCGGGACCCACCTCGACCAGCAGTCCATCAATGATGGCCAGCGTCAAAGGCAGCGTAATGGAAACGCGCGTGCCCTTGTCCTCGATGCTGGTCAACGAGAGCGAACCGCGCAGAGAGTCGATTTGGCGCTTGACGGCGTCCATGCCTACGCCGCGGCCGGAGACCGCCGTAATTTCGCGGGCCGTCGAAAAGCCGGGTAAGAGGACCAGATTCAGGATGTCGTGCTCGGTGAGGATAGCATCGGCGGCCACCAGGCGCTTCTCCACGGCCTTCGCCAAAACCGCTTTCCGGTCGATGCCGCGGCCGTCGTCCGCCACCGAGATAACGACATTCGCGCCCACGTGTGCCGCCGAGAGGCGAATCGTCGCGCGATGCGGTTTGCCTTTCTCGACGCGCTCTTCGGCCGTTTCGATGCCGTGGTCGAGGGAATTGCGCAGGCAATGCACCAGCGGTTCGCCCAACTGATCCAGAATGCTCTTGTCCAGTTCGGTTTCGTCCCCCTCGGTCACCAGCTCGGCTTCCTTGCCCAATTCCGCTGAAAGATCGTGAACGACGCGCCGGAAACGCCCGAATAAGGTGCCGATCGGCAGCATGCGGATGCCGAGAACGTTGTCGCGCAGCTCCGCGACCAACCGCTCCAGCACCTGAACCGGATTCAGGAACTCCGCAGCGCCCGCTCGCGAGGCTGCCTGTGCCAGGCAGGAGTGGTTCATTACGAATTCGCCCACGAGGTTTACCAGGCGATCCAGCCGTTCGGCGGGGACGCGAACAGTGGCTTCTTTCGCCAGGGGTGGATGCCGCGTGCCAGGGGTCCCGAGTACCGGACGCGCGGGCTGCCGAGAGTTACATTCCGCCGCGCCGTCCCGGTTCGCTGCCTCCCGCTCCACCTGGAGTGAGCTTCCGTCCTCCACGAAAATGAATACGTCCCGGATCTCGTTTTCATCGGCGGTGGTTTGGAGATCGATAGTCCACCACAGATAGCAGCGATCGGTTTGCAGGCTTTCGAGCGGCGGAACCTCATCGGCGTGCGCGAGAATCTCGCAACGCCCGAGTTTTCGAACCTGGCGCAGCAACGCCACGGGGCTGCCGCCGCTGATCAACCAGCCGGGATCCGGATGAAAGCGGATCCGCCAGGCGCGCTCTTCTGCGTCGCCATCCACGATCGCCCGCGAGGGCGAGGCGCTTTGGTCCTGGCCGAACCGCGCTTCCGGGCTTAGGAACCCGGCGATTTCGGCGGCCAGCGATTCGTCATGACTGGATCGCGCGGCGCTGTTCGGCCCGAAATCGAGAAGAGACTTGATCTGGTCGGTGGCCCGTAAAATAAGGTCCACCAGCGCATCCGATACGGGAACCGCGCCTTCCCGCACGCGGCTGAGCAGGGCCTCCACGTGATGGGTGAATCCCGCCACGGTATCCAACCCGCACATGGCGCCCGATCCCTTGATGGTATGGAAATCGCGGAAGAGCCGATTGACTGTTTCTCCCGGGTTGTCCGCCGAAGTGAGCGCGAGAACGGATTCCTCAATGTCCGCGATGAGCTCTTCAGCTTCCTGAAGATAGGCTTGCACCGGATCAAAGGGCATCGCCGGTGCCTCGCTGAGACGCGGTCAATACCTGCATCGACAGTCCGACCGCTTCTGCGGCTGTCCGAATGGCGCTCGAAATGGCCGTTACGTGGAAGGCATGGCCCCGTTGCAGCGCGGTGATGCGAAGAGAATACAGCAGTTGCAGCCCGGCGGTATCACAGGTGTCGACGTCGGCGAAGTCGCATACGACATTTGGATTCCCGTCTACCGCGGCGATCAGCCTCCGCCGCAGATCATCGGCAGTTTCAATCGTCAAGCCGCCACCGATCTTGATCGGAGTGCCGCCGCCATCACCAGCCTGCGGAATGTCTTCCACAGAAGATCTATCGGCGGGAGGACGCCAAGCCGTTAGAGCAGCGACCGCGCTTTTCTACCACGGAGCGGGTCCGCGCGTTTCTGGGGCGTGGTGACGCTGCGGGACCGCTATCCGGCGACCCGAATCACCACTTTGCCCATGGGGCCCTCGGCGAGACGATGGAAGGCCTCGATGGTGTCCTCGAAGGAAAATACGCGATCGATCACGGGCCGTTGCCCGATTCCGGCCAGGCGCCGCACAATTTCCTGCCATGCGGCCTGCGCGGCCTCGGCCGTATAGTCGCCCACCGAAACTCCGCCGATCCGGTTGCGCCGGAAGAACAGCGTGCCGGTATTGAACTCCGGTACCGGACCCGCGCTGCGGCCGACCACGCTGATGCACCCTCCACGGTCGAGCAGCGCCACGATCTGCGGAAACAGCGGTCCGGCAACGCTATCGATGGCCAGATCGACCTTGCGCGGGGCCAAAGCGTCGGCGGCGTCCTGGCGCATGCGCGGGTCGGCCGGATCGAACACGAAATCGGCGCCAAGCTGCCGCAATCGTTCTCGTTTCGCCGCGCTCCTCGACAGCGCGACGATGGTCAAACCCATCGATTTGGCGAGAAGAACGGACGCCACGCCGACACCGCCCGATGCACCCGTCACCAGCAGGACGGAACCGGTTGCCGGCGGAGCTGGCGGATCGCTCCATTGCGTGAGCGCCTGCCACGCGGTCAGAAACGTGAGGGGCGCGGCAGCCATTTCCTCCGGGGTCCAGCCGGCGGGCACAGGCGCGAGCACTGCCGCCTTCGCCACCACTTCTTCGGCCAGTGTCCCCCACCGGTTGACGCCGACCTCGCAACGCAAGATGCCGAGCGTCTCTCCGAGGTGGATGTCTGCGACCCCTAAACCGGCGGCAATGACTTCGCCGACGCCGTCCCGCCCCAGGATGTGGGGAAGCGGAGGCTTGGCCGGGTACATCGCGCGGGCGAGGAACGCGTCCGCCGGGTTGATGGATGCGAACCGCATCCGCAGCACCACTTCTCCCGGCCCAGGCAGAGGATCGGCTGCCTCGGCGAGGCGCAAGTTGTCAACGCCGTCATAGGAATACATCATCCATGCGCGCATATGAACCTTATGATATCGGTCGGCCGTCCGCCCGCGGGTTCAAGCAAGCTTTGCGAAAGTTGCCTGGCGGACTGTCCCGGCGATTTGCACCCGACCGCTCAGAAACCCCGCTAACCCGGTGTTTCCATTGGGACTTGCGTGGTTGACGGCTCCTTTCGCCGGGTGCTACCCTTATCTCCTTAGACTGCCAGCGCCTCCTTTTTTTCGAATCACATGGATGCCACGTTGCACGCCCTCACCGGGATTCTGCTGAACGCGATACCCACGTTCATCATCTTATTGGCGGTATTTGCGTATCTGAAGTGGATGTTCTTCAAGCCGATGGCGAAAGTGCTTCATGCGCGCTACGAACTCACCGAGGGCGCCCGCAAATTGGCGGAAGAGACGCTCCAGCGGGCGGCGGCCAAAACCGCCGAGTACGAGGCCGCTTTGAAAGCTGCCCGAACCGAGACCTATCACGCGCAGGAGCGGCTTTACAAGGAACTTCAGGAGAGCCAGGCCACGGAACTCGCCGCCGCGCGCGGGCAGTCCGACCAAGCGATTCGGGAAGCGCGCGAAGCGCTGGCCAAAGATGCCGAGGCGGCTCAAGCCAGGTTGGCGCAGGAGAGCGATACTCTGGCGGCGCAAATCGTCGAGTCGCTGCTGCGACGGAGCGCCGCATGAGAAGGCTGGCCTGGCTGGTTCTCCTGATCGGGTTTGCATTCCTCTCTCCGGTTCGTTCGCAATCGCAGATCTCGGCGGAGGCCGAGCACGTCGCCGAAACCGGGCCGCACAACGAAAAGGAGCCCTCGCTGTTCTGGCAGTGGGCCAATTTCGTTCTTCTGGCCGGAGGTCTCGGGTACCTGATCTCGAAATACGCCCCCGCGTATTTCAATGCGCGCAACGAGAATATCACCCGCGATATCGCCGAAGTGCAAAAGCTGCATGCCACCGCCGAACAGAAAGCCGCGGAAATCGACCGGCGCCTGGCCGATCTGGATGCCGAGATCGCCGCTCTGAAAGCCGAAGCCCAAGCCGAAATCGCCGCTGAAACCGAGCGCCAGCGGCAGCGCACCGCGGCGGAAATCGTGAAGATCCAGGAGCATGCGCGCCAGGAAATCGAATCAGCCGGTAAAGCCGCGCGCGCGGACCTGAAGCGCTACGCCACCTCGCTGGCCATCCAGCTTGCTGAGACCAAAATCCGCGGCCGGATGACGCCCGAGACGCAGGACATGCTGGTTCGCGGGTTCATACGGGATCTCGAACCGCCTCACTCCGAAGCGCAGGGGAACTGATCGCCATGACAACCGCAGTCGCCAATCGCTACGCGAATGCTCTGGCTGACGTGGTCACGGCTCCGGGTTCGCCTCTTCAGCCCGCGGCCGCCGTCGCCGAGGTGCATTCGTTCGCGTCGCTGCTCCAGTCATCCAAGGACCTGCACAACGCGCTGGCCACTCCCGGCGTCCCGGCCAGCCGCAAGCGAGCGGTCATCAATCGCCTGGGCGACGACTTGAACCTGTCGAAAATCACGCGCAATTTTCTCTTCGTTCTCGTGGACAAGCGGCGCATCGGGCTGTTGCACGAAATCGCCGAGAGCTTCGAACTTGTGATCGACGAGCGCTTGGGCTTCGCGCGCGCCGAGGTGGCGTCAGCCACGGAGTTGGACGAATCCCAGCGCCGGGCGGTAACGGCGGAACTGGAAAAGCTCAGCGGTAAACGGCTGCGTTCCCGGTTTGTGACTGATGAATCTCTTATCGGCGGCCTGGTGGCGCGCATCGGATCGACGGTTTACGACGGATCCATACGGGGACAGTTGCACGCGCTCGAGATCCACCTGGCCGAAGAGGCCTGACGGGATCGTAACGGGAAGGAATTATGGCTCAGATACGAGCGGACGAAATAACCAAGATCCTCCGCCAGGAGATTGAGAATTACGAACGGGCGGTGGACGTCAGCGAGGTCGGCTCGGTGATTTCCGTCGGCGACGGCATTGCCCGCATACACGGGTTGGAGAAGGTGATGGCGGGCGAACTCATCGAATTTCCGCATGGGGTCGCCGGAATCGCCATGAACCTCGAGGAAGACCAGGTGGGCGCCGTGCTGATGGGCGATTTCGCCGAAATCAAGGAAGGCGACGAGGTCCGGCGGACGCGGCGAATCATGTCCGTTCCCGTGGGCGAGGCGCTGATCGGCCGCGTCGTCAATGCCCTGGGTCAGCCGATCGATGGCAAGGGCCCTATCGCCACCACGCAGTATTTTCCCGTCGAACGCCTGGCGCCGGGCGTGGTTTCGCGCCGGCCGGTGAAGGAGCCGGTGCAGACCGGCATTAAAGCCATCGACGCCATGATCCCCATCGGCCGCGGACAGCGCGAGCTGATCATCGGCGACCGCCAGACCGGCAAAACCGCTATCGCACTGGACACCATCATCAATCAAAGAGGCGGCGACATGATCTGCATCTATGTCGCTATCGGCCAGAAGCGTTCCACCGTGGCCCAGGTGGTGAAAACGCTGGAAGAGCACGACGCCATGGAATACTCCATCGTCGTTTCGGCGTCGGCTTCCGATCCCGCGCCCATGCAATACCTGGCTCCGTTCGCCGGCTGCGCCATGGGCGAGTACTTCCGCGATTCCAAGCGCCACGCCCTGTGCATTTACGACGATCTTTCCAAGCACGCCGCGGCCTATCGGGAAATCTCGCTGCTGCTGCGCCGGCCGCCCGGGCGCGAGGCGTTCCCCGGCGACGTTTTCTATCTTCACAGCCGCCTTCTCGAGCGCGCGGCCAAACTCAATGAAGAACTCGGGGGCGGGTCGCTCACGGCGCTGCCGTTCATCGAGACGCAGGCGGGCGACGTCTCCGCTTACATCCCCACCAACGTCATCTCCATCACCGATGGGCAGATCTTCCTCGAAGCCGACCTGTTCAACTCCAATGTGCGCCCCGCCATCAACGTCGGTATTTCGGTCAGCCGCGTGGGCGGCAACGCGCAAACCAAGGCTATGAAATCGATTGCCGGCAGCTTGCGCCTCGATCTGGCGCAGTACCGCGCGCTGGCCGCGTTCGCGCAGTTCGGCAGCGATCTCGACAAAGCCTCGCTCGACCAGCTCAATCGAGGAAAACACCTGGTCGAGATCCTGAAGCAGGACCAATACCATCCGCTGCCGCTCGAAAAACAAGTGGTCATTATTTACGCCGGAACGAAGGGCTTTATCGACGATCTTCCGATCGAGCGGTGCCGCAAATTCGAAGAGGAGCTCTACCACTTCGCCGAGAATGCCCACCGGCCGCTGTTGGAGGAGATCGGGGCTAAAAAAGTCCTCGACAAAGATCTCTCTGCCAAACTGGAAGGCATGATCAAGGAATTCAAAGCCCGGTTCGTCGCGGAGCAGGGGTAATACCGCATGCCCAGCCTCATCGACATGCGGCGCAGGATCCGCTCGGTCAAGAACACCCAGCAGATCACCAAGGCCATGAAAATGGTCTCGGCGGCCAAGCTGCGCCGCGCGCAGGATCGCGTGATTGCCTCCCGTCCTTATGGGTCGCTCCTGCGCAAAGTGCTGGCGAATGTGGCCGCCGCCGCTCCGGCCGGGGACGCCGATCAAGTCCATCCATTGCTGGCGCGGCGCGAGGAAAAGCGCATTCTGCTGGTCGTGATTACCGGCGACAAAGGATTGGCCGGCGCGTTCAATTCCAACATCATCAAAGGCGCGCAGCGGTTCCAGGCGGAACACGCCGATGCCGCTATTCAACTGGAGCTGATCGGGCGAAAAGGCCGCGATTACTTTCGCAAGCGCCGCGGCAACATTTCGGGCGAGCACATCAATCTCGCCGCCAAAGCGATTTACGAAGATGTCGCCCAGATTGCGCGCAAGGCGATAGACCTCTATTCCAGGAACGAGATCGACGCCGTCTATATCGTCTACAACGAATTCAAGAGCGTGGTTTCGCAAAAGCTGACCACCCAGCGCGTTCTCCCGGTGGAGATGCCGCGGGAAACCCAGCCGGTCGATTACATCTTCGAGCAGCCGCCCGCCGAGATGCTGGCCGCGCTGCTGCCTCGTTACGTGGAAACCGAGTTCTACCACGCCTTATTGGAATCCGCCGCCGCCGAGCACGCGGCCCGCATGACGGCCATGGAGGCGGCGACTTCCAATGCCGGAGAAATGATCGACAAGCTCACGTTATATATGAATCGCGTGCGCCAGGCCAGCATCACCAAAGAGATTATTGAGGTAGTCAGCGGCGCCGCCGCCGCGGAGTAAAGAACGGTATCGGCCACGGATGGACACGGATGAACACGGATAAAAGCCAAGACAGCTCCTGCGTTATCCGTGTTCATCCGTGTGAATCCGTGGCCCAATAGCTTTCTCAAGGAACTAGAAAATGCCAACCGCAACGCCAACAGTCGTCGGAAAGGTAGTCCAGGTGGCCGGACCGGCCGTGGATTGCGAGTTTCCCGAAGGCCAGATCCCTCTCGTCTATACGGCGATTCGCATCACCAGCGAGGGATTTGACGTTCCCCAACCCATCGATATCATTTGCGAGGCGCAGCAGCACATCGGCGAAGGCCGCGTGCGCTCCATCGCCCTCCAGCCCACGGAAGGACTGGTGCGGGGCATGAAGGCGATCAGCCTCGGCCATCCCGTGGAAGTGCCGGTTGGACAGGAGACTCTGGGACGGGTGCTCAACGTGATCGGCGAGCCGGTCGACCAGATGGGTCCTATCAACGCCAAAAGGCGCTATCCCATTCACCGCCCCTCGCCATCTTTCGAGGACCAGTCCACGCGGCTGGAGATGTTTGAAACCGGCATCAAGGTGATCGACCTGCTGGAACCGTATCTCCGCGGCGGCAAGATCGGACTGTTCGGCGGAGCCGGCGTCGGCAAGACGGTCATTATCATGGAGCTCATCAACAACATCGCCATGAAGCACGGCGGTGTTTCGGTCTTCTCCGGAGTGGGCGAACGCACCCGCGAGGGCAACGACCTGTGGCTGGAAATGCAGGAATCTGGCGTTATCGATCCGCACGACTATACCAAATCGAAGTGCGCTCTCATTTATGGCCAGATGACGGAGCCGCCCGGAGCGCGCCTGCGCGTCGGACTCACGGGCCTGACCGTCGCCGAGTATTTCCGGGACGAGGAAGGCCAGGACGTGCTGCTCTTCATCGACAACATTTTCCGCTTTACCCAGGCCGGTTCGGAAGTGTCGGCGCTTCTCGGACGCATGCCTTCCGCCGTGGGATACCAGCCCAATCTGGCAACGGAGATGGGGGAATTGCAGGAGCGCATCACGTCCACCAAGAAAGGTTCGATCACCTCGGTGCAGGCGATTTATGTTCCCGCCGACGACTATACGGACCCCGCTCCGGCTACCGCTTTCGCCCACCTGGATGCCACCACGAATCTCTCTCGCGACATCGCATCGCTCGGCATCTACCCGGCGGTCGATCCGCTGGCCTCCACCTCCCGCATTCTCGACCCCAATATTCTCGGCCACGACCATTACGACACCGCGCAGGTGGTGAAGGGAATCCTGCAACGCTACAAAGATCTGCAGGACATCATCGCTATTCTCGGCATCGACGAGCTTTCGGACGAAGACAAGCTGACGGTCGCGCGGGCGCGCAAGATCCAGCGGTTCCTGTCGCAGCCCTTCCATGTCGCCGAGCAATTCACGGGCATCCCCGGCAAGTACGTCAAGCTCGCCGACACTATCCGCGGATTCCGCGAAATCACCGAAGGGAAACACGACGACATACCCGAACAGGCCTTCTACATGCAGGGGACGATCGAAGAAGTGCTCGAGCGGGCGCAGGCCCTGAAGGGCTGATCGGGGATTCGCATGCCCGACACCATCGAGCTCGAAATCGCGACTCCGGAACGGGAGCTGGTGCGCGAATCCGTCAGCGACGTCCAGATTCCCGGCAAGGATGGCTATCTCGGCATTCTGCCGGGACACGCGGCGCTGCTGGGAATGCTTGGCACGGGAGCGCTGGCATACACCGCCGGCGGACGCAAACGCAAGCTCGCCATACAAGGCGGATTCGTGGAAGTGCAGTCCGACCAGGTGCGTGTTCTGGCCAATATCGCCGAACGCGGAGAAGAGATCGATGTCAACCGCGCCCGCTCCGACCTGGCCGCCGCTGAATCGCAGATGGCGGCCGATCCGGAGCAAGCGCTCCGCGCCGCCGCCCTGGCGCAAGCCAGGATCGAAGCGGCGACGTAGGACAGACCGTCGCTTCTTGCGGTCGGTCAAAATGCCGGACTACATCTTGGGCGCGTAATATCCCGGCCGCACCCGCACAAACAGGTCTTTGCGCCCTCGCACGCGGAGCTCGAAGGTGTGAAAGAGGCCGTCGGTAATCAGCGGTTCGGGGCGGTATAGGATCACGTACTGGTGGCTGAGCTCGTTGCGGATGTTCTCGAAGTGCTGCGCCAGGTCTTCCAGCTTGAACGGGAAGTAGACGCGGCCGCCGGTCTCCTTGGCGAAATATTTCAGGACCTTGTCGCCCTCCGTATCGGCGCGGCTGATGTTCGTCGAGATGGAGAAAATCACTGTGTCGGCGCGCTGCGCCATTTCGATAGCCTGCTCGCGCGTGTAATGGCTCTGGTTGTCTTCGCCGTCGCTCAGGATAACGATGGCGCGGCGATATTTGCTTTTGGGCTGATCGAGAGCCAGCTTGTCGCGGCAGGCGAAGTAGATGGCGTCGTACAGCGACGTGCCGCCGCCGGCACGCAGACTTTGAATGCCCTGCTCGAGAACGCCGGTGTCGTCGGTGAGGTCGGAAACCAGCTGCGCAGTCGAATCAAAGCTGATGATCATGGCTTTGTCGAGCGGCGTTTTGAGGACCGTGCGGACAAACTGGCTGGCGGCTTCCTGTTCGAACTTGAAGCGCTCGCGGATGCTGTTGCTGGTATCGATGAGGACGCCCAGGCGCAGCGGCAGATCGCTTTCGGCGCTGAACTGCTGAATCGTCTGCGGCCGTTTGCTCTCGATAAGCTCGAAATCGTTCTTGTTGAGATCGGTCACGAACCGGCCGCGCTTGTCGGTGACGGTGAAAAGCGCATCAACCGCCGTGACATCGACCGAGATGCGGCTGAGTTCCTCGGGTTGCGCCGGTTCCTGCTGTTTTACGGGCGCCTGTTTGGGCGCGGAACCGGGAGCCGGAGTCTGCTGCGCCGCCCATCCGGCCACAAGCAGGCCGGCGGCCAGTGCCAATCCCCGTGGTCTCATATCACACAATTATAGCGTGGCCGGCACGGGTACACTGTTTGGAGGCGCCAAACCCGCGGCACGGATTGCGATTGACCCTGACAACCAGAGCGATTCTCTTAATGCTGCTTCCGGCGCTTCCGCTGCGGGCGCAAGCGCCGGCCGGCGAAGTGCGCATCAAGGTGCAGGATCCGTCGGGATCGCCGGTGCAGGCCGCGGGTGCTTTACGGCCGCTGGCAGGGGGAACCGGACGGGTCTTCCAGACCGACAGCCGGGGCGCGTACACGTTCGGCAATTTGCCATACGGGCTCTACAGGCTGGAAGTCGCAAAGGCGGGATTTGCCAGCCAGACGATGGCCATCGACGTGGATTCGCCGGCGCCGATCTCTCGAACCATCACGCTCGCGATCGCCGCCCAGGGCTCGAAGGTGGTGGTTGTCGCCACCACCCCGCTGGCCGGAACGGACCTTCTCCCCGACCAGATCGCCGCCCCGATTCAGACCGCTTCGGCCGCCGATTTGAAGGGCAGCGGAGCGCTCGACCTTGGGGATTTCCTGAACCGCCGCCTCAACGGGATTTACCTGAACGAGATGCAGGCCAACCCGTTCCAACCCGACGTGAATTTTCGCGGGTATACGGCCTCGTCGCTTCTCGGCACGCCCGAAGGCGTATCGGTATATCTGGACGGCGTGCGCCAGAATCAGCCATTCGGTGACGTGGTGAGCTGGGACCTGATCCCCAAGAACGCAGTCTCCGAAATCATCCTGACGCCCGGTTCCAATCCGATCTTCGGATTGAACACCCTGGGTGCGGCGCTCGCGGTGGAGACCAAGGACGGCATCACGGCCCCGGGATTCGATGGGGCCGTCACTTACGGCAGCAGCGGGCGAAAAGCTATCGAGGCTTCGTATGGCGGAGGCAAGGCCAGCGGCTTTAACTGGTTCTTGGCCGCCAACCTGTTTCACGAATCGGGTTGGCGCTTCGACTCGCCCTCCGACGTCCGCCAGGGATTCGCGCGGCTCGGCTGGCAAAACGGTCGCACCGGTCTCGCGCTGACAATGTCGTACGCCTATAATTCGCTGGTCGGCAATGGCCTGCAGGATTACCGGCTGCTCGCATCCGACTATTCCAGTGTCTATTCGATTCCGGACAGCACGGCCGATCGTTCTCCGGCGGTCAATTTTATCGTCCGCCACAGCTTTACCGGCAACCTGAGCTTCTCCGGAAACGCCTGGTTCCGCAACATCCGCACCTCGGAAGTCAATGCCAACCTGAACACCGATTCCTTCGATCAATCGGTCTATCAGCCCAACGCGCAGGAACAGGCCGTGCTCGCGGCATCGGGCTATGCCGGTTTCCCCTCGAGCGGGGCCACCGCCGCCAACACCCCGTTTCCCAAATGGCGGTGCATCGCCAATGCCCTGGACTTGAACGATCCCGACGAGAAATGCGACGGCGTCATCATCTACTCCAAGGAAGTGCAGAATGAGTACGGAGCATCCGGGCAGATTGCCGGAATCTCCGTACTACGGAACCTGCGCAATCAGTTCACCGCCGGTGTTTCGCTGGACCGCGGCAGCGTGGATTATACGCAGAACACACAGTTCGGCTATCTCAATCCCGATCACAGCGTCACCGGCGTTCCGGCGTGGGAGGACGGATCCACCAGCGCCGATGGAATCCCCGTCGACACGCGAGTCAACCTGCATGGGCTGACGCCGAACTGGAGCCTGTATATTACCGACACCTTGACCATCGCCAGGAATTTGAACATCACCGCTTCGGCACGATACAACCGCCTTTCGGTGGAGAACGCCGACCGCATCCAGCCGCTGCCGGGCGCGGGCTCGCTCGACGGCGATTACGCTTTCGCGAGATTGAATCCCGCCATCGGAATCACCTGGAGCCCGGCGGCCGCCGTCAATGCTTATGCCAGTTACACGCAGAGCAGCCGGGCTCCCACCGCCATCGAGCTCGGTTGCGCCGACCCGAACAATCCCTGCAGCCTGCCCAATGCGCTGGCGAGCGATCCCCCGCTCCAGCAAGTAGTCTCCGGAACCTGGGAAGCCGGCGTGCGCGGGAAGCCGGAGAGCTCGTTCCTTCGAAATCTGAGCTGGAACGCCGGGGCGTTTCGCGGCGACAACCGCAACGATATCCTGTTCGTCTCTTCCTTACAGACCGGTACCGGCTATTTCCAGAATTTCGCCCGCACGCGGCGCGAGGGATTTGATGCCAGCCTGGCCGGCCGCGCCGGTCCGGTGAGCTGGGGCCTGGATTACACATTCCTGCTCGCAACCTATCAAAGCGACGAAGTGTTGAGCGGATCGGGGAACGACACCAGCGATACGGCGTTATCCGGATATCCGGGGCTGGACGGCAATATCTATGTCCACCCCGGTGATCGGATCCCGCTGACCCCGAAACAGAACGGCAAGGCTTTCCTCAACTACCGGGTGAATCGAAAACTGACCATCGATTTGAGCGAAGTGGCCGTTTCGAGCTCATATGCCAGAGGCAATGAAAACAATGCCTACCGGCCCGACGGCGTCTATTATCTCGGCCCCGGGATTTCCCCCGGGTATGCCGTCACCAACTTTCTGGCAAGTTACGATCTGACGAAGTGCTTTCAACTGGCGGTCCAGATCGATAACCTTTTCGACCATCACTACTACACGGCGGCGCAACTCGCCCTCACGGGGCTGACTGCCGAGGGCACGTTTCTCGCCCGTCCGTTTCCGCTGTACACGTCGGGGCCGGAAGCCGGAAATTATCCGCTGCAAAGCGCCACCTTCTTCACGCCCGGGGCGCCGCGGAGGGTATGGGCCGAGCTGCGGATCAGATTTTAGCGGCTACTGCTCCTCAAACAGCCGCGCCGCGGCAGCACTGGCCGGAACAGGCTTGTACTCGCGGCCGTCGAACTGAAACTCCAGGTTGTACGTCTTCACCGGAGTTGGTGGCAGCTTGCCATCGATGCAGGATTGCCACTGGGCTGGAGTCATGGCCTTCCTGCCAAAGCTCGCTGTCACGGAAATGGCGGGAAGACCGCCGGTCTTGCGGTCCAGGAAAGCCACCTTATCGATGCTCGCGGCCGCTATCGGGCCGGGATGATCGCGATCCATCCCGCCGCACGCTCCGGTGGAATCCTCCGCCCGGAAGAAGGGCTTCCCCTCTTCGGGACTGGCAGCGGCCAGATCGATCAGGAACAGACTCATCGAAGTGATGCCCTGGCCGGTCCATCCGCCGCTGCAAACGAGAAGATCGCGGCCATCTTCGCGCGGCAATTTGTGGCACTGATCCGTAATCAGGCCCGCTTTGTACCATCGCATTTTCCAGCCTCCGGCCTGACTCGTCAGCAGGACGGTGCCGCCGAAATTCGCGGCATGAGGTTCGCAGCCGGCCATGGCAAGCGCGGCGTCGTCGCTCGAGGGCGAGAGGAAATGTCCGCGCGTTACGGCTGAGACCCACCAGCCATCCGGCTCGGTGGTGCCGGCAAATCCGGTGGACGCCGGGCACGCGCCCTTACAGGCAACGGCCTTTCCCGCCAGGACCTTTCCCGGGCAGACGGACTCCAGCAGACCGGCCGCTCCACCAGCCGCGGCGGGGGGACTGTCGGAGGGAAAGACCATCCCCGGAGATTTCGCTTGGGCTGTCGCCAGGGCAGCAATTCCCAGAAGCCCAGCTGCGAAGCCGGCGAGATGCTTCATAATCGATCCATCCATTCTTGCAATTCCGCTGGCAGCGGCGATTCGACTACGATGTCGGCGCCCGTCGACGGCTGGCGGAAACGGATGCGATGCGCGTGCAGAAAATAGCGGCCCAGCGGTTGCATCCCGGCCACGTTGGCCGGCGCGCCGTACAGCGTATCCCCTACGACCGGATGGCCGATGCTCGAAAGGTGGACGCGGATCTGGTGCGTCCGTCCGGTGCCGATTCGCACCTCCAGAAACGTGAATCCGTTGAATCGCCGCAGGACCCGCCATTCCGACCAGGCCGCCCGGCCCGACGCGAGCCGCGCGGTCATCCTCGTGCGGCGGACCGGGTCGCGCGCGATCGGCCGGTCGATGCGCCCGTGGTCGCCCTTCATGTCGCCGCCGACCAGCGCCAGGTAGACCTTTTCCACCTGCCGCGACGAAAACTGTACCGCCAGGCGGCGGTGGGCGGCGTCGTTCCTGGCCACCAGCAGGACCCCGCTGGTGTACCGGTCGAGCCGATGCACGATGCCCGGGCGCAAGTCCCCGCCGACGCCGGATAGCTCGCCAAACCGGTGCAGGAGCGCGTTCACCAGAGTTCCCGAGTGAAGGCCGGCCCCGGCATGGACCACCATGCCCGCCGGTTTGTCGACCGCGACCACGTCGGCGTCTTCGTACAGAATCGTGAGCGGAATCGCTTCCGGCGAAGCGCGCAAAGGCGGCGGTTCCGCGGGTGTGACGTCGACCACCTCACCGGTACGAAGAACGTGCGACGGGCGCCTGGCGTGGCCGTTCACTTGAACCCGGCCCTGGTGGATCCAATCCTGAATGCGGGAGCGGCTGAATTCCGGGAGATGCTCCTGGACCATCCGGTCGAGACGCTTGCCGTTGTCTTGTGATTCGGCGATGAAATGAAAACCCCGAGGCGAGGCCTCAGGCATCCTCTCGAGCCTCACGCGGATGGGCCGGGGTGACGCGCCGGTATGGCTGGTCCTCGACGCCTTCGGGCGCCCGCGAACGCCGGTCGTAGAATTGAATCCTGCAATACCGGCAATGAAACACGCAGCCGCCGTAAATCTTCTCCAGCAGGTTGAGAAGGCCCCGATGCATCCGGTCGATTTTATCCGGCTCTTTCAATTTCGTAAGCCGGTAGCTGCCGCAGCGCGGGCATCGGGAATAGGGGCCAAAATGATATTGAAACAGGCGCGGCACGAATCTCTGGGAATCGCATTCCTTACAATAATAAATAGCCGCAAAGCGAAATCTCTCAGAAAAGGTGCGGTGGACTCGGCGCAACCGCCCCCCGCAGTGGCTGCATTTCAACATTTGGGTAATGCTGTTATATCGCAATTGCACAACACGCACAAGCCGCGCCACAATAGAAGATATCTCTTCCGTCAACAGCCCCATATGCTCGACCGGATCACCGTGCATGGCGCCCGCCAGCACAATTTGAAAAATATTGACGTCGAGATTCCGCGAAATTCGCTGACGGTGATCACCGGTCTGAGCGGTTCCGGGAAATCGTCCCTGGCTTTCGATACCATCTACGCCGAAGGCCAGCGGCGGTATGTGGAAACTCTCTCGACGTACGCCCGGCAGTTCCTCGACCAGATGGAACGGCCGGACGTGGATTCGATCGACGGTCTCAGTCCCGCCATTTCGATTGAACAGAAAACCACCAGCCGCAGCCCGCGGTCGACGGTCGGCACCATCACCGAGATATACGACTACCTGCGGCTGTTGTATTCTTCGATCGGCGAGCCCCACTGCCCGGTTTGCGGGAATCCGATTTCGCGGCAGACCACCGAGCAGATCCTGCAGCACGTTCTGGCCCTGAAAGCCGACGAGCGCATCATGGTGATGGCGCCGGTGGTGCGCGGGCGCAAGGGTGAATACAGGAAGGACCTGGAGAAACTGGCTCGCCAGGGCTTCGAGCGGGCGCGCATCGACGGAGTGCTGCGCTCGCTCGATGAGACCATTCCGCTCGACAAGCGCAAGAATCACACCATCGAAGTGGTCGTGGACCGGCTGCTCGTCAAACCGGGAATCGAGAAGCGGCTGGAAGCCTCCATCGATATCGCCACCAAGCTGGCGGACGGGCTGGTGGTGGTCTCGGTGGTGAACGGCGAAGAGCGTCTGTATTCGCAAAAGCTGGCCTGCACGGTGTGCGGCGCCAGCGTTCCGCAGCTCGAGCCGCGGTCGTTTTCCTTCAACAGCCCTTATGGCGCTTGCGAGACCTGCCATGGGTTGGGCTGCACCTGGAGTTTCGATCCGGTGAAGGTGATCGCCGATCCCGCCAAGCCGCTGCTCGACGGCGGCCTCGGCCCCGGCGCCAGTTCCTGGGTGGTGCAAGAACAGTTGCAGTCGCTTGCGCGGAAGAACCGGATCAACCTCGGCAAGCCGTTCGAAGAGCTGCCAAAGAAAGCGCGCGACATTTTGTGGGACGGCGCCGGCGGCGACAAGGGAATTCTGGCGGTATTGAACGAGCTGTATGAAACCTATGGCGATGGCTACCGCGAATGGCTGACCGAGTACATGTCGCCGACCGAATGCCAGGCCTGCCACGGATTGCGGCTGCGGCCCTCGAGCCTGGCGGTCCGGGTAAAGAACTTCTCGATCGCCGAGTTCACTTCGCTGCCGGTCTCGCGGGCGCTGGTGACCGTGCGCAACTGGGAATTGAACGAGCGCGAGGCGCAGATCGCGGCGCGCGTGGTCGACGAGATCCGGCGCCGGCTGGAGTTTCTCTCCGCGGTCGGGCTGGACTATCTGAGCCTCGACCGGTCCGCCGCGACGCTTTCGGGCGGTGAAGCGCAGCGCATTCGGCTGGCGACGCAAATCGGCTCCAAGCTGCGCGGCGTGCTGTACGTGCTCGATGAGCCATCCATCGGATTGCATCCGCGGGACAACAGCCGGCTGCTGGACACGTTGACTCACCTGCGCGACATGGGGAATACCGTGCTGGTGGTGGAGCACGATGAAGAGACCATCACGCGGGCGGATTACGTAGTCGACCTCGGCCCCGGCGCCGGGCGCCTGGGCGGCGCCCTGGTGGCAGCGGGCGAACCGCCGGAGATTTCCGCCAATGCCGGATCGCTGACCGGGCAATATCTGTCAGGCGTGCAGTCGATCCCCCTTCCGGCGTCGCGGCGGAGACCGAACGGCAAAAGCCTGATCATCCGCGGCGCCCGCCAGCACAATCTCAAAGATGTCGACGTGGAAATTCCGTTGGGCGTGCTCACCGTGGTGACGGGAGTTTCGGGCAGCGGCAAATCGACGCTGGTGAACGAAATTCTCTACCGCTCGTTGGCCAGGGAGGTTTACGGCTCTCACGAAACGCCGGGCGAGCACGATTCCATCGAAGGGATCGACAACCTCGACAAGGTGATCCGCATCGACCAGGCGCCCATCGGCCGCACGCCCCGCTCCAATCCCGCCACCTACACCGGGTTGTTCACGCTCATCCGCGATCTGTATGCCATGCTGCCGGAATCGCGCGAGCGGGGCTATAAGCCGGGCCGTTTCAGTTTCAACGTGAAAGGCGGCCGGTGCGAAGCCTGCCAGGGCGATGGCCTCAAACGGATCGAAATGAACTTCCTTCCGGACGTTTACGTTACCTGTGACGTCTGCCGCGGGAGGCGCTACAATCGCGAAACGCTGCAAGTTAAGTACAAAGGCAAGTCGATTGCCGACCTGCTGGATACGACCGTGGAAGAAGCGCTGCCGCTGATGGAGAATCTGCCGCAAATCCGGGCCAAGCTGCAAACGCTCAACGATGTGGGCCTGGGCTACGTGCACCTGGGGCAATCTTCCACCACGCTTTCCGGGGGCGAGGCTCAGCGCATCAAGCTCGCCAAGGAGTTGAGCAAGCGGCAGACCGGCCGGACGTTTTACCTGCTCGACGAGCCGACCACCGGCCTGCACTTCGACGACGTGCGCAAACTTCTGGACGTGCTGACCCGCCTGGTGGAGCTGGGCAACACCGTGGTCGTGATCGAGCACAACGTGGATGTGATGAAGACGGCCGACTGGATCATCGATCTCGGTCCCGATGGCGGCGAGTATGGCGGACGAATCGTGGCCGAAGGGACGCCGGAGCAGGTGGCGAAATCGAAAAAGAGCTACACCGCGGAGGCCCTGCGGAGGGTATTGGCGGGAAATTCCATGCGGGCGGCGGGGCCAGTGTCATGATGGTGTCGGTCAGGCTGGCAGCCTGCGGCGGATTGGAAATCCGCCCGTCAATTTCCGCGCTCATTCCGCCATCGGGGCGGATGAACAATTCGCCGCAGGTTACCAGCCCGCTCCACACAACCACATGACGCGATATAACATCCTGCCCATGGACTTCGACCACCTGCACACGGTCGGTTTGCAGGCGCGCGGCGGCAAGGTCAAGACCGCGGATTTTGCGCTTCCGTACCATCGCGGCGATGGCGTTCGAGGGCTGATCGAATCGCTGCCGCACATCCTGGCGGGCGACAGCTTCCGGGCGGTTATCGACGCGGTGATTGCGGCGAAGGAGAAGCGGCGATCCATCATTTGGGGTCTCGGCGGCCACGTCATCAAATGCGGCCTGGCGCCGGTTTTGATCGACCTGATGCGACGTGGTTACGCGACTGCTTTTGCCATGAACGGCGCGGCTTCGATTCACGATTTCGAAATCGCGCTGGCCGGACACACCAGTGAAGATGTCGAGGCCGTGCTTCCCGACGGACGTTTCGGCGCCGCCGAGGAGACCGGGCGGGAGATGAATCGCGCGATTTCGGGCGGCGCCGCGGAAGGCCTCGGAATGGGAGAAGCCCTGGGTCGCTGGCTGGAGCTGGCGGCTCCGCGCAAGCATGCCGCCAGCAGCCTGCTGACGCAGGCGTATCACGATGCCACGCCGGTGACGGTGCATGTGGCAGTGGGCACGGATACCCCCCACACCCACCCGGCCGCGGATGGCGCGGCGATCGGCGGCACGTCGCACCGCGATTTCCGGCTTTTTGCGGCGAATGTGAAAGATCTGGATTCGGGCGGCGTCTATTTGAACGTCGGGTCGGCGGTGGTGATGCCGGAGGTTTTTTTGAAAGCCGTATCGGCGGTGCGGAATCTGGGGCACCCGCTCTCGGGCTTTGTGACGGCGAATTTCGATTTTTTACAGCATTACCGGCCGCGCGTCAATGTGGTGGAGCGGCCGCACGCGCAATCGTCGGGCCAGGGCTACGCCATCACCGGACATCACGAATTGATGATTCCGCTGCTGGCGGCGGCGCTCATCGAAAACGGGTCGGTTGAAAAAGATGAATAACACGGAGCCGATCAACGGAGAAGAGCCCCGCCCGGCGCCCGCGGAACCGGCGGAAACCCCGGAACCGCAGGCTCCGCGGCTGACGGAGCCCGCGGCGTCTTCCCGCGATCCCTTCTGGAGTTACACCGATCTGCTGTTATTCATCGGCCTCACCATTCCCAGCATGCTGCTGGGCGTGCTGCTGGTGAAGTCGGTGATGGCGATTTTCCACTTACACACCGCCGCGACCGTTTTGGAGCTGCTGCCCGAGCAAATCATCGGGTACCTATTGCTATTCGGGGCGCTGCGGCTGATTTTCCGGCTGGAATACGGCCGCCCGTTCTGGCAATCCCTGGGCTGGACGCCGATGCGGCTTCCCGCGGCGCAGGTCGCAATCGCGGGGGTTGCGACCGCGCTGGGAGTGGCCATGGCCGGCTCCGTGATTCACCTTCCGGAAGGTCCCAATCCGATGAAGGACCTGGTGATGCAGGGCGGGGTTTCCTTGGTCCTGCTCGCCGCTTTCGGCGTGGGCGTGGCACCGCTGTGCGAGGAGCTGGCCTTTCGCGGCTTCCTGCAGCCGCTGCTGGTGCGATCGTTCGGCGGGGTGGTGGGCATCCTGGTTCCCGCGGTCGCTTTCGGCCTGCTGCATTACCCGGAGTACGGGAATTCGTGGCGTCACGCGCTGCTGCTATCGGCCGCGGGTGCCTGTTTTGGCGCCATGCGCCATTTCACGCGCTCCACCAAAGCGGCGGTGCTGATGCACGCGGCTTACAATGGCGTTTTGTTTTTGTTGCTCGCGATTGCGCTTGCCTCCGAAAGGAACCTGCACCCCTAATGGTGGAAACGATTCAGTGGGTCGACGACACCGTGGTGATGATCGATCAGACCAGGCTGCCGCTGGAAGAGACTTACGTCACCTGCCGTACCTATCAGGAAGTCGCGGCGGCGATACGCAACATGGTGATCCGCGGCGCTCCGGCCATCGGGGTCGCGGCCGCCATGGGCGTTGCCCTCGGGGCGCTGCACGGCAACGGAGCCTCGCTGGATGCCGAGATGGAAACCGTTTGCACTGCGCTGGCGGCGACGCGTCCCACGGCCGTCAACCTGTTCTGGGCAATCGAGCGGATGAAGAGGCTTTACCAGTCGCTCTCGGGAAGGCCGGTCGATGAAATTCGCCGCCGCCTCATCGAAGAAGCGCGGCTGATGCGGGAAGAAGATATCGAAATCTGCCGCGCCATCGGCCGCCACGGTGCCGCCCTCGTGCCGGACGGCAAGACCGTCCTGACGCACTGCAATGCCGGGGCGCTGGCCACGGCGGGCTATGGCACGGCGCTGGGCGTGATCCGCGCGGCGGTCGAGACAGGGAAGCACATCGATGTCTTCGCCGACGAGACGCGGCCGTTTCTACAAGGAGCGCGCCTCACGGTTTGGGAATTGCAGGCGGATTCCATCCCAGTCACGCTGATTACCGACAACATGGCCGGCCATTTCCTGAAATCGGGACGCATCGGATGCGTGGTGGTGGGCGCGGATCGCATTGCCGCCAACGGCGATGTCGCCAACAAAGTCGGCACCTATTCAGTCGCCGTGCTGGCCAAGGAAAACGGCGTGCCGTTCTACGTCGCGGCGCCCATCTCGACGCTCGATCTTTCGCTGGCCTCGGGCAGCCGGATTCCTATCGAAGAACGGCCCGCCGCCGAGGTGACAAGCATCTTTGGCCATCCCGTGGCGCCGGACCATACCTCGGTCCAGAATCCCGCGTTCGACGTGACACCGGCGCGCTACGTGACCGCCATCATTACCGAGCGCGGAGCGGCGCGGGCGCCCTTCGAAGAATCGCTGAAGAGACTGGCATCCGGTTAGGTCCGCGGGCAAAATGGCAAGCATTCTGTGTAGCTTCGCGTACAACCAATCGAATTGTTTCTGATTTCTTCCTTGTAAGTTCGTGATTCTGAAATCACGGCTTGTTGTCTTTTTAAGCACATGAATCCAACGGTACTTATTAGCTTGGGTACTAGGCTTGCGCCCGGACGTTAGTAAACGCGATAATGTTTCCCGTGCAAATCCCCAACGCGATTCATAGGCTGGCGGGCTGGATGTGTCGGAAACACGCGTGGCAGTGTTGCGCCCTCGTTTTCGGGCTTGCCGGCATGTCGCACGCCAGTGTTATCTATAGCTTTTCCGGGACCGGATTGGCCCTGGTATTTCCGCCGACTCCCGCCGAACCACTGGCGTTCCAACTGACATCGCCCGACTTTATTACTCCGGCCGTAAGTAGCGCTTCTTCGCCTGTCTTTATAACTTACTCCTGCTCTCAGCTTGACTCGGAAACGAATTGCGACGATGCATTAGATCCGCTTCCATCAATTACTTTTTCGAATCAGACCGGTATAGGTGATACTCCGATCGCTGTAATGTCCGTGGACGCGGCTAACGGCGACCTGTACCTTTTCTATTTCGTAACAGGGGCCTTCGACACACCCGGGGTTCACGACACCCAGGCCGGCCTGCAAAATCCTGGCACCCTGACCGTGGAGGATACGAGCGCACCGGAGCCGGCGGCCCTGTTCCTGGCCGGCTGCGGCTTGGCGATCGCCGGGATTCGCCGCTGGCTTTTCCGGCACAATGACTGCGCAGATGCAGCCGTGGCGCGGGCACTCGTGCCTGCAGCGCCGAGACTCTTCTCGGCGCTTGTGGCCGCCAGCAAGCATGGGCGCGCCGGCACGAGAGTGCCCGCGGCCACATCACGTCCCGCACAGTATTCAGTTATTTTTGAAGCGATCCTTAGGAATTTCCCGATCCAGCCGCGCTCGCGACTGCGGCGCCTCCTCGGCGTGTTAACGTGAATTCGATGCGAAATCTTCTCGTCATTTTGCTTTCGACGGCCGCCCTTCTGACGGCGCAGCAATTTCGCCGCGCTCCCGGCTGGGCATTGCCCGATTCCAAGATGAAGGTCTTCGATTTGGCCGACTATCGCGGCAAAATCGTGATTCTCGAATTCCTGCAGACCGATTGCCCCCACTGCGCGGCGTTTGCCGACGTGCTGCGCCAGGTGCAGCAGAAATATGGCTCCAGGATCCAGATCATCGGAGTGGTGCATGCCCAACATGACAATGCCGGCACCGTTAACAGCTATGTGACCGGCCACCGCGTGGACTACCCCATACTGCTGGATGCCGGGCAGATGATGTACTCGTATCTGCTCGATCCGCACATCGAGTTCCCACACGTCTACGTGATCGACGGCAACGGCATGATCCGCTACGACTACAAGAACGACATCACCACGCGCGACATCTTCGAAGGCAACGGCCTCTCGGAAGTCATCGATCGCCTGCTGGCTGAGAAGAGCGGCAGGAAGTAGGCGGCCGGGCACCCACAGCCAGAGGCGCGCTCAGGAAAAGTTCCAGAAATCGTGGGGCAAAGGCGGAAGTGGCGGCAAGCCTCGGTCCGTGCCACGATAGCTGTATGTCACGCTACTTCCCGAAACCGGGCCGGGCCGGTGCCCGTCTCATCAACATGCCATCCTCAACATTTAGAAGGGCACTAGCCGGCGCCGGGCTAGCATTGCTGCTGTTCCACCTGCCGGGTTTCGCGCAACGCAGCAGGTCGGCGGCGGCGCGCCATCCCGAAATTGTTCCGGACCGGTTTACGGTGGTTTTGCAGGATCCGCCGGTGGCTGCTCGCGTTGCCACACGCGAGGAACTGTCCAGTCCGGCGGCGCTTTCCTACAGAACGCAAATCGAGGGTCGCCAGGCATCGATTCGGCAGCAGATCGAAGCGCGCAACTTCCAGGTGACGGGATCGGCCTCGCTACTGATCAACGCCATTTTTGTTAAAGGCTCCGCCAGCCGGTTGGGCGACCTGCGAAGCATTCCGGGAGTGGCTTCGGTCTATCCCATGCGCCGCTTCAAACCGACGCTCAATCGCGCGGTGGCGGCCATGAACGCTCCAACTGCCTGGACTGTTCTTGGCGGCATGGGCAACGCCGGCGCCGGAATGAAGATCGGCATCATCGATACGGGCATCGACCAGACGCACCCCGCCTTTCAGGATTCTACGCTCAGCACTCCATCCGGTTTCCCCAAATGCACCAACGGCCATCCGGAGGATTGCACCGGGTTCACCAATAGCAAGGTGATCGTGGCGCGAAGTTATGTCCGCACGCTGGCCATGGAGTGGGTCACCAATCCCAGCAATCCAGCCGCGCAGTCGCAGCCGGACGATTACTCGCCGCGCGACCGCTTCGGCCACGGCACCGCCGTGGCTTCTGCCGCCGCCGGATTCACCAACACCGGGCCCGGCATCACCACCGCCGGTTCGCCGGTGACGTTCACCGGAATGGCGCCCAAAGCGTATCTCGGCAACTACAAAATCTACGGCTCCCCCGGAGTCAACGATTTTCCGACCGATGACGTGCTCATCGCGGCGGTGGAAGATGCCGTTTCCGACGGCATGGACGTGATTAATCTTTCCACCGGCGGTCCCGCGCTTTCCGGGTGGAACAACGATCCGGTGGCGATGGCTTACGAAACCGCGGCACAAAAAGCGGTCGTGGTGATCGCGGCCGGCGATTCGGGCAGCGCCACTTTCGATCCGACCACAGGCCTGGGTTATCCGTACTTCCAGTCGATCTCTTCGCCCGCGACTTCGCCTTCCGCTATTACCGTGGGCGCCACCATCAACTCGCATTTGTGGCTGCCCAGCGTCAGCGCGGCTGCTTCCGGCGCCCCGGCGAATCTGCAAGGAATCGCCGCTAATTTAGGGGATTCCGTCATCCAGGGCGACTTCACGGTGATCAACTTTGTCGGTTATCCGTCCTTGTTGGGCGCCACCAGGGCGCCGCTCGTGGACATCACGCAGAGTCCGGTCGGAGACAGCACCGGTTTGGCCTGCAACGCCTTGCCCGCCGGCAGCTTGCTAAACGTGATCGCACTGATCGAGCGTGGCGGCGGGACCGCGTGCACTTTCGATCAGAAGGCGATCAATGCCCAGACCGCGGGCGCGGTGGGAATTATCTTCTATAACTCGCCGGGAAGCGCCACACCGACCCCCATCGGCATTGGCGAAGATTTTCTGGGACCGACCGTCATGATCTCGAATAGCGACGGCGTAAATCTGAAGAATTACATCGATGCCAACCCGGGAGCGCCGGTCACCATCGATGTCGCCGCCATTGAACAGGATGATTCGACGTATAGCAGCCAGAACGGTATCGTTCCGGCTCTCGCCGTAAATCAGTTCGCCAGCTACTCGTCCATGGGGCCCACTCCCGATGGTCTGATCAAACCGGACATGGTCGCGATCGGCGGCGACGATGGAGCGGCTTTCATCGGCTCCGGATTGTATATCGCCACGCAAAGTTACGACCCCACACCGCAAATCAGCACCTTCGCCAGCCTCTACAGCGCGACCGGCTATGCGGCCGGCGATGGCACCAGCTTTTCCGCGCCCATCGTGGCCGGAGCGGCCGCCATGGTGAAGCAGGCTCATCCGACGTTTACGCCGGCCCAGATCAAGTCGGCGCTGGTGAACTCCGCCGCGCAGACTGTCACCACGGACGATTTCGGCGACGCCGTAGACATTGAATGGTTGGGCTCGGGTGTGCTCGATGCCGGCGCGGCGGCCAATGCCACGGTGGTGGCGACACCCTCGACTCTATCGTTCGGCTACATTGCAGCCGGCGGCGCCCTGCCGGCCGCCATTCCGGTAACGGTTACCAATACCGGGAAGTCATCGGTAACTTTGACCTCCGCGGTCGCTCAGAACACCCCAGGCAGCGGCAGTTCGGTTACCGCCACTTCGAGCGTGACCATCGCGGCCGGAGCCAGCTCAACGGTTACGGTTTCGGTGACGGGAAAGGCCCCGGCCGCCGGCGAGTATTCCGGTTTCGTGACGCTTACCGGAGGCGGCGCGACGGTCCGCATTCCCTACATGTACCTGGTCGGCGACGGTCTCATCGCCAATGCGAACGTCAGCCTCATTTCCAGCTTCACGGGCGGCGCGCCCGGACAGGACGGCGGAGTCATGATCGTGCAAGTGGTGGATGATGTCGGCGTGCCGATTGGCGGCGCACCCGTGACCTTCACTTCGGGATCGCGGAATGCGTTCACGCTGAGAAGTTACGCCGGCGAGGCGATTTCGGGACCTGGCACCACGGCGCCGCTCGGCAATAGCGAACCTGCCTGCAGCCCGGCTAGTTCAACCACCTCGGTGACCTGCCCGACCGACAAGTTCGGCTTCGCTTACGTCGATGTGCTGAACGGAGCGACCACCGGAAGCTTTACCGTCAATATTTCGGTGGGAGGGAATGTCTTTCAAGGCGGCGTCTTTATCTCGAACACCGTTCCCCAGATCAACAACGGTGGCATCGTGAACAACGCCACTTTCGGCAGCAGCGTGGCTCCCGGATCGTACGTGGCGATTTTCGGATCGAATCTGTTGGATACCAGCAACCTGAGCAATTACGCGTTCTACAATAACCTGACTTACGATTCGCTGAGCACTTTTCGGCTGCCGCTCAGCATGGACTGGACCTCGGTAAGCTTCGATGTGCCGTCGGCGGGACTCAGCGTGCCGGGTTATTTGTATTTCGTCAGTCCGGGGCAGGTGAATGTGTTTGTGCCCTGGGAATTGGCCGGACAGACGTCCGCGCAGGTGAAGGTGAATGTCGACGAAGGCAGCTACAGCAACGTGATCACGCTGCCGCTGTCCCAATATTCGCCGGGGTTTTTCCTGAACAGTGGGAACGTCGCCGACGCGCTCGATCTCGGCTACAATCTCATCTCGGCTTCCAATCCGGCCGTGCGCGGCCAGGTGATCCAATTGTTCGTGAACGGATTGGGCCCGGTGACGAACCAGCCCAATAGCGGCGATCCATCCCCGGCGACCGCGGCGACCCTGGCTTTGACCAAGACGCTGCCCACGGTCAGCATCGGAGGCCAGCCTGCGACCGTCGGATTCAGCGGCCTGGCTCCCGGATTGATCGGGCTCTACCAGGTGAATGTGACGGTGCCGACCAATATCAGCGCGGGGAACCAGCCCATCACGATTTCCGTCGGCGGCCAGACTTCGCCCTCGCAGACGGCCGGCTCTTCGCCCCAGACCATCATGATTCCGGTCAAGTAGCGGCACAGCCTGATATACTCGTCGTTCCTTATATGGCGAACCCGAAATACGCGGCTTCCGATAAGCCGGTGCCGGTCGCGGAGCTGGTGGACACGCTGTCGGACGGCACCAAGGTCAAGCGGCGCATCCCCAGGATGCGCGCCTGCAATGAAAAGGACGACAAGGGGAAGCTCTGCGCCGGTCATCTGAAACGCTGGTATTTCTTCGGCGACGAGGTGAAACGGAAGTTCGGCGCCGATGCCGAAATCTACCGCTGCGAACACTGCAAGACGCTCTACCTGCCGAACAACGACGAACCGGCGCGAACCGGAACTTTGTCGTTCTGAGGGGATGCAGCCGTGGCGCGGGCACTCGTGCCCAATGCCACTTAGTTTTCTGTCCGTCTGGGCCAACCGGAACATTCGATTAGGTTTATGTTGTGGATATGGCTCAGTTCGATTCGTCGGCACTGTTCAGCTTGTATCAGCAGATCGCTCCTGCCGAGTTGTTTCGCTTCTTGCAGCGGGAAGTCGGCTGGAAGGTCCGCGCGGGGATTTTTACGGCGCGTTTGGTGATTTGGATGATGATGATCCAACGGCTACAGCCGCGCGGCACGTTGGCGAGCAGCGTGTCCCAGTTGGCAG